>MTKZ01008486.1_pt1 | contig 16178 bp, 15 predicted proteins | sample 1042781 | NCBI WGS metagenome assembly MTKZ01 (sample SAMN06212207, study PRJNA360539) | anaerobic digester metagenome | biome: Wastewater treatment plant; material: sludge; isolation source: anaerobic digester fed with sludge from wastewater treatment plant | place: Denmark: WWTP Viborg ...
GCGGTCGGATCGGTGTCCAGCATCTTCGCGCTCACCACGAGCCACTTGAATAGCTGGCTCACTGAGGTGAGGCGGCGCTTGCGGGTCGAGCGTGTGTTGGCCTCGCCGAGGTAGTGCGCGATATCACGCGAGGTCACCTCGTCGATCGGCTTCGGGCCGATGACTTGCTCGAAGATGGCCAGATCGTAGAGGTATGACTCAATGGTGTTCTTTGGGTGTTGGGCTTGCTCGAGCGAGCGGCGGTACCAGTAGCGAGCAACTGGAAGTGACGACCGTGGCGTCAGCGCGCCGATTCCACCGATCCGCGGCGCGTAGTTGCTCCGACCAGTCACATCGAACAGTGGCGGCTGGCTCACTCGCTCGATCTCGTCCTCACGCTCGTCCGTCATCGTCCCCCTCGCTTCGGCCCGATGATGTTACTGTAGCGGAACAGATGTTCGGAAGCAAAGGGCCGGCCAGCGAGTGCTCACGTCTTCCCCGGGGCTGTGCCGGTCAGCAGCGCAACAGCAGCGTAGCCGGATGGTCGGGCCGGGTCCCTACTACTCAGACGATCGGTGTCAGCGCCGGCTGCGGGTAGCGGCTATTGGCCTCGCGACGGTCGGCAAGACGGTGGATGGCGTTGGAGAGTCGGCGGACGCCCTCGTCGATCTCTTCCTCGCTGGGCAGGGTGAAGTTGAGACGCATATCGTAGCGCCCACGGCCCGAGGCGGCATCGACGTGGAACGATTCGCCGGGCGCAAAGACCACCCCTTCGCGGGCTGCCTCCGGCAACAGATCCCGAACTCGAATCCCTTCGGCCAGCCGGCACCAGAGATAAATCCCGCCCTCCGGCCGATTGGCAGTGACGAGGTCGCCACAGTACTCCTCCAGGGCAGCCAGCATCCTGTCTCGCCGCTGCGGATAGACGCGGTTGACGCGGGCGAGGTGCTGATCCAGCAGCCCGCGCGAGAAGAATGCCCAGACTGCCCGCTGGGCAAGCGCGTTGGTGTCGAGGTCGACCAGCTGCTTCATCAGTGTCAGGCGCTCGACAACCGGCTTCGGCGCGGATACCCAGCCGATCCGAAAGCCCGGGAAGAGCATCTTCGAGACAGTCGAGAGGTAGATCACGTTCGCCCGCCCCTCGGCCTGGTCGATCGCCGACAGCGTCGGCAATGTGCGGCCGTCGTAACGCAGGGCGCCATAGGGATCATCCTCGACGATGGGGATCTGGTAGCGGGCGGCAAGGTCGAGCAGGCGCAGCCGCCGGCCCATCGACAACACGGCGCCAGATGGGTTCTGGAATGTCGGCAGGGTATAGATCAGCTTTGGCCGGCGGCGAGGCAGCACCTCCTGGAGCAGATCGACCTGCATGCCATCCTGGTCGACCGGGATAGTCAGCAGGCGCGCGCCGGCAGCGCGAAACACCTGCGCTGCGCCAAGGTAGGTCGGCGACTCGACGACGACCAGGTCACCGGGATCGATCAACGTCCGGGCCAGCAGATAGAGTCCTTGCTGGGAACCAGCGACGACGACGATATGGTTCGGGTCGAGGGAGCTCGGCGCGCCGGCCGCGGCGGCAGCGCGGTCCATCCAGCGCGCCAACTCGTCGCGCAGCGGCGGGTATCCCTCGGTCGGCGTATGCTGGAGAAGCGTCTGGCCGGCATTGCCGAGCGCCTCATCGAAGATCGCGCGGATATCTTCGATCGGGTACAGCTCTGGCGAGGGGATGCCGGTTGCCAGACGGATGACATCGGGACGAGCCGAGACAGTCATCGCATCGCGAAGCAGCGGGTCGTCCATCACGTCGGTCGTGGCGGTGAAGAGCTGCGCCCACGGGATCGGCGTCGCGCGCGACCGTCCAGCCTCGACCAGATAGCCGGATAGTCGCCCGCCGTTGGTGTCGTAACGCGGCCATTCGCCAGATCCGGTCGGGGTCGGTTCTGCCTCGGGCGCGCCGTAGGTAACAATCGTCCCACGGCCGACCTGCCCGGCGACGAGCCCATCCGCTGCGAGCTCCCGGTAGGCATTGACGACGGTTGTGCGGTTGACTCCGAGAAGCTTGGCCAACCGCCGCTCCGGCGGCAATCGCGCGCCGGTGGCCGGCTCTCCGTCCAGAATGGACTGGCGAATCTGATGAGCGATCTGGAGATAGATTGGAACTGGACCGTCGCGGTCGAGGATGACGTGCATTGCGGCGCTCCCTGGCAACCTCCCGGAACAATGGCCTGTGCCAATGCCAGCCATTGTGGCACATTGGGTGTCTTCGCTGCCAGATTAACCGGTAACAGGGGCAGATGGATGCATCCACTTGTGCGTCGCGCACAGGCATGATATTCGTCGGCGAATGAGACGCGGGACCTGGGACGTGGGGGTTCAGACATGGCCGACATCACCATCGACGACATCCTCCACTGGCAGCGTGGGCTGACGTACCGAGCGCCGGCCGGCAAGCCGATGGACGCTGGCATCGACGCCAACGTCTCCTGGGCGGTGACGATCCGCGCGGCAGCGCCGATCCTGCCGCCACTGCGAGGAGGCGAGATTGTCGTTGCGCCCCCTCGGCTGCTGGAACAGGTGCGCGAGTCGGAGATGATGGACAGCGCGGCGCTGGTGAGGGCGCTGACCGGGCAGCCAATCGCCGCGCTGATGGTTGACCCCGCCTTTAGCGAAACGCAGGTGGCCGTGCCGCTTCTTATCAGCAGCGGCACGTTCCCTCACAACGCTGAGTCGACGCTGAACCGGCTGATCATCGAACGGCGCGCCGAGCTATACCGGATCGGTTCGGACCTCTCGCGAGCACTGTCGACCGCCACGATCTCAGGGGCCGGGCTCGGCCAGCTGCTCGATGCCGTGCGCGGCGTCATCGAACGGCCACTGCTGCTGGTCGAGACACATGGCGCGGTCGTTGCCCGCTCACAGGATGCCCCCGCCGATTGTCCGGTTGAGCCAGCCGCGATCGCCGCCGGGCTGCGCGCCGGCGATCAACCACGACTGATCGGCGCCGAGGGCCACGGCTGGCTCCTCCAACCGATCCAGCCGGGCGCGGAGACGGGGGAGCGGCGCGCCATGGCGTTGCTGATCGGGTTGGCGCCGGACGCGTCGAGCGAACCGGAACGACTGGCGGCTTCGCAGATCGCGGCGACGCTGGAGGTTGTGCTTGCCCAGGCGCTGCCGGCCGACGGCGGAGGGCGAGAGTGGAGCGCGCGAGAGCCGCTCGTTGCCGAGCTGCTGACCGGACATCTCACCAGCCAGGCCGCTGCCGAGAGCCGCGCCCGGATGATCGGGCTGGACCCAACCAGGCCAGCCCGGGTGGCGCTTTTCACATCTCCCACTGCCGGCCTCTCGCACCGCGCCCGCTCGGTGCTTTCGGACCAGAGGGGCCGGGCGACCGCGGCGCTGGGCGAGCACGAGTTCGCCGCGCTGATCACCGACGAAGATCATCTCGACATCACCCTCGTCGCCCTCGCCTCCGCCATCCGACGCATTCAGCGCGCCGATCCGGAGGCGCGGATCGTTGTCAGCGAGCCAGTGGCGTCGGTCGCGTCCGCCGAGGTTGCGCTGGCCGAGACGAGAATCCTGGCCCGGCTAGCCACGGCCGGCCTGCTCGGTGGCGAGCTGATTCGCGCCGACGACCCGAGCCGCCTCGGCGTCTTTGGCCTGCTCCTTCCGATCGTAGCCGGGGCCGATACACCCCCGAACGACCTGCGCGCGCGCCTGGCAGGATTCGCGACGGCGATCCTCGGGCCACTCGAAGAGCACGACCGTCGGCGACGCAGCCAGCTCGTTCCAACGGTGGAGGCATGGCTGCGCCACGGCGGGGCGCTGGCGCCGACTGCCGACGCGCTCGGCATCCATCGCAACACCCTCGCCTACCGGCTCCAGCGCGTCGCCGAGCTTGGCGCCTACGACCTGGATGATCCGCAGACCCGGTTTGTCCTCCGGCTGGCGCTCGATCTCCGCGCCCTCACTGTGGCGGCCGGCTGACGATTCGAGGGAGCATGGTACGATGCGCGCTCGAAACCGGCGGGATGGCCCCGGCCGGCACAGACCTTCGACGCTGGGGGAGAGACGAGTGAACGACGAGACGAGAGCCTTCCTGACACGCCTGCTGGCAACCGCCAGCCCGTCTGGATTCGAGGAAGGGGCGGCCCGCGCCTGGCGCGCGGAAGCAGAGACATTCGCCGATGAGGTCGTCGTCGACGCGATGGGCAACTCCTACGCGCGGCTCGCCGGCAATGGCCCAACGGTGATGATCGAGGGCCATATCGACGAAATCGGCATCATGATCTCGCATATCGACGACGACGGCTTCCTCTGGTTCCAGCCAATCGGCGGATGGGACGACCAGGTGCTGGTCGGCCAGCGTATTCGCATCCTCGGGTCCGGCGGGACGATCGTCGGGGTGATCGGCAAGAAGCCGCGCCACCAGATGACCGAAGAGGATATGAACAAGGTCTCGAAGATCCGCACCCTCTGGATCGATATCGGCGCGAAGGATGGCGACGACGCCCGCTCGAAGGTCTCGGTCGGCGATCCCGGTGTGATCGAGCAGTCGCTACTGACACTCGGCGATGACCTCATCGCCGGCCGGGGGCTCGACAACCGCGTCGGCGCGTTCGTCGCGCTGGAGGCGCTACGCAAGCTGAGCGTAGGCGAGCGGCCGGCCGCCGACGTCTGGGCAGTCGCCGCCGCGCAGGAGGAGATCACCTTCGGCGGAGCGCACACCAGCGCCTTCCACCTCGATCCGGCGGTCGCGATCGTCATCGATGTCACCCATGCGACCGACCATCCCGACGCTGATGTGCGCGGCAATGGAATCTGCAAGCTGGGCAGCGGGCCCGCTCTGGCGCGCGGCTCTGCGGTTCATCCGGGAGTCCATCGGATGCTGGTCGATGCGGCACAGGCCGATGGCATCTCGCACACCATCGAGGCAACTCCACGGCGAACCGGCACCGACGCCGACGCGATCGCCTACGCGCGAGCTGGTATCCCGTGCGGCCTCGTCTCGATTCCGAATCGGTATATGCACTCGCCCAGCGAGATCGTCAGCCTCACGGACCTGGACAACTGCGCCGCCGTCATCGCCGGCTTCACTCGTCGGCTCGGGGTCGACACGGATCTCCGGCGAGCGTAGCCGTTCCGCTGAAATCGCAAGCAAGGTCAGGTCGCCAACCTGGCCTTGCATAACCCCGATGTGCTCGTCCGGTGAAGCTCAGCTGCGCAGCTCGTAGAGTGTCTCATCGCCCCCGCTTTCGGAGACGACGGGGGTAAAGCCACATTCCTCCAGGACACGGCGGAAGGTGTCGTTACAGGTGGCGACGCTGGCATAGAGCGGGCGGGAGTGGATCTCGGTAAGGAACCCGGACAGTGCTTGGCCGGCAATCCCCCGGCCCCGGTATTCACTTCGGAGCCAGTAGCCGAGGTGGCGCTCGCCGAGCACGTCGAAGCAGAGAATGTTGCCGGCCACGACGCCATCCACAATGATCGCCCGCTTCACGATCCCTTCGTCCGCCAGAATACGGGCCCAGCGAGCGTCGAACGACGGCTTGTCCTGCGCTGGCAGGGCCGCCATCCTGGTGGCCTCCGGGTCGGTCTGGCGATCGTAGAAGATCGCCACGTCGCCAGCCACGACAGGACGCAGCCGAACCTCGGGGCGCAGTGTTGCTGGGCTGCTGCCCTCAATCTCGCCGGACAGAAGCCGCCATGCGCCGTCGGCAGCCCGCTCCAGCGTCAGGCGCACCATCACGATCTCGCTGCCATCGACGGCTGTCGACGCCGCGCCGGCGGACTCGCTGACGTGGAACGCGATCGGCGCGCTCGCCGCCGCCGCAGGCACCGCCGCTGGCGCCGCCACAGGTCGGGCGTCGGGCTTGCGCGTCCAGAGGTAGCCGGCAAACATCAGCGCGATTCCGATCGACATCGCGATGTAGAGCAGCTGGTCGCTTCCCAGCCGGGTCAGCGTCCCGCCGCTGGCGACGGCCAGTGTGCCGGCCACGATCAACGACAGACCGATCATCCGGTTGCGCATGATCCGCTTGCGACGGAAAGAGATGACCGAATACAGCAGACCGCCGACGAGAATCGCCGTGCCGGTCGAGTTGATGCCGATCGTCATCGCGGTCATTCCGGGGCCACGCTCGAGCGCGCGCCACCCCTCATCGACGACGTTCGGGCCAATTGGAGTCTGCGAGATCAATGAGACCGCCAGCGCGGTGAGGAGGATCATCACTCCGGCGGCCCTGTCTGCCCAGGAGCGCCGCATCAGCAGGTAGAGCTCGCCGAGGGCCAGATAGCCAACGACGAGCGTCGCGCCAAGGACATAGTAGATGCGCGCCATGAGCGGCGTCCAGCCGGACAGCGTTCCGATCACCTCGCACAGCGCAGCGACACCGAAGATCGCAAAGGCGATTGACCAGACCAGGCCGGCCGGCCTCGGCCGCGCGAGATAGTCACGCGCAACGGCGGCGGCACAACCAAATGCCAGGATCGCCGCTACGATCGGGAAGATCACCATCGATTATCGCCCCCACCCAGCCTGCGTCTACCGACACTTGCCCGATTGTACCGGACGCTGTCGGGCGCGCGGCCTTTACTTCACGGAGGCGATGTAGGCGAGGATGTTGGTCATCTGCTGATCGTTCAGTTCCATCTCAGTGTAGGTTGGCTTGTGTGGGTCGGCCGCGCCGGAGTTCGCCCGCAGCTTGGGGATCCATTCGGCGGGGTCGAGCACCTTGCCCTTGACCGGCTGGGCGCGCCCGCCGTCATGGCAGCCAGAACACCAGGTGTTATAGAGGGCACTACCGCCGGCAATGTCGGCGTTGGCAAACGCGTCGATCACCGAGCTCGGAGCGTCGATCTGCGTCGGCGTCGGCGCATTGGCGATCGCGGAAGCGGTGCCGGCGATCTCCGTCCGCGCCACCGCCGGGGTGAGATCCTCGAGGTTCACTCTGCCGCAACCGGCAACGACAATCGCCGCCAGTGCCGCGACGAAGACAAGCATCCATCGCCGAGGGGTCGGTTTCATCGTGACGGTTGCTCCTTCCGAGCGCTCTTGGGTCCGCTCACCGGCTCCGCGGCCGGGTCATCGGTCGTTCGCCGCCCAATACGGCCGACATCAGGCGTGACGGTCGCCCCAGCATCCACGGGGCCGCCCGTGGAGTTCGTCTGCCTGTGTTGCCTGTGTTGGAACAACCTGACGTACTATAGGCAGCCAGCAGGATCGTGTCAAATGCATCTGATGGAGGCAGCATGCCAGATTTCGCGTCGCGAATCGAGTCCGTCCGTGAGGCGATGCGCCGCCGCGGGATCGGCCTCCTCTTTCTGCCCGAATCCAGCGCCCTCGAATACCTGACGGGCATCTGCCGAGACATACCCAATCCCACCGAGTCCAATCGCCCAGGCGACTGGGTCGCCGGGATGTATCTCGGCCTTGATGCCGGCCCGGTCATCATCGAGCCGCGCATGGGCAGCGATCGGATGGAAGCCCAGCTACGCGACAAGCCATGGGTCGCGGATCTACTGGTGCTCGGAGAGCCGGACGACTACACCGGCGCGTTGCTGCGCCTGGCCGGCCAGCTTCGAGGAGGGGCCGGCGACATCGCCGTCGGGGAGCGCGCGTGGGCGAAGACGGTGATCGACCTGCGCCGCGCCGCGCCGGAGGCAGCGCTCATCAACGCCGCCGAGATCATCGGGCCGATGCGAGCGATCAAGGATGAGGAGGAACGCGCCGTCATGCGCCGCAACGCGCGGCTTACCGACGAGGTGTACGAGGCGATCCTCCCGCGGATCGAGACAGGGATGTCCGAGCGTGATATCGCCTGGTTGATCGACCGGGCCATTGCCGAACACGGCGGCGAGTTCGTCTCGTTCCACACCGGCATCCGCATCGGAGGGGGCGATCGCCAGCGCGAGGGATCGATTCACGACCATCTGACGGATCGCACGCTTCAGCGCGGGACGGCGCTGGCCTTCGACTTCGGCATGCTCAAGGATGGCTACTGCTCTGACTTCGGCCGCACGGTCTTCATCGGATCACCGGGCGAACAGCATCGCGCGGTTTACGATCTCGTCATCCGCGCCCAGGCGGCCGCAATCGCGGCGATGCGCGACGGTCAGATCACGGCGGCGGAGCTCGACGCCGTCGCCCGCGACATCATCAGCGAGGCCGGCCACGGTCCGCATTTCATCCATCGGCTCGGCCACTCGATCGGCAAGGATGTCCACGAGCCGCCGTTCCTCCTGGACGGGGACGACACCGTCCTGCGCGACGGAATGTGCTTCACAATCGAGCCGAGCGTCTTCATGGAGGACGGCTCGTTCATCCGCGTCGAGGATGTCGTCATGGTCACACCGGACGGCGGCGAGAACTTCAACGCCACCAGCCATGACCTACGCGTCCTCGACCTCTGAGGCTTTCAGCAGCTAGGCGCCCTGGCGCGCCAGTCGGTCGGCGCGGACCTCCTTCGGCAGGCCGAGGACGCGTTCGCCGATGATGTTCTTCTGGATCTCCGACGATCCCGCGTAGATCGTCTCGGAGAACGGATGCATCCAGAGGTAGGGCCAGTTGTCGTGCGCGTCTCCATGACCGTCGACGAGATAGGCATAGGCATCCGGCACATCATCGACGATCTGCGCGTATGGGCCGAGGATCTCCTGGATCAGAATATAGACGCGCTTGTCCGCCTCGGAATAGTGGAGCTTCGAGATCGACGACTCCGGCCCGGGCTGGCCGCCCTTCTCGGCGGCAGAGACGACGCGCAACGCGGCGTAGCGCACCACTTCGATCTCGGCCATGATCTGTCCGAGCTTCTGCCGCACGACAGGGTCGTCGATCAGCCGGCTGCGATCGGTTCGCGGCGTCTGGACGATCTCCAGCAACCGGGCGTACGACTGCTGCAGCCGGGCGACGATCCCCATCATGTCTCCGCCGCGCTCGTAGGAGAGCGTCGTCTGGGCGATTCGCCAGCCGGTATTCAGCTCGCCGATGAGATTATCGGCCGGGACGCGGACGTTGGTAAAGAACACCTCGGCGAACTCGTCGGCAATACCGGTCACCTGCCGCAGCGGACGCACATCGATCCCCGGCTGATGCATATCGACGATCAGATACGAGATGCCCTGGTGCTTCGGCGCGTCACGGTCGGTGCGGACCAGCAGGATGCCCATGTCCGCCTCGGGCGCGGTGCTGGTCCAGATCTTCTGGCCATTGACGACGAACTCGTCACCGTCGATCTCGGCACGACACTGCAGCGCGGCGAGATCGGATCCGGCGTTCGGCTCGGAGTAGAGCTGGCACCAGACCTCATCGCCGAGCAGGATGTTGCGCAGATAACGCTCGCGCTGGGCGTCGCTGCCGTGGTGGATCAGGGTCGGGCCAACCAGACCGAGGCCGGCCCAGTTGATCGAGGCCGGCGCATTAGCTCGCGCCATCTCCTCGACGACGATCGCCTGCTCAAGCGGTCGCGCCTCGCGCCCGCCATAGGCCTTCGGCCAGCCCATGCCGAGGTAGCCGGCCTCATAAAGTCGACGATGCCAGGCCTTCTTCCCGGCCACCGTCCGCAGCGGCTCTCGCGGCGTGTTTTCCGCCAGCCATGCGCGCGCCGTCGCCCGAAACGCCTCGTCCTCTGCCGTATAGCGCAGATCCATCGTCATCATCTCCAGATCAGGGGCGAAACGCTCTCAACTGTCGTCCTGGCGGCAGTATACCCGGCGTTCGATCAGCGGCTGCGGCCCACTAGAGCGACCCGACCAGCGCCATCAGCCGCCGCTCCTCGGCGGCGGCGTCGGCAACCGGCAGGTGCGCGACAATTAGCTCGTCCAGCCCCAGGTCGAGCCGCTCGGCCAGCTGCCGCACGATCTCGTCGTCGCTCCCGCTGATGACCAGGTGATCGAGCAGCCCGTCGGTGAACTCGCCATCGCCGGTGAGCGGATAGCCGGCTGCCGCGAACATCCGCGCATAGAACGGGAGCCTGCGATAGGTCGCCAGCTGCGTGCTGGCGGCGGCGCGGACTGCGGCGCGGTCGGTTGTCAGCGCAACCGGGACATGCGCGATCAGCGGCGGTGTCGCGCGCCCGGCCCGTTCCGCACCTCGGCGCAGCGCCGCCTGTGCCTCGCCCGTAAGGTAATCGATCGGGCAGAGCCAGGAGATCCCGCCATCACTCAGCTCGCCGGCCAGCTCCCAGGCACGCGGGCGAAGCGCTGAGACGAGCAGCGGCACGTCTGTGGCGGCAGGAAGCGTCGCGTCAATCGAGAACCAGCGTCCATCGAACGTCGCGCGCCCGCCCTGCATCGCTGCGCGAACAACCCGCAGGTACTCATCGAGCCAGTCCAGCGGGCGATCGAGGTCCAGCCCATAGGCCGCCATCGACGGTCCGTGGCTCGTGCCGACGCCAATCCGGACCCGTCCGGGCGCCAGATTGTCCAGCACTGCCGCCTGGCCCACCAGCCCAAGCGGGTGGCGAGTGAAAGCTGGGACGATGCCCGAGCTCATTCGCACCCGCTGGGTGACCATCGCTGCTGCGGCGAAGATCGACAACGTGTCGGCAGCCAGCGCCCCCATCGTCATCCAGACTCCCTGGACTCCGGCCTGTTCTGCCTGCTGGATCAGGCCTATCTGCTGGGCCGGCGTTGTGCGCCGGAGATTCAGGCCCACCCGCTCGGCAATCGAGCCAGTCGCGATCATCCAGCCTCCTTCTCGATCAATCCTCCGGCGACGGTGTGAAGTTCGGCGTCGGGCTGGCGCGCTCCAGCGAATCGATGATTCCCTGCCAGATTTGCGCCTCGGCCGCCCGAGTGCCACGGCTGTTGCTGAACGCCAGCCGACAGCCGATGCGGTCGAAGCGTCGGATGACACTCAGCCCGCCGGCCGCGCCGTAGTCGATCCGGATCACGCTATCATCCGCTTCGATCACCGCGCTGGGGTTACGCCGGGTGACATCGGCAATCGTCGATTGGCGCAACTCGCTCCAGTCGGGGTTCTGCGGCCGGCCGAGGATAATCTCGTCGAACGACAGTTGCGTTCCGGTCGGCGATTCGGCGGTCCACTTGGCGGGATACCAGGTCCAGCCCGTCGGCAGGGTGATCGCGCAGTGCTCGCCCTCCGTCTTGACGAGCGCATCCGCGCCGTCTTTGCCGACCGTCCTCCCACCGTATCCGGCGCACCCGCCCAGCAACAACGCCGCCAGCCCCAGCAGCGCCACGCTCACCCAGCCTCGTCGTCCCGTCGATCGTCTCACACGCATGGTCTCGCTTTCCTCCCGGCCGAAGTATTCCAGCCCGGGGCGGCCGGCAGGTCGTTCAGTCGGACGAGTCGATCGGAGTGCGGGCAGCCGCGCCGGCCAGCCATGCCAACCCGGTGTTGAGAATCAGGTCGAACCGCTGCAACGAGAGCAATCGCGCTTCGTGCTCGACAATGACAGCGACCGGCTCTCCCGTCAGCGTCTCGACCGTCTGGCCAATAGCCTGGTCGGCGAGGTACGCAGCGAGCGCGGCGTGGAAGGCATCATGCTCCTCAATCTGCTGGAGCACGTCGTAGGCCCAGAGAAGCTCGTCGTCCTGCGAGGCTGCTGGGCCGGGGTGCGGCGGAGCGCTGGCCGCGCATTGGTAGAGAAAGAGCATCAGCGCGTCGGTCCAGGCCAGCCAGACATCGTGGCCGCCCAGCGGCGCCTGCTCGGCGGCATAGAGGCCGGTTTCCAACGCGGAGCGGAGCGTCAGCTCGACGCCAGCATCCAGCGCGGAGCGGCGGTACTCGGTCTTCATCGACGACCAGGCGACATCATCGGCCAGCGTTCCGCAGGCTCGGACGAAGCCGAAGAGGTGGGCCAGACCGCGTTCGTAATGACGAACACTCTCGCGCAGCGCCGACTCTTCGTCGCCATATTCGGCGACGAGCCTGTCCCAGCCTTCGTCAAAGATGATCTGCTGCAGGTGCTGGATCGCATCATCAAGCGCCCCGACGAAGGAGCGCACCCAATCGTCCCGCTCGCGATCCAGCCAGGCTCGCCGCGCCTGCTGGTCGCCCGCGTCGTCGTTGGTCATCCCCATCTCCCGGCAACCCTCCCGCGAGAGGATAGCACCCGGCCATTGACCTATACTCAGGCGAGCACAGGCACGATGCGCACCGACCGAGGGAGCCGGCGATGGAACGCGAGATGGTCGAGCGAATCGAGCGCGCCGAGAACGAGGCATTCACCAGCATGTATCGCGCCGCCTCGGGATATGGCACAAGCACCGTCGAGGTGGATGGCGTTGCAGCTGTCTGGTCGCGCCACGACGACGACCCCGGCTATAACTGCGTTATCAACCTCGACATCGCGATCGACCCAACGTCGACGATCGGCAGAATCGAGGCAATTGTCCGTGAGACCGGCGCGCCGGTGCTCGGTATCGACGGATCGCCGGCGGTCGTCGCCGCTATTGGCGATGAGCGAATCCACCAGTTGGGATTCGCGCGCGATTACCAGGAGCACATGTGGGGGCGACGCCTCAGCCGCGCCGATCTGGACGCGGCCGGCGACGAACCGGCCGGCCCTGTCGCCCGTCACGCCACCCGGGCCGACGCCGCAGCGTTTGCGCGCGTGCTGAACATCGGCTACGAGCTTCCGGAAGAGTCGGTGCGCGGCCATGTCTTCGCCAGCACAATCGAGCATCGCGGCTGGTTCCATTACCTCGTGGAATATGACGGCCAGCCGGGATCGGCATCGGCGCTCTACGTCTCGGAGGGGGTTGCCCAACTCTTCGTCGCAACGACGATGCCCGATTTCCGTGGCCGAGGTGGCCAGGGTGCGTTGATCCGCCAGCGTCTACGCGACGCGCTCGACGCGGGGGCCGATCTGGCAACGGCGCAGACGGGCACCGAAAACGCCTCGCCGCGCAACATGGAGCGACGAGGCTTCGAGCTGCTGTATACCCGCTGGATCTACGCGAAGCGGCTGGGAGACTAGCTCTCCTCGACGACCTCGCTGGGCCGCAGGACCTCCAGCAGCGCCGCACGAGCCGTGGTCGAGATACGGTCGCAGATGTGCTGGGAGATTTCCATGTTCAACCCCAGCTCCACCAGCTCCTCGATCAGCGCGGCGTCGACATCCGACTGCTCACGCTGGATCGCCGCCAGCTCGCTGGGCTTGACGCCGATCTCCCGGGCAATGTCGGCCGCGACCTTGAACGACGGCGCGGTCTGCCCACGCTCCAGGCGTGAGAGATGACTTGCAGAGATCCCGGCACGATGGGCAAGCTCGTCGAGTGTCATTCCGTTTTCTATCCGCAGCTCACGGATCCTCGGCCCCATTGAGTTGCGCGAACGTGCGGCCACATTGGTCTCCTTGACTACGCAGCTAGCAATCCATCCTCCACTCACGCGGCTATGCGTGTGTTGTCAAATCTGGATGACATCGAGACAATTGTCAACCGTTGTCACAGAGCGCATAGATGCATCATCGTGTTTCCGGGGCGAAGATGCACAGACTCTCATCAACCGCATGCTGCAATGATGACAAGTCTGTCAGATTCGTTGAACGCGCCGCGTGCGCCACTCGGCGCCACGTCGGATTCCGGCGCGAGCGGAGAACGCGAATCTACCGACGCGATGGGCGAGCCCGCAACCCACGAGGTCGTCAACGCTGGCANNCGGACACGTTCAACGATGCTGGCGGGTTGGGGATCGGCGGGGCGCCCTGCGGGGCGTGGACAGGGCGAGCCCTGTCCCTACGGACCGCTCTTATCCCCCATCCCTCATCCCTCACCCCGCGAGCACTGCCTCGCGCATGATCTCGACGGCGCGTTCGATGTCGGCGCGGGAGACGTCGAGGTGGGTGACGGCGCGCATGCGGGGGCCGCTGCCACCGCCCATCCGAACACCGCGCGCGGTGAAGGCGGCATTCATCTCGCCTCCGCTCCGACCAGTCTCGGCGACATCGAAGTGGACGATGTTCGTCTCGATATCGGCCGGGTCGCACTGGATGCCGGGGATCTGGGACAGACCCTCGGCCAGCAGGCGTGCGTTGGCGTGGTCGTCGGCCATGCGCTCGACGTTGTAGCGCAGGGCGTACACACCGCCGGCCGCGATGATGCCGGCCTGGCGCATCGCCCCGCCGAACCGGTGCTTCAGCCGGCGGGCCTCGGCCATATCGGCGTGCGATCCGGCGAGCACCGCGCCGACCGGCGCGCCGAGGCCCTTCGACAGATCGAGCCAGATGGTGTCGACCTGNNCGCAGGCCGGCCTCGCGGGCGACCGCGACGACGGCACGAACATTCTCCAGTGGCCAGATCTTGCCAGTGCCGTGATTGGTCGTGTTCTCGATCGAGAGCAACCGCGAGCGGGGTGAATGCGGGCCGGAATCGCGAATTGCCTCGCGGACTTGGTCGGGGGTGAAGACGCCACGCTCGCCATCGAGCAGAGCAACCGAGACGCCGGCCAGCGCGGCCGGGCCGCCGCCCTCCGACGTGTAGGGGTGAGCGTGGCGGTCGAGGATGATCTCATCACCGGGGCGAGTGTGGAGCGTGATCGCGATGGCATTGCACATCGTGCCGGAGGGGAGGAAGAGCGCCTCCTCCTTGCCCAGCAGCTGGGCGACCATATCCTGTAGCAGATTGACAGTTGGGTCTTCGCGGTTCTGCTCGTCGCCGACCTCGGCCTCGGCCATGAAGCGGCGCATTTCGGCGGAGGGGCGGGTTGCGGTATCGCTGGAGAGGTCGATCAGGCGGTCGGGCATCGGATTGGTTCCTTTCGTCGCGATGGCAGCAGCGCGGGGTTGTCCGCGCGGCTATACTATCGCGTTCGCCCGGCCATCGGCGCCGGGCGTCGGCATGCCACAGACGGGCGGGGCATTCGGTGTCGGGCGCAGAGCAAGTCGAGGTCGAACCAGGCGTCCAACAGCGCAGGAGCGGTGTGCTCGGGCGCATCCCCGGCATCGGCAACGATCTGGGGCTGGGCCATAACAACCTGATCCTGTTCTGGGGGATGCTGTTCAACGAGCTGTCGTTCGGGTTTTACCAGGTGCTGCTGCCGCTCTATATCGAGTCGCTGGGGGCCAGCCCGGCAATCGTCGGGCTGGTGATCGGGCTGCAGGGGGTGGCGCGGCTCATCTTCCTCGCGCCGGCCGGGATGATCGCCGACCGGATGTCGCCGCGGACGCTGATCGTCGGGGCGCGGTCGCTCTCGGTTGTCGGGATCGCGGCGTATGGGCTGGCGCAGGAGTGGTGGCATCTCTTCCCGGCAATCGTGCTGCTGGCGGCCGGCAACATCGCCTTCCCGGCCATCTCGAAGGTGGTCGCTGATTCATCCGACGACCGCACCCGCACGCGGGCGTTCACGCTGATCTACACGGTCGGGCCAAGCGTGGCAACGCTGCTCTCGCCGAGCCTTGGCGGCGTGCTGGCCGACACAGTCAGCCTGCGTTCGATCTTCTTCGCCGGGGCGGTCGGGCAGCTGGTTGCGGTGCTGTTCTTCTCGCGGCTGCGGCCGGTCGAATCGAGCGACGCGGCGCAGTCCGGTGGCAGCTACCGGGCGGCGCTGGCCTACCGGCCGGTCGCGTTGCTGACCGGATTCTTCCTGCTGATGCTGCTGGTGCTGACAACCGGGTTTACGCTGGTGCCGAACTTCCTGCGCGATGTCCACGGCATCGGCTTCGGGACGATCGGACAATTCGGCTCGGTGTCGGCGGCGGGTAGCGTCATCCTCGGCATCATCATCGCGAAGGTCGGCGTGTTTGGCCGGCCGATGAATGCGTTGCTGCTGACAGTCGCGCTCTCAGCCGTTGCCCTCGCCCTGTTCGCCACCGGGACAGCCATCATCTGGTTCGCGCTGGCCTACTTCACACGCGGGGCGTACCTGGTGGCGTGGAGCACGATGTACGCCGCGCTCGGCGACGCTGCGCCGGAGCGATTGCGGTCGAGGACGTTTGTGTTGGCCGAGCTCCTGGGCGGGGCCGGCTTCGCCCTCGCGCCATTCATCGCCGGCGCGCTCTACGAGCAATCCCCCGAGCTGCCGCTCATCGTCGCGCTCATCGCGACGGCGCCGCTATTGACGCTTCTGCTGCTCCTGCGGCGGTATCTGGGGCGAGCGGAGCTGGCCGGGGGTTGATGGCCGGCCCGCAGCAGCTGGGGCTGGGCCACCTGGATTGCGGCGTCTTCGATCGTCGTGCTACGCCGATAGGCTATCCTCGCGACGTTGGGTTCGCATCGGTGGGACGGCCACCGGGCGG
>MTKZ01026837.1_pt1 | contig 16178 bp, 12 predicted proteins | sample 1042781 | NCBI WGS metagenome assembly MTKZ01 (sample SAMN06212207, study PRJNA360539) | anaerobic digester metagenome | biome: Wastewater treatment plant; material: sludge; isolation source: anaerobic digester fed with sludge from wastewater treatment plant | place: Denmark: WWTP Viborg ...
TGCGACGAAAGTTAATCCACCCCCGGAGTCAACAAAATATGCCCTTCCCCGGATGCTTACGGTGAGACTCCTGTTATGTCTGTTTGTTCTAAGGATGAATTAAGTTAAAGAATATCCATGAAAATGCCCTATAGCTGATAGTGGGTTGGTAAAAGTAAGTGGTCTCTATGATCTATTAATCTTTAACACAGCGAACTGAGTGTCCCCCAGTGTCAGTGTCATTAGCACCAACTCCTTGACTTTGGTAACCTAAGGATCGGGTCTCGTCTGCTGTTGTCCACCATGCGCCATATTCACCCAATCCAACAGGAGCACCCCAGTACCGCCCCCCAGGCAAAGCTGTAAATCCAGTTTCATTTGTAGCACCGGCATTTGGGTGATGCCATAATCCAGTACCTTCTTCTAATGTCCCAACTGCTTTAAGGGCTCCTCCTGCAATGCTACTTGGTTGAAGGTATTCCGCATCTGCGTTAGGATCAAAAAGGATTAGTATATTATGCCAATCATCAAGATGAGATACGTGCCATCCTACCGGGCATAATATACCCGAACCTGTTGTCTTGATATTATACAATGCACCATAAATATCCTTGAAATTTGGATCGAAGTTGTACCAGCAATATGCGGTATTTTCGGGAAACTCAAGGTATGGTCGATCCCAATCAGAAATATAATCATTTACTAACCTAATCTCAGTTCCATCATTGAATCTTGTGGTCTTAAGATTCTCCTGCATCCAGCACCTGTCACCGATGATAACAGTATTATAAACATTCCCATCAATATCAGTTACCGTGCCACAATTCGGGAATTTCGTTCTGAAACTTGTTTCATTACCATATGCTGTGCCTTCCCTGTTTGTCGCATACGCCCGGACATAATAAACAGTATTGGGGGTCAGACCTGTTATGGTACTTGTAAATGATCCTAATCCTGTACCATCTGTTGTGTGCTGATCAGCAACAGATGGATTTCCGGTTGTATTCCAACATACTCCTTTTGCTGTAACGTTTTCTCCACCCTGTAATAGAACATTACCTCCTGAAGTGGCAGTACTGGATGTAATATTACTTACACCTGCGGTTGTAACAGTAGGTATTGTGTATGCAGTCTCAAACCTGATATCATTTCCATAAGCCGTCCCGGCTTCATTAGTTGCATAAGCACGAACATGATAATAAGTATTGGCTACTAATCCTGTAATACTTGAAGAAAATGATCCTGTCCCTCCACCATCAGAAGTATGACTATTTGATGTTGTTGGATTTGCTGTTGTTGCCCAGCAAACGCCTCTTGAAGAGACATTCCCACTTCCTGCAGAACTGATATTTCCACCGCTTGTTGCTGTAGTTCTTGTTATGTTATATGGAGCAGATGTTGTTAAAGTTGCCAGAACCAGTCCGCTTGTTGTAAATGTCATATCACTGCCGTATGCTGTACCAAGTTGATTAGTTGCTACAACCCTGTAATGGTATGTCGTTCCACCAATAAGGCCATTCAGGTTTATACTAACATTTACCACGGACGAACCAGTAATCTGATGTGATGCCGGGGATGCAGTACTTCCATAATTTGAGGTTAAACCATACTCGAAATTGAAGTCTGTGGTCAGACTATTGGGATTTATAGTCCCGTTCAAGGTTGCCGTAGTAACCTGGACATTGGAGGCTGGTTGGGTAATTACTGTCGGTATTTGTCCAAGGGTTGTAAATGTAATATCTTCTCCGAATGTTGTCCCAAGGGTATTTGTGGCTCTAACCCTGAAGTGATAAGTGGTTCCAGGATTTAAGTTAGAGATCACAGCACTAACATTTGTATTTGTATTCCCGGTTACGTTGCCCGGTGAGGCTGAGAAAGTCATGCCGTAATTCGTTGAAATACCATATTCAAATGTTACCGAGGTAGATGAATAGTTTGCATTTATGATTCCATTTAATGTTGCCTGAGTCGTATTGATATTTGCAGCAGCCTGGGTTATTGCGACAGGTACCTGACCAGAGGTAGTAAAAGTCATGTCAGAACCTTCAGCGGTACCGATAGAGTTCGCTGCCTTCACCCTGTAATGATAGGTCGTACCTTCATTTAAACCGGTTATGTTTGCGGATACGTTCGTTATGGTATTGCCTGTCACAGGGCTTGGAATAGCACTTATTGTCTGACCGTATGACGTCGTTGTACCATACTCAAACGTAACACTTGCAGGTGAAAAGTTAGCATTGACTGTCCCATTTAAGGTTATACCGTTTGCTGATATATTAGTCGGAGGTTGAGTTATGCACTCCGGCTTCCCTCCTAACGTTGCAAAGGTCATGTCAGCACCGTAAGTTGTCCCGACAGAGTTGGTGGCATAAGCACGTACATGATAAACCATTCCTGGTGAAAGATCGGTGATTTCACTCACAAACTGACCATCACCGGCCCCGTCATTTGTCTTTAACCCGGATGTAGTAGGGTTTGCATCAATACTCCAGCATATACCTCTGGCTGTGACTTCAGCACCGCCATCTGAAGTGATATTCCCTCCGCTTGTTGCAGTGGTGGCTGAGATATTTGTAATCGATGCAGTCGATAAAGTAGGCAGTGATTCTTTCTTGCAGGAATTTACTATGATAATAAATCCTGTTAGTAATGAAATGATGATTGAATATCTGATCGGAATTTTCATGATAATTTAATTACTATAGCAGCTGATGTGTAGCTTACTAATTTATAGTTTAATCACTGTTTTAAAAAATTTCAAGGACATCATTCCATCTACTCGGTCTTTAATTTGACTAATGAGAAATTACTGGCTTTGATTGAATGTTTTTAGGAAGAAAACGGGAGTTGAGCCAATGGTTAATTTATTTCCTTCTTAAAAGAATCAACCTAATACGGTTCTTTAAATCCCGCCAAAACTGTCCTGGGAGTGACCCTCTGAAATATTGAGCTTCCAAGTCTCCATCCAAAAGGGATATGTTGTTTCTCTGCTCTCTTGACAGTCTTTTCGACAGCAGTCTGTATCTCAACTGCTGTTTCGTACCCTTCAAGTTCATTTTAAACATTATAGACTTTGTTATCAGGTAGTAAATTTACCTTATTCTCTACTGTTTCTACCCAAGGTTCAATGAATAAATCCCATTGTGTTAAATCGCTGTTATAGATCGAGCGATTATTACTCCAATTTTTCCTTCTTCATCAGTCTGTCCTGCTTCCTCTGTTCCATTTCTTCCTTCATCTCTCTCACCACCTCAGTCACTGTCCGTCCCTCTGCCTTCGCCTTCATTATCGCCCACTCCCGGACGAACCTGGCTGTTTTCCTGAGTTCTTCTTCTTCTCTGCTCATCTTATGATTTTAAAAATGATATCAAATAATTAACTATCAATTTAGTGGACGTCAAGCAAAGTATTGCCTAAAGGGCAGCCATATCCTTAAATCTACCAAAAAAACGTTTATCGTTACTCAGATGATCCCTTTTATTTTTCTTAACTCCTTTTCAAATTCTGACTTTGATAGTCTTTCCATCACATTATAAGATTCGAGCTCGTCTAAATTAACAATACCTTGCTCACCCAAACCTATCAGTTATTTCAGAATATGCATGTACCAGATAATCCTCGGGACCAGTTTGCTTTAATACTTTTGCGATTATGATGATGTCATCCTCTTCGTATCTTATAAATTCGATTGAAGGTTTGTTATACTGGATTTCCTCTGATTCAGCTATCTCTCTTATCTCGTCAATAACACTGCTTTTGATATCTCTTCTTTTCTCTTCGATATCTTCAGTATGATAGTTTTCATATAAGGTAGTATATAACCTGTCCAATTCCTCTGATAAGTCATTAACATCATCCTCAACCATTGACTCAATGGTTTCCTGAAAAACTTCAAAGGAGTCATATTCTCCATATTGAATCTGCTCCTTATATTCATCCCATGAGGTCACTGGCCCAGATGATGCTTGGGATTGCCTTGCTTCAGTTGAGAAGGCCCTTATCTCTTTGATAATCTCATTCGCAATTCCCTTTATGATCAATCTGTTCATGTTTGAAAAAAGAGATTATTGAAAAAACAATTGAACACCATGATATAGCGAAAATAAATAGAATACTAAATCATTATGAAAATTAATTCTGCATTTTTGTAAGTTCTTTCATTATTTTCACACAAGGATTTTTTTCATTTTTCAATTATTATTAAACAATTATTCCAGGGAAAAATAGGTGAATACAACTCTTTTTGTTATATTAGTCTGATATTTTTTTTGCCACCATTAGGGTATAAAGTCTATTGAAGATGTGAAGCAGCATGAGCAATCAATAGGAAAGAATATCCTTTTTTTAGCTTCCCAGATATCAGCAAAATGAAATCTGGAAGATTTTCTTTTCTATTCATGCTTTGCAATACGTAAATCGACAGGAATTCCCAATCTGTGGAGAATAGAACAAATATTTTCAATGCATATTCAATATACGTACTATAAAAACGTAAGACAAAGATTCTGGGATCATTTGTTCGAAATGTCTTCTTTAAAGAAAAATGGTTTTCACAAACCTGATTATAATTATCTGTATAAGAAAACTTACCATCATCATGTTTTAGGGCAATACTATTCATTTTTATTAACGAGCTACAGAGAAGGGGGCCGCAGGGGAAATGTCTCTCACGCAAGTTGGGGAGCGATGCTTGCTTTAGAGTATAAACTTTATGAAGATGCATTAGCAATTGGTGGTCATTATAAAGCATTCCCAGATAAAGCTGATCTGAACGACGATGTTGATGCGCTAATGAATTAAGGTGATAAATTTCAACAAAATGTTAATTATTTGCTTATAACTAACTTTATAAAATTGTTTTCAACCTAGACTGATTGATGTCATGTGTTATATAGCGCATATTAAGAGCTTAGGTAATAGCGAGTTTGAGTTACAACCATTAGAAGATCATCTGAAAGGAACTGCATTATTGTCTGAGAGATTTGCATCAAGATTTAATGATAAAGAATGGGGGAAATTAGTTGGATTGTGGCACGATTTAGGTAAATATTCGGATGAATTTCAAGATTACATTAAGAAGAATTCGGGTTACGAGGAAGGTGAGAAGTCAGGCAAAACAGACCATACCTCGGCAGCCGCAATTCTGGCCAAAGAAATTTACCTGCAACAATGGCCGCCTATCTCATATTGTATTGCGGGACATCACGCAGGTTTACACAATTGGTTACCTGAACCCGGTATTAGCGGGGATTTATCCGATAGGCTAAAAAAGACTGGATTTCTGGAAAAAATAAGGGGCAGAATTCCCAGAGAATTATTTGAAAAAAGGAGTCTTGAATTGCCTGGAGGAAAGGGTATATCACCAGAACATATCAATTTATGGATACGCCTGCTTTTTTCCTGTTTGGTCGACGCTGATTTTCTGGATACTGAACGTTTTATGAATCCTGAATCGTTTAAGCGAAGAGAAAAATATGATTCTTTTCCAGAACTTAAAAGGCGATTTGATGAATACATGGATAGCATGCTGTCCAATTCACTACAAACTAAGGTTAATATAATCCGAAAAAGGATTTTAACAGATTGTATCGAAGCAGGACCACTTGAGCCAGGCTTCTTTTCTGTTACAGTACCCACGGGAGGTGGAAAAACTTTATCGTCAATGGCTTGGGCGCTGATCCATGCGCTCAGATATAATAAATCACGAATTGTTTTTGCAATTCCTTATACCAGTATAATTACCCAAACAGCACAGATTTATCGTTCAATTTTCGGTGAGAACAACGTGGTTGAACATCATAGCAATATTGATGAAAGTCTTAATACACAAGAGCAAAAACTTGCAGTCGAAAACTGGGATGCTCCTATTATTGTTACAACCAATGTTCAGTTATTTGAATCGCTTTATTCCAACAAAACTTCAAAGTGCAGAAAGCTACATAATCTGGTGAATAGCGTTATTATTTTGGATGAAGCACAAATGCTGCCACCGGAGTTCCTACGGCCAATATTAAGCGTGTTGAACGGACTTGTTCATAATTTTGGCGTTTCAATCATGTTTTCAACTGCTACACAACCTGCATTGACTGGCAAGATTGGAGGGAAAGGACAAAATACATTCGAAGGGATTCCCGGTAATGTTGTACGGGAAGTGATAAAAGAGACCGGAACCCTTTTCGAAGATTTAAAGCGGGTTGAAATTAAATTGCCTGATCGACTGAATGATACTGTTGATTGGCAGGTTATTGCTGACGAACTGAAACAATACGAACAAGTACTATGTATTGTAAACACAAGGAACCAATGTAGAGAGTTATGTGATTTGATGCCGGAGGACACTATTCATCTTTCCCGTTTGATGTGTACTGCACATATAATGGATTGCATTGAAGAGATAAAAAGCAGATTGAAAAATCAAATGCCTGTACGGGTTATTAGTACGCAACTGATAGAAGCAGGCGTGGATATTGACTTTCCTGTTGTTTACAGAGCCATCGCAGGTTTGGACTCTATAGCTCAGTGTGCAGGGCGGTGCAACCGCGAAGGTAGATTAAATCAACAGAACCAGTTGGGATTAATGAAAGTTTTTGTCCCGATTAAAGGAACGCCTATTGGATTAATGCGTAAAGGAGCCGATACTTTTAAGGAAATTATAACATTCCGGAATGAAGCTACGTTGTTGGAACCACAGGCTTTTATTGATTATTTCCGACTTTTCTATAGTAGGATTGAAAATTTCGATAAACCGGATATAAAGTGTTCATTATGGCAGGATGCACAACAAATGAGATTTCAATTTGCAACCGCGGCTAAAGAATTTCAATTGATTGATGACAAGAATGCGCAAAATATATTGGTAACATACACAGAGGGGAACGATTTGATAGAACTCTTAAAACGAAAAGGGCCCGAACCTTGGTTAATGCGCAAACTGCAACGTTATACCGTTTCAGTAAACGAACGTGATTTTGAGGATATTAAAAAGGCCGGATTGATTGTTGAAATTCATGGTTGTTGGGTTCAGGATTATCAAAAACTATACAACATTCACTCAGGTTTGCAATTGAAAGGTAAATGGTTAGAGGAGATACATATCATATAAATGAACCATTATGGAGTATTACAATAAACATTTTTGCATGGAAGTGTGGGGTGATTATGCGTGTTTTACCCGTCCCGAGATGAAAGTTGAGCGGGTAAGTTACGATGTAATTACTCCATCGGCTGCTCGCGCCGTATTCGAAGCAATCTTCTGGAAACCTGCCATAAAATGGCGGGTGGAAAAAATTGAGGTGCTGAATCCTATTCGCTGGGTTTCTGTTCGACGGAATGAAGTGGGCAAATTGATAAGTGCAAAGTCGAGTGGAATTTTTATTGAAGACGAACGGCAGCAACGTGCTGGATTGTTCCTTCGTGATGTGGCTTACCGCTTATATGCCCAAATGGAATACATACCTGTTGGAAAACGTAGCAGGGTTGAAATTCCTGATGAACTTAAGCAACCGGAGAAGGAGACACTCATGCTCAGTACCGAGAATCCGGGAAAATATAATGCCATGTTTGTGCGGAGGGCGATAAAAGGACAATGTTTTAACCAGCCTTATCTGGGTTGTCGTGAATTTTCATGCAATTTCAGATATATTGATAAACCGGAAACTGAAACTAAAGTTCCAATTGATGAAACAAGAGATCTGGGATTTATGCTATATGATATGGATTTTTCGGACGAAAATAATCCCAAGGCAATGTTCTTCAGAGCGCAACTTAAAAATGGCATCATTGAGGTTCCACCCATTGACAGTGAGGAGGTACGGAAATGATACTACAGGCTTTATATAATTATTACCAGCGTAAAGAGGCTGATCCGGAATCGAATATTGCCCCAATGGGATTTGAGTGGAAAGAAATACCTTTCATTATTGTAATTGATACAGAAGGGCATTTTTTTAACCTTGAAGATACACGTGTGGGGGAGGGTAAAGTAAAAAGGGGGAAATCATTTCTCGTTATAAAAACTAAAAGTCGTCCGGGTTCCAGGGCTTCAGAGACTGCTAACGTATTTTGGGATCATTGGGGATTTGTATTAGGACAGCCCAAAGAAAAAGATGATAAGAAAACGCTACTGCAATTGCAGGAAGATGCTAAAAAACAGAATCTTACGTTTGTTGCGCAAGTAAAACATCTTTCAGAGAAATATTCTGATAATATGCAGTTTCAAGCCGTATATAAATTCTATGAACAAAGCCATCAACTTGAAAAACTTCTATGTCATGAAAGTTGGAAGGATTGCTATAAAATACCCGGCTGCAATCTTTCTTTTCGGATTTCTGGAGAAATTTCCATTGTTGCTGAGCATCATGATCTGATAAACGAGATTGAGGTAAACGATGGAAAAATCAAAAATGAAGGAGTTTTAGTTCCTGACAGTATTTGTCTGATAACTGGTGAGCGGTCATCGATTGCGGTTTTACACTCGGCTACACCCATTCAGGGAGGGAAAAGTGGAGCAAAACTGGTTGGCTTTCAAAAAAATTCCGGATATGATTCTTATTATAAAGAACAAGGTTTTAATGCTCCGATCTCAAAGAAGGCAGAAGATGCCTATACAACTGCATTAAATGTTTTATTGGGAAAAGATTCTAAAAACAAATTCAGAATCTCGGATACCTCTATTGTCTTTTGGGCACATCAACATATTGATTTTGAAAATCAGTTTTCATTTTTCTTCAATGCTCCGGATAAAGATGATCCCGATAGAAATATACAGGAAATTAAGGCGTTATTTGAATCAATCCATACAGGCAAGCTCAATACCGATGGAGATATTCCTTTTTACATTCTAGGTCTTGCCCCCAATGCAGCTCGTATATCAATTCGTTTCTGGAAGACAGGAAAGGTTATTGATTTTGCTGCTCACATATCAAAACATTTTGATGATTTTGATATTATTCGAGGCAAAAATGATGAAAAGGAGTATTTCACCATTTTTAATTTGATTTCAAATATTTCGTTTGAATACAATATTGACAATGCGCCACCTAATCTGACAGGTAAAGTCATTGAAAGCATCCTTGATGGGACAAAATACCCTGATACTTTACAGCAGCAATGCATCAGGCGTATACGTGCCGAACAACACATTAGCCGCATCCGTGCTGCAATTCTGAAAGCTTATTTAAACCGAAAGAACGAAATCAATAATAGTACAAATGAAAAACCAATAACTATGGCACTCGATTTAGACAATAGAAACCAAGGCTATCTCTGCGGCCGATTGTTTGCTGTGCTTGAAAAAATACAGGAAGACGCACAGCCTGGAATCAATGCAACCATCAAAGATCGCTATTATGGAGCGGCTTCAAGCACTCCAATTACCGTTTTTGGACGGTTACTTAATCTTACGAATCATCATTTGACAAAATTAGGTGGGGGGAGTAAAACATACTACGAAAAAATGATTCAGGAGATAATGAGCAGTGTGAAGAGCGACGGATTACCCACGCACCTTTCTCTCGATGACCAAAGCCGTTTTGCAATTGGCTATTACCATCAGCGCCAGGATTTATATACCAAAAAAGATAAAAACAATTAAAATACAGGAGATAATATTATGCCAGAATTAATTAAAAATCGATACGACTTTGCATTGTTATTCGATGTAACAGATGGGAACCCCAACGGCGATCCCGATGCTGGAAATTTACCCCGCGTTGATGCTGAAACAGGCATGGGGCTGGTAACCGACGTTTGCTTGAAACGGAAAGTTAGAAACTTTGTATATATGGTAAAAAATGCAGAAAAACCTAATGATATTTTCATAAAAGAAAAGTCAATCTTGAACCAGCTAATAGATGAATCGCACGAACAAGATGAAGTGAAAAACAAAGAGAAATCCGGAGATAAAACCGAAGCAGCAAGAAAATGGATGTGCTCTAATTATTACGATATTAGGACTTTTGGTGCAGTCTTAAGTACGGGTAAAAATGCTGGACAAGTCCGCGGCCCGATACAATTCACTTTCGGTCGTTCGGTTGATCCAGTTGTAGCACTTGAACACAGCATTACCCGTATGGCTGTTGCAACCGAAGCGGAGGCACAGAAACAGGGAGGCGACAACAGAACCATGGGTCGTAAATTCACCATACCTTATGGGTTGTACTTTTCAAAAGGCTTTATTTCAGCTCATCTTGCTGCACAAACAGGTTTTAACGAAGATGATTTAAGCCTTTTCTGGGAAGCACTAAAAAACATGTTCGATCATGATCATTCAGCCGCCCGTGGCATGATGTGCACCCGTAAACTTATCGTTTTCAAACACGAAACTGCTTTAGGAAATGCACCTGCATACCAGCTTTTTGATGCTATTAAGATTGAAAGGAAGGATCAGACAAAACCTGTCCGTGCTTTTAGTGACTATGCGCTAAGCATTGATAAGTCTTCTATTCCTCCCGGAGTCGAACTGATAGAAATGCTTTAGTTAATGTTTAATGACCAAAGAAAAAGACCATACCGTAAATGAGGGTTTCGACAAAATCCTTCTTTACACCACACCCAACGGCAATGTTAAAGTTGAGATATACCTGCAGGATGAAACCGTATGGCTTACGCAGCAGAAGATCGCCGATTTATTCGGGGTTCAGAGGCCCGCCATTACCAAACACCTGAAAAATATATTTGATACACGTGAACTCAGGGAAGAAGCAGTATGTTCCAAAATGGAACTAACTGCAGCTGATGGTAAATCCTACAGTACTCAGATTTACAACCTTGATGCTATAATATCAGTAGGGTACAGGGTAAACAGCGTTCAGGCTACCCATTTCCGTATCTGGGCTACCGAAAGGCTAAAGGAATACATCATCAAAGGCTTTGTTATGGATGATGAGCGGCTAAAAAAGCCTGATAACATCTTTGGCAAAGACTATTTCGATGAACTCCTTGAGCGTATCAGGGATATACGTTCAAGTGAACGACGGTTTTACCAGAAGATAACGGACATCTATTCTCAGTGCAGCGCAGATTATAACGCTGATGCTGAAACCACAAAATCTTTCTTTGCCACTGTGCAGAACAAACTGCACTGGGCAATCACCGGACAGACCGCAGCTGAAATAATTGCAACAAGGGCCGATAGTTCAAAGGCTAATATGGGATTGACAAGCTGGGCTCATGCTCCAAACGGAAGAATAAGAAAAACTGATGTGGTCATTGCCAAGAACTATCTCCGGAAAGAAGAACTGGAAGGATTGAACAGGATAGTTGCAATGTATCTCGATTATGCGGAGAACCAGGCTAATAAAGGGATTGTCATGTATATGGACGACTGGGTTGAGAAGCTTGATGCTTTCCTTAAATTCAATGAGGAAGCAATCCTGAAACATTCGGGTAAGGTTGCTCATGAAATAGCCTTGACTCTGGCAGAGAAAGAATTTGAAAAGTACAGAATAAAGCAGGAAAGGATACTGGAATCGGACTTTGACAGAACGGTTAAAGAAATCGAATTGAAGAGGTCTTTAAAAAAGAGCTCTGATGCAGGATAGTTACAATGACGATGACATGCTGATGTTATCAGGCATACAGCACATTGCTTTCTGCGAAAGGCAATGGGCGCTGATCCATATTGAACAGCAATGGGCAGAAAATGTATTGACCATTGAAGGTCAGTTTCTTCATGATAGGGTTAATGATCCCTTTGAAGATGAATCCAGAAATGATATCATAACATGGAGAGCTCTCTATCTGACTTCTTACAGACTTGGGCTGCTGGGACGCGCTGATGTTGTCGAACTTGTACGAGTGACCGGCAATGTGACTGATACCATTTCAATAGACAAAAAACACGGCAGGTGGAAATTGGTACCTGTGGAATACAAAAGGGGAAAGCCAAAACCTGATGAATGTGATGAAGTCCAGTTATGTGCCCAGGCAATGTGTCTGGAAGAAATGTTCAATGTAAACATAGATGAAGGGTACCTGTACTATGGCACCATCAGGCGCCGTAACGGGGTAAATTTCACCGGCAAGCTCAGGGAACTGGCAGAACACTATGCGACAAGAATGCATGAGATATATACTAATGGAACAACACCCCCGGCTCTATATAAACCCCGATGCCGGTCTTGTTCCCTGAAAGATATTTGTCTTCCCGGGACAATGGATAAATCTGTCTCAGCTTCAGGATATTTAAAACAGGTCCTTAATTTTTAACATAACCCGAAATATGCGCAAGCTTCTCAATACCTTATATGTAACAAATCCTGAAGCCTATCTGTCAAGAGATGGTGAAAATGTTGTCGTAAGGGTGGCTGATATTGAAAAATTCAGGATCCCGGTACATAATATTGAAGGAATAGTTTGTTTCGGATATCCGGGCGCCAGCCCTTCATTAATGGGGTTATGTGCTGAACGGAATATTGGACTTAGTTTTCTGACAGAGAACGGAAGATTCTGGGGACGAGTTTCGGGTCCTGTCAGAGGAAACGTTTTATTGAGAAGAGAGCAATTCAGGATGGCGGATGATTCCAATGCTGCGCTGGAAATAAGCAGGATTATTGTTGCAGGAAAAATTGCAAACTGCCGGAATGTTTTACAAAGAGCCGTCCGCGATCATGGGAAAGAGGTTAATTCTCAATTTTTGACTGATGCGTCGGTATCTCTTGATGTACGACAGAAACAAGCTCTCAGAGCAGAGAATATGGATTCATTGCGCGGAATTGAAGGTGATGCCGCCAATTCATATTTCGGGGTATTCAATCATCTGATTATCTCACAGAAGGATGATTTTATTTTTAACGGCAGGTCACGAAGACCACCAAAGGACAGGGTGAATGCCATGTTATCTTTTGTGTACTCGTTACTTGCACACGAAACAGAGTCGGCTCTTGAAAGCGCAGGTCTTGATCCTTACGTGGGATTTCTTCATACTGCAAGACCCGGAAGGGCAAGTCTGGCGCTGGATCTGATGGAAGAATTCAGGCCGTATCTGGCAGACAGATTGGTGCTCACATTAATAAACAGAAAGCAGGTAAGTCCAAACGGTTTTAAGGAAAGGGAAGAATCCGGGGTGATCATGGATGATGAAACAAGGAAGGAAGTAATTTCTGCTTGGCAGAAAAGAAAGCAGGACGAAATACAGCATCCTTTCCTGAAGGAATCTGTACCAATTGGGCTTTTGCCCTATACTCAGGCCCTTTTATTCTCAAGGTTTGTCAGAGGTGATGTTGACAATTACCCGGTATTTGTAATGAAATGAACTATGATGGTATTGGTTACATATGATGTTGAAACCGCTACACCAAAGGGAAGGGCCCGTTTAAGAAAGGTTGCAAAACAGTGTGTCAATTTTGGACAGCGGGTTCAGAATTCGGTATTTGAGTGTGTCGTTGACCCCTCACAATTTATTATTTTGAAACACAGGCTTGAAAGTATAATTGATGAACAGAAAGACAGTTTAAGGTTTTACCATTTAGGCAGTAATTGGGAAAATAAAGTGGAGCATATCGGAGCAAAGGACTCGTTCAATCCTGAGGATGACACGCTGATAATATGAATCTGCGAAAATTAAGTTATCATAAAAAGCACCGGGAAGCCGCGTTCTTTGACGTAATGGAATGATAAAGATGAATAAATGGAGAAAATCAGAAAAGATAAGACCTAAAAAATGGACATTCGCGGAAAATGTATTGTAATATGCAGATATACAGTTAAATACAATATGTATAGTCGCACCCCGTGCGGGTGCGTGGATTGAAACTTAAACGTAGCCAGTGTAAGGTATCTCATGTAAAGTCGCACCCCGTGCGGGTGCGTGGATTGAAACTCGTTAGTCTTAATTGTAGGTTGGTAGCCACAGTGTCGCACCCCGTGCGGGTGCGTGGATTGAAACAGTTGAGGGGAGAGGGATCGAACCTCCGACCTTGTCGCACCCCGTGCGGGTGCGTGGATTGAAACTGCCATCCTTGAATCTGTTATCTCAGGAGAGTAAGTCGCACCCCGTGCGGGTGCGTGGATTGAAACAGCAAACCTCTCAAGAATACCGAACCAATCCTTGTCGCACCCCGTGCGGGTGCGTGGATTGAAACATATATGCAGGATAATTGGGATTCAAACCAGCTTGTCGCACCCCGTGCGGGTGCGTGGATTGAAACTAATTTCATAAAATCAAATGATACCCAGTGGCTAACGTCGCACCCCGTGCGGGTGCGTGGATTGAAACTTTGGATTGCTGGCTTATTACAAAACCACCGAAGTCGCACCCCGTGCGGGTGCGTGGATTGAAACTCCTGTAACTAAAGCAGAACTTGTGAGAGACATGTCGCACCCCGTGCGGGTGCGTGGATTGAAACACTTAAAGAAACAAAGTCACAAGTTAATAAACTTGTCGCACCCCGTGCGGGTGCGTGGATTGAAACCTGCGACAACTAAGTCCTTTGCATAACTCACAGCAAGTCGCACCCCGTGCGGGTGCGTGGATTGAAACGATGGAAATACTGCCAATAGTGTGCAGGTTCTGGTCGCACCCCGTGCGGGTGCGTGGATTGAAACTTTTAAGGCAACTTACCTTATTGATCCTAAGGGGTCGCACCCCGTGCGGGTGCGTGGATTGAAACATGTACACCATAAAGAGTATGTTTATGGGAAAAGTCGCACCCCGTGCGGGTGCGTGGATTGAAACATCAAGTTGAGCCTTTGAACGCTGCCCTTACCGGTCGCACCCCGTGCGGGTGCGTGGATTGAAACTCTTTCCGGGGTCAGATTTAGCTGTGGGTGCCACGGTCGCACCCCGTGCGGGTGCGTGGATTGAAACCCTGAAAAGCTGTCTGAGTATAAACAGTGTCTCGTCGCACCCCGTGCGGGTGCGTGGATTGAAACTGTTCTATGACAATTAAATAATCAGGCATACACAAGTCGCACCCCGTGCGGGTGCGTGGATTGAAACGGTGAAACAATAATCGATTATTGCCCTGTTCATGTCGCACCCCGTGCGGGTGCGTGGATTGAAACGTATATCTTGTAGAGAAGTTTCCAGAACTGGAAGTCGCACCCCGTGCGGGTGCGTGGATTGAAACACTATGTTCCAATTTGGAAACAAGTGCTTGGTGTCGCACCCCGTGCGGGTGCGTGGATTGAAACAATGCAGGACTTATCAAAGAACTCTGGGGTATCCGTCGCACCCCGTGCGGGTGCGTGGATTGAAACCAAACTAATGAAAGGGCAGGAATGTCCCCCTCAGGTCGCACCCCGTGCGGGTGCGTGGATTGAAACAACATTTAGAATTACTGACAATTTGCCATCAAGTGTCGCACCCCGTGCGGGTGCGTGGATTGAAACAGATAAAGCTTGCCAAGAATAGCAACGGGGATTGTCGCACCCCGTGCGGGTGCGTGGATTGAAACTCCTGACCTGATAGGAGAAAGACCATAAAGAAAGGTCGCACCCCGTGCGGGTGCGTGGATTGAAACCGTGAATACGGAAACGAAATACTTGCCGCTTGGGTCGCACCCCGTGCGGGTGCGTGGATTGAAACGCTTTGTCTCTTGAACTTGAGAAAATAGGAGTTGTCGCACCCCGTGCGGGTGCGTGGATTGAAACCTTGTGAGGATGTCAGCCGGGGTAGTGGCTACTGTCGCACCCCGTGCGGGTGCGTGGATTGAAACCATGCACGAGAAATCAACTCTCAGGAAAGACTTGTCGCACCCCGTGCGGGTGCGTGGATTGAAACTTAGCCAGTTTTATCTGAAGCGCATCAGTCGGAGTCGCACCCCGTGCGGGTGCGTGGATTGAAACTGTCATAGGCAGTATTGCACCAGGGGAGAGCCAGGTCGCACCCCGTGCGGGTGCGTGGATTGAAACAATAGATGATAACCTGATTGAAATTAAAGGGAGGTTGTCGCACCCCGTGCGGGTGCGTGGATTGAAACCTTTAACTACAGTTATTAAATACGGCTACTTATAGTCGCACCCCGTGCGGGTGCGTGGATTGAAACTTGGTTAAGTTTATATTTAGTTATCAATGCAGGTCGCACCCCGTGCGGGTGCGTGGATTGAAACTCAGACACAACCTTCACTAAGTTCTGCAACTTTGTCGCACCCCGTGCGGGTGCGTGGATTGAAACTTTAAGAAAATGATAATCTACCGTAAGCATTCGGCGAAGTACATGTTGCCCTAACAGAGAAGCGGTCCTAACTTTCAGGGCAAA
>MTKZ01006454.1_pt1 | contig 16174 bp, 14 predicted proteins | sample 1042781 | NCBI WGS metagenome assembly MTKZ01 (sample SAMN06212207, study PRJNA360539) | anaerobic digester metagenome | biome: Wastewater treatment plant; material: sludge; isolation source: anaerobic digester fed with sludge from wastewater treatment plant | place: Denmark: WWTP Viborg ...
CGGGTTACCGCTCCAGGTGCAGTATTGGTATGAAGAGTTGAAAATACTAAATGCCCGGTGAGCGCGGCATGAATGGCAATCTCAGCGGTCTCTCGGTCTCGAATTTCACCGACCATGATAATATCCGGATCTTGTCGCATAATAGAACGGAGCGAGTTAGCAAAAGTAAGGTCAATTTTTGGTTTAACTTGGATCTGGTTGATATCATCTAAAATATACTCAACTGGATCTTCAATGGTAATAATATTTAAATCCGGACTACTAACGTGATTAAGAGCGGAATAAAGAGTGGTGGTCTTTCCGCTGCCGGTGGGCCCGGTGAGAAGAACCATTCCATAAGGCCTTTCAATCATCCTAAAAAAACGTTGCAGGTCATCAGGCTCAAATCCCAACCGCTTGAGATTTAAAAGTAAACTTGATTTATCAAGAATTCGCATGACGATCTTTTCTCCAAAAATAGTAGGGAGAGATGAAACTCGAAAGTCTATGGTTCGATTTTCTACAGTTACCTGAAAACGACCATCTTGGGGAAGACGTCTTTCAGCGATGTTCATACGACAAAGAATTTTAACCCGGGATATTAAAGCAGGATGAATTTTAATGGAGGTACTGGTTGAATCTTGAAGGATTCCATCAATTCGATACCGAATTCTCACCCGGTCTTCATGGGGTTCAATGTGGATATCACTAGCACCCGCTCGAATGGCTTGAAGAATTATCATATTGACTACCCGGATAATTGGTGCTTCTTCACCCATCTCCTTGAGTTGATCGATTTTTAGTTCCTCAGCTTCATCAAGGTAGATCATGCCCTCTTCTTCCTCAGCTTCCTTGAGGATCTCGCTAACCGAAGAACTGCCTCCATAATAAGAATTTATAATACTCTCAATCACATCTGGAGGAGCAATTGCTGGATGAATATCTTTTTTGGTCATTATTCTTGCCCGGTCAATCGTTACAATATCCACTGGATTCACCATGGCCAAAACTATAAAACTGGCTTCTTCATTCACTGTAACACAATGATTTTGCCGACAAAATTTTTCGGGAAGACGAGTCACTGCGTTGGGATCAACGACATAATTATCGAGGTCAATATATAAAGTGCCCATCTGCTCTGCAAGAGCCTGAAAGAGTTCTTTTTCCTTCACGAAGCCTTCTCTTCGTAATATTTCACCTAATTTTTCATCGGTTTTTTTCTGAATTTCTATTGCTTTCATAAGCTGATCAAAGGTAATAAAACGCTTGGCAACCAGTATCTCACCTAATTTTTTTGAATTGAGTGTGCTCATTTCCATAAAGCATTTCTCCTAAATCAATACTTATTGGCAACTTATTTAATCCTGAAAACACCTTAATCAGCGAGGTGTGAACCCTGATTAGAAAAAAAACACTCGATATGTAGTTTAAACTGATTCAAAAACTCACGGACTTGATAAATCAAGCCCTTATAAAAGAATACAAAATTATAGAGGCACAATGTAGTATTGTGCCCGTTCTTTAATTAACGTAGCGACATGCCATGGCATGTCGAATCTTGGATATTATTATCATCTGGTGATACTATGCAGCATGAACGTCTACTCGCAATATATAATTTACCACGAATATCTCAACACTGTCATCCTGAGGATTGGTATTAAGAATCCGTGAGGATTTCTTCTTTTAGGTTTTTTACATTTCAAATACTTTAACCGATGAGATTCTCACGTCGTCCAGAAAAAACACCGGACTCCTCAGAATGACGGAGTAGGTGGATGAGATTCTCACGTCGTCCAGAAAAAAACACCAGACTCCTCAGAATGACGGTGAAGCCGGATGAGATTGCTACGTCATCCGATAGAAACACCGGACTCTTCAGAATGACAGAAAGTCAGCAAGATACTTACCTCAATGCCTCATTCAAGGCTTTTTCCATTACTCCAATGGGGGCTTCAAAGCCAGTAAACAAACGAAAACTCTCCGCTCCCTGAAAAAGTAACATCATCTTTCCATCAAAAGCTTTTTTCCCCTTTTTTCGTGCTTCTCTTACCAGAGGAGTTTCTTCACGATTATAGACTACATCAATTACCAATTCACAGTTATCAATACCGTTCCATGGAACTTCAATGATTTCCTGGCTAAGTCCCAAACTAGTAGCATTAATCAAAACATCAACCTGGCTCAAAAAAGAAGATTGACCATTTATAAAGCTCTCCCAGTTATCAATTTCTATTACCGTGGTGAATGAATTTTTTGCCCACTGCTGAAATTGTAAAGACCTCTCGAACGAACGATTAAACACTATAACCTTACGAACTCCTCTTTCAATGAGCACCGATAAAACAGCTCGAGCAGCTCCTCCAGCTCCCAAAAGAGCAACCTGTTTACCATTAAGGTTAATCTGATTAAAATCCAGAGCTTTAGCGAAACCAATCCCATCAGTATTATAACCAACTAACTCTTCATCTTTTACAACCACAACATTCACTGCTCCCAATAGTAAGGCAGTATCATCCAATCTATCCAACCATTGAATAATTTTTTCCTTGTGTGGAACTGTAACGTTTATTCCCTTCAATCGCCAAGTTCGAAGCGTCCGAACAGCGTCCATAAGGTCCCCAGTGGAAATATCGAAAGCTAAATAGACGTAGTCGAGGTTTAAAGCGTTGAGCGCTGCATTTTGAAATACTGGTGACAGTGAATGATCCACTGGATGTCCAATGAGTCCTAACAAGTTGGTTCGAGCGGTTATTCGGTTTTGTTGAACCATTGAAGAAACCTTTTCATAACAAATTTTTCCACCAATCGTACCAGGCGGGTAAAAAAGAATTCTTTTCGGTTAATGGGATTGACTAAAATAGTATGGAGATTTAATCGATTCCCTCCTAAAACATCGGTAAATATTTGATCACCAATCACAGTAACCTGATTGTAATTCAAGTCCATCGATTCCAGAGCCTTACGAAAGGAACCGCGTCGCGGCTTTTGGGCCATAGATATCCCAGGGATACCCAAGGATTCCATGAAGTAATTGACTCTTGAAGTTGTGGAGTTGGACACCAGAAATATTTTAAATCCATCATTTTTAGCTTTTTTCAGCCACCTTTCTGCCGACTGAGTAACAGTTGGCTGGTCCCATGGTGCGATAGTGTTATCGAGATCGATAATCAAACCCTGTATCCCTCTTTTCTTTAACAAATCCAGTGGGATCTCAGATATTTCATCAACATAAAGTGATGGATAAAATTTCCTTAACAACTGCTTCATTGGATTGTACTCTTCTGTTTGTTTTTTAGGTGTTCATCAAAGGTTTTGGAAAAATTGTGCGATCCATTTTCTCCCAGTACAAAAAAATAATAATCGGTTTGAGGAGGATTTACTACTGCTTCTAAAGAATCAAGACTAGGATTACAAATCGGAGTTGGAGGAAGCCCTTTGTGAAGGTAGGTATTGTAAGGAGATGGTATGGTTAAATCTTCCAAGCTCAATGATGAGAGCTGCACTCCCTTTTCCTGATTCCAGGCATAAATGACCGTTGCACACGACTCTAATTTCATATTCGATTTCAAGCGATTTAAAAAAACTGAAGCGACTATAGGTTTTTCATTTATTAACTGTGCTTCTCTCTCGACTATTGAAGCTAATATTACTTTTTGGCTCATCTCGGTAAAACTTTCCTCCAAGAGACTTCCGGGATAAACTTCCTCAAATCGTTTTAATTGGATTTCAATGACCTGCTTGGGATTGGTGCCTGGTGATAAATAATAAGTATCGGGAAACAAATAACCTTCTAAATTTTTTGCTTCGGATAACCATGGTTTTTGAAAAATTGTCGGTTGTTGAGTATAACTTAAATAATCCTCCTGTCGACAAATTCCAGCTTGATCAAGCCACTCAGCCATTTGTTTAACTGTTGAACCCTCAGGAAAGGTTACTTTGACTTGATAAGAACGACCTTGAGCAATTCTGCTCACAATTTGGGAAATGGTTTCTCCTGATCGAAACTGATAATTCCCAGCAATCAATCGACTTTGATCGCTTAAAAATGTAAAAGCCAAAAAAAGAGCTGGAGAAGATATGAGATCGTTCTTCTTAAAATCTTGGGCAATCACTCGATTGGTCATTCCGGATTGGATAACCATGGTTTGAGAAACACCACTTAATCCTGGAGAATAATAAAATGATATATAAAGAATAAAACAAAATAAATAAGTAACAACGATTAATCCGAAATGATATTTTTTCATATTTGAGTAGAATCAATATAGGTTTGGAGAATTATGGTTGCCGCTAACTGATCGATAACCATTTTCCTTTTTTTCCGACTTACATCAGCTTCCAGCAATCTTTTCTCTGCTTCTTTGGTCGTTAACCTCTCGTCAAAAAGTACCACTTCACCGGGAAAACGCTTAATTAATAACTCACGAAACTCGATAATTTTTTGCGCTTCGCTTTTTACTGAATTATTTAGTCGCAAAGGCAAACCCAAAACAATGACTTCAGCTTGAACTTGTTGGGCCACTTCGATTATATTCTCAACATTTTTTTTTAGGTTCTCACTGGAAATCACCTTCAAAGGTGAAGCAAAGCTTGTCCCACGATTGTAAGAAAACCCGATTCTCTTTTCTCCTAAATCGACCGCTAATATTTTTTTCACCAACAAATTCCTTTGAGTTTTTGATATTGATAAATCAAGTTTTACTGAATTTATAATATAAAAAGCTTATCTTTTCCCTCTTCTTCTTCAATATCAAGAGATTTGATTGGTCATTTTCTTGATTTCTTCTACAAATTTTTCCCAAGAGCCAAAGGGGATACCACCAAATTGAACCAAAGACGGCCTCCCTCCTCCACCACCACCAATTTTCTTGGTTATTTCACGAACCAAACGATTCAAATCGATTGGCTGGGGGAGATTTATTTCAGCTAAAACACCAGAAATTGCTTCATCTTTTTTAATCCCCAAGACTACTATTCCCTGGCTCAGGCGAGTACGTAATTCATCAACCATCTCTTTTAAATAGTCTATCTCCGGTGGATTTTCAACAAAAAGATGAGTCAGGTAAATTGGCGGGTTGTTGCTTCCAGCAACTTGGAGAGCATCAAGAATTGCCTGACGTGCATGAGATTGAAAGGTCCGTTGGAGTTCTTCTTTATAATGTTTATTATTCTCGATTAAATTATTAATAGCTGGTAATATCTGATAATGATCCGATCCAAAAATTTTTTTAATATCACGTCCCAGGTGGAAATAGTCCTGAAGATATTTATAAGCAACTGATCCAGCTACTGCTTCTACTCTTCTTAAACCCGATCCTATGCTGGATTCGGTAATAATTTTAAAAAGACCAGCCTCACTGGTTCGCCGTAAATGGGTTCCTCCACAAAGCTCGGCAGTGTAATCACCCACTCGGACAATCCGAACTAGTGATTGATATTTCTCTTCAAACAATGCAATAACACCTGCTCTCTGAGCTTCATCCAGGCTTGAATAACTTATCACCACCGGTAAGTCCTCAAAAATCTTTTGATTTACAATCTCTTCTACAGCGTCGATTTCATCCTCAGACAAAGCAGAAAAATGGGTAAAATCAAAGCGAAGTCCACTTTCTCCTACCCAGGATCCAGCTTGTTTTACTTGTGAACCCAAGATTTCCCGCAGTGCTCGATGAAGCAAGTGAGTGGTCGTGTGATGAATTTCAATGAGTCGGCGACGTTGGGTATCAATTTTTGCCCAAACTCGATCATTTTCTTTGATTTGTCCACTGACTACTGTACCCTCGATTAAAAATTCAGAGTAGACCTTCTCGACCTGAACCCTTCCTTGTTCGGATTCTATCCAGCCGGTATCAAACTCTTGCCCTCCTTTTTCCGGATAAAAGGGTGATTCTTTCAAGGCGACGATTACCTTCTGGCCAGTTTCCGCTCGGCTGATACGGTCCTCTCCATCGGACAGAGCTACCATATCGGTATTGACCATAGATTGATTGTATCCTACAAAGCGACTGTAAATACCGGTAAATAGCTCCTCGACTTCCTTTTGGCTCCTTATAAGCCGATCTTTTTCACCGCGTGCTTTACGTGCTCTATTTTTTTGCTGTTCCATTTGATTTTCAAATTCTGTTTTATCAAATTGCAAACCCTCTTCTTGAAGAATATCTTCAGCTACATCTGACGGAAATCCATAAGTATCATAGAGCATGAAAATATCCTTTCCAGAAAGCTGTTGTTTTTTATTTTTTTTGGTTTGTTCAATTAATTGACTTAAAAAGGCTTCTCCACTTTGCAGGGTTCCCTGAAAGCGGGATTCTTCTTGAAATACAATTTTTGAAATAATATCTTTTCGCATGAATAGTTCTGGATAAGCGTTACTCATTCCATCAATGACAGTAAATAGTAACTCATGGAGAAAAGGCTGATGGATTCCTATTTTTCCTCCATATCGATAGGCGCGACGGATCAAGCGCCTTAAAATATAGCCTCTTCCCTCATTTGAAGGATAGATTCCATCGGNNCCTGATATTTTCTCCAAACCTTGAATTATGGGGAAAAAGAGATCGGTTTCATAGTCAGTATCAGTTTCCTGAACAACCGAGGCTAAACGCTCCAATCCCATACCGGTATCAATATTTTTTTTAGGAAGTTCCTCAAGAGTTCCATCGGCTTTTCGATCAAATTCCATAAAAACCAGATTCCATACTTCAAGATATCTATCACAATTACACCCCGGGGCACAGGTGGACTGACCACAACCCTTTACTTCCCCACGATCATAATAAATTTCTGAGCAATACCCACAGGGACCAATCGGTCCTGAAGCCCAGAAGTTATCTTCATCACCTAAGAAAACAATTCTTTCCGGTGGGACACCAACACAATTCTTCCAAACTTCGAAAGCTTCTTGGTCTTTACGATGAACTGAAACCCACATTCTATCAGGAGAAAAACCGATCGTCTGAGTGAGAAATTCCCATCCCCATAGACAGGCTTCTTTTTTAAAATAATCACCAAAAGAAAAATTTCCTAACATTTCAAAAAAAGTATGATGGCGGGCTGTATGACCAACATTTCCCAGGTCATTAACCCGAACACATTTTTGGACACTGACAACCCGCTTAAAATTAGGCTGGATTTTGTTTAAGAAAATTGGTTTAAAAGGCACCATACCAGCAATGGTTAAAAGCAGAGTTGGATCGTTTGGTATCAACGAAGCACTGGGAAGTATCTTGTGTCCTCTTTTTTCAAAAAAATCCAGGAATTTTTGCCTCAACTCAGAACTGGTCATTGTACGTCACTTCTCTCCTTTTCAATCACCATCATGCTTTTCATTTGCTCATAATTATATCCAAAAATCGACAACCTGAAAGGTCCGAAGTCTTCGATTGGTTGATGGCATCCATTGAAATGAAACTGGCTGAACAAAGTCTGGTTGAATTTTACCATTTTCAATCCAATACCGGGAATCGAAATTGCGGTAAAGGCCAGGATTGGCACGTATTACTAAGGTAAGAGGACGATCAACCCAGGTTATGGTATCGATTTCTTCGAAATCGGTCATTCTTTGAGAAATAATCGATTTCAGCTTTGGATTGGGAAACGGTCGAAGATTAATCAGTGCCTGATTCTTCTGTAAAGGTCCGACAATTTTAACATTAGCTATCTCGCTTTTAAATCCCTCTTGATGGAGGGTTTGCAATAAAACCTGGTTGGCTTTTACCACCGCCTGTCCATGAACTTTTGCTGCCAGCGGTTTATAGAGATGTTTTAATACGCAACCTTCTCGGACACTATTTTCGCCTATTCGTCGGACGGGAATATTCATAATCTGGCAAATCTGAAAAATTTCTTGCTTGGAGAAGTCAAAAAGAGGCGAATAGGTATTTCGTATCAGCTTAAGACCGCGGATTCCCCAACTATCACTCTGATTAGCACCACCGATTATCAGTGTTTTTTCCCCAAAATTCTTTTGAAGATTATCTAATTTGGCTTTTCTGGTGCAGAGATTACAAGCAGGTCCACGGCTTACAACCTCTTCAATGATATTTCTTCCAGGAAGATACAAATGCGGGACATGAAAACAGGATATAAGAAAGTCAATATTCTCTCGGGCATGATAGGGAAAATACTCTTCCCAGTCAACGGTACATGCTTGCACTTTTTCTCTCCCCAAAGCATATATCGAAAGAAAAAGTGCAACCGTACTGTCGACTCCTCCAGAAAAGGCCACTACGACTCTTTCAAAACCTTCTGCAATATCTTTTATTTCATTTATGACATTCTGGATCCGCTTCTCAAAAACAACATCAACAACTTCTATCATGAATTATTTTTCATATTATTGAGAAGATTATTAAAAGTATCTCCAAAAACATCGCCCAAAGTAGTTCTACCATTGGTTTGAGTTATTGGTTGTTCTTTTTTGGGTTTTTCCCTTTCTTTTGTTCGTTCTTTTTCTTCATCACGAGGGAGAGTTTGCTTAATGCTCAGACCAATTTTTCTCTCCTGGTCATCCAGTTTAATAATCTTTACATTGACTTCTTGATTCTCTTCGATTACTTCTGAGGGAGAGGAAATTCGTTTATCAGATATCTCTGAAATGTGAACTAAACCATCCCATCCCTTTTCCAATTCAATAAAAGCTCCAAAATCCACAATTCTGACAACTTTTCCGGTATGAATACTTCCTACTGGGTATTTATTTTTTATTTCGAACCAAGGATCAGGAAGGATTGCCTTCCGGCTTACTACAATCCTTTGCTCTTCTGGTTGAAACTCAATAATTTTAACTGGCAGTGTCTGACTTTTTTTAAGTAACTGACCAGGATGTTTAACCGGCTCCCAATCTAATTCCGAAAGAGGAAGGAGGGCTTCAACTTCGGGTATCAGTTCAATAAAGGCTCCAAAATTCATTAGCCTTTGAACATTCCCATCAACTGTATCTCCAACCTTCCAAAGGTTTTGGGCCTGCTCCCAAGGATTTTCTTTCATCTGCTTTAGGCTTAAAGTAATTTGACGGTTCTCAGGATCAACGTCGACTATACGGGCATCAATTAACTGATTCCGGCGTAAAATTTCGCTTACTCGATTCACACGTTTCCAGGATAGTTCTTCGATGGGTATCTTTCCTTCAACACCATCTTCAATTTCAACAATGGCACCCTTGGGGTTGATCCGTTCTACCCGCACTCGAGCTACACTATCAACCGGATAATTTTCACCGACTGAAAGCCACGGGTCGGGATGGATTTGTTTTAAACCAAGTGATAAACGTTTTTTTTCTTTATCAATATCGAGAATTCGAGCATCAACCATATCCCCTATTTTAACTGCTTCTTGCGGATGTTTAACATATCCCCAGGATATATCAGAAATATGAACCAGACCCTCAACTCCCTCTTCAGTTTCGACGAATACTCCAAAATCTTTTATGGATATGACTTTGCCTTGGACGACATCTCCGACTTTTATTTTTTCTTCAATGTTTTCCCATGGATCAGGTTTAAGGCGCTTCATGCTTAAGGATATTTCTTCCTTAACCGGGTCCCAGCCTATCACCCGAATATCTATTTCATCACCTTTGTTGAATATATCTTCTAACTTACCGATTCTTCCCCAGGATATCTCTGAAATATGCAACAATCCATCGATGCCACCTAAATCAATAAAAGCTCCAAAACTGGTAATATTTTTAACAATCCCTTTCCTGATTTGACCAATTTCAAGGGTAGCAATGGTTTCTTGTTTCTTTTTTAAATCCTCTTCTTCAAGGATGACCTTATGCGATACTACTACATTCCGAGTTCTTCGATCGGCCTCAATCACTTTTACTGTTAAAGTTTTATCAAGATATTCATCTAAATTTTGAGGAACCTTATCAACACAGGACGCAGGAAGGAAGGCATTCACACCAATATTAACGGTTAACCCCCCTTTTACCTTTTTCAGTACTTTTGCTATTAGGGGTTTTCCGCTATTCATGCTCTCTTCAATGTCAATCCAAGCCCCTCGATATCGGGCTTTTTCACGAGACAACCAAACATAGCCTTGATCATCAAACCGGTTGACGACTACCCAGATTTCTTCTCCTTCTTCGGTGTCGTTAAGGATTTCCCCTTCACCATCAGTGAGCTTTTCTTTAAAAGGAAGAATCCCTTCTGCCTTATAATTAATATTGACAAAATAACCCTCTTCTCCCTTTTTGATAACCTTTCCCTTAATCAGCTCACCGGGTCTGATTGGCCGGATGTTTTCGATGTCCTCGTGCAGCATCTCAAGGTTTTTGTTTTCTTCCACAGTGAAACACTCCTTCCTCCGGGTTTCCTTCTATCACGAATTATAGCCCCACATTGTGGTGTGCCATTTGCTTTGATCCTTGCCCTCAAAAATAGTGGGTGCCCTCTCCAGCAAACCACAATTTGCTGGAAGATTGACTCCCAGGGAAAGGATGTTGGGTCAAAGCCAACTATGGCATCACCTGCATAGCAGGGCTACAAACCCAAATCACCTTTTTGCTAAATAATAACATAACCTGTATAGCATTTCAAATTGAATTCTGTATTATGAATCTTCCTTTATTGCCTTAGGCTCTTTCTTTTCCCTCAATTGTATTCCTAATACCATAAGCTGGTCATCGGAAACCGGCGATGGAGCACCCGACATAAGACAGGTCCCCTTCTGGGTTTTGGGAAACGCCATAGTTTCACGAATGGAACTTTCACCACTCATGAGCATCATTATACGATCCAATCCCAAAGCTATGCCTCCATGAGGGGGACAACCATATTGGAGGGCTTCAATAAAATAACCGAATTTCTGCTGAATTTCTCCCTCATTTAAGTTGAGCAATTGAAATATTTTCTCCTGCAAATCGGACCGGTGGATTCTGATACTTCCTCCACCTATTTCAAAACCATTGAGAACAATATCATAGGCTTGAGCTTTGACCTGGCTGGGATCGATATTTAATTGATCTAACTGGTCCAAACGAGGAGCCGTAAAAGGATGATGCATCGAATCCCATCGGTTTTCTTCAGCATTCCATTCAAAAAGCGGAAAATCAAGGATCCAACAAAACTTAAATTGATTTTGTATGAGGTTGAGTTCTTCACCCAAATTTATTCGCAGGTTGCCCAAAAAAGTAAGAACCTTTGGTCGTTCACCCCAGGCCATGAGCAAAAGCGAGTCTTCTTGAAATGGATATTTCTCAATAATTTTGCTCCAGGCTTGCTCAGAAATTTTATTTTTTAAAGGTGAGGTTCCTTCTTCTTTAGCGAACTTTATATAGGAGAGAGAAACTCCGGCGTTTTTAGCCATTTGAGAGAGAAGGTCAGCTTTTTTTCGAGAGAAACCTTTCCATTCCTGAAGAAACAACCCATTCCAGGAATCACTTTTTGATCCAACTTCAATTTTATCTTCCAACAGCAACGAAAGATCATCAATGGTACAGGAAATCCTAAGGTCTGGTTTATCGCAACCATAACAATTCATCGCTTCATCATAGCTCATTCGGGGAAAGGGGGTTTCTAATTGTATTCCTAACACTTCATAAAATAGCTTTTTCATCATGGTTTCAATTAACTCAAAAATATCTTCCCGCTCAACGAAGGACATTTCTATGTCCACCTGAGAAAACTCTGGCTGCCGATCAGCACGAAGGTCTTCATCGCGGAAGCATTTAGCAATTTGAAAATACCGATCATAACCAGCTATCATTAAAATTTGTTTAAAAAGTTGCGGTGATTGGGGAAGCGCATAAAAGTTTCCTTCACTCAAACGACTGGGTACCAAAAAATCACGAGCTCCCTCAGGAGTGCTCTTGGTTAAGAATGGGGTCTCGACTTCAATAAACTGCCGTTCAGAAAGATAGCGGCGGACTGATTGACAAACCTGATGGCGAAGGATCAGATTTTTTTGCATTCTTGTCCTACGAAGATCTAAATATCGATAGTGCAGCCTTAAACTTTCATCGGTTTCATTTTTCTCTTCAATTTCAAAAGGAAGAGGTTTCGATTCGGAAAGAATTTTAACTTCAGAAACGGCTACTTCAATTTCTCCGGTGGGTAACTTCAGATTTGCCAAACCTTCAGGCCGAGCTCGAACTATTCCTTTTACTTGGAGAACAAACTCACTTTTTACAGCATTGGCACTTTGGTAAATCTCTGGTTGATTGGAATTAATAACCAGTTGAGTCAAACCCCACCGGTCCCGAAGGTCTATAAAGATAACCCCACCGTGGTCCCGACGGCGGTTAACCCATCCAGCCAGAAGAACTTCTTCCCCAATATCTTCCTTACGTAATGCCCCACAATTATGTGTTCTTAACATTTTGGTATGCCTCCAGCAAATCACCAATTAGAGTCTTTTGAGAAACTACTTTTTGTTCCCCAGATAGCAAATTTTTTAAGGTATAAGTCTTCGTCTGGTGCTCATTCTCTCCAGCAATAATAATAAAAGAAGCATCCATTCGCTGAGCATTTTTAAAATGGTATTTAAGAGATTTATCTGAAAAATCTAAATAAAAGGGAATTGATTTCTCGTCAAGAACGATCGAAAGCTTTAATAAAACATTTTCTCCCTGTTGATCAAGAGGAGATAAATAAATAAATGGCTTCTGGAAAAATGCTTTTGACTCGCTCTGTTTTTGCAAAAGGAGAATAATTCGTTCCATCCCAGCAGCAAAACCGACCCCAGGGATGCCTTTTACTCCTAAAGCATCGGATAAGTTATCGTATCGGCCTCCGCCTCCAATAGCATTTTGGGCTCCCAATTCTTCGGTCTTCATTTCAAAGGTGGTTTTTATATAATAATCAAGACCTCTTACCAAATAAGGATTAATAACCGGGTGGATTTGAGCGCTCTCGAGAATTCCGATCAAGTGGTTTTGATGAGTGCGACACTCATCACAGAGAAAATTTTGTATAATCGGGAAACTTTCATTATGAAGTATATTCTGACAAGATTCATTTTTACAATCCAGCACTCGGAGGGGATTGGTCTCAATCCGATTGGAACAATTTTTGCAGAATTGAGCTGCTTGATTTCGCAAATAATTTTTTAAAGTTTCGAGATATTGCGGCTTACATTTTCTACATCCCAAACTATTGATTTCTAATCGGATATTTTTTAATCCAATTTTTTTATATATCCGATCGGCCAAAAGAATAATCTCCGCATCGGCTGCTGGACTTTGAAATCCGATCGCCTCAAAGCCAAATTGGTGGAACTGCCGCATTCGACCGGCTTGGGGTCGTTCATAACGGAACATAGGTCCCATATAAAAATATTTCATCCGAGGATTGTGAATATGGAAGCTCTGTTCGAGATAGGACCTCATTACCGGTGCCGTTCCTTCCGGTCGGAGGGTTACACTGCGGCCTCCTTTATCAAGAAAGGTGTACATCTCTTTTTGAACAATGTCGGTTTCCTCTCCAACTCCTCGAGCAAAAAGCTCAGTATGTTCAAAAAGAGGTGTTCTTAACTCGATATAATGGTAATGGGTGGCCTCTTGCCTGACAATATTTTCGACATGATACCAAATAAAAATTTCGGGATCTCCGATATCTTTTGTTCCTTTAGGTAAAGTAATTTTTTCCATTTTTTCTTTAATTTTCCTTCTTGTTCCTCAGTTTATCTTTATTTCAATAAAAAACTTTAATCAACTTCAACTTCTTGAACGGTATCTAATTCCTGAAGCATGCTTAAAACCATCGTTAAGGAAAGATGGGCGGGGAGGTCTAACCAGAGGTAGCATCGCATCAAACTTTTTCCTTCTCGAAGCATTTTTATATTTTTTATATTCACTTCCATTTCTCCTAATTTTTCCCCAATTTTTCCAATTGTCCCCGGAATATCTGATATCAGAACTTGGATCAAATGGACTCCCCTGGTCCTTAATCGCTGTTCAAAGAGTTCTAATAAAGCCAATACTGCCATAATAAATAAAACTGATAATAGAGCAGCAAAATAAAGGCCAACTCCAATAGCAATACCAACTCCACAGATCGCCCATAAGCTGGCAGCAGTTGTTAACCCTTTTACCGAAGTTCCAAAACGGAAAATCGTCCCGGCTCCAAGAAATCCAATTCCACTGACAATTTGTGCCACGATGCGGGAAGGATCTGAACCCATTTTCCCAAAGCCATAAATCGATACTAAAGTTATTAACGCTGAACCGATACAAACCAATATATGAGTACGTAAACCGGCTGGTTTTTCAGCTTTTTCACGCTGATAACCAATAAGGCCACCAGCCAAAAAAGCCAGAATCAATCGTATAAAAATTTGAATATTTTCATCAAAGGTTAAATTAAACATCGAAGTATCGAATTTCACCAGCGCCCTGAGTCGAATAGAAACTATCTATATCCCGTAAATAAGGGAGAGCGCTCTGAGCACCAATTCGGGTACAGGCAATAGCACCGGCATTATTTGCCAGTTGAAGAGTCGTTATCCAATCCATTCCTTTGGATAATCCATAAGCCAAACCAGCATTAAAAGCATCACCGGCGGCGGTGGTATCCTGAACGTCAATTTTTCTGGGAACCAGATGGATGCATCGGTTTCCAGAATCACTGGCCAATGCTCCTTTTTCTCCTAAAGTAATTACCTTACGAGACGGACATCGTTGATCCAAAGCCTTCAAGGCTTGGACGGCATCTTCTATGCTTCGTATCTTTACTCCGCTCAATACTTCAGCTTCATATTGATTGGGGGTGATAACATCATTTTCGGTCAGGATTTCAATCGGAAAAGGCTGAGCCGGTGCTGGATTGAGAATAACTTTTACATTGTTTTCGTGAGCCTTTTGAATCGCACTCTTTACCACGCTATGGGGAACTTCCAGTTGAAGTATGAGATAATCACAAGTTTTAAAAAGTTGGGAGGCATTTTCTAAATCATCAACCGAAAGCTTCATGTTTGCTCCGGGCGCAACTAAAATTCGGTTTTCTCCCTTAGTATCGATAAAAATAAAAGCCAACCCTGTATGAGTTAAAGCTTGTTTGGTGACAAAATTAAAATCAACATTTTCCTGCTCCAAATTTAAGCGAAGGCGTGCTCCAAAATCATCATCTCCGACTTTACCAACCATATACACCATGAGCCCCAAGCGTGCACAAGCGATAGCCTGGTTATTTCCTTTTCCTCCGGGTAGCATGGTAAATTGACGGGCAAAGAGATTTTCCCCAGTCTCAGGCATTCGATCAATTTTCAGAATCATATCGATATTTAAGCTACCAACAATTAAAATACGAGAACTCATCATTTTTCCCTCACACCTCATTCCAAAACCGGTTGTAAAATATATATAATATTACTCAAGATAACCCTGAACGTCCAGTTTTTCAAAGAAATTCATGGTTTTAATTTGAAAAACAACCTCCTTAGAAAGATAACTTACTAAAATACCTATCTAATCCGTCATTATGAGGAGTCTAACCGTTCTTTTGGTTGGAGGATGCGGCAATCTCTTAAGTTTACTCATTTTCGCCCCCTCTCCTTCCTCGTTTTTTGCTTCTTCACCTATTCGTCAATCTGAGGAGTCTGGTGTCTTTTACTGGACGAGGTGAGAATTTCATCCTTTAAAATATTTACGAAGAGAAAGCCAAAACACGACATGCCATGGCATGTCGCTACATTAAAAGGGCACAATAAAGACCGAGGGGGAGAAGAGGCGAGGGAAAAAAATTAATAAAAGAATTAAATGGTTCTTTTCCCTTGATGGGAGAAGGTGAGGATGAGGGTGAAAACTTAAGATTCAACATACCATGGCATATCGCTACTTTAATTAAAGAATGGGCACAATACATTGTGCCCCTACAATTTTTATATTCTTTTGTAGGAGCTTGATTTATCATGCCTGAGGTTAAGCTTTACAATATAAATGGAATTGAAAATTAAACTCCTTTTAAGAATAATTTCTCTTTTTAAATGAAAACATTATAATAACCAATAAACTGATTAAAATGGTGAATTGAAAAACCCAAATAAACGGTTTTTTCGATATACTTTCTAAAAATGGAGGTAACAACATGATACCGATTAAGACGGCGTTAGTAAGTGTTTCTGACAAGACCGGTTTGGCAGATTTAGCCACTTACTTTTCGAAACACAATATTTCCATGATTGCTACCGGTGGAACTGCAAAATTCATTCGTGAATTAGGTTATCCAGTCAAAGAGGTTTCGGAAGTAAC
>MTKZ01025296.1_pt5 | contig 16172 bp, 12 predicted proteins | sample 1042781 | NCBI WGS metagenome assembly MTKZ01 (sample SAMN06212207, study PRJNA360539) | anaerobic digester metagenome | biome: Wastewater treatment plant; material: sludge; isolation source: anaerobic digester fed with sludge from wastewater treatment plant | place: Denmark: WWTP Viborg ...
CCCCAGGCGGAAAAGGACAAAAAAGCGTATTCATCTTCAACTAAAGGTAAATCCTGGTCAAAAGATAGCGGCAATAATTGGTGTGAAACCAATCCCACGCCGGATAGTGCCAATCCAACCTGTTTTGTTTCGGTTGCAACTTTGACACCGACTTTAACACCGGTCTTAACCTTAATCCCAACCGAGACGGAAATTTCGCCGACCGACTTTCTCAAACTCAAAGACCAGGAAGCTTTGCTTGATTTACAGCGGAACAAAATAACTCCTGTAGTTTTGGGTGCCCAAATAACGCCGACTCCAAGTCCTTTGGCCAAAAACGGGAGTAAGGAAAAATTTAAGATTGCGGCCGGGAGTTTTGTTTTTGCCGGATTGCTTTTATTGGGCTTGTCCGGATTTTTCCTTGTTAAAGAAAACCGGGGCCAGAAGATAAAAATTGATACTTTCTAATCTTTGTTTTTAAAATAGCAAAGTTTGGTTTAAGATAGTGTTATTAATCGTTATTTTTGATTTTAATGTTGTCTTTATTGAACAGGAAAGCAATTAATCGTTTTTTTTACTATTGGCTGCCGGTTTTTTTCTGGATGGGGTTGATTTTTTGGCTTTCCAGCTTTCATAAATTGGAAGTTTCCCAAATCAGCTGGCAGGACTTTATTTTTAGAAAAGCAGCCCATTTTTCGGAATATACCTTATTGTTTTTGCTTTATTACCGGGCTTTTAAGAACTCTTTAATTAAAACCGATAAATATAAATTGGTTTATCTTTCCTTGTTTTTGGCCATTCTTTATTCAATGAGTGATGAATACCACCAAACCTTTGTTAGCGGGAGGAGCGGTCGGCTATTTGACGTGACGGTTGATTCTTTGGGAAGTCTTTTTGGCGCTTTTTTGGTTACGGAAATTTCTCCCTTATTGCCGGGAAGATGGAGAAAATTATTTGAAAAGTTAAAAATTATTTAAAGAATGAAAATTCTTGTCACCGGCGGCGCCGGTTATATCGGGTCCCACACGGTTGAGGCTCTTCAAAAAAAGAATTTTGAGGTTTTGGTTTTTGATAATTTGGTTTACGGTCATAAAGAAGCGGTTTCCTGTCCTTTAATTACCGGAGATTTATTGAAAAAAAAAGAGGTGGAGGCGGTTTTTAAAAAGAACCGGATAGACGGTGTTGTCCACTTTGCCGCTTATGCTCTTGCCGGAGAATCAATGACCAACCCGGCAAAATATTTTGAAAACAATCTCCAAGCCGGTCTTAATTTACTGGAGACAATGGTCAAATACGAGGTAAAACAGATTGTTTTTTCCTCTACCTGTGCAATTTACGGCTATCCGGAAAAGTTGCCGGTTACCGAAGAAGAAGAGAAAAAACCGGTTTCGGTTTACGGAGAGTCAAAATTGATGTTTGAAAAAATTTTAAACTGGTATGACCGGATTTTCGGTATAAAAAATGTTTGCTTGCGCTATTTTAACGCTTGCGGCGCCTCTCTTGAGGGAAAAATCGGGGAAGACCACGAGCCGGAAACACACATCATTCCTCTGGCAATGAAAGTTGCTTTAGGGCAAAGGGAAAAATTTACCCTTTTCGGCGAGGATTACCGCACTAAAGACGGAACCTGCGTTCGAGATTATATCCATGTGTCGGATTTGGCTTCGGCCCATATTAAAGCCCTCGAATATCTTTTCAAAAACGGAGAAAGCAACTTTTTTAATGTCGGAACCGGCAGCGGTTACTCTAATAAGGAAATTTTAGAAAGAATTAAAAAAATATCAGGGGTTGATTTTAAAGTTGAAATTGGCGCCAGAAGACCCGGAGATCCTGATGCCATTTATGCCGACAACCGCAAGATCAAAAAGATTTTAGGTTGGGAGCCGCAATTTTCCGATTTGGAAACAATTATTAAATCCGCCTGGAATTGGCACAGGGCAAATCCACAAGGATTTAACCAGTAGAAAACGCTGATGAAAAAAATCGGGAATATCGCCATTTTATTGGGAATTTTGTTATTACTGTTGATTTTTACCAAACCTTTAATTTTGGAAATAAACTACCAGATCAAAAATTTTTCCGGAGTTTCTTATCTGGTTTCCGATCCGAACACGGATACCGAGCAGACAAACAACGACCGGCTTTTTTTTGACGAAAAAGCAAAATATATTGAACCGGTCGATTTGAATTTTGGGATAGTAATTCCCAAGATTAAGGCCAACGCCAAGATTTTTGCCGAAGTCAGCCCCTTTGATTCAAAAGGTTATCTTCCGGTTTTAAAGGAGGGCGTTGCCCACGCTAAAGGAACCGGTTTTCCGGGAGGGGGAAGGAATATTTATTTGTTTGCCCATTCAACCGACTCGTTTTTGAACTTTCGGCAATATAATGCCGTTTTTTATCTGCTAGGCAAACTGGAAAACGGGGATGAAATTGACATTTTTTACAAGAACAGTCTTTTCCGTTATGAAGTAATTGAAAAAAAGGTCGTTTTTCCGGAAGCAATTCATTATTTGGACTCGGACGAAGAAGAAATTTTAACTTTACAAACCTGTTATCCTCCCGGGACTACTCTTAAAAGGCTTATTGTCAGAGCAAAGAAAAAAGAGATCAATAATTAAAATATAATTATTGGATATAAGCTAGGCAAAGACGATTTCTCCAGGTGATTTTTTCGAGGCAATTTAAATCGTTGAAAATTTGACATGGCTAGATATATAGGATATAATTCTGGAAACAAACCACTGTTATGTCAAAAAAAGCAAGTCGTTTTCAGAAAGTTGTTTCTCTCTTAACGGCGGTAAATCTTTTTATTAACACTATCGCTCCGGTAGTTCCTTTTTTGGTCAAGAAAGCTTTTGCCGCTTCTCCTACCGTCTCCGCCAATTACACTCCGGGCTCAAATACTTTTGATTTTTCACTCGATAAGCCTTGGGACTCCGAAGGCTACAATTTTTTCTGGAAAGCCTCAACAAAAACGGAGATTCAAAGCACTGCCGGTACTAACCCTGTTTCAATTTACGCCGGAACTTGTTCCGCGGGAGGAACTTGCGTTGCCGATACCGTTAAAAGAGCAATTGTTAAAATTTCGGCGAGCAAAAATAAAGAAGAAGCGACTAAGGTTGCCAAATGGTTTTGTTTATCTGAGGGTATCGTTACTGACTATTTTAATGGTGGAATAAGCGAGTTAAGTTTAACGACAGCAGAAGAGGACTGGTTAAATAATGGTTCTTGTACGACTGAGATTCCAACGATTATTCCTACAATTGTACTTACACCAACAACTTCTCTGCCAACGCCAACGACTATACCTCCCCAGTCGATTCTTCAACTATCAACTCTAGCTGCCTCTTTTTCTTGTACTCCCGTACCTGACGCAGATGGAGCAAACGATGAACCGGGCCAAAAAGATTTAACCTTGCTTTGTCGAGATTTAAGTTCAATAGATCCCCTGAATGTCTATTGGAATTGGGATATTACTTCTCTTTCTGGATCCAATACGGCAGACGCTTGCTCGTTATTTGATACAGACAACGACGGTTACGCCAATTATTCTCTATGCGTTACCTGGAAGGGCGATAGGATTCAAATTGAGGATAGTCCGCGACTTTATAGCTGTAGTGATAAAAGGGTCGATCGTTGCGCTGATAGCGCTTTAGTTACTGGAATTTCCAGCACATGCGAAATGTCTTTAGCCAACAATGATCCTTTCATTACGGGTCAGGACTATCCTTTAGATGCCAAAGTAACTTGTGCGATCCAATTGGAAGATGTCGGCGGCCCTTTGAGTGCCAGTTTATTAGATGTTTGTTCTTATCCTTCGGAGCAACCAAACTCCGATCCGTCTGATTGTATTATTATTCGCAACAACAAAGGCATCTTGGTAATTTATAAGGACGTAGATCCAAACAATTCATTAACAAATTGGAACTTTACAATTTCTGGTCCAACCAGTCTTAATCCATCAATAAGTGGAGATGGTAATACGGGCATTCTTGCCGTAGATCTTGGAACTTATAGCATTACGGAAACAGCCGGCTTGGGAACTAATATCAATGATTACTCTACTTTCTGGAATTGTGCGAAAAACGGTTCGTCATATCTTAGTGGCATTGGAACTAATATCTCAAATATTGTAATAGGGAGTGCGGGCAATACAGTTGACTCAGTAGTTTGTACTTTTACCAACTCGTATAAGCAAGGAAAAATTGTTGTTGACAAAGTAACTAATCCTTCCGGAGATTCTCAGAGCTTTAACTTTACGACTACCGGTTCGGGATATTCCGGATTTAGTCTTACTGACACGGCTACTCCAAATGAACAGGAATTAATGGCTGGCACATATTCGGTTGCGGAAACGGCAATCAGCGGATGGAATACGGTTTCTTCCTGTATTAGCTCGATTGGTGATACGGAAACTGCCGCAAGTTTGGAATTGGATCCCAGTGAGACAATCACGTGTACCTTTACTAATTCCAAATTAAGCGTGAATGTTTTAAAAACTGCTAACCCGACTTCGATTCCCGAAACCGGCGGTAATGTAGAATTTACGGTTAAAGTTGAAAATCCCAGCGCTGTGTCGATAAATTTAACCTCTCTTTCTGATAATAAATTTGGAGATCTAGATGGAGTGGGGACCTGCGACGTGCCACAAACAATTGTCTCTTTAGGATATTACGAATGCAAATTTACCAAATATATTTCCGGAGAAGCGGGACAAAACCATACCAATATTGTGACTGCAACCGCCAGTGGTATTACTGACGATGATGACGCTACGGTTGACTTTTCTGACGTTAAACCGTCTATTGAAGTGACCAAGACCGCCGATCCCACCAGTGTTCCGGAAACCGGCGGCAATGTGACCTTTACCTTTGAAGTTAAAAACACCTCCACCGAAGAACCGGTTACCATTACCAGTCTTGAAGATTCTGTTTACGGTACTTTGACCGGTGATGCCGACTGTGCCGTTGGCATTGTCCTGGCTGCCGGTGCTTCTTGTGAATTTGACATTACCACATGGGTTGAAGGAGATCATTCCGGAGCTGACCACAACAATGTCTTTACCGGCAAAGCGGTTGATAATGACAAGACCGAAGCGACTGACGATGATGACGCTACGGTTGACTTTTCTGACGTTAAACCGTCTATTGAAGTGACCAAGACCGCCGGCACAACTTTACTACCGGTTCCGGGTGGTGATGTCGAGTTTACCGTCGAGATAAAGAACAATAGTAAAGAGGATGTAACCTTAACCAGCCTCACAGATGATGTTTATGGCAACTTAAACAATAATGGAACCTGCAAGACAGGGGTTACCATTTTGGCCAACGGTGGTAAATATACTTGTAAGTTTACTGGTGCAGTTAGCGGTGCTCCTGGTTTTTATACGGACGTTGTAGAAGCGGTTGGTACTGATAACGAAGGTTCTCAAGATACAAAAACAGACGATGCCACGGTTGAGCTAGAAGGCGGCAAAATCATTATTGAAAAACAAACTTTGCCCGATGGATCAACTCAGTCTTTTGAATTTGATCCGAGTTGGAGTAGAACCAATCTTAATCTAAGTGACGGTGAGTCAACTGAAAGCGGGTGGATTGCTTCGGGTGAGTATTCGGTATCGGAAACCGTTTCGACCGGCTGGAATTTAACTAATATTACCTGTCTTGATCCGAATCAAAATAGCGGTCCAAGCGCCGCGGCCGGAAATTTAGCCAATATTAGTTTGGAAGCGGGCGAGACTGTCGTTTGTACTTTTACCAATACAAAAATCCCAACCTTGACCGTAACCAAATTGATTTCACCGTCTGATGATCCCGGATTGTTTAATTTATTTATTGATGGCAATCAGGTTGGTACCGATGTTGGCAATAACTTTACCTCAAATCTGCTGAGAGTAGATATTGGTTATAATCATGCGGTTACAGAGACAGCCGGGACAGGGACCGATTTAAATAATTACACCGCCGTCTTTGGCGGTGATTGCGATTCCACCGGCCATATTGTTTTGGCCGCCGGTGAAGACAAAAATTGCACCATAACCAATACTCGAAAATCATTGCCTTTATATGTTTTGAAATATGAAGACGATAACATGAATAATACTTGGGACACAGGGGAAAATACTCTTAATGGTTGGACAATGGAGCTCTATGATAACGAAACTTGCACCGGCACACCGTTGACGAGTGCCGTTACCGATGAGTCAACGGGATTACCCGGTCGGGCGAAGTTTGAAGGTCTTTATCAAGGAAAAACTTATTGGGTAAAAGAGATTGAGCAATCAGGCTGGCAGATTACTTCCGATAATTGCAAGAGTATCACTATTCACGACGATATACACTCCAATAATGAACTTGAATTTGGCAATGTCAATCGAGGAAAGATTACTGTCTATAAATTTAATGACCTAAACGGAAACGGGGTTAAAGATACAGACGAACCATATCTTTCCGATTGGGAGATGGTTATGACAAAAGTCGGTGGTAGCGCCACAACTCAGACGACCGACAACTCCGGCAGTACCTTATTTGATTTGGCTTCCGGTAACTATATTCTGACGGAAAATACTAAGATTGGTTGGGAGCATACCGTTACTTATTGTGAGAGCAATAATGACGTTAACAATTTCATGCTTGTGGAAGTTGCCGCTCCAGCGAATGGTGAATCAGTTATCGTTAATCCCGGCCAAAGACTGGTTTGCTATGTTGGCAATCATCAGAACGGATCTATCCATGGTTATAAATGGGACGACTTGGATAGCGATGGGATGGTTGATTATGATGAAGAAAAGCTTCCCGGCTGGGAGATCTTCATTGACCAAAACAATAACTCTTTATGGGATACTGGCGAACTAAAGACGACAACTTCTTCGGATTCGGACCCATTACATTTTGGCTGGTATTGGTTTGAAGATTTAGTTATGGGTACCTATCGAGTTTGCGAGATTCAAAAATCGGGTTGGCTTCAAACGTATCCGATCGAGCCGGCATGTCATTTAGTCACTTTACCGGATTCCAACCCGTTAGGATTTTCTGTTTCCCAAAATATGGTTGAAGGTCCGGAATATAATTTCGGTAATTTCAAACTTGGCCAAATTAATGCCTGCAAATATGACGACTTGGACGGAGACGGAGTAAAAGAGGAAGGCGAAATCGGAATCAGCGGCGTAACTTTAATCTTGGAAAAGAAAACTTGCCGCCAGCAGGACGGATTGACGGTTGCCGCTTTTGATGACCGATGTGAATTGGTATGGGAAGAAGTTCTTGTTGCCGAAACCGGAGAAGCCGGATGTTACCTTTTCGGTAATCTTACCTCAGGAACTTATAGAGTAAAAGAGGATTTGAAAGATCCCCAGATTAACGGCTATTCGCCGACAGACGGATTTACTACCCAGGACGATTACCGGATAACCGACGAAATGAACTTAACTTCCGGCGCCGATTTTGAAAAAGATTTCCTTAATGTGGCTCCGGCTGAATTAGCTTTAACAAAAACCAACAATAAAACCAGCGGGGCTTCGGCCGGAGAGACGGTTACTTATACTTTAACCGTGACCAACGGCAAGAGAATGCTAACCAACGGAACAGTGATGGACGTGATGCCCTTTGGCTTTACCTACGTTTCCGGTTCGGGAAAAATTGACGGCGCCTCGGCAACTCCGGTAATTACCGGTTCAATTTTGATTTGGAGTTTGGGTGATTTAAGCTCTGGAGAAGTGAATGTTATTGAATACCAGGCGGTTATTCCTTCGGGAAACCAGGGGAGTACTTATACCAATATCGCTTATGCTTCCGGAAAACAAATAAGAACCGGTCTCGGTGTTAACAGCGGTCTGGCTTATTCAAAGGTTCCGGTTGGTCAGGTTTTATCTTTGTCTGCCAATATTGTCGGTTCGGTTTTGGGCGCGAGCACAGGCGAAGTTTTACCGGCGGCCGGCTCCCCTAACGATTATCTGATTTTGGCGATTGCTTTTATAATTTTAGGCTTTTCACTTAGAGGAATGGCTGATCGCAAAAAAGACTATGAAAAAAATAATTAAGATCTTTTTAAGTTTAATCATTACGGTTTTTGTTTTTACGACTCCTGCTTTTGCCGGCGAGTTGAATATTGTTCTTAATCAGCCGCCCAGTATGGTCAATACAACCGATTTCCAGATTTTTTATACCGCTATTGAAACCGACCAGGCGACCATTAAAGTCAATTTGTTTATAAAGAAAGAAGGAGCGGCCGACTGGAAACAAACGGCGGATAAAGATAAAACCGATTATTCCGGTAAATTTCAGACGCGGGGAGAAGATTTTTCCGGTGAAGGAAAATATCAATTTTATGCCCAGGCGGTCAGCGGTGCTACCACCAAGAACAGCGACACTGTTGAGCTGACCTTAGATACAACGGCGCCGGGTAAAGTAGAGGATTATCGGAAAGAAAGAATTAACGCTACCGTCTTCAGATTGTATTTTAAATGTCCGGCGGATATTGATTTTGAGAAAGTCTATATTTACAGATCTAAAGAAATTTCATTTACGGCTGATTCCGGTACCCTGGTTGCGGAAGTCGGTTGCGCTCCGGGTGAGTCGAAATCCCGCGAAATCGGCGGGGATTGGGACGTTGACTATTATTTCGCTTTAACAGCCTTGGATCACGCCGGAAACGCTTCTGATGTCGTTACCGATGCTCCTGGAGTTGTCGGTGCCGGTCAGGTCGCCGGCGCGACTACCGGTCAAAGNNAGGAAGAAGGAGAATTGGCCGGAGCCGGAGCAACCGAAGGTGAAGTCAAAGGTGAAAATACGCCCAAATCAAAATGGCCTTACTTTTTGGGCGGATTGGGATTGATTCTTCTTGTCGGCGCTTTCTATAAACTGAGAAAAGACCAGGATTAATCTTCGGATTAAAAATCAAACCTTATCGGTCAAATTTTTCAGAATCGGCATATTCGTTTTTGACATTTATACCCTCTTGGGCCGATAATTAATTAATGTCCTATTTGTTTGATCTTTTTATTCCCAACCGCAGCAATAATTATCGGGCAAAATTGCTTAAACCGCAGTTTTTTTCTTTTCTGACTCTGATTTTTGTTTGTTCGCAAATCTTTATTAATTTTTTCAATTTAACCGGAGTAAAAGTTTTGGGTTTTTCTTCCAATATTACGCCGGAAAGAATTATTGAATTGACGAATCAAAAGAGGGCAGAGTTGGGGCTTCCGCCTTTAAAATTAAACGGTTTGCTTTCGGAAGCGGCCAGGAGAAAAGCCGGCGATATGTTTGCCTTTAATTATTGGGCGCATAATTCACCTTCCGGTCGGGATCCATGGTCTTTTTTTAAGGAAGTCGGTTATAAATACCGCTATGCCGGAGAGAATCTGGCGCGTGATTTTCAGGATCCGGAATCGGTAGTCCAGGCGTGGATGAATTCGCCTTCGCATAAGGAAAATATTGTTAACGGCAAGTATCAGGAAATCGGGGTGGCGGTTGTTGACGGCAGCCTTTTGGGGGTGGAAACAACGCTGGTAGTCCAGCTTTTCGGCAGCCAGGCGACGGCAGTTGCCAATAAACCGGTTGTTCAACCCTCGCCGGCAGTCGCCAAGGCGCCGGCAGTTGAGTCTCAGCCGGTTAAAGCGGAAAATCCGCCGGTTGTGGCTGTCAATCAGCCGGCAATTCCGGCCACAACCCAGGAAACGGTCACCAATAAGGTTGAAGGACAATTTGTGCCGATAATCAACCCTTTTTCCTTAACCAAAATTCTCAGCATCTTCTTGGTGGGAGTGATTTTCGGCGCTTTCTTCTTTGATTTTATCTTGGTTTCGGAAAGAAAAACTCCCCGTCTTTCCGGCCGGAGTTTTGCCCAATTGCTGTTTTTGGGATTTATAATTTTATTGGCTTTAATTTCCAAACAGGGAGCGGTTATTTAAGCTAGAATATAAATTAAGATGAACGAATTATTAAATAAACTGAGGGACTATTTTGGCCATTATTTGATTTTGGCAATTATTTTATTTATCGGCTTGGCGGCTTTTTGGTATTTTCGGTTTGTCGGTTCTTTTCAATTGGTGGTGGTTGCCCTTACCGGATTGGCTTTTCTTGTTTGGGGAGTAATTCATCATTCTCTAATGGGGGATTTGCACCTCCGGGTATTTTTGGAATATTTATCAACGGCAATCTTTGGTTTCCTGGTTATCTGGTTTCTTCTTCTTAGGGCCTAGTTTTTTTGGTCACTTTCGATAAAGGTAATTAATCTCAAAGTTGAAAAGATAAATAAGATTTGTAAGCCAATTAATAATAGCTATAGGTCTATGAATAACAAAAGACATATTCTTAAAATCAAAAGAATAATACACCAAATGGACTTAATTATGAGTTCAATTTAGTTAATTAATAGAGCTGGGTTGCATTTTTTACCAAAAACAGCTATAATGATTATAGGTATAATTATTAAATCAAGTTTATATGAAAATTTTAACCAATATTCAAACTTCATACTTGGCAGGGATTGGCCAAGCTTTTTGGGTGCTTGTCAATAATTTAGGAAGGGAGAAAAAAAATAATTTGAAGATTGTGGGAATTAAGATTTTAACCGATCCCAACGTTGTTTCCCAGGGAGTTTTTACTGATCAAAATCCCAAAAACTTTTCCATGGTTTCTCTTAATGGAAAAAATATATCTGACTTTAAGGAATTGATTTCAAAAGCTGAAAACATTGACCAGATTAAGGAAGGCTATAGAGACTTGATCCAAAGTTATTTCGAGATAATCAAAAAGGAATCGCCCGATTTGGTTTTAATTAATGGAACTTATTACGTTCCTTGGTGTTTGTTTTTGGCGGCGTCGGAAACCAAGATTCCGGTGGTATTGCACTATCATGGAATTCTCTCAAAAGAAACTTCTCACTGGCCGGAGAAACAAAGAAATCTGATGAAAGACATGGAAAGGACTTTCGATAACGACAGACTTTTTTACTTGTTTCCGTCAATGTTGGCGAGAAAAACCGTTGAGAATGAAGTCTTCGGCCACAAAATCAACAAAAGCGCAGTAGTCCCCAATCCCATAGCGGACCATTTTTTTAAGATTAGAGATATTGGCTTGCGAAAAAACATCGGGTTTGTGGGGAGATGGTCAAAAATTAAAAATCCAAAATTTATTAAAAAACTGGCAAAATATAATCAAAATAAAAATGACTTGATTATTAATTTGGTTTCTGAAAAACAGAAAGCCAAAAAAATGATTGGCGAAGGGATTAAAAATGTTAGGTTTATCAAACCAATGGATAGTAGTAAATTGGGGAATTTTTACGCAAAGATGGGTATTATATTAAGTCCTTCCTACTTCGAAACTTATGGAAATGTTCCCCAGGAAGCGATTGCTTCTGGAACTCCGGCTTTGGTCAATTCCAATATGGGAGTGGCAGAAACTTTTCAAAGTTTGGGATTAAAGGATTGGATTATAAATTTTGATTCGGTTAAAACGGTCTCAAAAAAAATATTGGAAACGTCGGGAATGGAAGTTCCGGCAAAAACCAGAGAATGTTTGAGACAAATGGTTTCCGGCGAAAGAATCTCTTCTCAAATTTACAACATTTTAAGGAATGTTTAATCTTCCAATTGGATTACCATAAGTCCGTTCTTTTTGATTTCTTCTTCCTGACCAAAACTATCCAGTTTGAATTTTAAAATATAGCCGGCTTTTTTGGTAATTGATCTACCGGTATAAGTTTTTGTTTTTGTGTCATATTCTTCTAAAATTAAAGTATCACCTTCATTAATTGGGAAGTCCGCCATCCGGACTTCAAATTTTTTCTTTCCTGATTTAATTTTTTCAAAATATTCCGGCCAAATTTTCTTTTTGATGATCATTTTAATAAATCAGGCCTGTTTTTCTTGGTAATTTTTAAAGCTTCTTTTTCCCGCCATTTGTTAATCTTTTTTGGATCACCGGACAAAAGGATTTTAGGCACTTTTTGACCTTGAAAATTTTCCGGACGGGTGTATTGAGGATATTCCAATAGTTGAATATTGGAGAAAGATTCGTTTTTTGTGGCGTCTGATTTTTCCAGGACACCGGGGATAAGGCGGACAAGGGAGTCGACCAAGACCATCGTCGGTATTTCCCCGCCGGTTAAGATATAATCGCCGATGGAAACTTCTTCATCAAGCAGCTGTTTGACTCTCTCGTCTATCCCTTCGTAATGCCCGCAAATCAAAATCAAATGGTCCAGTTTTGAATAATCATTGGCCATTTTTTGGTTCCAAACTTTTCCTCTGGGTGAAAGCAAAACAACTTTTGAATTTTTCTTTTTACTTTTGACGTTTAATTTTTGACTTTTAACTTTGAGTGATTCCAGCGCCTTTGTAATCGGTTCAATCATCATTACCATTCCCGCCCCGCCGCCATACGGCCTGTCATCTACTGTTCCCCTTTTGTCCTTGGCCCACTTTCTTAAATTGTGGATATTAATCTCAACAAGGGATTTGTCTTGGGCCCGCCTAATGATTGATTCGGCAAAAGGACCGTCAAACATTCCCGGAAACAAGGTCAGGATATCTATTTTCATAGAATATTTTTTTGTTTTTGTTTTTAACAATGATATATTTAAAAAAAAGGTCATTGATTACTCAATGACCTTGGTTAAAAAAGAGTCTTACGATTCGGTTGATAAAGTGGGAAGTTCCCGCCACCATTTTATTGCCAAAGTGGGAGCTGCGGAATAGCCCCAGTAGTCTTTTTCATTTTCGGTCGGTAAGGCCGGGACAAACCTGCCGATTTGGTCGGTTCTTTCATAGATCATTCCCTTGGTCATGTGGCCCAAAGGTCTTGAAGCGATTGTTCCCTCCTGATCAATCCCTCGTATACTTTTCTTCTGATCCTTGGCGGCACATCTGGCACAAAGTAATTTTGGAGGCGATGTTTGCCATTCTCTCCAAAGCTTGCAATTTGTTGCTCCACATTCGGAGCAACAGTACTTTGCGAGTCTTGCCCCTTCAAGATAAGTACTCCTGATGGGAAAATAGGCTGCCTTTTTGGCAAATTGGAGGGCTTTTTTGGGATTTCTCATCCACCAATAAGAGGCAGACGGAGCTCTTCCTCGTGATTTTTGCCAAAGTGCATGCATGACAATGTATTCAGCGCTATCCTGTTCAAATTTGGTGACATCGGCCTTTTTCACTTTCTTCCTCCTGGATTGAATTTTGAAAGAGCTTCTTTTTTAACTCCAGACTGATTATAGCACACATCGAGAAAATTACTATTTCCGAAAAAAAAATTTTGTTATATACTTTTTCCTAATGAAAATTTCGGTTGTCGGTGCCGGTTATGTCGGTTTGGCTTTTTCTTCGGTTTTAGCCGATTTGGGCCATTTGGTTTATGTCGTTCGGAAAGACAAAAAGAAAAATGAGGCCTTAAAAAAAGGGAAAACTCATTTTTACGACCCCGGATTGGAAGAATTGGTAGAAAAGGATTTGGCTTCCGGGAAATTAATTCCGACTACCAGTTACGAAGAGGCGATTCCCAACTCGGAAGTCATTTTTATTTGTGTCGGTACGCCCTCAAAAACCAACGGCGATATTGATTTAAGCCAGGTTTTTGAAGCGGCGGAAGAAATCGGCAAGAATTTAAAAACAGGTTATACTGTCGTGGCGGTTAAAAGCACGGTCTTGCCGGGAACAACCGCCAGGGTCGGCCGGATTTTGGAAAAAAAGAAGAAAAAGTCGGCTCACTTCAGTTTGGGTTTTTGCCCCGAGTTTTTAAGGGAAGGTTCGGCGATTGAAGACACCCGGCGGCCGGACAGGGTTGTTATCGGCGCCAGCGACAAAAAAGCAATCGGAATTTTGAAAACCATTCACCGTGATTTTAAGGCACCGTTTTTATTAACGGGCATTACCGCCGCCGAGATGATTAAATATGCCGCCAACAATTATTTGGCCTTAAGAATTGTTTTTGCCAACCAAATTGCCGATTTATGCGAAAAGTCCGGAGCGGATATCAATGAAGTTCTTAAGGGAATCGGTTTGGATAAAAGAATCGGTTTGCATTATTGGTATCCTGGTTTGGGTTATGCCGGCAGTTGTTTTCCCAAAGACGTAGCGGCTTTGGCGGCGTATGCGGACAAGGTTGGTTTAAAAAAATCAATTTTTAGAAAAATGCACGAGTTGAATTTGCGGCGGCCTGAAGAAATTTTAAAACGGTTGGAGAAAGAATTTGGCTCTTTTTCTGGAAAAACAATCGGGATTCTCGGATTGGCTTGTAAAAAAGGAACCGACGATATCCGCAAGTCGGCCGCGTTGAAGTTTATTGAGATTTTAAAAGAAAAAAAAGCGGAAATTATGGCTTACGATCCTTTAGCGATGGAAAATACCCGCCGTCTTTATCCGGAAATAAATTATGGTCGGAATGGTTACGAAGCGGCTAAAGGAGCGGATATCTTGCTTATTTTGACAGATACAGAGGAATTTGCGAGAATGGATTTTAAGAAGGTTAAAAAACTGATGAAAGGCAACTTTATTTTTGACAGCCGCAATATTTTAGATAAAAATAAAGTTGAATCATTAAATTTTATTTATAAAGGAGTAGGCAGATGAAAGTTGTTCACCTAATTACTACTTACAATGAAAAAGAAATTGTCGGCCGGATGATTGAGACTTTGGCTGAAATTGCCAAAGAAAATTCCCAATATGATTTTTATACTTTAATCGTTGATAGCCATTCTCCCGACGGAACCGGTGAGGTCGTCAGGAAATTGATGAAGAAATACAAAAATTTGGAATTGTTGGAAACGCCGAGGGGATTGGGGGTTTCCCTGATCAAAGCCTATCAATACGCCGTTAAGGAACTGAAGGCCGATATTGTTATTCCCAACGATGTGGATTTTCAATGGAACCCCAAATATATTCCTTTAATGCTGAAAAAGATTGAAGAGGGATATGATGTTGTTGTTCCCTCAAGACATGCTAAAGGAGGAAGCGATAATTTCAATTGTTTTAGAAAATTGACCCATTTTATTTCCAATAATTTAATCAACTATTACTGGGGCGGAATCAGAGAAGTTAAAGACCTGGCCGGTAATTTTAAGGCAATCCGGGTAAAAAATGTTTTGGAAAAAGTGGATTTTAGTCGCTTAAACGTCAAAGGATTTGTTATTCAATCTACGATGATTTACGAATTGTCAAAGACAGGAGCAAAATTTATTGAAATACCGGCTGTTTACGAAGACCGAAAAGCGGGAAAAGCCAAAGTCGGTTTTAACGCCCAATTTATCAAAGATATTTTGGAAACTCTTGTTCAGGCAACCAAGATTCGTCTTGAGCGTTCACAGCGATTTGTAAAGTATGCAACTATCGGTTTTATCAGTTATGGGTTAACCGCGACTTTTTTGGAAATATTTTACCGTTTGGGTTTAAATCCGGGCTGGGCTGCTTCCGCGGCTTCGGAAATTTCCATTGTTTTTAACTTTATTATGAATAACCTTTGGACTTTCAGCGACAGGAAAATTGACTCCGCTAAAAAGATTGTTTTGAAATTTTTACAATTTAACTTATCTTCTTTGGGGGCGGTTTTGCTTCAGGGGATTGTTGTCGGCGGATTGGCAAAACTCTTTGGTGATCAATGGCGCCAGATCTATTTATTTTTAGCGGTTGGTTTTGTTGTCGTTCCCTACAACTACTTCATGTACTCCCGGGTGATTTGGAAGAAAAAGTAAAAATTCGAAGTACGAATTGAGGATCTTAAAGATATGGACTCCAATCCGCAACCGGAGCAGTATTGTGGCTGATGAAGTTGATAGCGTAAAGGTAAATTGCCGGAAGAATTATCAACAAGGCAATTTTAAATTCTCTCTTTTGCACGAATTTGTCAAAAGCAATTAAAGAAAAAGGGATAAGAGGGAGCGAATATCTGGCCAAATCCCGATGGGCTACAAAGAGAGTGGCCGCAAAGAAAATTCCGGCAAAACCGGCCAAATCATAAAACTTTTGCTTAAACAGAAAAATTACCGCGAGTGCGCCAAGTAAATATTGCCAAACCATATCTTCCCGCCAAAAATCTCCCAACCAGCTGCGGTTTTGACTAAAACTTTGATAGGGCGAAAAGACCAAATGAAAATTATCACCCGAATGGAAATAGGCCAAGAAATCGCCGGTGCGGATTTGGTAAAAAAGAAATACAGCCAAAGCCGACAAGGGAATGAGAAGCAAGGGAACAATTTTTTTG
>MTKZ01077228.1_pt1 | contig 16164 bp, 3 predicted proteins | sample 1042781 | NCBI WGS metagenome assembly MTKZ01 (sample SAMN06212207, study PRJNA360539) | anaerobic digester metagenome | biome: Wastewater treatment plant; material: sludge; isolation source: anaerobic digester fed with sludge from wastewater treatment plant | place: Denmark: WWTP Viborg ...
TCTTGCCTCATCCATCATTCCAAGCTTATGAAGAACTTCTATCAAATTTTGCGTCAGTTGTACATCATCTTTATATATAGTATGAAGCTGCTTCCATCTGTTGGCAAGCAGGTTAAGTTTATTTATTTCTTCTGCAACCTTTATTGCAGCTCTATAGGCATTCGAAGTTCCTTCATCCATATTTTTTTGAGAAAGGTTTATTTCTACTGCTTGCATATAGAACTTCAGAGCAGTATCCAGCTCGCCATTTGCTTCTTTTATTTCCCCAAGCATAAGATGTCCTTTAATAGAACTCGGCTCTTGACGAAGCAACTTTTCATAAAGTGAGTTAGCATTAGTTCTATCACCTTTTTCCATTGAAATATCTGCAAGAATCTCAAGAAGTACAGGTGCATTAGGATATTCACGAAGAAGTTTGTTTAATTCTGACTCAAGTTCAGGATCGGTTCGGTTCGGAAACCAATGATCAACGATATCAAAAATAGTATTTCGTGATTTTCTAAGAGACTCAGTCTCAGAAGATACTTTTCTCAATTCAGTAATGCCTATAGTTGTATCCTGAGATAGAATTGCTGATATACTTTGCTCCTTTCTGGCTAATTCATCTATTGAACGACGAAGCGCTAAAAATTGCAAGCGTCTAGCTATATCAATTTCATCTGTTTCGCGAAGAATCAAAGAAAGACGAAAAGCAGAAATCGAATTCCCTTTAAGATTTTCCGCTTGCTCATAAGCATGCCTTGCGTTTGCCGTATTACCAAGCTTTTCAAATGCAAGTCCCTGCGCTGTCCATGCTTCAGGAGCTTTAGGATTGACTTCACACCAACGCCGATAGTATTCAAGAGCTGTATCTGCTTTTCCAATTATCATTGCAGTATTTCCGGCGCGCCGAAAAATATCGGCATTCGATGGATAGTTCTTAACCATCTCCTCATATAGAACGAGCGCAGAATCGTAAACTGCTTCCTTCTCGTAACTAATTGCAATCAGAGATAAAGCCGTGAGATCGCCCGGATGCTTTTCAAGGTATGTCCTATACGAACTGCGCGCGTTGCTCCACTTGTTCTCGTTTGAATAGGTTTCAGCAATTTTTAGGTAGATAGAATCTGCATCAGGATGGTAGCGGAGTAATTCCAGATATGTTTCTCTCTCTTTGTCAAACATAAGGAGATTTCGCCAGTACTCTGCTATAGCATTATAAAGCTTTGGATTACCCTGAAATTTTTCCTTAAGCCTTTGAAATTCAAGCTGCGTCTCTGTTCCTTTCCCAAGCGCTAAATATAATTGCGCAAGTTCTAATCCTGCATCAAGGTTATCCGGATGCTCACGAGCGTTCTGTTCGTATATTTCCACAAGAGTCTGATAATCCTTCTGCTGAAATAAAACATACTTTTGAATTTGTTTTAAATTCTTGTCGCCAGGGAATATTTTGAATCCATTATTAATAACATCAAGCGCTTTTTTATATTCCTTTATCTGAATCCATGCAGATGCAACAATTTGATATAAATCTTGTTGAGTCGAATCGTATTTCAATGCACTTTCAAAATAGAGGGCAGATTTCTCCCATTGCCCGGATTTATACGCATCAATTCCAGAATATTTATAAGAGAGTACAAGAATAGCCCTATTTAATTCTGATGGCTCCATTTTGTATACAATGTCGTACCAATAGGCAGAATACTCGTATGCCTCGAAACTCCAGAATAGATTTGAATAAAACTTTACAAGCTCTTCGTTCCCACGAAAATAACTCATCGACTTTTTTGCCATCAATTGAGCTGAATCTATTTGCCCACACATTGAGTAAGATTCACAAATTCCTTTCCATGCTTCGAAGTTCCAAGGATTGTCCATTATGACCTTATTGAATAAAGAAATTGCATCTGTATATTGTTCTTCCCTCATTAATATTTTTGCTTCGTCGAACATATTCTGGCAGTATAGTATCTGACAGCAAAAAACAAGAGGTACCCATACAATTTTTTTCAACATTGACATAAAGATTTATCTCTTTTTTACAGGTACTGGTGTAGTTGCTCTACTTTCATTTCCGGAGGTATCCACTGATTTAATTTTATACCATGAATTTGAGTTCCCTTCAGAATCAAAGTACTTAAGTTCATGGACTGCACCGGAATTTACTTTAACATAAACTCCCGTTGGCAAATTTGAACGGTAGATATTATATCCAACAAGGTCAAAATCTATAACTCTTTCCCATGTAATGATGACGCCATTTTCATTCATTGTTGCTTGTGCAAATCTTGGCGAAGGAGGTGGACTGTAATCCTTTACAAAAATTGTATCAGAGATCGAAGGCTGACTTCTATTTCCGGCAGAATCAATCGCAACGACCTGATAGAAATACTCACTACCTTTTACAACAGTAGTATCGTGAAACTTTCTTTTGCTAGTTTCAAATAATCCAAAATTTTTTCTGATTCCTTTTTCATCATTGCGGGTCAGTTCATACTTATTTACGTCATGCGAAATACTGCTATTCCACTCAACAATAAGTGCGTTCCCAATATTATCGAGGTTTTCTACCCTTACTACACCCGGAGGCAATGGAGGCTCATCATCAGGTATCTGCACTTTTATATCTGTGCGCTCGCTTTGATTCCAGGAGTTATCAACAGCGGTAATTCCAATAATGTAACTTCTCCCCGGTACTAACCCTTTAGCGTTAAAACCACTGTCGGTATATGTTGTCTCAAGTATAGGAGTTGATGTTATCTGAGCTATTTTATCAAAACTTTCGCCACGGAAAACATAATAGCCTTGCACATCCTTATCTTTTGGCGGTTTCCAGGTTAGTTTTACCTTCCGATTGTCGATTACATAGGTTAAATCTTTTGGTTTACCGGGTGGAACTCTGTCACGAGGTACAGCACTTATTGCATTTGAATGTTTGCTTTCATTGCCAGAATTATCAATCGCTGAGACTCTATAAAAAAATTGAAGTCCTCCAATACCAACACTATCAACATAACTTGGATCCATTGAGTGAATTGGCTTGATGTTTATTTTTTCAAAAGGTTTATCAAGTCCTTCTGAGCGATATACATTGTAATAAGAGACATCGAGTTCAGGGCTCATATGCCAGATTAGTTCAACTTTTAAATTGCCGGCGATTGTTCTAAGACCCTCAGGTGGATTTGGGGCGGTACGATCTTTCAATAGAATGGTTATATTGCTTGATGGACTACTTTCAAGACCTACCACATCAACGGCTGTCATCATGTAAGTATATTTTACACCTTCAATAACATCGTAATCACGATAGTCAAGCGGCTGTCCTTCGATCCGAAGCAATGGTTCCTTCTCAACGAGCTTAAAATCTTTACCTTCTTCCTTACGGTAGATGTGGAAGGCAATTGCCANNTATCACCTGGTTCAAGTTTTATGTTTGAAGGTGGCTTTGGTGGAGATTCTTGTATTAGAACACTTCGTTCTTCTTTAGATATTTCCTTTCCTGTCCGATCTATAAAAATTACTCGATAGGTATATCTAGCTCCTTTTATATTGTTTCCAGAAGCATAGTATCGGCCGAGAATTGTACCAACATCACGATAGAGAAGAGAGAGAACGCCCCCGGCAAAAGAATTTCCTCTCAAGCGTAAAAGCATTTCAGTCGGATTCTCTGCCCGGACTGCTCTTAATACAGCTTCATAATTATTCCCTAAGAGAATTCTAGCCTCTTCTGGATTATCAATTCCACTAACCGGTTCAACTGTTAAACGTTCAAACCTGCTTTCTCCCGGTCCTGTTCTCTCAACATAAAAACTAGTACCGCGCCGAGGCGTATCCGTGAGAAAGATGAAAACTGAATCTCCTTTTACTCCAGTGATAAATTTCCCAACTTCTTGAGATTGACTTTTCTGGGAAATTAAAAATACCAAGGTAAAAGCGATAAGTTTAATCCAATTTTTTCTTAGCATATCTGTCAACCTTCATTTTGTATAATCATGGAACATACAATGATGTTTTGAAAATATTTGACATTAATCCTGCATTATTAACCGTCCTCGCGCTTATATAGTATGTTTTTCCCACAGCAAGTGTGATAGAAGTTGATTTTCTAAATGTTCCGGTTTCTGCGCCTGCAATAGCTTGCCAACTCATAACATCGCTATGCCCAGGTTTACTCCCTACTGAAATTTCCGTTCTACTTATTTCATTGATAACTGACCTAGAAATAGTAATATCTAATATTAAGTTTCCACTTGTTGACTTTAGTTTTTCGTACTGTGGGGTAACAACTGGTTGAGGTGGAGGTAAAAACAGTACTTGAACCGGCCCCGAAGTCGTAGCAGAAGCGAGATTCTCATTATTAATTGCTCGAAGACAAAAATAATATGATTCACCATGGACAAGATTTAACCCTGAAATAGTAAGTGTATTACCTCGTCGGATTTGATCAGGCGTAAAATCAATGACTGGTTCCTTAAGGAGTGATGGTAAATTACGAACATCCCATACTCCTGGAGTTCTTGCATTTCCAACACCAAATTGATAACCCTTTATTCCACTCTCCGGGTCACTGGCAGGTGTATTAATTGTAATTCTCAATTCACTTCTCAGAGATTCACCAACTGCCACGCAAAATTCAGGTTGCTTTGGCGGGGTCTGGTCTCTCAGATAAAATGGATCAGAAATTATAGGCTCACTCACTAATCCAGCTAAGTTAGTCGCACGAATGGCAATGTATATTGTATCATAATACATCGGTAAAGGTGGAATTCCATCTATCACAAATTCATACCTTCCGGGAGAACTTAAAGCCAAATCGTCTATTACACTCCAGGTCTCAGGTAACCAATCAACATTATTATCAGTAACAACTTTATAATAATAATCTTTGATTGGACTGATAAAATCGTTCGCAATTGGAAATTTGGCTTTAACATGAGGCGGAGCTAATAATTGCAAAAGCGCCTGGACCGTACCTGTGTAACCTGTTCGAGCAACTTCCCCGGCACTAGTTATTCCTGATTGTAAATTTCCACTCCACGCCCCAGCACTAACTCCAGAAGATATTGGCATTGTTCCTGAGAGTTGACTACAGCATGGACGAATTGAATAATCAACTACTGGCATATCCTCCGGTAATGGAGGCAATTGCATAATAGTAATTTCTGATCCTGATGGAAATGATGGAGGTGTAGTGTCAATATATAATGGTATCGAACTTCCTGCGTTACTCCATAAACCTGCGCCATTTTTGGCTTTAACATTAACATAATATACTGGCGTCTTCCTGGGGGGTTCTCCTATTTTCCGGGACACCAATTGTGACTCTTCGAGATGAAGCCCACGAATAATCCGATCTGTCATTCCAGCCGATGTTTTCCACCCTAATAGGCTCGTATTACCCGGCGCTGTTCCAACTGAATATTGGTATTCTACTATATCTGATTGATCGTCATGACTTATCCAGGTGGCATGAATTTCACCGGGGTTCGATGAATACGCGGCTCGGGGGCGGAGTGCTACTATCCCAACAGCTTCATATTCAGTTCCATAATCAGGGAAAGAGACACTTGGGTTTATTGGTGGAGTTCCATCACTTGCCATTGTTGAAGTCCAGGTTGAACTGGTTCTACCGTCAGGAGTGGCAATAGGAGAAAAGCGAGTCTCATAGTTTATCATTCGCCTTGCAGTATAGCCGGCGCCACCTCTTGCTCGAAGGGTCATATTGAATCTGTGCACCTCACCCTCAGGATTTAATCTTCTTGGGATATCGTAACTAAACATATATGTCCGCATCCCAGCAGACTGCAATCCCCAACTCGATAAAGAAGACCCAACGCCACTACGGATACCATAAGCATATTCAGTAATCCCCTTAGGATGACGTGCACTCCAGTTAAGGGATATTTTATTATGCATTCCTACAATTGAAGCAGTTGCATTAAGTGATGTAATTTGAGGAACTTCTAGTTCTTCCAGTAACTGATTTCGTTTTTGAAAAATGCTAGGAGCAGCAGGCCGCAAGGAAATAACTTGCCTTGATATATTACCCGGTAACGAAACAACTCCTTCTCCCATTTTCAGTGGGGAGGATTCTCCATATTTCCAGTAAATATAGCGATCGTAAAGGTCATACAATTGCTCAGAGATATCGGTGTATCCTTCCCAGAGAGCATCCACTGATGAGGTCAATGCCTGATGTGCTGTGGAGAACGTAGTACGATGTCTATCGAAATTTTCACCTAAAGCTAAAATGAGACTATCTGACCTCTCACTGACAGCGCTAAGACCAGCATGTGCAACATTATACCATAGGTCCATACCTGTTTGGATATAAGCTTCTTTAAGACCATCAAAATCAAAATCATTTGTTACCCCTTTTCGAGCGCTTTCCGGGTTGGGCCATCTATCGGTTTTTTCGTCTTCCCAATTCTGATATGCAGATGGAATACTATCATAAATTGTTGTTATTGTCTGAATACGCTGGTCAGTACAATAAAGCATTTCAGCCCACTTATTGCCGGTCTCTAAAATCAGACATTTACGATTAAGCCAATCTTCATACGATGTTCTAAGTGTATTCCAGTATCCAAGTTTTTCCTTTGCCCACTGGCTAGTTCCACGCAGATAATCGTTTTGCTCAGCATAAAAATATTCAACTCTTTCTTGCGCCTCGGTATAGTCTTCAGCAAAATCAGAAATGCCTCCACTCTCATCACCAACAAGTGCTGAATATACAGAAGTGCGAGCATCCTCAAGCAGAAGGGTACTCTCAATTATTTGCTGTTCAATCTGCTGGAATTTTTCCTCGGCACTGGATAGAGTTAATTGGTTCTGTGAATTTATTTCATCATTAACCACAAAGGATGGCTGGGAATGTACAACTTTAACTGTATCGCCAACTGAATTAATTTCGATAGTTGTTGATAACCTCTCGCCAAATCCACTGGTCGTAGTCGGATTTCCACCCAGTGTATATTCTTCTGCCGGAGGGAGTGAAGTTATCTGTGCCTGAATATCACTAAGTAGTGTTACAACATTACCACGTTTTCTTTCAATCCTATTACTAATTGCACTAATACTTAAACTTGCAATCCATGCTGAACTTGAATCCGGAGCACCCCAGCTCTGCCAGATTTTGATAGCATCATTTATTAGGGAATAGTCATCGGTTAACACTGCGTGAGTGTGTTCTCTATGCGCCGCGTCCCCGGCAATTGCGGTAAGTAAAAACGGATTCATAGCTCTCATCTTCAAATAAATCTCAGCCAGTTCTTCTTCAGAGAGGGAGACATCGATTGGTGCCCACCTGCTTGCATTTTCCATCGCATCCAGTGCATGGTCTTTTGCCTCTTCCATCTCTTCGCCCATAGAGCGTGCTTCATCTATCAAGCGATCCATCTCTGAGTCTCGACCAAATCCAGCGTCAACATCACCATTATCAAATTTTGCCCAGACACTCCCTTCCCAGCTTACAAAGAGCACATGTACTCTAAGGCCTGCAAGTCCATATAGAATAAATCCGCTCTTATGGACCAGAGCGGCTTCCATCAAACCTTTTGCTCCAGCAATTCCAGCCAGCACATCTGCCTCAATCCAGATTTTCATATACGCTCCCCAGGAAACATCAACTTTATACCATACCAGACCATTAAATCCAGCCTCCATAGATATAATCCAGATGTCGAAACCATGTTTGATCTCGCAGTCTACCATAAAGCCTGGCGGACCAACAAACAGACTTGCTGATGCTTCAAGAAAATTCACAATCTTAACATCAATTCCTCCCATGATTCCCCATGCATCGGAACCATAAACATAAAACTCAAGAGAAGCATTTCCTGTAACTACAGAAACCATATCAACATTCAACTCGATATTTCCCTCTGCATAGGCTTTACTTAGTCCAATCTCAAGGTGCATTTTCCCATAAAAACAATCTCCTTGATTGAGGACTACAACTCCGGCATCGAGACTAAAATATCTATCCGTAAATGTTAGAAGAACTCTCCCTCTGGCGATAGCATCATCAATCACAGCTACTCCACCGTACAAAAGGAAGGCAAAATGGGCAGGTTCTGCGTTTACTGATTCAGCGATATCTTCTTCTAGATTACACCTTGCTCTAACAAGATTTAGAGCTTCATTTGTAGGATTGTAGAAAAATCCACCTCCGAGTTCCGATATTATAATACCTGGTCCAATGGGAATTCTTACTCCAGCTGCAACGAATACACTGAAGCTTGTACTTCCACTAACTTGTGCCACCTCACCTACAACTGTAACTCCGTAGGATTCTAATAATTCTCCTCTTCCCCCAATCAGTAATGAAAAATTGTTGCCCTGCGAATGATATTTCAGGTCAATTCCAAATTTAAGGATGCTCTCTATTTCGAGATGCGCATTTCGGATGATGAGGTTATTTGAGTCGTCCTTACGGTAAGTCAGGAACTGATCAATTCCACCGCTACCAATGCCTGCAATAGTAATAGCAGCCCCAAAGCTAAAATAACTATCAACAGAAATTTCAGTTGAATCCGACGAAGGCGAGCCACTCCCGCTACCGATATCTCCTCCACGCACATTTATAGTTCTCGGTGTAGTACTGTATCCGATCGAATCGACTTCAATTGTTACTACATCAATGATTCTTAGGTTGACGCCTGTAATACTTCCCCAGTGAAAACCATCAGTTCCAATCTTGAACTGGGTATAATCTATCCCTCCGGAAACTCCTCCTAAATTGATACTCAGGCTGCCAGAAAATTCCAGACCAAATCTTTCACCATTAGGTAAACTAATACCATTAAGCGAACAAGTAAGCGCTTCAAAATTAAAATCAAAGCTTGAAGGAAGTGAAACATTACCCCAGTTAACATCACCATCAAATGTAATTTCAAGTCCAGGACTTGTCACATTTGTCCCATTTTTCTCACCAATTTCAACTCGTTTATTAATGTTATTATCCCAGTAGGCATCAGCTACCATCTTAACGCTGCTCTCCCCCAAATCTTCAATATTTAGATTCAACCCGAGATAAGTCAGGTCAAAAGTTGCTAGCCAAATACCAAATTCACTTCTGTCACCTCTCCCAAGTCCTGGAGTTTCATTGATGATATTAATTTGTGCTCCGCCAGCAATCGACCCATCCGTGCCTATATCAAAACTAAATCCCTGTCTGCCTGTTGTATCAAATGGCTCTGGTAGTGTAATTCCTCCTCTTATCTGAAGATTTTTACTGACAATGCTCAAGGTATCTATTGATAGGACATCATCAACAAGCCATATTGACTCATCAAGAAAATCCACCCTGTCAATTGAAACTGAGCCGTCTGTTCCTATATTTAAACCGTAATAGCGAATCGTGTGATCAAAAATAGTTATTCTTCCAGTAGTGATAAGGTGGAGTCTGTTTCCTTCTTCCTTAAAATCAATCGCCTTGTGTGTTGTCGTTCCTATCGTTGTATCAATTAGTGCGAATTCAGCGCCGAAAAGCTCAAAGCTCATAATATCACGAGGAAGCGTAATGCTAACATCTGGAATGTCAATGCCTCCGGTACCAACCTTAAAATCGCGAATTGTAACTGCAAATTCAGGACTTAAACTCGGCATACTAAGAATACCATTAATGGTGGCAGTAAATTCAGAGTTAGAGACCGAGATAGCTATAGGCGGAGCGCCCTCAATACTCACTGGCCTGAAATTCGCCAGATATAATGGCAACTGAGCATCTGTGAGATGTGATAAATCAATAGAAAAATCTATACTATCAGTTCCAAGTTCAGCTGCGTAGTGAATTGGTTCTGGAGTTCCATCTTCCGCTGCAAAGAGGTTAACCAAGAAATTACCAGAAAAATTTATTTGGAATGATGATCCGGTAAAATCGGCAGTCGCACCATCAACCGTAAATGTCATCGCATCGCCAATGTCGAACGATTTAACTGGAGTAATATCCTCAATATAAGTTTCTGAATATTGCCCGAGGCTCACCCGCCCGGAAATCCCATGTTCAGAGATCATCAGACTGTCAAGTGTAAGGCTTCCTTCAGCAATCGCTTTTGGAAGTGCAAAAGAAGCTGAAGCTATTAAGCCATAGGAAGCCCCAATATCTGCATACTTTAAACTATCAATTACAAGTGGGATACCGCGGGATACCAGTGAAAATAGCGTGTCAGTACCTGAAGGCGGTTTAACATCTATACTCCCCGAAACAAAATCAAATGTCGTTGGGTTGACAGTAACATCGAATTGGATACTGACCCTGGGAGTATCGGGTGTACTGTACGCAAGAGCCGGAATGACAAGTTGAATTCTCTCGCGTCCACTGGTAAAGAGTCTGAGATTACCTCCTGTCATTTCAGAATGGATAAGGAGATTATTATCGTTATCTTTTAGTTGAATATAGGCAATGGATTCATTTGGAAGAGGAATGCGAGCTGGGATAGGCAAAATACCAAAGAAATCTCCGGGCCAGAAGCCTGTACTATCCAGATGCGCAATATTCGTTTCACCAATAAAGAAATCTACTCGCCCGTGAGCAACTTTAAAGGGTGAAAATTGCAGCATAAAAGTCGATGAAAAGTTAGCATTAAGGGATTCGTAGGTACTATCATTAAGCCGAATAGAAGCGCTCGCTTCTCCTGATGCTCTGAATCCATCAGCATTAATTCCAATTGTTGGCGGTAAGTTTAACACAAATCCATCAGAGATACCGGTTGACGCATCGAGAGCAACTGCTCCCCAATCCAGATGTCCACCGTCGCCAAGACCAACTCGGAATGCAAAGGAACTGGTGAAGTCAACTGAGCCTGAGACAATTTCAAAATCAGGAATACCAATAAGCAAATTGTTAAATGTTACTCCTACTGTAGCACCTTCGGAAAGTAGAAGTTGGCTTGAACCATTAATCTGCAGTCCCTCCTTGTTTAGGGTCGCTTCGTTAATCTGGAAGCGAAGTATCTGTTCGTCTCTTGGGATACCAAATACAAAGGGTTCGGTAATACCAATTTCCCCACTGTCTATCTTTGCGTGGATGAGATCGACAACGAGGTAACCACCAGCAGATATAGTGTCTCCGGGTGTTGGACTTGGAAGGCGGACATTCCCTTGAAGCGCCAGTTTTGCATTTTGCTCACCATTTATATAATCAAATCTTAGGTCAGAGGTTACAATATCAAGTCTAATAGGACCCAGCATCAGAGGGCAGTGTGGAATTATTGGACTGATTGTTCCTTTGATATGACCGTCAGTACTCAGGGTGAGTTCGGTATTCAATAAACCAAGAGTATCGCTTTCAGCACATCTCATAAAAGGCGGTGGTGTAAGATTTGCCTTCAAAGTAACTTCAATATGCTGAGAACCGAGTGTATCCTTAAGTGCTCCTGCAAGATGTCGAACATTTAAACCGAAGTCCTCAGCTAGAGAAATTGTTAAAGGTGGGTCTATAGGTCGTGGTTCAATTGAGCCGGTAATTCTGCCATTTCTGTAACCGGCATTTAGAACCGTCAATCGAGGATTCCTCAATCCCGCAGGGAATGACGAGGGGAGTTCGGGGAGGTCAATCTGAAAATCGAAAGAGAATCCCCAATCACTAATATCTGTTCCATTCCAGGTAAACCAATTAAAAGTAATTCCATCCATTCGGAATGCAAGTGGCTTTAGGGATACTCCAGAAAATGTGAATGGCTCCCTATCTATCTCAGCAATGGAAATATCAGGAATTGTAAATCCTGACGGTCGGAGATGGGTACCGGCGAACGATGGCAAATTTATATTCCCAAGCTCCGGGAAGGAGAAGCCAAGGTCCATATTAAAATCAAAGTCCCATCCAGTTGAGCCTGAATAGGTGAGTTCTGATATTCCAAGATTAGAAACATTTAGAGTCACAGCACCAAGAGGGAGTGAAAAACTTGTCATTAATGGATCAGTTGTTACACTTAGAACTTCCAATCCTGTCTTAGTAATTCTGAGTGAAGCATCTATACTCCGTGAACTTGATTCAGAGGTGTGAATAATCAATCCCCCATCAATATTAAGCTCGAAATCAATAGATGGTCCAAGTATCACGCTATTAAAGGAGCCATTGACATTACCAATCTTGAGCATGAGCCGGTCGCTTCCCGGAATCATTGGAAGCGAATCATTCACTGAAATTGATATATCACCAGTGATTCTTGAATCTGGTGTAAAGGTAAGAGAGATAGCATCTCCGCCGAGTTCTTCATTGAAAAGTTTAAGCTTACCACCAAGAGTAAATGCATAAAGGNNAAATGCATAAAGGTCCGAAATTTTATTGTAGTCAAGATTCTGAATCTGAAATGGAATTCCTATCCTTGTAAGATCAAAGTTGTCAAGCTGGTCTTCCGGGATACTGGTTGTAAAACTTCCACCTTTAACCGAGAGACCCATTGCATCAATTGTTAGATTAAATTCCACATTCAATTGAGGAGATATTGGCAAATCAAATTTCAAGATTGGAAAGACAAGTGCAATTGGCTGACCAGGAATCGTCGAGATACGAATATCACCATCTGGTTCAATCTCAGTATTGATAAGAAATCTTTCACCCTCTTTCAGTTTGAGATAGGCAATAGTGGTATCAGGGAGACCAAGTTTTGCAGGCAGAAGCGGTCGCCCGAAAAATAGTGGATCAGGGAAAAACCCAGTACGATTTATAACAGCAACACGTTGTCCCTCATAGAAAAACTCTACCTGGCCAGATTCAACTCTAAAAGGCGATAGAGAAAAACCAAAATCAGGTGAAAAGTTAGCAAGCAAACTATCAAGGTCTCTTCCATCATATTTTAAATGAATAGAAGCGTTACCATGTGTCTGTAACCCTGATGAATTAATCAATAAAGTATCCGGCAAGTTGAGGATAATTCCTGTCGGTTCAGGTAATAATTCATTCCGTCGAACAACTGCCCAATTAAGTGAACCATCATCTATGCCAACTTTGAAAGCAAATGGAAAGTCAAATAATACTTTCCCACTGATTATTGAAAGGTTCGTTGGATTTATAAGGAGATGGTCAAAGGTACAGCCAATTTCAGCTCCCTCGGATATTAACAACCGATTCCGTCCATCAATTTCCAATCCACTTGTATCGAGTACAGCTCTATTGATCCGGAAAGACATTACCGGTTCATCAGTCGGAATCTCTAAGACAAATTGCTCATTGATCGCAAACCTTCCATCAATCATTTTCCCCTGCATTAGATCAATGACAATAGTTCCCCGCGCCGAGACAGTTCCACCGCCAGGTGCAGGAAGAGAAAGCGATCCGCTTCCATTAAGAACTATTGACTGATTCCCATCAATAATCCTGAACACTAAAGTAGAATTTGCTATCGTAATATCAAAGATTGATAAATTCAATGGGCAGGGAGGAATAATATTTTCAATAGTACCTGTAATAAGACCATCTCCAGATATTGAAAGAGCCGTGGTTCCAAGATCAACCTGTTGACCTGATGTACAGGCAAAATACGATGGTAGAGTAAATTTCCCTTTTATACTAATATTTGGGGTTACATTTAAACCTGCTCCTGCTGAAACAGCATTCAAACTGCCCGATAGTTCTGTAACATTCAGAATTATACCGCCGCCAAGCGGTAGCGAACATCCAGGCTCGCCAAATATTCTTACAGGAATCGAACCTGAAAAATTGCCTCCGCTAAAAGAAGCATGCTCAACGGTTATCTCAGGGTCGATTAGACAATCTGCAGTTCCAATTGGAAGGTTCGGTAATGTAAGTTTAAAACTTATATCAAAAGCCCACGGAGTCGTATTGCCGGATAACCAATCGCTCCATTGGAAGGTAAAAGCAGGCAGTTGGATTGACAAAGGCTTAATACCAAAGCCACCAAAATCAATAGTAGGCAATGACCTGCTTGAGAAGTTAAGCGCTGGTATTGAAAGTCCAGCTTGTGTTATTTTGACATTCTCGAAACCCGGGAAAGTAAAACCGGGAAGGTCCAGGAAATCAATGTCAAGATTAACATTTAATGAAAAATCCCATCCTGTTCCATGTTTATATATCAGTGAATCAATTTGCAAAGTGTTGAAAGCAAAATTCAGCCAACCAAGATTAACTCGACTGAATTCAGGTGAACAAGATGGTGAAAATTCAGTAACACTAAATCCAGTCTCTGAAGTCACCCGAGCTGTTAAGGACCCTGAACATTCGCCAACCTCAGAGGATGCAAAATGTAAATTGCCGGTAAGAGCCAAATCATAATCTATCTTACTCGAAAGAAAAGAGTAACCAAAATTTCCATCTACAGTATTCACTCGAAGTTGTAAAAGACCCCCTGCTGTTCCCAGTGAAACATCTATCCCCGGAGAGCAACTTACCATTCCGCTCATACCATCTTCTGAGATTGATAAATCACTAACATCGCAGAGAATGTCGCCGTCGAATAAAGAAAATTGACCAGCGATTGTTATAGTCGGTTCAGAGAAGTGAACCGATAAATTATTTACTTTAAGTTGTAGTAAATCATCGCCAATGGTAAAAAGAGGATCGCCTGTTATATGAGCTGTTCCAGAAAGCCCAAGAGATGTCAGTTGAATACTAGAACCCAGATCATAATTGCCCTCAATACCTGGAAACGAAACCTCTCCTTGAAATGTTAATCCTCTTCCAGGTTCAAATTGGATTGAATAAAATGTAATAAATGGTCCAGAAAATAAATCGGGGATATCATCAGGACGAAGTTCGCTCGTTAAAAATCCACCAACATAGACAGGGTGGTCGAGATCAAATTTTTGAACTTCAAGAGAATTGAGCATCGCCGACTTCCTGATATTGATGCCTGCCATAATTTTAATTTCGGCTTGTCCATTGAGAATATAGGAAAAGGGTGTTTCTGTAATCGAAACATCTTCAAGATTTATCAATCGAGCCACACCATCTACAAGTTCAAGAGAATCCTGTGGAAATCCCTCGGATGTAACTCTACCTCCAAGAGAAAATGTCCATATTTCACTCTTTCCTTCATTGGATGCGGGAGGTAATCCATTCTGGTCAAGCGCCTGTACCTGCCAGGCGTATGTCTTGCCTTGTTCTAACGGAAGCGCCTCTACAGAATAAGTAAAATACGATGCCATTAAATTGTTATTCTCATAGTGAGGGATATTCGCTCTCAGCGCCTGCACCGGCGATTGACCAGGTAAAATCTCAACTATCTTTAAAATATATCTTAACTGATAATCAGGAGGAACAACCACCGGTGTCCATTGAAATGTTGGATATTCAGATGTTATTACATCGTTGTTCATGGGAAATACTAAACGAGGTGGTTCAGGGTACATAATATCAACACTGGCACAGGTAGTAGCAAATACCGATGTACCTGCAAAGTTTTGAAGATCAACACACAATGTGAATGCCCCTTCAGGAAGTCGGCCCGTTTGAACAATTGTTCTTTCTAAAGCGTGATTGTATTCCACCGTTTCCCAATTTATAAAATCAGTATTGTTGAAAATATTTTGACCGGGCGTAATAGTTTTAGGATCACTTTGAACTGTAAGCACTTGCCCATATCTCGAATGTGTTAAGTTCAGCGAAAAAATAATGTTCTGGGATTGGCCAGTCGCATTGTCGACAATAAGCGTTGCAATATTGGGATTACTTTCCCAATCACTGAAATAAGGTGAGCCAGGCGACGGAATAATAAGTTGCATCGTAAACTGCTGTGCAGACAAATATTGAGGAAGAATGAAAATAAGTAGCAAGAGATAACCAATCCAGATATGTTTTTGAACTAGTATTTTATTTTTCATAATCTCACCTTCTTCTACTTATTAGTTATAATTATAAGCTGATTAGTATAAAGTAAATGATGCGAATCACATATTCCTCAAAATTCAGAAAATAGCTATTTGGCTTATGAATTTTAAAACTACTATACAAATTTTTAAACCCAAATTGTTTGATCTAGGGACATGGTATCCACCCTTAGTGATTATTTTTAGGTGGTGACCGGTAATGATAGTTCGATAAACTTACTAAAGGATTTCGATTGGAGTTTTCATATATTTGTATCAGGATTTACGTTAGTAATTAAAATAAATGCAATATGTAAATGCTTTATTAAGCATTTCGCGTAGGTTGCGATAATCCTCCATAGTTCAAAGGCTTGTTTCGCTACGCTCAACAAGCCTTTTAATTTCAGATAACTGCTC
>MTKZ01016085.1_pt2 | contig 16155 bp, 12 predicted proteins | sample 1042781 | NCBI WGS metagenome assembly MTKZ01 (sample SAMN06212207, study PRJNA360539) | anaerobic digester metagenome | biome: Wastewater treatment plant; material: sludge; isolation source: anaerobic digester fed with sludge from wastewater treatment plant | place: Denmark: WWTP Viborg ...
TTATTTTGAGACTTTGGGAATGATCTGAATTGAGAACCGCTTGTTGTTCTCTTCTACAGGGTCGCGGCAAAGCCCGTTAAGACCGCTTCCACAGATCATCACCTCGACATCATATTTTCTGAAATTGATGCCTTCACTGCGCCAGAGATTGTATACGGCAAGGGCCCGTGAATAGCTTCTGATATAAAAATCCGGCCTGTCCGGATGTTTTGAATGACGGTAATCATTGGCCATATTGCCTTCAATGACAAGAAGATATGAGAATCCCTTATTAGTACGGCTTAAATCCCCCAGAAAGCGGTCTATTTTTTTCCCCACCGTTATCGTACGCTGAATATACTCCCTCTTGATCTTCACCTGGTTGGGATCAAATATCTCTATCCCCATAAGGTCTTTTACAATGAATTTCTTACAGTCAGGCAGGTAATAGAAACTGCTGTCGTTTATCAACGGCTTAAATTGTTCCTCAAGGTTCAGTAGTTTCTGAAGCCTTTCGGTCTCCTGAATAAGACCCTGTTCCCTTACAGTAAGCTCACCTATAAGCTCACTGTTCTCCTGATTCTTAACAAGCAGGTAACCGATAGCCACCACAAAAAGTACAAGCATTATGAAGAACATGCTTGTCATCAGATCAGAATAACCTATCCAGAAAATATTATTCTTCTTCATTATTTTTTCCGGATTCTTTTCCTCAGGAAAGATCCTGCCTGTTCCTGAAATCTCTTCAATATCCTGCCTGCTCTTGTCCTCGGAACTATTCCCGGCTGATTTGAAGAATGCCCTGAGCGGGATCTTCTTTTGCTCAGAAGATCTTCAATAGAATCAAGTTTGAGTTTAATACTGTTGTTATTCAGTGACAAGCTCAGATTTCTTACCTCCTCAATCAGTGTGTTTATGCCTTCTGTTCCGGCAGAAATAGCTTCCTGCATACCCTGAAGTCTTTCAAGCTGATCAAGATGGCTGAACCGGGGGAAGGCATCATCTACGGTTTTATTCAATAAAGCAATCCGCTCCTTTAACGATGTATTTAAGTTGTCAATTGCCTCCCTGGCTTTTGTGTCAGCATCCGAAGCAGTATTATTAAGGATCGTTTGCCGGCTCCTTATCTCCTGTTCGAGCTTTTCCACAGCATCTTTAAAGCTCAGGTCAGCCAGATCGACTGCTTTCAGGGCATTATGTCCTGCTTCTTCAATCTTTTCGAAGTGTGAAGAAAGGAATTGAAATAAACGCTTATTATCACTCAGAGACTGATCTATCTGGGCAATGATCTGATCAACATTCCTGGTCCGGCCCGCAAATTCCTTAAGATTGTCAGAGATCTGACCCATCAGGCCAATATATTCTGAGAATTTCCCGAATGAAGCCATATTTTCCTCAAGCTTTCTGAAAAGCTCAAGGTTTGTTTCGGATATTTTCAGGATATCGAGATTTCCGATATCCCTGATCAATTCCTGCTGTGACAGGATATTATTACCTGTCTGGTCAGCAGCTTTAAGGATATTCTCTGATATCCCGGTAGTAACCCTGGCGAATCTGTCGAGGCTGGCTTTTAATCCTGACACCCCTGTATCTTCAGCTTTTATCAGTTCCGGAAGAAGTCTGGCCTGAAGGTATGATATCTGTTTATTCTTATCCTCAAGGAGTGATTTTCTTGCCTTCTTGTACAGGAATGAAGTCAGTACAGTGGTGCAGATAAGACCTGTAAAGCTTCCGAGCATTGCCAGCTTGACGCCGTTGATAAGGGCCCCGATACCTTCTGAGAATCTGCCTCCATCCAGGGCCGGCATTGCAAAAAGTCCGCAGATGATACCAATCATAGTGGAAGCAAGACCCAGATATAACGGAGTGGGAAGTGAATTTGATATCTCTTCATCCTTTAGGTCTGCTTCACGGTCGATGAAATCCCTGATAATGCTGAAATTGACAGCTGCCCCGTAATTATTCAGCAGATATTTATTTATGTAATCTCTTATCCTCAGTATTGTTTCCGAGCCGAATGCTTCAGTTATTGAAATGGGTACTGAGTCGTCATCATTCTGACCTCCCTGGCCCATCCTGATCTTGTGATCACTGACAAATACTATATCATCGACAGATGTATCTTCCCGGTTAAGGTCTTTCCTGCTGATAAGTCCGCTCCTTACCTTTAAAGGGTTCCTGAAAATACTTTTTAACTCCCTTATCTTAAAAAAGATCCTGCCTGAAAGGTATAACTGCCAGATAATAACACAGGTAATAAGGATTATTTCGGCAACAAACCACGGGTTGACAGTATGGTTTACTGTCAGGGACGTGTTAACGGAATCAGCACTGACCTGAAGGAAGATCATGTTCAAACGAGTTTTACTTTTATTTTACCGTTCTCCCCGATCTGCCAGGAGTCATTTCTCTTTAAGACCCGTCCGGGTCCGGTCATAACAATCCTTTTTGCATATCTCCTGCCTGAGAGGTTCTCGATCTCGCAAACCGGATTCAAATAATAATCAATATTCTCAAGTGCCCTCAGATCATAGTCACCGGATAAAAAATGAAGAACTCCTGTCTGGTTGCCCTTATCGGGGATGATCCTGTAGAAAGAATCTATGCCTTTTGCAGATTTTGCATTAATTATCCTGAAACTTCCGTCACTCTCGGGAATCGTAAAAAAGAGCTCTGATGTGTTGTCAGCTTTCCTTTCCGGTTCGTCGGGCACTTGCTTAAATGTATCTCCGGATGAAGTCCGGGTCTCTTTATTTCCCTTCAGGTTTATAAGTCTTTTCCTCAGCTGTTCAATATCTTCAAATAATTCATCGTTCTGGACCGTAAGTTCCGCTATAGTATTATTCTTAACTATTAGCATATCCTGTTTTTCATTTTTCCGTTTCTTTAAGATCCCGACTATACCTATATATTTAAATACTTCCCTGTGCAGGGGATTTCTCTTTGTATCTTTCTCCAGATCATTAAGGTATTTTCTCTTTTCAGTTTCGAGAATTGAATAAATGCTGTTGCGGGAATACAGGAAAACTGCAACTGCTCCTGCAGTAAGCCCCACCAGGAATCCTGCCAGGCACCAGACCCAGGAGATAGTGATCAAGGCCTGAAAACATGAGATAAAATGAATTATCATTTAATTGCAGTATTTGCCAGTTCAAAAGCCAGCTTATTCAGGATCCCTATCAGAGGATAAAAGAACAGGGTTTCCTCGATATGCTTTGAAGGGGATTTATAAAATGCCTGCAGCCCCTGTTCAAGAAAATCCGTTATGTTTAAAGATCTGATCTCCTGAAATTTCATCCAGGCTGAATTATCGATCCCGAAATTTGCTTCAAGATTTACTGAAGTGAAATATTCATCCAACAGAGTGAAGAAATGATTCACTGAAGATTCAATGAGTGATTTATTTCCGTTCCGTTCCAGATCCCTGTAATAAGGAGTTATGGCTATATCGGAATTTTTGTCCAGTGCCCTTCCCCATACTGAGTCATCATTTCCTCCAATCCAGAAAACAATCGGACAAGTGATAAGACTATTATCAAGGTCGGCTTTTAACGCCCCCCTGCAGGTGATCTCCTTTGGATCATCTGCAAGAGCGATCCTTATCTGCGTTTTATCAATGCCGTTTACCTGTTTGAAGAAATATCTGAACAGATCTGCAATATTCGGATTCCCTGGTCTCGTATCAATTATCCTTATTGTTTTTGAAGCAGTTCCGCTGAAAAGTATATTCTGCGGGGCTTCCTTCATGCCCTGTTTTAATAACAGATTTGCGGAATAATAAAACAATGCGCCAAAAAACAGGAGTATCGGAAGTTTCAGCTTCCTGTCCTGTTTCAGATAGTCGGTATAATTATAGATCAGGTCTTTTTCATTTTCGAGAGAGAACAGGAAACTGCTGAAGTCGGCTGAATCCTTTCTTTTATTCAGAATATCAGTAAGTATTTCCCACCTCTGTGTACTCTGATTTACCGCATTTTCTATACTGTGCCTGTAAACTTTTACAAAACCGTTATTATCCGAAGAGTTGGCGAATGCCCCATAAGGGAATCCGTCGCCAAAGATCGCATTGCCGGCAAATTTCACTGAGGAAATGAATTCGGGTGAATTGGTGGCATTTCTAAATACTGCTATATCCGATGAACCGCCCCCGATATCGATAGAAAGGCTCAACCCCGGATATTCAGTCCGGTAATAAAGATAGGGAGCCGTACTTTCAGGCACTGCGCGGATATTATTTGTACCATCTGCCCGGAATATCTTTTCATAAGCTTTCTGCCATACCTCAAAGAATATTCCCTGCTCGAATGCATCCATGCTTACCGGGTAGAACCATGTGATCTTTGTTTTCTGAGGATCGCCGTTAAGGAGGAGGGTTTTATATAATACTATATACATTAAACCCTCTATATAACTCTCGACCAGCATCTTATCTTCCGGCTTCGAATAATTGCTCCATTTAAGCTTTGTCTGAAGCTGCAGATATATCGGATTAAGGATCTTTTCAAACAGGAAGAAGTTGTTTGTATGTGAGAAGACATCGACAGCTTCGATGAAGCTTATGTCCTGATTATATGTAAGGGCTGTTCTGAACGGGAACCTGTATTTCGACGATGGGCTGAACTCAAAGGGGAACATCTCCCTTTCATAATTATTATCATCGGCTATCTCTTTTGTCTCACCCTTTTCCCTGTCAATAAGTGATTGCCACATTGGCTGATCTGATGTGACATCGAGTGCTTTTTCGGCATTTACGCCGTATTTGTATTCAATATGGGTATTAGTTGTCCCGAAATCAATTGCAAAGGAGACCTGCTGGTTTGGCTGGCTTTGGTGCATCAGAGGTACAATGAATCCGTTGACCTGACCACTGCCTATCCTTATCGCGTCGAAAGTACCTGTCTTATAGCAGGTACTTTTTATTGTTTTACCGTCTCCCTGCTTCCTGACCACCGGATTTCCGGTGCTGATACTCTTTCCCGATTCAAAACATCCGACGGATATCTCACTGTCTCTGTCAAACCTCTTATCCTGTATGCCTATAGTATAATCCAGACCGGCGGAAGGGGCATGAACAAAGGGCAATATTGCAAGATGCATTTCCACAGGCAGGATATCTTCTCTGTGATATGATTTTTTAAGGATCACTTCCCCGCCTTTCACCGGAATGGCAAGCTTTGCTTCAATACCTCCTCCCGCAAGAACTGAAAGCTTCAGGTATTTCAAAACATCCCCGGCATGGAAGTATTCAAAGAATCGTGGTGTTAATGGCAGAAAATGTTTAACGGATCCACAGGTGGCAAATCTCTTGCTGTTGATAGTATAGGGTAATTCAATTATTTTGTCTTCAAAGAAATTACCGGCAGTAAGCCACGGATAATTATCTCCCTGCACAGGCAGTTTCGATACTCCGGAGATCTTCTCATTCCGGTAAGGTATCTTATTATTCGGATCCCATACGACATTCCCGGAAGTATATGCCCAGTTACTTGTAAATCTGTCATTTGGAAGGATCAGAGGCAGGTAGCCCTTAACAGGCAGGCCGGGTTTTATAACAAAGTCGCTTTCATTTTGAATTTCAGCAGGATTACCAATCCTGACTCCAAGTTTTATACCCAGCACCTCGCATATATCCATTTCATTATCAAGAACCGGACATGGAGAGTAGTTGTTCAGTTCGGAGGGGGCAAGAGCTGCAATCTTTGACTGCAGTTCTGCGGGCAGGTGATGAAATACTTCCGAAAGGTATGCATAGACTTCCGGGAAAAGATCCGGAAAATCCGGCTGCCTGGACAAAAGGAAAATATACTCGATAAATGACTTATCATCCCGGTCCGGCAGATCAGTGTAATTATTATCGAAAAGAACATCGTGTCCGCAAGTTATTTTAAGTTCCGAAGCAGCCTTATTTACATCGGGTGCCGAGAAGAACAATGTTGCCGGAGAAGTCCCTCCTATTATCTGGTTGGAATTGTTAAGAATAAAATAAAGCCTTCTGACCTTATCAAAATTATAAACTGCAGCATCCTGGTTCCAGTAAACCTGAAGTGTTTCGGAAAGCTTTACATGCTTTGAATTAATGTCACCGGCCAGGGATAAGAACCGGGCGGACGGGTTCCACGACACAATCCTGTACTTGTCCTTATACTTTGGATAAAGGAAAAAGAGCTGGGCCACATCGAGTGCATCCGAGACGAGCTTATGCTGTGCTGTCTTTCCCTTAGTATCATTGTCAGCCACCCACCGGAATGCTGATTTAACAAGATCGATCCTTGCAAACGGGCTGGGAATGGAGGTCGCAACATCTTTCCCTTCGGTTCTGATAGTCCGAAGCTGATTTCTTGAAATGGGATTGCTGATGAACCATCCGGTACCATCCTGTCCCTCATGTATTCTGAATACTTTCGACATAGTCAGCGGATTACTAAGTTTCGTTTCACTAATACCTTACCTGTTGATCTTCCGAACATCTTGATGAGCATCGTATGCTTCTTTTCCCTGTTGCGGATCGAGATATTGTCAGTAAGCAGGCAGTTTTGGATATCGAGGGCCCTGAAACTTTTGTTCCCTTTCGGGGTCTGTCCCTTTACAAGCTCAAGTGCATCATCGGAAGTGATCTCCTCAAACGGACTGAATGACGGTTTGTTCTCCTTCATCTCCCTGAGCCATTCGGTAAAATAATTGTTAAAAGGACGTATCTGGGTTTTGTATTCAGCACTGTTAAAATAATTATTGTTCAGCAGGGATTGTTTATTACCCCTTACGAGCTTTATATTACTCTTTGTCCAGCGCGACACATTAAGTGATTTTTCCAATCCCTTATCGAGATACTCGGTAAAAAGCCGGAATTTCGTCAGGGGTGGAGAAAGCAGCTTGGCATTCCCGATATTCAGATCTGTGAATGTTATGTTCTGAGTATCATGTTCAATTCCAAACTCCTTTACCTGGGTGGCAGCTCTGTGAGGATCAATATCATTACAAAAATCAAGGATGGCAAGTACTCCGGCAAGCTCAAGAAAATGAGCCTTATTCCTTTGTTCCTGTCCTCCCACCGCATAATCTTCCTGGTTCGTATTGCCCCTGTTCCCAATGAAATACAAGGTGTTGATCTGGTTGAGGGAGATTATTGTCCGGTTGTAATATTCGATCGCGATTTTTGCTTTCTCTTCAAAGGATTCAGCATTAACCTCATCATTTCTGTTCAGAGAGAAATATGGAAGAAATGTTATCCCGCCTATCGGAGCAACCCTGATCTTGGCATACCTTGGCATGGAGACATTCCCTCTGAGGTTCTTAAGCAACAAGGGAAATCCTGCTGCACCCGTTCCTCCGAATATTGAATTAATTATAAAGATTGCATCATCGTCGCCGAAAGTCTGGCCGAATTTCCTGAAGTCTTCCGAATTTGTGAACTGGTTGAGGATTATCGATCCCATATTGGGATTGCCTTTAAATCCAACATCAAGATTGGATTTCAGATTCTGCGCGGAGAAGAGCGACCTGATAAAGTTCTTGTCATCCTTCTCCTCAATGTTATCACTCAGGCTGTCAAATCCGATATACTGATTGAAAGTGTTATTATCAGTATCTTTCAGCTTGAACTGGAAATATTCCGGATTGACGCCCGGGGAGTTGACAGTCATTTCATTTATAGTTCTGATCTCCTGGGAGAAGAAATCTTCCGGCTGATCTACCTGGTTCCTTATCTCCTGGTAGAGCCTCAGTATATCCTTAGTCCGGTTCAGATCTCCGTTACTTGTATCAGGATCAATAATGATGGGTATGACAGTATCAAAATCATTCCCGGTCTTTACACCCGATGCAAAGAGCATCGTAAGTGCCTTGAGAACTCTTGAGCCCGTTCCCCCGATAGCGAAAATATATAGTTTTCTGGCCATGATTCACTGAATTAGAATGGTAAATGGACATGAATTCTGCTGAACTGTTTCAGGAGTAAGCTGTAAAGGAAGCTGAGAATAAGTGCAAGCAGGCTGTTTGCAAGCACATATTTCATCGGGAGGGAGCGGGCATACTCCGCATAGCCGGTTTCGGTGTCGGCCAGTAATTCATTCAAAGTCTGATTACCGGAGTTAAATATTTCAGAATTCGCAATTCCGTTTGTGACCAATGCGACGACCAATACCATCACTGCCGTCCATACCAGCCAGTGCCAGAGCTTACTGTACGGATATTTCCAGAGAAAATAGAAAATTATCCAGCCGGCAAGCGGTATCAGCAGGAATGTTAATCCCATCCGTGTATACCCGCCATTATCATACAGATGCTGAAATATCTGGTGGTAGGACTCGTGATAGATGTTAAATATGCCATCGTAGATTGAACCAAAAAATCTGCCCATAATATTTTAGTTTGATATTCTAATCCTGAATACGGCAGGGAACCTGCCTTCTTCTCTGTTATTCTTATATTCGTATGCCTTGCTTATTGCATCCGTGAGTGAACTGAACCCATAAGTATGATCGCTGTCAATCAGATCTTCATTCCGGCTATCTGTTTCACCTATCCATTGCGGTATAGTGTTTTTAAGCACAAGTTCAATTTCCCCGAGAGGATTTTTACCGGTAGATAATGTTATGAGATGCGTACCTTCAATACCCGGGATCTTTTTTGATATTTTTTCGACTTCCAAAACCCTGTAATTTGAAGAAAGACATTCATAATTATTAACTGATGCATAATATGAGTCAGAAAATGGCAGGGAACTGAAATCGGCAGCTATTGTGAACTGAAAGGTTCCCCTCAGAGACTCTGCGTCTGTCAGATGGAAATTGTCTTTAAAGTCAAGCTTAAAGCTTCCTATTCTCTTTAAAGAAGGAGTTACCTGATATGGAATATTCCTTTCCTCATTTACAAGGAAACGGGCTGTCTCGAAAGATGTAACCATCCTGCCTGCAATGCTTTCTTCGGTCAGTAGCTCATTCAGATATTCCGTCCTGCCAAAGAAAATTATATAGAAAGGCCTGTATTCATCGGCTATCTTTACCGATCCCTTTTTCGAAGCATAAAAATAATCCCCGTCAAACTTTGACACAGTCTTTATAATCAGGGTTTGTACGTCTTCATTTTCCAGCCTGTTCCTGAACGACTGCTGTGTTTTATGTGTTTCAATATTCAATGCGGTGAGCGGATCATCTTCGGCACCCACATCATAAATACAATCTGAAACGAGGACTGCAATCTGATTTCCCTTTGCCGAATCGAGAGAGATCCTGAACATTTCATTCAAATCGCTGTATCTCACATCACCTGTGTTGAATGATACCGGATCAAGTTTATTTTTCAGGGTTTCCGGATCATCCCCGACATATGTTATCCTAATATCAGATCTTTTTGCAGGATCATATTTCCCATTTATGAAGTAGAATCTTTTCGATACTTTATCAAATTCAGGAAGGTAGGCAAGACCTACAAGTGAATTCTTGAACTCGTTGGCGCGGTTTACATAACCAAACATACTGCCTGAGTTCTCAATGAAGAAAATAACTTTCTCCGGCGCGGGGACCTTATCTTTAACAGTTGTCACAGTTTCCTCCCTGACAGGTTCAGGTTTTAGTCCGCCTGCAGGATTCCTGGCACTGCGGCTGTTACATCCGGTAATTATGAGGAAAATAAAAAGTATTGAAAAAAAGCGGAAGGAAAAACGCGGTATCATAAAAGATCTAAATTATACACATTTAATAACACAGGCATTCCAACTACAGTAAGAATTTCATTAACAACGGAAATTCAGGATAAATAGTTTAATTCTCTGTTAAAAAGCCTGAACATACCGGCTTATAAACTGATGATAATCTGTTTTCAGACATCACATATATTCACAGCCTGCCGAAGCGATTCAAGCTTGTCGGCCCGCGACGGGACAAACTCCTGGGCAACATATCCTTTAAAACCTGTTTCAACTATCGCTTTCATAATTGCAGGGTAATAAAGCTCCTGTGTGTCATCGATTTCATTGCGCCCGGGGACACCACCGGTATGATAATGGGCAATATACTGACTGTTCTCCCTTATTGTCCTGATTACATCACCCTCCATGATCTGCATGTGGTAAATATCATACAGAAGCCTGAGATTGTCAGAACCGGCTCTTTTAACAAGCTCAACTCCCCACCATGTATGGTCACAGATATAATCCTTGTGATCGACCCTGCTGTTCAGCAGCTCCATCACAAGCATCACATTATGTTTCTCGGCAATACCAAGGACCTGTTTAAGGCCATCAACACAGTTGTTCAGCCCCGTTTCATCGTCCATTCCGTTACGGTTACCACTCAGACAGATAAGATTCCTGTAGCCTGACTTTGCAACAAGGGGGATCATCTCCGAATAATTTTTTACAAGTGTGGCATGATATTGCTTCTCATTCCACCCCTTTTCAATGCTTATTTCCGCTCCGTTGCACATCGACGAATCAAGTCCGTATTTCCTGAGGACCGGCCATCCTTCAGGACCGACAAGATCAACGGCTTTCAATCCGATCTCTTTGGCCTTAATGCAGAATTCCTCAAAGGGTATTGAAGAATAACACCAGCGGCACGCTGAATGATTGATATTGCCTTTAAGCTCTCCGGCCGGGGAGATTGCCGGAATTGATGTATATGTTTTCATACTCTTTGGTATAAATGCGACCAGGCCGGCTGCAGCCAGATTCCTGACAAAACTACGCCTCGAACTGATGCTTTCCTTACTTTTCATGATATTTTCATTGGATATAAAAATAAACAAAACTTTATCAACCCGGAAATTTTAGCAATTTTTACCCTTTCTTTGTGAGAGCCATTGTAATTTAACGGAAATGGTTATTTAACCACAAAACACAAAGGTCACAAAGGGATACCAATAATTGTTCATTTATAAATATTTAGTTGAATGGTTAAAAAAGTTATTGTTGCGGGATTCGGGTTCATGGGTATGACTCACACTCTGAACATTTTGAAAAATAAAGATCTCGAATTAAAGGCCATTGTCGATATAAGGCCAGATCTTATTGAGAGTAAGCTAAACTCTGAAACAGGAAATATATCAACGGGGACCGTATCAACCAGGGATATTGAGGGTATCAGGAAATATTCCGATCTCGGAACATGTCTACGGTCGGAAGATGCCGATGCTGTAATAATCTGCACTCATACTCATCTTCATTACGAAATGACGAAGCTCGCATTAATGCATAACAGGCATGTCTTTGTTGAAAAACCTTTTGTTCTCGATGAGGATCAGGGAGAGGAACTGCTATCTGTTGCAAAGCAGAAGGGCCTGATCCTTATGGTCGGACATGTAGTCAGGTTCATGGAACCATACAGAAAGCTAAAGCACCGGGTTGATACAAAGGAGTTCGGGGAACTGAAGTTTCTGTCTCTGAACCGGTTTTCAGGGATACCGGCATGGGGTGAATGGAATGATAAGAAAGTTACAGGGAAATCAGGCGGAGCCCTCTTCGACCTTGTGATCCATGATATAGATTTTGCTGCCTGGGTTCTCGGGATACCGGATGAAATAAGCGCCGGATATCTTCCGGGGCAGCTGAGTGATCACGATTATATATCGGCTATGTGGAATTACAGGGATAAAGGTATCCTGGTAAAGATCGAAGGAGGAAATATCTTCCATGCAACATTCCCCTTCCGGGCAGGGTTTACTGCCGGTTTTGAAAATGCCACACTAAGCTATACCACATTAAAAAGCGACGTCATAGGGATATCAGATAACAAGAAGACTACTGAGATCCCAGCCGGAGATATCGGGGCGGGTTATTACAATGAGATTGAATATTTCGCAGAATGCCTGAAGAATAATTCCGGACCATCAGAATGTACTCCGGAATCTTCGCTGCAATCAGTAAGGTTATGTTATGAACATCTAAAATAATATTATCATGCAAAAAGAATTAGCAATCAACGGTGGTCCCAGGACCATCAACAAGGAATTTCCCTGGCCGGTATATGACGAATCTGATATTAATGCTGCCGCAGAGGTGGTAAGAAGCGGAAGATGGGGTAACCCCGATTGTGCAGACCTTGTAAAGAGCTTTGAAGATGAATTTGCAGCCTTCTGCAGAACTAAATATGCCCTTACATGTGTAAACGGATCTGTTGCCCTGAGACTTGCACTCATCGCATGCAACGTAAGACCGGGTGATGAAGTGATAATTCCGCCTTATACATTCATAGCGACCTCAACAATAGTTCTTGAAGCCAACTGTGTACCGGTTTTTGTCGACATTGATCCTGATACATATAATCTTGATGCCACAAAGATTGAAAAGGCCATTACAAAAAAGACTAAAGCGATAATCCCTGTACATTTTGCAGGACAGGCCTGTGATATGGATGCCATTATGGCTGTTGCAAAGAAGCATGATCTGAAAGTTATCGAAGATGCATGCCACGGGCATGGTGCAGAATATAAAGGAAAGAAACTGGGAAGTATAGGCGATGCAGGTTGCTTCAGCTTTCAGTCATCAAAGAACCTGACGAGCGGTGAAGGAGGAATGGTAATAACCAACAATGAAAAACTGTATGATATGATGAATTCCCTTCGTAACGTGGGGAGAGTTAAAGGCGGACAATGGTATGAGCATCATTACCTGGGATGTAATTATCGTATAACCCAGTTACAGGTGGCAATACTGAAGAACCAGATTAAGAGGCTGAAGGAACAAACGCTTAAACGTCATGAGAACGGTACTTATCTCAATTCAATTCTTGAAAAAATTGAAGGAATAAAACCACTTCGCAGAGGTATAGGTGAGACAATTCACAGTTATCATATTTATATATTCAGGTACGACAGATCTAAATTCAATAACCTTTCGAAAGTTGAATTCTCGAAGATGCTTGCTGCAGAAGGAGTCCCCTGCTTCATGGGATATCCCCAGCCTCTTTATAAACAACCCCTTTTCCAGGAAAAGAACTTCATGTGCTATGCGATCCCTGATTATGTGGATTATACAAAAGTGTCCTGTCCTGTAACGGAGAAAGCATGTTATGAAGAAGCTGTATGGATAATGCAGAATACAATGCTTGGAACAAAAGAGGATATGGATAATATTGCAGAGGCAATCATCAAGATCCAAAAGGCAGTTTTATAGTACTCTATTTTGCCAGGATATCAATAACAGCTTTGCTCATAGCAGCAACACCGCCACTGAATGTCGGTTCAAAATCTGGTGCAAACTGTGAATTATGGATCGGGATCAGAGGTGTGCCGTTTTGAATATGATCATTATAACGAACTTGATTTACAGCTCCAACCCAGAATAGTGCTATTGGTATCTTTTGTTCAGTCCGGCCATATTTCCCGAAATCTTCAGCAATAGTCGCCGGATCCACCTGTATCACTTTATCCTGACCAAGGATCGACCTCATGGAACTAACGGTATTCATAACAAGTCCGGGATCATTTGAGACCGGTGGATCATCCTGGTCGCTGAATTTAACCAGGGGCATTTTTTCTTCGGGAAGACCGGCAGAAATGGCGGCGCCCCCGGAGATGCGGATAATTGCTTCTTTTATATGTTCAAAAACTTCATCCTCAAAATATCTGACAGTGATCTGCAATTTAACCTCATCAGGGATTATATTAGAACGTGTACCTCCGTGAATTGAGCCGACCGTTACGACCGCCGGTTTAACCGGATTGATCTCCCTGCTGACAATAGTCTGAATATCCATTATGATCCTTGCGGCAAGAACAACAGGATCGATGGTCGTATGAGGTAATGCTCCGTGCCCGCCGGAACCATAAACTGTCATATNNGGGCTGCAATGGGACCGGGATAATATCCTATTGTCCCTGCCGGGAGTTCCGGACTGACATGATATGCAAAAGCCTGATCCGGTTCAGGGAATCGTTTAAAAAGACCATCCCTGATCATTCTCACTGCTCCTCCCGAACCCTCTTCTGCAGGCTGTGCCACAGCCAGGATGCTACCTTTCCAGGTATCTTTTGTAATTACAAGGGTCTTCAGGATACCCAGCCACATAGTCATATGCATATCATGCCCGCAGGCATGCATTACAGGGACCTCATTGCCCATTGCATCTTTCATAATTACCTGGCTGGCATATGGAAGACCTGTAGACTCTTTAACAGGAAGAGCATCCATATCAGTCCTGAGCATAACCGTTTTGCCTTTCCCGTTCCTGAAAACACCCACAACACCATACCCCCCGATTCCCTTCGTGACCTCAAATCCCATTGATGCCAGATTTTCAGCCATCTTTTCTGATGACCTGAGCTCCATATCCGATAGTTCGGGATGCTGATGAAGGTCTTTGTAGATATCGTTGTACCCGGCTTTTTCAGTATCAATTATTTGTAATATCCTGTCATTGATTGTTTGTTTCTGTGCAAACGTAACAATGACGCTCACTATCAACATAATTACAATTGTGAGGATCTTTCTCATAAACAAGGATAATATTTGTAGTTAAATATTTGTTCAGTCTTACACACCTGCATATTAATTACACTCATCCTCCGGTCTCCCGCCAAACGGTAAAGGTCTTTCCCAAATGGAGAGAAGGCGTCTGTCTATTAACATTCAGTACCTGTCGTATTTTCCGTCAAGGATTACCTCTTTGACAGCTTCGAGGTAACCGAAACCATTGAGCATGTCGGGCAGCAGATAACTGCCTTCAACCCATTCATTCCAGGCATTGATTGTGATCAGCTTAGGCTGTTCAGGATGTTTGTCAGCATATAATTTTGCTTTTGAGAGCAGGGTAGCGAAACTCTGAGGAGTATTGTGGTAGTGTACCACATCTTTCATCCCTTTTGCCGGAAAACGCGGGGTATCGTCCCAACCAATTGATACACATGGGAAAACAGGGACATCAAGTAGTGCATCCATTTGTTCCCTTATTTTAATTGAATTAGCGCCATAAACAAGATAATCTTCATTCAGCCCTCCCATATTATACATGGCAATACTGTTGAAACCCATGGTTTTTACATTGCTGACAAACTTTGCAGCAGCTTCTTCCGACATTACCGAACCGCCGCCCTGGTTCCACTGGATATGTAATCCGGGGAACCCGGCTTTTTTCACTTCTTCACGGAAATAATCGAGGGCCTTACGGGCTTCTTCCGGACTGTTGTCAAAGCTTTCCAGCAATTTACTTATGCTGAAAATGGAGAATACAGGTTCACCGTTAATTTTGAAATAATTGGGTTGTTTGAAATACTGGCTTATCACCCTTTCCACTATTATCTTATAATTCTCCCAGTCCACTGTTGCGTTCCACAGGATATCTGTATTGTCCTTGTACCGATGAACATTCCAGTAATTGTATTTCACATCGTGATTTGCCCACATAATGTAGAACTGCATTTCCCCATTGTTCTTTGCTTTAAGGAAACCATCATTAAGTGCACCTTCCAGGTATGGACCGCCCTCATACCAGTACCAGTCGTAAACGAATACATTTACACCATGGTCAGTGGCAGCATCGATCCATTTTTCGACAACTTTAGGATCATTGTCCAGTTCGTAACCCCAGAGCGGCTGCCGGGGCTGATAATGACCTTCAAAACGAGGATCTCCTTTTTTGATAACTTCCCATTCTCCGGTACCTTCCGACCACAACTTCTCCCTGCCAAGAGGATCATCATGGCATGAAGGCCAGATATAAGCCGCTACATAATAATCATTTTTTACCGTTTTAACTTCCTCCTGAGGAGATTGAACCCCGGATGAACACCCGGCAAGAATTGCCAACACTATCAGAGTGTTGAGTTTGATAACTGCATTTTTCATTTGTATTATTTATTTGTTTTATAATTTTTACAGTGTCACATTATTTACAATTATGTCAGACAGAGGTATTGAAGGATCACCATATCCGGCATCCGGTATCCGGCATTCGGCATCCGGCATAAATTCACCGGCGAAGCTTGCTTAGTCCTCAAACCGTTTCATGTCCTTATGATAGTTTTTAAGCATCTTTCCGAACATTTTATCTTTTTTATGTTTTTCAACAAGGGTTGTATGGAACCGTTGTTGTTCTTTCCTGAGTTTTTGGAAATTATTGAATGAATCAACTGAGATCAGGCCTTTATCAAGAGCTTCCAACACAGCACATCCCACTTCGTCAATGTGTCTGCAGTCAGGGAATTTACACTTTAATGTGAGATCATATATTTCCTCAAAGGCAG
>MTKZ01121468.1_pt1 | contig 16148 bp, 15 predicted proteins | sample 1042781 | NCBI WGS metagenome assembly MTKZ01 (sample SAMN06212207, study PRJNA360539) | anaerobic digester metagenome | biome: Wastewater treatment plant; material: sludge; isolation source: anaerobic digester fed with sludge from wastewater treatment plant | place: Denmark: WWTP Viborg ...
GACTGGGTCTGGTCGTCAACGAGTACTCACAGCAAATCGGCGGCATGTCGACCGTGGCGAGGGCAACGGTTGAATACCTGTACTCCCGCGGCTACGACCTGCACCTGTTCACCAATCGGCAATGCCAGCCGGATCCGATCATCCCGACGTACCCGATCCTGACCACCGACCTGGCCCGCGACCTGCCCCGTCTGGCCCGCTTCAAGATGGACCTTTGGCACTCGCTGAACTACGGCTATGCGCCGTTGGGCCTGTTCTGTCGGCCACTGGTCGTGACGGTACACGGGAATGACTTCCTCAGCCCCTGGGTGCGATTCAAATTCGAACGGGTTCCGCTGCTGTGGCGCATGGCCCGGCGCCAACGTGGGCGAGGCTGGACACAAAGGCTCGTCGATTGGATCTCGTTGCCCCGTGTCGATGAGGTCATCGCCGTCAGTCGCTTCACAGCCGAACTGTTTCAGCGGACCTGCCGTGCGGGGCAGACTCCGGTGGTCGTGCCCAACGGCGTTGAGGAGTTTTTTCTCCAGGAGGGCGAGACTCACCTTCCGCTACTCGACTCTTCCGTGTCTCCACCGTGTCAGCAGCCTTCGCGCCCCGAAGGGGCACAGGTATGTAGCCAGGGGCGTAACCCCCTGGTCCAAATGCAGCCAAGCGAGATGAGCCCCGAAGGGGCGACAGAAGCCCCGATCCGTTCGGGAGCATCTGCCGCCCCGTTGGGGCTGAGCGCCGAACATGACACGGGCTCGCGCCCCTGGCTACACACCTTCGCCCCTGCCGGGGCGGCTTGCGGCGGTGCGCTCGGCGATGTGCGTTCGTTCGGGGATACACATGGAAGACGCGAGGGGATCGATCGGCGGCCGAATCGCCTGATCTCGGTCGCGGCCCTGTCCGGATGGCAGCGCAAGAACATCGACGGGGTGATCCGGGCGATGGCCCTGGTGGGCGACCGACTGGATCTGGAATACGGCATTGTCGGCGACGGCACCGGACGGCCGGCACTGGAGAAGCTTGCAGCGGAACTGGCTGTCTCGCATCGCGTGCGTTTTCTCGGACGGCTGAGCCAGGAGGAACTGCGTGCGGCCTACGCCTCAGCCAGTCTATTCGTATTGACCCCGCGTCCAACCCCCGGCGACGTGGAGGGCTTCGGCCTGGTCTACCTGGAGGCGGCCAGCTCAGGTACGCCATCTCTTGGCACCCGCTTTGGCGGCGCGACTGACGCCATCGCGGAAGGGGAGTCAGGCTTCTTCGCGGACGACGCCAGCCCCGAAGCCATTGCCCGCGCCTTGGAGCAGTTCTTCACCGGCCAGATCCGCTTTGACACTGAAGCAGTCCGCGCCCACGCCCGCCGCCACGCTTGGCCAATGGTCTTGCGACGAGTCGAATCCATCTACGCCCGCGTCTGCCCGCAGGTTCGCGAATGGATCACCTCACCCGAGACCAAGCCTGACGCTCAACTCCGGCCATCACCGGTTGTCGAGACACAGCCTGAGCCCGCCCCCGCTCTATGCGGCTGATCACGTTTCCGCTCGGCCCGCTCGGCCCGGAATCCCTTCCGGGACGCTTGGCCTTGCCGAATCCGTTTGGCATTCGTCGATCATGAGGATGTGAATCCTCGACGCGGAAGGCCCCAGAACGGATTCTGNNGTTGCTGGACCCGCAAGACAGGGCCGCTCATTCGAGCTATTCGCAATCCGGCGGCTGATGTGTACAATGAAGGTAGAGGTATGGACCCATGTTCGAGCGAATCGAGTCCACCCCCGGCATCCTGGGCGGCAAGCCCTGTATCAAGGGCACCCGGATCAGCGTGGAGTTCATCCTGGAACTCGTTGCGAGCGGCGCATTCCGTTTGGATACTCTGCGCGACTGTCCTCGCCTGACTGCTGAAGGTGTGGAGCAGACGATCGGCGTACAATCCCGTGGCAGACTATAACGCGGTGATCAAAGAGGACGGCCCGTGGTGGATCGGCTGGATCGAAGAGCTTCCCGGTGTGAACTCGCAGGGAGCGACTCGCGAAGAGTTCTTGGAGAACCTTCGTTCCGCGCTTGAGGAAGCCATCGAGATGAATCGAGCCGACGCCCGGGCGGTTGCGAAGGGCAAGTTTGAAGAGGCGAGTATTCGGCTTGGAAGCGGCGAGATCTCCTGAGCCATCTTGTTGCCTGCGGTTGCGTCCTTGTTCGCGAGCGCGCGAGGCATTCCTGGTGGGGTCATCCTGTGAACAATCGGCGTTCGGCCGTGCCCCGCCATACCGAAATCAGCGACGTTCTTGCCCGCAAGATCTGCCGCGATTTGGGTATCCCGGAACCTTGATTGTCCCGGCTTGAATGTGCATGGATGTCGCGGGTCATGGCCACATATGACACCATTGTGATTGGCGGCGGTCACGCCGGCTGTGAGGCGGCCTGGGCGGCCGCGCGAATGGGCTGCCGGACGGCCCTGGTCACCATGCGCATCGACGCCATTGCCCGAATGTCGTGCAACCCGGCGATCGGCGGACTGGGCAAAGGGCAGATGGTTCGCGAAATCGACGCGTTGGGCGGGTTGATGGGGCTGGCCATCGACCGGGCCGGCATTCAGTTCCGGACCCTCAACCGCAGCAAGGGCCCGGCCGTCCAGGCCCCCAGGGCACAGGCGGACCGGGTGCTGTACACGCAGGCTGTGATCGAATTGCTGCGGTCAGTACCCGGCCTGGAGGTCATTGAGGGGACCGTGGNNAAAGCCAAGTGGTCGATGCCTTCATTCATCCTTCACCCTTCCGCCTTCATTTTTTGACACCGAAGAGCTGTCAGGATGATCCTGCGATCACAAGCGTCCGGCTTAGCGATGGTCGCGAACTGCAAACCAAGACGGTGGTGTTGACTACGGGCACGTTCTTGCGCGGGTTGATGCACTGTGGACCGGTGCTGACCGAAGGCGGGCGCGTTGGCGAGCCTGCGGCCGTCGGTCTGAGCGAAAGCCTTGAGAAGTTAGGCTTCACCCTTGGCCGTCTGAAAACCGGCACGCCGCCGCGAGTACATCGTGATTCGGTCGATTTTGACCGCATGACCCCTCAGCCCGGCGACGAATCGCCCGAGCCATTCTCCTTCATGAGCGGCCGCATGACCCGGCGGCAGGTCCCGTGCTGGATCACCCACACCAACGAGCAGACGCATCGCATCATTCGCGAGAACATCCACCGGGCACCGATGTACTCCGGGCAGATCAAATCTCGCGGCCCGCGTTATTGCCCGAGCATCGAAGACAAAGTCATGCGCTTTGCCGACAAGCCTTCGCATCAGGTGTTTCTGGAGCCCGAGGGGTACGACTCGCCCTGGATGTACTGCAACGGCATTCCCACCTCTCTGCCCAAGGACGTTCAGGAAGCCATGGTTCACTCGATTCAGGGGCTTGAACGAGCGGAAATCGTCCAATACGGCTACGCGGTCGAGTACGACTGGGTACCCACGGATCAGATCACCTCCACGCTGGAGACCAGGCGGGTGGCCGGACTGTTCCTTGCCGGCCAGGTCAACGGCACCAGCGGCTACGAAGAAGCCGGCGGGCAGGGGCTGATCGCGGGCATGAACGCGGCCGCGAGAGTGCTTGGACGCGAGCCGGTGATTCTCGGTCGCGATGAGGCGTACATCGGCGTCATGATCGACGACCTGGTGACACGGCCACCCGACGAGCCCTATCGCATGTTCACCTCGCGAGCCGAGTATCGCCTGCATCTNNGACGCCGATCGGGCGGCGGATGGGTTTGGTGGACGATGCCAGGTGGGGGGCTTTTTCCGTCAAACAGGCCGCGATCGAGTCCCTGGAATCCGCCTTAAGATTTCACCGCACCGGCGGGCAATCATTGCTGGATCTGCTTCGAAGACCTGAAATCCGACTGGCGGATCTGTGCCGCTCACATATCGAGTTGACGGACGACATGTCGCCTGTCATTCTGGAAGCTGTGGAGATTCAGGCCAAGTATGCCGGCTATCTGGAGCGCGAGCAACGCCAGATCGAACGCTACCGGCACCTGGAGGCCCGGGCGATTCCCGAGTCTTTCGACTTCACGGCCGTGGCTGAACTCCGCTACGAGGCCCGCGAGAAGTTCACCCGCTTCCGTCCGCGCAGCCTCGGCCAGGCCGCCCGTATCAGCGGCATCAGTCCGGCCGACATCGCCACGCTGTCGATCTACCTGCTTCAGCGATGAGTTGCCGGGAGTCCTGGCAACGGACTTCATCAGATCCTGACTTGCTTTGGTCTGGCATGATCGCGAGAATTGACCACTTGTGGTTCCGAGACCTCTTTGCGCCGCGGGCGAACCATGGTTGAGCACAGGACCGCGGTGCTGTTGCAGGGGCCCGGCGGACACCAGTGCTCACCTGCGGAGCCGCCATGTGGAAGCTCGCCTGGGACTTTTTTCTGAGCCTGACCTTGCGCGCCGTGTTTGCGTTTGCGCTGGTCGGCGGCGTGAGTTTCCTTGAATGGACGTACCACTCGTGGCGGACCGGCTTCTGGCGGGACGAGCTGCATTTCGCGCAGCTCTCTTTCCTGCTGGCGGGTATCGCAACGCTCGTTGGTCTCATCGGCACGTTCCGCAGGGGCAGGGCAGAAGCGAGATTCTCAATGGTCTCGCTAATGGCCGTCGCCATCGAGGCGATGGGCAGCGTCTGCTTGCCCAAGACTGGTCTTTATTTGCCCGAAACACATATTGGCGAACGCACCCTTCATCGTTTTCCGTCGGTCGAGAGCTTTCTGCTCGGTGGTTTCTTGATCATCCTGTGGCTGGTCGCCCCGTTCTGGCAAGAGGAGACTTGGATCCTTCGCAACGCCGCGATCATCGGCGGGACGCAGATCATCTGGGGCTTCGGACTCGAATGCCTTGGCGTCGAGGGTGGGGGGGGCGGCGTCGACGGGGGAGCCGACGGCGAGCCAGGAGGGACCGGGCTCGACTCTTGACTCTCGGCATTCTGTGTTTGACGCTATGCTGCACGATCCGGGTGGCAAGCTTGTTGCTGCTGGATGGCCGTGTTCCCGCTCAATTCTTGCCGCCTCGACGGCGAGGAAGCGCGCGCGACGCCGTTCCTCCGGTTCGCCCCCTCTTTCGGTCTTCTCGCCGTTGACGTCTGGCGGACCGTGACCGGCCGGATGCCTTTTCTGAATCAATCCTCGCAGTATGGATCGCCGGGGTCGTGCGCCCTGTTCACACATCGCTGGAAGATGCTGAAATCCGACTGATCGACGTCGGCGTCACCGTCGAGATCTCTGCTTTCGCAGCCGCCGTCTATCTCGACGCCCGGCGCCGATGCGCATAGCTCGAACAAATCATGATCGTCCTGGTCCACGTCGCAGTCCAGGTTGAAGTCCGCGACTGACCCGCCTCGTCGCCCCGCGTCCGTGGCACTGCATGCCCCCTCGCCGCAGGCGTTCACGGCCTTCACGGAGTAGTAGTACTGGGTCGTGCTGCTCCCGGCGGCCGTGTCGTCGTAGGAGGTTGTGGTCACCCCGGTTGCCAGCGGAGGCTCGACACACGGCGTGTTGCTGGTGCTGCGATAGACCTTGTAGCTCGATGCGTCCGAGACGGCGTTCCAGGTCACGCGCACCCTGTCGCAATACGCCTCGTCCGAGGCGCTGACGCCTGTCGGCACACCGGGCGCGGCGCAGCTCACGTTGATCGAGTAATCCTCCACCTCGCCGTAACTGCTCGCGCCGCACGACACCGTGGCCCCCCAGGTGATGCGAACACGCATCCGGGTGTAGCCGCGGCTGGCCCCGCTCGGTGGGGTGAGGGTGGCCGTGAACTCCCACGGGTAGCTGTTGTCAACGGTAATGGTTTCGCCGGAATCCGAGAAATCACCGTCGCTGTTCCAGTCAACCCAGATGCCGCACTGGTCGCCCTCGTACGCGAGGCCGTTGGTCACGAGAATCGAGTAGCTTGATCCGATGTTCATGGTCGTGGACAGGCTGGTGTAGTCTGCGTAGCCGCTGCAGCCGGTCTCCGTATTGCTGATTGAGCCGACCTCGACGCCGCTGATGTGCTCGTCGCAGCCTCCTGATGCTGTACAGTAGGGTACGCAGGATGCGATGAAGTTCCTGCCGGTCTGGCTCGGCCCGACGGTGATGCCGCTGATCGAGGCCGGTGTGAAGGTGCAGCCGGCCTTGCTGGGAGTGATGGTATAGGTGCCGGCGAGCAGGCCGCTGATCGTGTAGTTGCCCGAACTGTCGGTCGTCGCGGGTTCACCGGAGGGTGAAGGTGTCATCGTCACATCGGCCACACCGCCCGCGCCGCTGGCTACCCGGCAGGAAATCGAGTACGTCGGCGGAGAGACCACGATCATGTAATCCTCGACCTCGCCATCGGCGGTGGGGTCACAGGGGGCGAGGGTGCCGGTGTAGGTGAGACGCACACGCATCCGGGTATTGCCCAGGCCGGCCCCGGCCGGAGGGGTGATGACGGCCGTGTAGGGTCCGTTGCCGGGCGTATCGCTGACCATAATGGTCTCACCTGCATCGCCGAAGTCGTTGTCACGGTTCCAGTCGATCCAGATGCCGCACTGGTCGCCGGAATCGGGATATCCGTTGGTCACGGTGATCGGATAGCTGGACCCGATCTCCATGGTTGTGGACAGGTAAGTGTAGTCTCCGTAGCCGCTGCAACCGGTCTCGGTATTGCTGATCGATCCGACCTGTACGCCGCTGATGTACTCGGTGCACCCGCCCGAGGCGGCGCAACAGCCCGTCGCCTGAAAATCCAAGCCCCATACGTTTCCGGACACGGCCGCGTAGTCGCTCGATGTCCCGGTGCTGGTCGCCTGTGCTGTGAAGGTATGGCCGGAGGCCGTTACTGAGACCGTGTATGATGCCGCCGACGGCAGCTTGGCCAGGGCGTAGACCCCCGTGCTGCCGGTGGTGGCGGTGTATGTGCCTCCGCCCGTGCGCAGGGCCGTGACGGTCGCCCCACTGATCGGCAGCCCGAAGGAATCGACCACCCGTCCGCTGATGATCTCGCCGGAGCCGGCGACGTAAACGTTATAGACGCAGGTATCCACGGTATCGAAAGGGTAATAAGCGTCGACGGTGGGCAGGTTGTACCAGGCATCGTCGGCACCCGCCCAGCCCATGTTGAGATGATGATACAGCGTGGCCGACTGATAACCGTATCCGTCTGCCACGACGGCATGCCCGCCGTAGCTTCCATCGAGGCCGAGCAGCACGGGGTAACCGGCGTCGAGGTTGGGGTTGACCATGCCGTTGAGCCCGCTGCCGATGTTGGCGAGATTCTTATAGCCCTTGACGGCGTTGCTGTAGCCGAACGTGCTCTTCAGCGACGTTGCGGTCTCCAGGGCAACCGCGCCGGAGCTGTCGGAGCAATAGTCCGTACCTAGCGAAACGCCCACGTCATGGCAGAGGGATCCGATCGCCTGTCTCTGGGCGTCCGTGGTGCTGCAGTCCGGATCGAGGACCATGCTGGCCCAGGCGTAGGGGCCTCCGGAGCCGTCACCGCCGCGGAGGCACCTGCTCTGACTCGAGCTGCAGACGCTGATGTTAAAGCACGAAGCGCCCACGCCGGCGGTCGGATGCTGGTAAAACCGCACGATCTGTGCCTGGGCGGTGGCGACGCAGCCGGTGGGATAATAGTTCGGGGTGAAGTAGTTGTAGCAGTAACTGCCGCATTCGCTCTCTTGTGACCATCGGCTCTGGACCAGAGGGGCGACGCGCACGTCCGAGATGTCTGTGAGTCCAAGTCTGGTCCGGTCGTTCTCGGTCTCGAGGAGATCTGCCCATTTCTGCCGCGCGCTCACCGCTTCCAACGGCAGTGCCTTGCCCTGCTGGATCGCCGTCTCAACCTCGCGGGCGCGCTGGACGCGATTGGCGAGGTCTCGGCTGACCAGGGCCCCCAGGGGGTTGGTGTCAGACGGATCGTACTGCCCGTCATCCGCGAAGCAGATGATCGGGTCGGCCAGATCATCGGCGGACAGTATCACGAACCCGGAGGGCTCGAGGTAGACAACGTAGTATGCAGGCCGTCCGTCACTGCCGGCATAGGATTCGGTTCTTCCGCTGGTCTCTCGGCCGATCTGAGCTCCAAGCGGTCGGGCATCCCTTGCCAGCCAGGCCTTGGCGGTCATCTCTGCCTGGTGCGACGTGATCGGTTTACTCCAGGCGGCCCGGTCAGAGAACAGCAAGGCGAGCAGCGCCAGGCCTGCCGGCAGTGCAGACCACACGAATCTCCTGGATGCTCTCGTCCATATGCCTCTGGTCAGACGTGAGCTGGAATCCACCGAGAAGTGGTTCAATAAGTGCACGGGCTGCCTCCTTCCACTGTAAAGTAAAGCACAAAACAGACTTTGCCTTCGTGCCCGCGAATTCCTCACCGGCGACGCTCACGAAGGTTCCCGGCTCCGGTGTTCACACGGTCCACTCACAAAGTCAAGACGGTCAGTTCGAGTGCGCTGACTGGCGGGCTCGGCGGACCGCAAAGAACTGTCGGCCTGGATGAAGTCTGCCTGGGGAACCAAGGGTGTCATGTCTGCACCCTTTGTGCCTGCTCTGACCGGAGCCACCGTCTTCAAGCTAGAGTCTACGCCTGTCGGGCGATATGTCAAGTAAAATGTTCTGTAACCCATCGAAGTGCCGTCTAAGCACCGTTCGACGGGCCCGGAGCGGGCCGGGGGGAGGGTGGTTCGGCCGGGACAGGGGGACTGTCGGCCTTCCCGCCCCCTCCTTGTGACCCTTATCGGCAGGCATACGGGCCTCGAATCACCACCGGGGCAGTCGGCATCGGCGTCCGCCCGGGTTGACCAGTGCGCCTTGACTGAGGTGGCCCAAAGTCGTGATGATGTTGCCTTACGAATGGCCTATTCCTGCCATCAGATGAGGTGTTGAGTATGGTCATCGGTATACCCAGGGAGATTCTCGCGGAGGAACGCCGGGTGTCGGCTCTGCCCGAAACCGTTGCCCGATATGTCCAAATGGGCTTTAAGGTGGTTGTCGAACGATCGGCCGGAAAGGGCGTATTCCGGTCAGAGCNNCGGAGATTGTGCCGGACGCCCGATCGCTCTACGACCGGTCGGATGTCGTGCTCAAGGTCAAGCAGCCCTGTTTCAACGAGGAACTCAAGGTCCACGAGGCGCAGTTGCTCCGGAAAGGCTCGGTTTTCATCGGCTTTCTGCATCCCGCCGCCCCGGTCAACCACGACATGGTCGGCATGCTTCGCGACCGCGGCATCACCGCGCTGACTATGGACGGCGTGCCGCGCATCTCGCGGGCCCAGACCATGGATGCGCTGACTTCCATGAGCACCATCACCGGCTATCGCTCCGTTTTGACCGCCGCAAGCCATTTCCCGCGCTTCATTCCGATGATCGGGACAGCCATCGGCACGATACAACCCGCCCAGGTCCTGGTGGTCGGGGCTGGTGTCGTGGGCCTGCAGGCCGTCGCCACCGCCAAGCGGCTGGGAGGCGTGGTCAAGGTGGTGGACATCCGCAGCGAGGCCCGCCGGGAGGCGGGCAGCCTTAAGGGTACCCAGGTGGTCGGCTTCGAAGTACCCGACGAGCTGGCCCACGGCGAAGGCGGTTATGCCCGGGCCCTCCCGCTGGAGTGGCTGGAACGCGAACGGCAGATGCTTCGTTCACTCGTGCCGCAGGTCGATATTGTCATCCTGAGTGCCCTGGTTCCCGGCGAACTGGCCCCCGTGCTGATTACCGAGGACATGGTGATGAGCATGAGACCGGGGTCGGTGGTGGTCGACGTATCGATCGATCAGGGCGGCAACTGTGCGATGACGGTCTCGGGTCGCGAAATCATGGTCCGCGACGTATACATCTGCGGAACGGCGAATATCCCCGGCTCGATGGCCGTCGATGCAAGCTGGTTGTACGCCCATAACATGCTTCACTACGTCGAGAACCTGTTTCCCAGCGGCCCCGGCCGGCCTAACCTGGAGGATGAAATCGTGCAGCATTCACTCGTGACGATCGACGGCAAGATCGTCCACCAGGGGGCGCTCAAAGCGATGGGCCGCCCGGCATAGGCTCGAATGAGGAGTCCTCGTGATGCTCGATTTCCTGTTGATGCTGGTGGTGCTTGCGGCTGCAGCCGGGCTGGGCTACGTCGTGATTCGTCGCATTCCCTCCATGCTGCATACGCCGTTGATGTCCATGACCAACGCGGTTTCAGGGGTCGTCCTTCTCGGCGCCCTGCTGCTGTTTGCCGTGCCCGCCGGCCGTTCCGAGCAGATTCTCGGCGGAATCGCGCTGGCGGCGGCCACGTTCAATGTCGTGGGCGGGTTCGCCATCACTGATCGGATGCTGGGTCTCTTCCACAAGGGAGCGGCGCCCGGCCAGGAGAGCGCCACCGAATGCCGCAGAAGCTGATTGACTTTGGGATTATCCTCATCCTGTTGCTGGGGATCGCTCTGTTCAGGGAGCCCCGAAGGGCCCGGCTCGGCAATCTGGCCGCGGCGTTCGCCATGGCCTGCGGCGTGGTCGTGATCGTTGCCCGGCATTCCGTTTCGCCGATTTCGTTGCTGCTGGTCTTCGCGGCGGTGGGAACTGCCGCCGGCTGGTATCTCGCCGTGCGGGTCAACATGGTCGGGATTCCGGCGATGGTCGCTCTCCAGAACGGCATGGGGGGCATGGCCTCGCTGCTGGTGTCGTTCGTGGAACTGACAAGGCAGGCAGGCGCAGCCTCGCTGCCCGTCGCTCAGGCTGCCGCGCTGCTGGGTATTCTCACCGGCGCGGCCACGTTTACCGGCAGCATGGTGGCCGGCGGCAGACTCGCCCGCCTGTTCAGCGAACGACCCCGGATCCTGCCGCAGCATAATATGGTTTTAGCAGTTTTTGGGGCTCTGTCTCTTCTACTGATGGCCCGGGCCCTGTTAACCGACAACCCGAGTACCATGCCGGTGACCGCGGCCGCCCTGGCTGTCACTGCCGGCGGGCTCGGAATCGTGTTCGCCATCCGGGTGGGTGGCGCCGACATGCCGGTCCTGATCTCATTCCTGAACGCTGGAACGGGTCTGGCAGCCGCTTTCTGCGGCATCAGCATCGGCAATTGGCTCCTGATCGCGTGCGGCGCCATGGTGGGTGTCTCCGGCATGATCCTGACCCGGGTCATGTGCCGGGCCATGAATCGCAGTCTGATGAACGTTTTCGCCGGAATTCGTCCGTCGGTTGCCGTGCCGGAGGCGGAGGTTGTAGCCGGAACCAAGGCGGCCGCCACATCCCCCGCCCGCGTTGAGACGCCGGCGCCGGCCGAGCCGGTGGCTGCACTTGAAACGGCAGACCCGTTCTCCCGGGCGATTGAGGCTGCACGCAGCGCGCAATCCGTCATCATCGTCCCCGGTTATGGCAAGGCTCTGGCGGACGCTCAGGAAGCGACGGTCCAACTGGCGGAGCGGTTGGCGATCATGGGCAAGAGCGTCTTATTTGCCATCCACCCCGTGGCCGGGCGCATGCCGGGCCACATGCACGTGTTGCTCGCGGAGGCCGAGGTGGACTACGGCATGATCCGCGAGTTAAAAGACGTCAACCCGCAGTTCGCCCAGACCGATCTGGCGCTGATTGTGGGCGCCTGTGATGTGGTCAATCCCGCCGCTATCGAGAGCAAGGGGACCCCCATCTCGGGTATGCCCATTCTCCTGGCCCACGAAGCCCGCACAGTCATCGTCTGCAATCTGGACGATCGACCAGGTTATTCGGGCGTCGAGAACCCGCTCTATCGGCAACCCCACGCGATCCTGCTCCTGGGAGACGCGAAGGAGACGCTCGACCGCCTGCTTCGCGAGTTCGGGTGACGGGTCTCCTCGGCCTTCCGCAGGTCCACACTTCGTCGGAGAGGGCGGCTGAACGCGCCGAGCACTCCGTCCATTGGAGAGGGATGAATGCTGCCCGGCGTGTCTCGGATATGCCGGCTCCAAGGCCGGTTAACGCAAGCTTCCATGCCTTTCACGGGCATGCAGACCGGCCGGCGCGGATTTCCCGAAAAGTCGGTTTCAACGCCAGCCGTTTGTCGTCATCAGCGTTGCCAATATGATCGGACCTGGCTCAAGAAGCTCGGAAGAATTGGTTTGACAGCAGCCAAGTGTAATTGTAGAGTATGCGGTGAAGATGGCTAAGATGGGGGATCTTGGTCAGATACGGCAAGTTGGATGGTATTGTCGTCTGGGATGGCTTGGGAGAACGGGAAGATGCCGGTTGAGAAACAAGAGAAGATCGGCCCCAAAGGCGTTTATACGACCGGCGAGGTCGCCGAGATCTGCAAGGTCAGCCAACAGACCGTGATCCGGTGCTTCGACAGCGGGCGCCTCAAGGGTTTTCGCGTGCCGGGTTCAAAGTTCCGGCGCATCCCGCGCGAGAGTCTCGTTCAGTTCATGAAGGAGAACGGGATCCCGCTGGACAACCTCGATTCGGGCAAGAAGCGCGTGCTGGTGGTCGACGATGACGAGGCCATCCTCGAGATGCTGACCGAGCTGCTGGAACGCGATGGCCGGTTTGAGGTCCGGGTAGCCCGAGGCGGTTACGAGGCCGGCCTCACCACCCAGGAGTTTCGCCCCGACTGCATCGTTTTGGACTACAAGCTTCCGGACATTGACGGCAATCGCGTCTGCAAGGCCGTGCGGTCGAACCCGGCTTTCGGCGAGATGAAAATCATTCTCATCAGCGGCGTGGCCGATCCGGACGAGATTAACGAACTCCTGGCTTCCGGTGCGGACGATTTCCTCCGCAAGCCGTTCCAGATCGACGAGCTGATTTCGCGGATTCTGAAGTTGGTGCAGGTCTAGGGGGGCAGATTGCCTGGTCATTCGTCGGCTGCGGCCCGGACACGCCGGCCCGCCTGCTTGAGCCGGTCAGGCATGTTGCCGACTCGATGCCGAGGGGACACATGACCACCACCCGCTTGCCAAGCCCTGTTGACCCGCGTGCCGCCGAGCCCGGCCAGATTGAGCTGGTCCTGTCCCAGATCGACTCTCTGCCCACCTTGCCTGCGGTAGCGGCCCAGTTGCTTGAGGTCACCGCCAGCGAATCGTCCAGCGCCCGCCAGGTCATCCAGCTCATCGAATCGGACCAGAGTCTCTGTGCCCGAATCCTCTCCATGATCTCCAAGGCCAGTGTGGGGACCTCGGTGAAAACCGTGGAGCGGGCGGTGGNNTTTCGGCTTTCATGCCGTGCGAAGCCTGGTTCTCTCCATTCAGGTTTTTGAGACCTTCTCGCAGAGGATGGAGCAATCGTCAACCTGTTTTGACCGCGCGGGTTTCTGGAAGCACAGCCTCGCCGTCGGGTGTGCCGCCAAAATGCTGGCCGAGGCGGTGCCCCGCGGCACGGGAGCGAAGGTTCAGCCGGAAGAGGCCTTTGTTTGCGGCCTGCTGCACGACATCGGAAAGGTTGTGCTCAACGCCTGCTTCGTCAAGAGCTACGATCGGATGCTTGCCAGGGTCGGGGCAATACGAGGGTGCATCGCCGACGTCGAGCGCGATGTTTTCGGACCCGATCACACCGTGGCGGGCCAGCGGCTCGCCGCCCACTGGAAGCTGCCGGAGATGATACGGGAATGCATCTGGCTGCATCACCAGACGCCCGCCTCGACGCCCTCACGAATCCGCTTTCCCGAACACGTTCGCCTGGTGCAGATCGCCGATCGCCTGAGCCGCGAGATGCGGATCGGGTTCTCCGGCAATTACGGGCCCGATCGTTCCCTGGCCGCGGCCGGAAGCACGGAGTTCGACAAGGCCGTGCTCGACAAGGTATGTGCCGGCCTGCCCGAGGTGATTGAGGCAAGGGCGGAGTTGATCGGCCTCAATCGGCTCACGTCCCGCGATGTCTACTACGAGGCCCTGGCCAAGACCAATGCCGAGTTGGCTCGGGTGAATGTGTCCCTGTCGATGGCCAACCGGAGGCTGGAACAACGGTCGCGATGTTTTGAGGCCCTGCGGACGCTCAATAGGGAACTGGGCCACGAACCGGCGCAGGAGGATATCTGCCGGGTGGCGTCCGGCGTGACCGAGATGATGGTTGACAGCGGGCCCGCCGCAATGTTTGCCGTGTCCCCCGGCCGCTCCGTCATGGTCGTGGCGGCATCGAACGCCGCCGAAGGAGAGCCGCGGGTCGAGATCTTGCCGGTTTCGGCGGTCGGCGACATCTCGGCCGTCACCGAGGGCGGCGACGGCTGGCAACGGGTGGCCGCCATTCCAGGCACGCTGCTGGATCGCTTGATGTCCTCGCTCGGACGCCCGCCGGGGTGGTACTGGCCCATTCGCCATCAACATCGCTTTGTGGGGGCCATGGTGATCGGCACCGAGCGGCCGGCCGAACTGGAAGAGTCGATGTCAGCCCTGGCCAGTGCCTTCGGTGCGTGGCTGGCAGTGGCCGAATCACGCGTCTTTTCCCGGCAACTGAGCGAAGACCTGGCAGAACTCAACCGCCGGCTGGTCAGCTCGCAGGAAGAGCTGGCCCGGGCCCGGTCACTTGCGATGATCGGGGACATGGCCGCCGGGGCGGCGCACGAATTGAACAACCCCCTGGCGGTGATCTCCGGGCGTGCCCAGATGCTGAACCGGGCCGAGGTCGACGAGGAAACGCGCCGCGTCGCTCTGCTGATCGCCGAACATGCACACCGGGCCAGCGCCATCGTCTCGGAACTCATGGAATTCGCCAAGCCCGCTCCACCCCAGGCCGCCGACTTCTCGATGGCCGATTTATTGGGCCGCATTCGACAGGAATGGCTTGAAAAAGCGTCGTTGAAAGACCCGCAATTCCGGCTTCAGCTATCGGACGACCTGCCCCCGATCCATGCGGACGCCTCTCAGATCAAGACATTATTCGACGAGCTGATCCGCAACGCCATCGAGGCCTTGCGAGATGCCTCCGAGCCTCTCCTCTTCATTAATTGCCGCGGGCATATTGCCGATGACAGGCTTGTGATCGCGGTGGAGGACAACGGTTGCGGTATGACCCCCGAAGTCCTCGAACACGCGACCGACCCATTCTTTTCTCGCCGACCCGCCGGGCGTGGGCGAGGCCTGGGCTTGAGCCGAGCGGTTCGGTACGCCGAGATCAACGGGGGAAAGATCCGGCTGACCAGCACCGCGGGCCAAGGGACGGTGGTCCTGGNNTGGGCGGGACGCGTAGGCTACCTCCTCCTCTTTTCTCCTCCTCCTCGCTCTCGCGGCCGAAGCGTCCGCCGGCCTGTTTTTGAACGTGCGAGTCCGGTGCTGATCCGGCAGTGGGAAAAGCGATGACCGAAAAACCCGTACAGGTTCTCGTGGTCAACGGCGACGAAGAGCTCGCGGCCATGGTTTCGCGGTGTCTCGAGGATACCTCTTGGGCCGAGGTGACCCATGTCACCACCGCCTCGGACGCCATCTGCGAGGAGTTGACCACCCGGCACGACGTGGTGGTGGCCGCGATGTCCCTGCCTGACGGCGACGGTTTGTCGCTGACCCGCGAACTGCGCGTGACCAATCATTGTCCGGTGATCCTCACGACGGAGCAGCCGACCGCCGAGGAGGCCGTCGAGGCGCTCCGCCTCAGAATCACCGATGTCCTGATCCAGCCCTTCGATATCGCGGACCTGATCGAGCTGATCCGGGTGGCCGCCGAGCGGCGACTCCGTTATCGCCACCGGCAGCGGCGATACCGGCGGCTGCGCTCCATGGTCTCGCGCATCATCCGGGAACGCCGCGATCTGCGACAGCGCATGGACCTGATCTGTCGCGACCTGGTCCATGCCTATCGCAACCTGGCCCAGAAAGTGGCCCAGTCCGGCGCGCTCACTCACGATCTGAAGGAATGAGGCCGGCCGCCCACGCCGGGAGCCCTCGGAACCGCGTACGAATCCTCAGTTCAGGCAGCTCTCATCCGTCTGCACGCCCGGTCCGCTCAGACATTGGTGAAAAAGCGTGAAATCGAGCTGTTCCACGTCCCCATCCCTGTCCAGGTCGGCACACCTGCACGGGGCGGTCGACACCGGAACCTGGCGGCCGGAGAAGCAGGTCTGAAGCCGGCCGAAGTCCTCCGAATCGACGTCTCCGTCCAGGTCGTGGTCGATCGAGAGCGGCGAGCAGCGCGCGGCGCTGTCGCAATCGGTTCCGCTCGCGTGGGGTGTGCCGGCAAGCACTGCTCACAGCTCGACTTTTGCCATTGTAGCGGATCAGGCTGCCATGGATAGATCGTCG
>MTKZ01007306.1_pt1 | contig 16142 bp, 10 predicted proteins | sample 1042781 | NCBI WGS metagenome assembly MTKZ01 (sample SAMN06212207, study PRJNA360539) | anaerobic digester metagenome | biome: Wastewater treatment plant; material: sludge; isolation source: anaerobic digester fed with sludge from wastewater treatment plant | place: Denmark: WWTP Viborg ...
CCTGCCAGAAATCCATTTGTGACTTGCCGACGACTCTTTTTGACCCAGCCTCCCATCTCACGCTCCATCAGAGTCAAGGGCGCGACGTGCCCGGCCCGCGCTCGTTGACAGCCTCGATGACGACCTCGCCGAGCTGGACATCTCTGCCCTCGTACCGCAGCCACAGATCACCCGGTTCGGCCTCGCACTGCGCGTGGCGCCAGTTCTTGCCGCTCTGCCCGGACAGGAGCTTGCGGAAGGTCTGCCCGTCCCGCGAAACGAGCACACTCCAGGGCCCGGCATTGTTCGCCCCGACCAGAGCCGATATGTTCATCTTGCCCCGGCCCGGGGCGGGGATGCGATAGGTCCAGCGGTCGCCGAATCGCACCGACGGCGCGCCGCCCCCGCGCTCTTCGCCCGTCAGGTATCGTTCGTCCAGAGCGCTGTTGGCAAGAAACTCCACCACCGGCCCCCTCGAAAGCCGCACGGGGGTGTGAAGAGAAGCCATGCGGAGCCCATCCGCACTCGCCGTCACAACCAGTTCTTTGAGTCCCGGACCAGAACCGGGGGGCACATTCAGCCTGAGCGTCGCGGCATGGCGCGCGCGCGCCGGTACTGTGACGGCAAACGAATACGCCGCGCTGACGCCCGGCAGATGGTACGACCCTCGCACATGCGCCGGTCTGTCCAGCCGGTTCTGGAGAACCAGGCGAAGTTCCGTCGTCTGGCCGATCACCGCGTAGGGGCGCCCCGTTCCCTCCTGCGGGTGCGCGGTCATCCACACGTGGGCAAGCGGATCCTGACGCGGGCGCGCAGCGGCAATTCGGGGCCATCGTTCCTGATGAGCCAGCGACAGCCCCTCAAAACGCCCGGTGAGGTATTTGGGATCCGGAGTGGCTGTCAGGCGGATACCTGCTTCGTCCGATGTGAACGGGGCCTGCCGTTCACCGAACAGGCCCGCCACGCCCACCGATGGCCGCGCCGTCCGGACGGTGACCGGGTGGTCCTGCCTGTCCGCGCTCCACAGCACACCCACCTGTTCCTGCCCGTCCCCGGCGAACACATGCAGGCGGGCATCGCGCCCCACCTCCTGAGATCCGGCATAACGCATGCCGCCGATTCTGCGTATCAGCTCGCGGTACGCCAGCCAGGCGGCCTTTGGCTTTCCGTCCGTGTCAATGATGCCGTAGCCCGGCCCGCCCCAGTCCTTGACGCTGAACCAGAACGTCTTCTCCACCCCCAGCCTTTCCAGCGTGACGGCGGTCACCAGAGACTGCACGAGCAGGCGCGCCTGTGTTTGCTGACTGATCTTGCTGTCCCCGGTGGACCAGCCGAGTTCGGTCAGCCATATCGGCTTGTGGCTGTCGCCATGCCTGTTCATCACAGCGCGCACATCCGCAAGCTGCGACACGAACCATGCGTCGTCGAAGACATCGCCCCACTGATACGGGTGCACCGCCATTACGTCGAAGAACGGGCCAGCCCCGTAGCCGTAGGCCTGCTCCAGATACGGTATGTTCGCGCCGGCCAGGCCGCCAAAGACCACCCTCGCCTGCCCATGCGCCGATCGAACCGCGCAGAATCCAGTCTTGAGCAGATCAACGTATTCCGGGATCGTGCCCTTCCAGAACCCGATGTCGGGCTCGTTCCATATTTCCCAGCTTCGGACCTTAGGTTTGTAGCGCAGCACGGCCTTGCGCGCGAACTCATCGAACTGCAGGTAGTCCGACGGTGGGCGGCTTGCGGCGTCCGTGACGCCAGCGGCAAGCCAGTCCGGGGTGTATCCGAGAATAGGGAGCGGCTCCAGGCCCTCATCCGCGCAGACCCCGAAGAGTTCACGGTCGGACGCGGTCCAGTCGAAGCTCCCTCTACTCTTGTGAATGGACGCCCAGTTGCCGAGCGCCGTCGCGCCCGCGCCGGTTCGCACCATTCCCACCCCGAGGTCCTTCAGTCCGCCCCACGGGCACACGACGCCGAAGCGCTTGCGCAGAGCCTCTTCCGCATCTGCGTCCGGGCCCGCGCACAGCGCCACCGCCGCCGAAAGCGCCAGCACACTCGCCAGCGCCAGCATCATCCGGCCAGCCTTCATTCCGCGCCACATTGCATGCATATTATCAGCCCCCGCTGAGGAATTCGCCGGCGAAGGGCCCGAATCCTCGCGCGAGACACTACCCGCCTGTCATGAGCGCGACCAGGCCGTCCGGCCCGTCGTGGGGGATGTCGCCGTGGCCCGCCCCCTCGAGAGAGATGAAACGTATGGATGTGTTGCTGTGGGCAAGCTCACGGCCCATCCGCTGCGGCACAATCCTGTCGCGGCTCCCGTGGAGGATGGTCACCTTCGGAGCGGAGCGTCGGGCCATTGCCTCTCTCAAGCGTCCACGATTGTCAAAGTTTGACTGCAACAGCCTGCACAGCGGCCACCCCACCCTAACGCGCGCCATGTCCTTCAGGCTGGTGAACGGGGCGACAAGAATAACCTCGCGGACATCGTGACTGGCGGCGAACTGCAGCGCCGCCGCGCACCCGAGCGAATGCCCCATCACGCCCGTCCGGCGCGCCAGATCTCCGGGCTGCTCCCCCAGCATCCGCGCAAGCTCCGCAAACGCCGCATCCGAAGCGGCGCGGATGGTCTCGGGCGACGGTTTCCCTGCCGAGAGCCCGTAACCGGGATACTCGACGAGCAGCACATCCACGCCTTCCGGTTTCACGCTCCGGAGCTTCGCCGCGAGATCCAGCCAGTCGGTCGCCAGAGACCCGTTGCCGTGAAACACAAGCCACAGCCGCCGCGCGGGCTGTTGCTCGGCAGGAATGTAAAACGACACCTGGGCAAGCGTCCGGCCGCCGGACGTGATTGTGCTCTTCACGTCGCGGCCCACGCTGCGGGCGGCGGCGACGGCGGCAGGGCGCGGCGATGGCGGCTGATAGATGAGCCTGTCCTGCAGGGACCAGAGGCCCGCCACGCTCAGCGCCACCGCGGCCCCGGGCGCCCACAGCCACCGCATTGGCCGCTGAGTTCTGATCGCGGCCATCGCTTACGCTCCGCGCCATACATTGTCACCCTGCCCCAGAGCAAGCCGGACACGCCAGAACGCTCCGTCTTCGGCGGCATCCTGAACCGAGTCCCATCCGCCGAAGCCATCCGGCAGCAGGCTTCGGTGAACCAGAACCTCGGCCGGCCCGTCCTGCTCCGCGCGGATCGTGAGGCCGGCGGCCCGCCCGTCCTCGAAGCGGCCCGAGAACACGAGCCCCCCTGCCCCGGCGATGCCGCGGTACGATGCGTTCGCAAGCTGCGCGGGCAGAGGAGGCAGAACCGTGACGCCGCCGTCCGAGATCTGCACGAACAGCGAACTGAGCGAGAAGACAAACGCCCCGGAGCTTGTCGTGAAGAACGGCAGCGCGAGATCGCCGCCCTGCCCCACCGACTCGGTGGGCGTCAGCGCCGGGCCGGTAGCCCGCGGCGCTTCTTGAAGGATGGCCCACGCCTTCTCCGGCTGATAAATCAGCGAGTACGCCGTCGCGACATGCGACGCCGTCCAGAGCCATCGCCGTCCGCCGTAGTTCGGCAGGTTCCCCGGCTGCAGCCCGGCCTCCGTGCGGACGGCTTCGCAGAACGAATCGAGCGTGCGCGCGGCCATCTCCGAGCCGGGGTCGATCCGGAACGGGAAGACCGGCCCGGCCTCCGCGATGTGCCGGTGCCTGGCGCCGGCGGCCGTCAGATAGCGCCCCTCAGCTTCCAAGCACGGAAGGTTGGCGCGCAGCTTCCGCGCGGTCTCGTCCCACGTCCCTTCCGGCTCGCCGAGCAGGCGCGCGGCGCGGGCGGCGAGTTCCAGGCTCCGGATGGCGGCGCAGGCGGTGTACATCCCGTTAGCGACCGGGAAGATCGCCTCGTCGTAGTCGGTGCACTCGCGGACGTAGGCCTTCTCCCCGTCGAAGCGGACAAGGTTCAACTCGTAGTATCGCGCGATCTCCGAAATCAGTGGATAGAACTGCCGGAGCGTCCCGGGCCGCCCGTCGTACAGGCAGAATTGCCAGGCGGCCTCGGCGAACTGCCCCATGTGGAAATGCTCTTCCAGCCAGGGGCCGTACGGGCTGCCATCGCGGCCGTCCTCCAGACTCTCCCAGGCGAACTTCGCGCCCCGGAACACGCTGCGCTCGAGCGCTTTTCCGAGTGTGTGCAGACGGTAGAGCGGAATCTTGCCCGCCAGGTCCAGGCTGCCCGAGCTTGCCAGCCCGAGGAACGGATACAGCTCGTCGTGAAATGTGCGCCCGTCCCACTGCGACGGGCTCACGAGCGGCGGGATGCTCCACGGAGTGCTGTTGCAGCGAAGCGAATAGAGGCAGACGTCGCGCAGAGTCTCCACATCCGCATCACCCACCTGCACCGAGCTTCGCCCGAAGAACTCACCCCACTGCTCTTTCTGGCGGGCAAGCAGATCTTCGAACGACCACTGCGCCGGAGTGTACCGGAATGCGCGCTTGTCGCCGATACCCCAAAGGAAACTGACAGTAGCGTGCTCGCCCGGCGCGAGATCGCATCGCCACACGAGCGTGACACTGCGTTCGCCCGCCGACATTTCCACGGGCCGGTCCGAGAGCAGGTCCGCCGCTCCCAGGTGCTCGTCCTCGATCTGGAACCGCAGCCGCATGCCGTTCAGCGCGGGAAGCTCTTCGGTGAAGATGAGCGTGCCGGGCGCAATCTCGCCCGCCCAGTCGCCGAACCGGTAGCAGACGCGCAGTTCTGCCTCGATGCGGGCGCCTCCGGTGTTCGTGAGCGTGGTCTGGAAGGCGGCGGAGTTCTCGCCAAGACACACAAACGAGACCGTGCGCTCGGTCAGGCGCGCGTGCTCCAGACGCGAGAGAACGAGACCCTCGCGCGGCCGCAGCTCCTGCTGAAAACGCGAAGGCTCGGAGGGTTCGCCGTCCACAAGCACAGACCGCGTCACCTGCCCGTAGCGCACGAGCGGCGCTGTAGGGCCTTTCAGGCGCCGCCCGGCAAGGCAGAAGACCTGCATGCCCGGGTTCGGCTCGCCCGTGTGATACCCGGACGGCCCGAACGAGGTGACGAGTGTTCCGTTGCCGCTCACGACGGGACGCGGATGAGGGCAATCCTGGCCGGTGACCAGCCTGCCCGAGAGCGTGTTGTCAGAAAAGAAGGACTGTTCCATATTCATTGCCGGTGAGGGATTGACGCTGTAGGCCGCGGATTCCTTCCCGTTGTACTCTGCCGAAAGTCTGGCCAGCAAACGCACCGCAGCGGCAGAGCAGGAGATCATCGTGAAAGTCAGGACAATCATGGCAGCACTGCTCGCCTCGGCTATTCTTCCCGCTTCGGCGCCCGATGCCGCCGCCGGAGACGCGCTCAAGATCGCGTCGGACGGCCGGAGCAGCTACGTCATTATGACGCCGGACAAACCGGCGCCGGTCGTCAGCTACGCCGCGAAAGAGCTACAGCGCTTCCTGCGCGATATCTCCGGCGTCCGGCTCGAGATCGTCCGGGAGAGCCGGGCGGCCGGACGGCCCGCGTTCATCATCGGCGAGTGCAGGCGCCCGAACCCGTTTCCGGCCGCGGCGAGGCTCGCGGCGATGCGCGAGGATGGGGTGCTGATCAAGACGGTGGGCGAAGATGTGGTGCTTCGCGGAAGCAACGAACGCGGTCAGCTCTACAGCGTGTATGTGCTGCTCGAGAAGTTCATGGGCGTCCGGTTTCTGGCCGGCGACTGCACCATCGTGCCGAAGAACCGCAGGCTGACTCTGCCGGAGATAGACTACGCCTACGCCCCCCCCTTTATGTACCGGGAGACGCTCTACTGGGACAGCTTCCCGCGCAAAATCGCGACGCGCCAGAGGCTGAACGGCCCGTACAGCAAGTGCGACGCCGAGGTCGGCGGCAAGATACAGATTCAGCCCTACGTGCACAGCTTCGCGCAACTCGTCCCGCCCGACAAGTATTTCGCCGAGCATCCGGAGTACTTCAGCCTGGTGGGCGGCAAGCGCACGAACCTGACCGTCCACGGGCAGCTCTGCCTGAGCAACCCCGACGTGCTGAAGATAGCCACCGCGCAGGTGCTCAAGTGGATCGAGGAGCACCCCGAGATACCCATCTTCGATGTCTCGCAGAACGACGGCAACGGCCCCTGCGAATGCGACAAGTGCATGGCTATCGTCAACGAGGAGGGATCGCAGCACGGGCCGATTCTGCGGTTCGTGAACGCCATCGCGGAGGTGGTGGAGCAGAAGCACCCGGACAAATGGATCGAGACGCTGGCCTACGCGTATTCGACCAGACCTCCCTCCATCACAAAGCCGCGCAAGAACGTGATGATCCGCCTCTGCCACGCGGGATGCTTCTTCCACGGATTCGAAAAGTGCGGGCTGGGAGCGAATCTGGCGCAGTATCTGGACGCGTGGAGCAAGGAAACACAGACCATCTTCATCTGGCACTATGCGACGAACTTCGCGCACTACATCGCCCCCTGCCAGAACCTGGACAGCCTTGTCAGCGACATCCGCTACTACGCTTCGCACAACGTGCGCGGGCTGATGGTGCAGTGCAACTACCAGAGCCCGGGCGGCGAGCTTGCCGAGATCAGGCAGTATCTGGCGGCGCGGCTGATGTGGGACCCGAGCCTTGACCCGGCCGTGCTCCGGCAGGAGTTCTGCAAAGGATACTACGGGGCGGCGGCGGCGGACGTGCTGAGCTATCTCGAACTGCTGGACAGGGCGGCGGAGAGACCCGACAGCCACGCGTTTGCCGCGTGGGATCCGAAGGCCACCGTGCCGGACACGCTTGTCGCGGACGCTCTGAAGATACTCGGCGAGGCGCGCGCACGGAGGCTGACGAAGGCGCAGGCCGGACGGGTGGACCGGATCTTTCTGCCTTTGTGGTATATGCAGCTCACCTATCCGGAGACATACGGGCTGACGGCCGAGAAGGCTCCCGCGCTCGTGAAGGAGTTCCGGCGAGTCGTGGAATCGAGCAAGGTCACCCACATCAACGAGGGCCGCGACATCGCCTCGTGGCTTACCGAGATGGACTCGAAGTTCGCGCCGAAGGGGTAACGGGCGGGTTTCGACGGCTCAGCCAGACGATCGTCGGCAAGTTGCACTTGTCGACGAAACATGATTTCGCGCGATCTCTGCCTGGCCTCAGATTTGAAATCCCGCTCGCCTCAGATTTCCGCTGGCCCCCGCTGGCCTCAGATTTGAAATCTGAGGCCGGACTTCTCGGGATTTGAAATCCCGCCCCAACAACTACCCGCGAGCGCACAACCGGCGGATGGGCGATCACAGATCGCCGGAATCGGGCCTCGGATTACAAATCCGAGGCCAGCAGAAAACGGGCCGTTTTCCGAAGTTGTGGGCCGGTAGTGAACTTGATTCAGGACCCACCATCCGGAACCCGTGGATGCCGGATCAAGCCCGGCACGACGTGTAGTGCGCCTCGGCACCACGTCATCCTGACGATCGACGATCGTCGCCGCTACTATGCCGCCAGGTGTCCTCACCTGGCTCCGGGAGCGTTCTATGCCGCCAGGTGTCCACTATGCCGCCAGGTGTCCTCACCTGGCTCCGGGAGCGTTAACTATGCCGCCAGGTGTCCTCACCTGGCTCCGGGAGCGTTAACTATGCCGCCAGGTGTTACTATGCCGCCAGGTGTCCTCACCTGGCGCCGGGAGCGTTTACTTCTATGCCGCCAGGTGTCCACTATGCCGCCAGGTGTCCTCACCTGGCTCCGGGAGCGTTACTATGCCGCCAGGTGTCCTCACCTGGCTCCGGGAGCGTTTGGTCATCTGCCATCCCTCCGTGTTGTTATGAGGCTCTCGAACAGGTCCGCCTCCGGTGCAGCAGCCTCCGGCCGGGAGTAGGCGCCAGCGCTGGACCAAGGCCACTCCTCTGGAGTGGCCGCCAGCCCCCGCCGCACCGGGTTGCCGTGGATGTAAGCGATTTTGTCCAGCACCGCTTGGTCTCCCTGCAAAGGCACGGATCGAAAGCTGCGCATCCATACCGAGTAGCGCTCGCCGTCGATCCTCCCGCGGTCGGCGAAGAAGTGCAGGTCGTCCTCACGTCCATGCTCCTTGCACCAGGCGAGGATCTGCCGGCTCGTGTAGCGCTTCAGCAATTCCATCATATCACTGATGCTGCCGCGCAAGGGAGTCACAAGCAGATGCACGTGCTCCGGCATCACCACCCAAGCGTGCAGCAGCATTTCGCCGCGGGAGCGGTAGAACTGCAGAGCGTCCACGAACATGCGCGCAATGGGCTCAGGGGCGAGCGCCGGCCGGAAGCCCTCGATGGTTGTAGTCACGAAGCAGACATCGCCGGCCTGCCCCACGTTCTGCCAGCGCTCATTTCCGTGTGCTCTGATCGTTGGTTTACTCATTGGTTCTCACCCAACGCCGGGAACTCATCCGCAGGATAGCCGGTGTTCGGCCAGGTGAGACACCTGGCAACATAGACGCCGGGAACTCATCCGCAGGATAGCCGGTGTTCGGCCAGGTGAGACACCTGGCAACATAGAACATAGAGATGGCTTTGTCCCGCTATTGAACATAGAGATCAAGGCCAAAAACTGCATGGCCCACAAGAACACCTGTCGAGAGCAACCATAAACCCGCCCGGCAGGCCCGTCAAGGACGCGGACGTGCCCCATTTGCTTCGGCGCGTCCGCTCTGCGAACTCCCGCAGCCGAATCACGCGAAGGTAACTGGCGCTCGCTTCGGTAGCCATGGCCCCTGGATTCCGGATCGGAGTCCGGAATGACGTGGTCCTGTTTCGGGCAGCCCGATCCAGGGGACTGTGGACTGCGAAAGCGCAGCTTTCGCTTACCGGCCCCTGCTGCAGGAGAACGGACGTGATGTGTATCACGCCTCGGCCGTTCTTTCGGGGACTTCTGTCCCCGTTGTGCGCTGGCCGGACCAATGTCCGCCGGAGAACCGAGAGGCGTGAACAATTTCACGCCCCAGCGATCATCTCACACATCATCGCTGATCCCTGATCCTGCAGTTTCTGTGCTCCTGCAAGTGAGTCTGTCGGAGCTCTGCTCCGATCTGATCCGGCTACGCCGCTTAGCCCGCACGCCGGAGTGGGACCACAACTCCCCCGGACGCAGTGCGGACAGCACAGATGCCCGCACATCGGACGAAAGCCGGGAGGCGTGAACCATCCCACGCCCCATCGTTCTTCCGCGGCAGGCAGGTATTCCTGACCCGCGCGGCAAAAGCCCAATCGAGATGTTTGCCGAGCGGCCGATCATTCCCGTCACCCTCGCCTTCGCGGCGGGGTGCGCGCTCGCCATGTGGACGGCGGCGGCGCCCTTCGCGGGAATGGCCGCCGCCGGCATCGGGTGCGCGGCGGCGCTGTATTCGCTCGCTCGCGGGCAGCGGTCGTGGACAGTGCTGCTGACGGCGGTCGCGCTGCTGGGCGTGGCGCGCGCGGCGGTGGTGCAGACGCCGGGGCCGTGGGACATCTCGCGTCTCGCAGGGCGGCGCGGCCCGGTGGTGCTGGAGGGCTACATCAGCGGCGACCCGGCCATCCGCCCGGGACGAGTGCATGTGATGGTGCGGGTGACGGACATCGTTTCGGCGCGGCACGACGCCCCGGTCACGGGCACGATCTCGCTCAACATCGCGCGGGAAGCTGCGGCAGTGCTGCTTCGCACGCACGGCGACAGCCTGGAGTACGGCCAGACGCTGCGGTTCGGAGGGCGAGTGACCCGCCCGCCAACGGGCAGAAACCCCGGCGAGTTCTCGTTCGAGCGCTACCTTGCCCGCCAGGGTGTCTTCTGCGAGATGTGGACGGACGACCCGGGCTCTCTGACGCTGCTCGACGCGCCCGGCGGGGCGGGCGCCATGCGCCGGGCCGCCGCGGCCGGCAAGGCGCTGTGCGGGCTCTTTCGCAGCAGGCTGCCCGAGCAGGAAGCGGGCCTGGTTTCCGGTATGCTCCTCGGCAGCTACACACTCGTGCCCGCGGACCTGATCGAGAATTTCACGCGCAGCGGCACGCTGCACCTGCTGGCCGCCTCCGGCTTCAACTGCGCGCTCATCGTCGCCATCTTCTGGCACGGGCTGCTGAGGCGGATGAAAGCCCCGCGAATCCCGGCGCTGGCGCTGGTGATCGGCCTCGTCGGATTCTACGTGCTGATGGTGGGCGCCAAGCCGTCCATCGTGCGCGCGGGCGTGGGCGCAAGCCTGTTTCTGGGCGCGCTGATGCTCGGGAGGCCGGCGTCCATGCTCGCCGTTCTGTTCGGCACGGCCTTTCTGATTCTGCTGTTCAAGCCGCTCTCGATCGCCGACACGGGCTTCCAGCTCAGTTTCGCGGCGGTGGCGGGCATCATCGCCATCGTTCCTCCGTTCCAGGCGTGGTCGGCCGCACGAAGCGCCCCCGGGCACAGGCTGACGCCCGCCGCGCGGCTGCGGCGGCATCTGATGGACGTGGCGCTTGTGACATCGGCGGCGACCATTGCGACGCTGCCGATCATCGCGCACTACTTCAGCCGGCTGTCGCTTGTGTCTCTCCCGGCGAACATGGCCGTAGCGGCGCTCGCTGAATGGCTGTTCGTGGCGTCCGTGGCGCTCAGCTTCCTGTTCTGGATACCGGGCCTGGAATGGGCGCTGACGCAGGTAGTGTACGGGCTTGCGGCGGCGGTGGCGTGGGTGGTGAACGCGATGGGCGGACTGGCGTTCGCGCAGGTCAACGTGCCTTCGCCGGGAGCTGTGTGGATCGCCATCTACTACGCCGCGCTGGCGGCGGCAGTCGTCCGGCTTCGCGCGGCGCTGGCGCGGGCGAAGGAGCCAGCGCCATTTCCCGGGTTGGGGACGCCCCGATGAAGCGCCTGATCGCCGCCGCGGCCATTGCCGCGTCCGTGGTGGCGCTGTGGACTCTGCGGCCGCCCGCGCGCACGGTGCGCGTGGAGTGCGTGGACATGGGCGCGGGACAGTGCTGGATCGTGCGCGGCCCTGGCGGCAGCAGGGTGGTCATCAACTGCGGGCGGCTGGCAGGCGGCACGGATGGTCCGGGCAGCGCGGCGGCCGCGGTCAACGCTCTGGTGCGTTCCGGCACAAACAGCATAGACTGCCTCATCGCGACTCGGGCCGACGCCGACGCCTGCTCGGGAATCAAGGCGCTGGCGAAGGAGTTTCGCGTCAGGAAAGCGGTCGCGCCAGCGGACGCGCTCGAAGCGCTGCGCGGGAGCGTTCCGGAACTCGACTGGCAGCCTGTCCGGCCGGGAGGAGCGGTCGCCACGGCAGACGGGCTGATGCTGTCGCTGGCGGGAAGCGGCCAGAGCGTTGAAGCGATCGTCGTTGAGATGCCCCCCACAAGCATCGCGCTGATAGACCGGCTTTCTCCCGAAACCACGCGGCAGCTTGCCGCCGAGGCTCCGGCCGCGCTGGTGCTGGGATTCCAGGCCTCCCGGGGCGACCCTTCGGCGCTCGGTGCGCTGGAGGCGAACGCGGCGGTGCTGCACAGCGGCCGCAGCCGCGACCAGTGGGCCGACTACGGGCTTCTGAAGACGCTCCAGGACAGGTGCGAACGCGTGTGGCAGACGGGGCGGAACGGGGGAATCACGCTTCAGGCAAACGGCCGCGTCATTCGAGCCGTTGTGACCCACGGCGACCAGCAGTGAAGCACGGACCCCCGCGGCCGGGGCATGGCGCGGGGGTCCGCAGAACATCTGACGCCCGAAGGGAGTCCTTCAGGCGGGGGTAGCCCGGGCTACTTGAGAGCCTTCTTGATCGCCTCTTCCCAGGCGCTGACCTCTTCAGGCCCCCGGAACCCCTCCCAGACGGCCTTGATCTTGCCGTCCTTGCCGACGAGGTAGTTCTGCGGGATGGCCTGGACGCGGTAGTTCCGCGCCACCGTCTCGGCGGCTTTGCCCAGAAGAACCTGATGCTTCGCCTTGTAGCTGTCGGCGAAAGATTTCACGCGGGACATGGTGCGATCGTCATCCATGGACACCGAGATTATCTTGACTTTGCTGTGCGTGCGGTATTTCGCGTGCATCTTGACGAGTTCGGGGAACTCGGCGCGGCACGGAGGACACCAGGTGGCGAAGAAGTTGATAAAGACGACCTTACCCTTGTAGTCGGACAGCTTGAACGACCGTCCGGCGGTGTCCTTCAGCGAGAAGTTCGGCGCGACCGCGCCCGTGGAAAGCCCCTGGGCGAAGACTGCCGTGGACAGCACACACGCGGCAACAGTGACAAGACCAAGCTTGCGAAGAGTTTTTGACATAAGCGATACCTCGTTTGTGAAGCAGGGCCTGTTAGCCCGGATGCCCGGCCTGCTATAATCCTGTAACGTGGCTTTCGAGCGCGAAGTTTCGAATGCCCCGCCGTCAGTTAGACGATTCTCATGCCCCTAGAGTCTCTCGACAACAAATTGCTTGCCGGCAGGGAGGCGCCCGGGCGCCGCTGGCGGCGGGCGCGGCTCATGCGGATGGCCCGCATTATGGCACCGGCGGCGCTGGCGATTGCGGCCGGTGCCATTCCCGCCGGAGCGCAGCAATGGATGATGCACGCCGACGCGCAGCCGCGCAGGGTGGCGGCGGACGGCCGCGCGACCTCGCAGATCACCGTCACGGTTTCGTCGGCGCAGACAGGCCCGGCTCCCGACGGCACCGAAGTCCGCTTCAACACCACATCCGGCAGCATCATTCCCGTCGCCCGCCTCACCGCCGGAAAGGCCACGGCCGTTCTGACCAGCGGCACCACCCCGAGCATTGCCCAGGTGACGGTGTTCGTGGGCTCGTCGTCCACGACGGCGGAAGTCGAGTTCGTCGCGGGGGACGTGCAGGTGAAGGAGATCGTGCTGCAGGCGGAAGGAGACATCGCTTACAGCGTTGACCGCGGCCTGCTGATCGGCGCGGATACGACGCTGACCCATGGCGACCTCAGCATCAGCGCCGCCACCGTCGAGTTCGAGGAGCAGGTGGGACAGGTGCGGGCGCAGGGGGACGTGGCCGTTTCGTCGGGCGGCAGCATGATTCACGCGGATGCGCTCTGGTACAGCCCGGAGAACGAAGCCGGGGCCGTGCTCATCGCCGGCCCGTCGCCTCAGGTCGTCAGCTTCCGCAGCGGCCTGCTCAAGCTCTCGGCCCCCATCCCGGCCCTCGACCTTCAGGCGTTCGAGCTGTTCAAGCCGGACAACACGCGCACGTGGATAACGGCGGAGCGGGCCACGATCTGGCCCCGGGAGCGGATTCAGTTTACGCAAGCCGTGGTTTCGATCGGCGGACGCGACGTGCTTGCGCTTCCCCACTACTTCTACGAGTACCAGGGGACGGGCCTCAACCCGATTTCGCAGCAGTTCCGCTACACGGAGTACGAGGGGATGGTGCTGGACCTTCCGTTCTACTTCATGTTCCGGAAGCAGCAGAGCGCGGGGGTGCGCCTGCGCTATGCGGGCAGGGGGTCATCGTACGGCGGATTCGCCACCCCGCGTAAAGGTTTCTCGCTGGGACTTGAACATATCTATAACGCTTCCGGGGGCGGGGGGAAGCTGTTCGTGGACGACTTCCCGTCGCGCGACAGGTCGCTCGAGTGGACTCACGACCAGACACTGTCGGGCGCCAGGCGGCTGAACGCATCGCTGAGATATCAGCCCATTTCGGAATTCTCGCGCAACGCGGTTTCCGGCTTCGCCAGTTACGGATGGCGGACGGCGGGACTCGATATGACGCTGGCGGCTTACGGCAGCCGCAGCAACCCCCGCGAAGACGGCACTGCTGATATGGTTGATCTGAACAGCGGGGCGCTCACGGCGCGGCTTGACGCCCGCACGCCCTCCAGGGAGATCGGTCATACGGGTCTTTCGTGGCGCGCTTCGGCGGCGCTCGTGAACGGTCCGCTCAGCTACAACTCGTCAACGGGCACGTCAACCGGTTTCTACCAGACGCTGGGTGTCGGCATTGCCCGGCGCCCCATCGCCCTGCCGCTCAAATCGAGCCTCACCCTCACGACGGATATCGGGCAATCCGTGGGCGCGTTTTCGAGCACGAGCATCCGCGGACGCGCGGCGTGGTCGAAGTCGCTGGGGCGGTCGGGGCACGCTTCGGTGAGCTGGGATCAGGAGTTTCTGAGCGGGCGGACGCTTTCGTCACCGTACCGGAAGTCGCTCACGGCGTCGGTCTCGGCGGGCAGCGCCGGGGGCCTGCGGGCCTACAGTCATTTCGTATGGATTCCCGACGACAGTTCGCACAGCCTTCAGTTGACGGCGACGAAGCCGCTCGGCAAGCTGTATCGCCTCCAGTTTTCGCATAGCTTTTCGGGCGCAGGTTATACAGACCAGGACGGACGCCACTGGAACAGCAGCTATCGCTACTCGAAGCTCTCGCTCTCGCGCCAGCTCGGGCTTCTCGACCTGACGCTGTCGTGGAGCCCGCAGGGCCGCGACTACGGCCTCAACCGCGGCAAGAAGCTCTGGCTGGAGATCGGATCCCGCGCCTTCTAGCGAACGGGCCTGGTCAGACTCCGCCCGGGCCTGCCATCTCTTCGTAAGCCGTAATCGCGCTCTGGGTGCCCCAGTCGCCGTGCCCGCGCGCCTGAATGCTCTTGAGGAACTGCAGCACGACGCGCGTTAGCGGCATGGGGAGTCCGAGTTCACCGGCCGATTCCAGGACGAGCCGGAGGTCTTTGGCCTGCAGGTCCACCTTGAACCCGCCCTCGAATTCGCGGGCGACCATCTTTGGGCCGAGGTGCGCAAGCATCCAGCTTCCGGCGGCCCCTCCCGCGAGCGCGGGGATGACAGCCTCCCGATCCAACCCGAGGCGATCCGCCAGAAGCAGCCCTTCGGCCACACCCGCGAAGTTGGCGACGCAGAAGACCTGGTTCACGAGTTTGACTGCCTGACCGGCCCCGGCCGGCCCGAAATGCACGATCGTCTTGCCCATGGCTTCCAACACAGGCAAGGCCTGCCGGAAGGCGTCCTCGCCGCCGCCCACCATGATGGACATCGTCCCGTCCGCCGCGCCCGACGGGCCGCCCGAGACGGGAGCGTCGAGGAAGCGCACCCCGGCCTGCCCGCAAGACTCGGCAATCTCGCGCGCGGCCTTCGGGCCGATGGTGCTCATGTCAATGACGACCTGACCGGTCCGGATGCCGCCGAGCACGCCGTCTGGCCCGCAGATGACTTCTTTCACGTCCGGCACGTCGCTGACGATGGTGATCGCGATGTCAGCGTCAGCGGCAGCCTCGGCGGGGCTGCCCGCCCGCTCGGCCCCGAGTTCGGCAAGGGGTTCCTCGCGCTCCCGCGTGCGGTTGTGAACGGTGACGGGGAATCCCGCGCGGATGAGATTTGCGGCCATTCCCGCCCCCATCGCCCCCAGGCCTATGAATCCAACGCGTGCCTTCTGCATCGAGTGTCCGGTTCCTTTCGTCTGCGGCGGTCCGCCGGGGTCAGAGACCTTCCGGCGCTGCCCGGGCATTATACCCCCGCGGCTGCTTCAGTTGACCGTCGCCGGTATGCTCTGCATTGCCGCCGGGGTGGTGAACCCTTCGCGGGTGGTAATCAAAACAGTGCAGGCACCCGCCGCGACCGGCTGGAACAGCGTGGTGACACAGCCTTGACCTCCGCTGAACTCCAGCGGCGCGACGCTGAGCGTGCCGACGCCCGGGTCGGAGCTTGCAATCGGGACAACCACGCCCAGCCCTCCCCGCACAGCCTGATCGGTCTCGCGCAGAAGCGTGGCCGGAGCCAGGCGGCAGGAATAGACCTTTACCTGCCTGCTCCCAGACCCAACCGCAGCCTCGATGCTCGCCGGACTCAGGATCATAAACCCGGACGGGACCACCGCGACATCGGATTGTTTGTCTTTGTATCCGGCCGCGGCGGCCGTGAGCCTGAAGGCGCCGTGACTGCGTCCCTGCACGTAGATAGTGCGGGGGGTGGTGTCGGCGACGCCGGTGAGGGTGACGCTCTGCGCCCCTTCAGTCTGCGCTTCATCGCTCAGCGTGACGCCTGCCTCCGAACTGGAGGTAACGGTTACATCCATCGGTTCTGGCGGCGTCTGCACCAGCCGTACGGACACCGGAACCTGCAGATCGCGGCCGACTGTCGCGCTGCCCAGCGTGATGTCGCCTTTCACCACGGCTTCGATGGCGCCCCCGACGGCGGGATTCGTGAAGCCCTCCGGCTGAATAACGGACAGGGCCGTCGTCCCGATGGCG
>MTKZ01004036.1_pt1 | contig 16127 bp, 17 predicted proteins | sample 1042781 | NCBI WGS metagenome assembly MTKZ01 (sample SAMN06212207, study PRJNA360539) | anaerobic digester metagenome | biome: Wastewater treatment plant; material: sludge; isolation source: anaerobic digester fed with sludge from wastewater treatment plant | place: Denmark: WWTP Viborg ...
GCGGGCGCTGACGCCGGGCGCCGGGCCGGACCGCCGCAGGGCGGGGCCGGCCCGGCGCGTCCCGCGCGCCGGGCGAGGGGCAGGAGGACCCGTGGCGAGGCTTGGACGGGAGATCGCGGTGACGCTGGACGACGGGCGGCGGCTCGTCGTGCGCGACGCCCGCCGGCGCGACGCCCGCGGCGTCGCGGAGATGCTCGATGCGGTGGCGTCCGAGCCGCAGGTGACGCTGGTGCTCCGGCCCGGCGAGGCGGGAGCGGCGAGCTGGCGACGGCGCATCACCGAGACGCTGCGCTCCCCGCGCGGCCTCTTCCTGGTCGCCGACCGCGGCGGTGGGGTCGTAGTGGGCGACCTCGGGNNCGGCGGCGCCCTGCTCGAGACGGCCGCCGCGTGGGCCGGTGCGGCGGGCTTCCGCAAGATGGTCCTCGGCGTGCTCGCCGAGAACGTCCGGGCGCAGGCCTTCTACGCGCGCCACGGCTTCGAGCGCGAGGGGCTGCGACGCGAGCAGTACGACCGCGGCGGCCGCTATCATGACGAGGTGCTCATGGCCCGCCCCCTCAGACGCCGGTGAGGCTCGCGATGCGGAGCCGCACCCCCCTCGTCGCGCTGGTCACGGCCGGCTTCATCGCTCTTGCCGGTCTGCCCGTCGGCGTCGCGGTCGGCGTGGGCTGGCTGCGGCTGCCGCACGTCCAGCCCCCCGGAGCCCCGCAGACCGACGCGGTCAGCGGTGTCGGCGCCTGGACCCTCCTCGCCCTCTTCTACCTCGTCTGGATGTCCGGGCTGGGGGTGCTGCTCGTCTGGTTGTTCGACCGCATCGGCCACCACTGGCAGTACCACGAGCGCTCGGCGCGCCCGACGAAGAGGGCCCGGCGCCGGGCACGCGCCACGCTGCGGCACGTGAGCGCCGAGGAGCAGGCCGTGCGCGAGGCTCAGCGCCGCCGCGAGGAGCGCGAGGCCCGGCGGCGCCGCGACCGCGAGCGCGACGAGGCGTGGCGCCGCGGACCGGACGGGAGAGGCGGCGGCTGACGTGGCCCGCATCGCGCAGAGCAGCGTCGACCAGGTGATCGCCACCGCCGACATGATCGAGGTGGTGAGCCAGTACACGGACCTGCGCAAGGCCGGCGCCAACTACAGCGGGCGCTGCCCGTTCCACGACGAGCGCACCCCGTCGTTCTCGGTCAACCCCGTGGAGAAGCTCTACTACTGCTTCGGCTGCGGCGCCGGCGGCAATCTCATCGGGTTCGTGATGGCCAAGGAGGGCATGGACTTCCCCGAGGCGGTCGAGTACCTGGCCGACCGGTACGGCATCGCGCTCGAGTACGAGGAGTCGAGCGCCCGCGGCGACGCCGAGCGTCGCCGTCGGGAGCGTCTGCGCCGGCTGCTCGAAGACGCGACCAGGTACTACGAGCGCGTGCTGTGGGAGTCTCCGGCGGCGGCGGCGGCGCGCGACTATCTCGCCGGTCGCGGCCTCTCCGAGGAGGTCTGCCGCGCCTTCCGCGTGGGTTACAGCCTCCCCGGGTGGGAGCGCCTGCGCGACGGCGCGCTCGCCAAAGGGTTCACCGAGCAGGACCTGCTCGACGCCGGGCTGGTCCTCCCGGGCAAGCAGGGCCGGCCCTACGACCGCTTCCGCGGCCGCATCATGTTCCCCCTGGGCGACGAGCGCGGGCGCACCCTGGGCTTCGGCGCCCGCGCCATGGGCGACGAGCAGCCCAAGTACCTCAACTCGCCGGAGACGTCCCTCTACCACAAGAGCGAGGCCCTGTTCGGCCTCCATGACGCCAAGGCGGCCGTGCACCGGGAGGACCGCGTGTTCGTGGTCGAGGGCTACACCGACGTCCTGGCCCTCGCACAGGCCGGCGTCGCCGCCGTCGTCGCCAGCATGGGGACCGCCCTCACCGAGCAGCAGCTGGAGCGGCTCCGCCGGCTCACGTCCACCATCTATCTCTGCTACGACGCCGACGCCGCCGGCCTCGGCGCGATGCAGCGCGCCCTCACTCTGGGGCGCAGGATGGGCCTGGCGCTGCACGTGGTGCGCATCCCGGAGGGCCTCGACCCGGCCGATTACGTGCTCTCCGACGCCGGCGGCGACGGGTTCCGCCGGCTTGTGGACGACGCGCAGACGCTGCTACAATTCCACGTCCGCCTGGCGCTCGCCACCCACGACCTCGACAAGCCCGACGGAAGGGCGCGCGCGTTCGCGCGACTCAGGGAGGTCCTCTCGGAGGCGGCGACGCCGATGGAGCGCGACGACGAGCTGCGCTACGTCGCCGACAGGTTGCAGCTCTCCGCGGAGAGCGTGCGCTACCTGCTCTCCGGCGGCGCCGGTCCTCCGGCCGCCGTCGGGGGCGGCGGGCGCGCGTCCGGGCCGGCCGACGGGCCGGGCGTCGCCCTGGGCGGCGCTCACGAGCTCGAGGTCCGGTTCCTCGCCGGCTGTCTGTCGCAGCCGCAGGCCGGTCGGAGGGCCCTGGAGGGCGTCGACGAGAGCTTCTTCGCCGGCGCCGGGACGCGCGCCGCGCTGCGGCTGGTCAAGGAGCGGCTGGCCGCCGGGGCCGCCGGCGATGCGCCGCCGGCCGGCGGCGCCGAGGCCGGCGAGGGCGCGGAGGCGTTCGCCGAGATCATCGTCCGCGCCGGGCGGGAGCGTTTCACCGCGGTCGTGGTGGAGGAACTCTTCTTACGTCTGCAGGAGGCGCAGGTGGGCCGGCTGATCGCGCGGCTCAAGGTCACGAGGGAAGATGGCGACACTGGGACCCAGGCGGAGGAACTGGCGAGGCTCGAGGGGCTCCGCCGCAGCCTGCGCGAGGCGCTCCGCGCCATCCCGGTGGAGGACGATACCAGGCAGAGTCGAGGACGGGTGACGTGACGGACACCCCCGAAGACCGCGAGAAGGCGCTCGATGCCGCGGAGCTCGGTATCGACGAGGTGCGTCTGCTCGTCGAGGAGGGNNTCTACAACCTGTTCACCGACCTCGGCATCGACATCCTCGAGGCCGAGGGCGCCGGCGAGGCCGGAGCCGCCGGCGCCAAGCCGGCGGAGGACGCCGTCCCCAGGCTCGACCTCTCGGTCAGGATGCCCACCAACGACCCGGTGCGCATGTACCTCAAGGAGATCGGCAAGGTACCGCTGCTCACGGCCGAGGAGGAGGTCTCCCTGGCGCGGCGCATCGAGCGCCACGACAGGGACGCCAAACGCGAGCTGATCGAGGCCAACCTGCGCCTCGTCGTCTCCATCGCCAAGCGCTACGTCGGGCGCGGGATGCTCTTCCTCGACCTCATCCAGGAGGGCAACCTGGGTCTCATCCGCGCGGTGGAGAAGTTCGACTACCGACGGGGGTACAAGTTCAGCACCTACGCCACCTGGTGGATCCGTCAGGCCATCACACGGGCCATCGCCGACCAGGCGCGCACGATCCGCATCCCGGTGCACATGGTCGAGACGATCAACAAGCTCATCCGCGTGCAGCGGCAGCTGCTGCAGGACATCGGCCGCGAGCCCACGCCTGAGGAGATCGCAGCCGAGATGGGTACAACTCCACTGAAGGTACGCGAGATCCTCAAGATCAGCCAGGAACCGGTGAGTCTGGAGACGCCGATCGGGGAAGAAGAGGACTCCCAGCTCCGCGACTTCATCGAGGACGAAGAAGCGACCATGCCGGTCGAGGCTGTGAGCGAGATCATGCAGAAGGAGGAGCTGAGCGCGGTGCTGGGGACGCTCTCGCACCGTGAACGCAAAGTCATCGAGTTGCGTTTCGGACTCAAAGGAGAACACCCGAGGACGCTCGAGGAAGTCGGCCAGAAGTTCGGCGTCACGCGCGAGCGCATCCGCCAGATCGAGTCGAAGACGCTGGCCAAGCTCAAGACGTATCGCGACTCGCAGCGGCTGCGCGACTTCCTCGACTGACCGGGGCGGCGGGATCAGGGAGCGGCGCGCTGCGGCGCGCCGCCCGAAGGGCGCCCGGGGGCGCCGCGACGTGAGGTCCACCGGCGGCGCCCGGCTTGGGCGCGGCGACGCGGCCCGGCAAGGAAAGCCGGACCGCGGCACGAAGACGACCGCTGCGTCGGGAGTGGGGCGGGTGAGCCGCCCCGCTCCCGACGCAGCTCGAGAAGGAGCACTGAGAAGTCCGTGACAGAGCCAGCAGCAGATCGTCATCCTGACGAAACCATCCTCAGCACGATCGAGGAGGTCCGCACGCTGCTCGACGAGGGCAGGGAGCAGGGCTACCTCGCCGCCGAACACATCGTCGAGGTCCTGGCCGACGTCGACCTCACGCCCGAGCAGATCGACGACGTGTACGTCGTCTTCCACGACCTCGGCATCGACGTGGTCGGGGCCGACGGCGTGCACCACGCCCATCCCGGCGCGCCCGGCGGCGGCGAGCCGGCGCAGGAGGCCGAGGCCCCGGAGGCCAAGCTCGACCTGTCCATCAAGACGGCCAGTAACGACCCCGTCCGTATGTACCTGCGCGAGATCGGCAAGGTGCCGCTGCTGACTGCCGAGCAGGAGGTCTCCCTGGCACGGCGCATCGAGCGGGGCGACATGGAGGCCAAGAACCAGCTCATCCGCGCCAACCTCCGCCTCGTCGTCTCGATCGCGCGCCGCTACGCCAATCGTGGTCTGACGTTGCTCGACCTGATCCAGGAGGGCAACCTCGGTCTCATCCGCGCGGTGGAGAAGTTCGACTACCGTCGCGGCTTCAAGTTCAGCACCTACGCCACCTGGTGGATCCGTCAGGCCGTCAGCCGGGCGCTGGCCGACCAGGCGCGCACGATCCGCATCCCGGTGCACATGGTCGAGACGATCAACAAGCTCATCCGTGTGCAGCGGCAGCTGCTGCAGGACCTGGGCCGCGAGCCCACGCCCGAGGAGATCGCCATCGATATGGGCTTCACCGCCGACAAGGTGCGCGAGATCCAGAAGATCAGCCAGGAGCCGGTGAGCCTCGAGAACCCGGTGGGCGACGAGGGCGACTCGCAGCTCGGCGACTTCATCGAGGACGACCAGGCGGTCGCGCCCAGCGACGCCGTCGGCGAGCTCATGCAGGGCGAGGACCTCAGCCGGGTGCTCGAGCTGCTCACGTCGCGCGAGCGGCGCGTGCTGGAGATGCGCTACGGCCTCACCGACGGCCGTCCGCACACGCTGGAGGAGGTCGGCGTGCAGTTCGGCGTGACCCGCGAGCGTATCCGCCAGATCGAGGCCAAGACGCTCGCCAAGCTGCGCGCCTACCGCGAGGCGCGCAGCCTGCGCGACTTCGTCGAGTGACGACAGGCCCGCGCCGGGGCGGGTTTGGACGCCGGCGCGGGCATCGCCTATACTCTGTCGGCCGGAGCGGTCCTCGGTAGCTCAATGGTAGAGCATTCGGCTGTTAACCGAAGGGTTGCAGGTTCGAGTCCTGCCCGAGGAGCCAGACGATCACACGGGCGCCCAGCTTCTCCCAGCCGGGCGCCCGTTCCTGTTCTGTGGGCCGCGCTCCCGCAGCGCCGCCCGCGGGTGTCTGCGCGAGACGTGCCCGGTCAGCGCACGACCGTCACAGGGCAGTCGGCATGGTGGAGCACGGCCTGCGCGACCGAGCCCAGGATCAGGCCGGCGAAGCCCCCGCGGCCCCGGTTCCCGATGAAGAGGTGGGTCTCGCCCTGCTTGCCGCGCGCCTCGGCCAGGATCGCCTCTGCGGGGGACGACGACTGCAGCAGCTTCGTCTCGACCTGCACGGAGTCGTCCGTCACGACGCCCCGGACCTCGTCGGCGGCCTTCTCCAGGATCTCCTCATGTTTCCCGATGTGCTCACGGTCGGGCGGGATGATCCCGCCCCCGCCCAGGCTGGACGACGTGATCCCCATGCGGACGACGGACACGACGGTCACGGTGCGCGGCTTGAGCGCCTGAGCCATCTCCGCGGCCATGCGACACGCCGCCTGCGCGGCCTCCGAGCCGTCGGTCGCCACGATGAACCTCGATGCAGCCATTGATGCTCCTCCTGTCGGGGTCGGTCGGGCTCCACGCGAGGGCGCGCGCGTCCGCGCCGCTCGACCTCCACTCCCGTCATCCCCGCTCCGCCCTGCTTCCAGACGGGTCGCGCCGCGTCACGGGACCAGGGCGACCACGCTGAGCGGCGTGCCGGAGCCGCCGACGAGCTGCAGCGCTCCGAGCACGAGGGTGGCGCCGGTCGGCGGCAGCTGGTCGAGGTTGCCGAGGCACTCGAGGGCGATCTTGTGGTTCTCCGCCATCAGCATGTTGGTGGCGTAGCTCTCGTCCGTGCCGGCGTCGACGCCGTGCGTGTCGATCCCCACTCCGGCGATGTCGCGCTCGTCCATCAGCCACGCCGTCGTCTCACCGTCGAAGCCGGGGAAGTGCAGCTCGCCCTGGTCGTCGAGGTTGAGGAAGGCCTGCGGGTCGTCCCAGAGGTCCTGCCAGCCCGTGAGCATGAGCACCACGGAGCCGGGGGCGATCTCCCCGTGCTCCTTCTCCCAGGCGAGCACGTCGTCGCGCGTGAGCCGGTAGTCGGCGTCCTCGGCGCACTGCGGGCGTGCGTCCACGACCACCGCCGGCACGACGCGCTGCTCGGCCGGATAGCTGGTGATGTCCTCGGGCGAGCCCTCGACGAAGCTGTTGGGGGCGTTCATGTGGGTGGCGCTGTGCTCGCCGATGGAGAAGCTGCGCAGGTAGTACCCGTCCTTGTCCATCGTCGCGACCACCTTGAACACCACGGCGGGGTCGCCGGGCCAGAGCGGGATGTCGGGGCTGATCGGCTGGCTGAGCTCGACGACGCGGGAGTACGAGACGGTCTTCGCGGCGCCGGCGGCCTCGGGGGAGGGGCTCGCCCCGTCGGATCCGGCGCCGCAGCCCGCCGCGACGAACACGGTCCCCGCGACGAGGACGGTGGCGGCGGCGACCAGGGCGAGCCTGCCGGCCGAGAGGGGGCGCTGCGGCGAGGTGCTACGGGAGGTCATGGCGACTCCTTCGGTCGATGTCGGGAGGGTCACGTGTGTCGGGGCATTCATACGACGACGGCCCCGCCGCGGCAAGGGCCCGGGCGCGTCGTCGCGCGGTTCCGCTGCCGCGCACGTCAGGCGTGCGTGGCCCGGGTCAGGCCGGCCGCGCGGGCCGCCTCCAGCGCGGCGATGTGCTCCGCTCGCGTGGTCCTGCGCGCGATCGTGCGGAGGTCGTCGGGCGCGCGCTCCGCCGCGGCGCAGGGGCGGTACTGGCCCATGACGTTGACGAAGGTGTCCGCGCTGAGTCCGGCGAGGAAGGCGAAGACGCGGGCGCTCTCATCGACCAGCCCGGGCATGACGAGGTGCCGCACCAGGACACCGCGGACGGCGAGGCCGTCGGAGCCGACGACGAGGTCGCCGACCTGGCGGTGCATCTCGGTCACGGCGCGGCGCGCGACGTCGGGGTAGTCGCGCGCCGTCAGATACAGCTCGGCGAGGTCGGCGTCGAGCAGCTTGACGTCGGGCATGAAGACGTCGACGACGCCGTCGAGCAGGGCGAGCGTCCCGACCGCGTCGTATGCGCTGCTGTTGTACACGACGGGCAGTCGCAGGCCCCGTGCGGCGGCAATGGCCAGCGCGGCGAGGATCTGCGGGACCACGTGCGACGGCGTCACGAGGTTGAGGTTGTGGCAGCCCATCCCCTGCAGGTCGAGGAAGACGGCGGCCAGCCGATCGGGCCCGACCTCTCTCCCGGCAGGCCGGTGCGAGATGTCCTCGTTCTGGCAGAAACGGCAGCGCAGATTGCAGCCGCCGAAGAAGACCGTGCCCGAGCCGGCCCAGCCGCGCAGCACGGCCTCCTCGCCGTGATGCGGCCCGTAGCTCGCCACACGCGCGCGGGCGCCGATGCCGCAGATGCCGCCCGCGCCGCTCGTGCGGTCGACGCGGCAGCGGCGCGGGCAGAGCTCGCAGGCGGCGAGCAGTGCGGCGGCGCGCTCCGCGCGCCGCTCGAGCTCGCCGCTCCCGCTCAGGGCGATGTAGGCGGGCGGGTCTGTCGAGTCGCGTCGCATCACGTCACCGGTACGGCGCCTCCCTGCCCGCTCGACGAGCGGCGGATCCCCTGCCTCTCGGGGGCGACGTCCGCCCGCGAGGGTCCCGGCCGTCTCACCCGAGGATCAGGCGCTGCGGGTCGACGTCCTCGCGCAGGATGCGCAGCTCCTCCTCAGTCGGCGGTGTCGCCCGGGCGGAGTGCGAGACGTCGAGCGCGAACCCGGTGGCGTCGGCGACCTGCTGCGGCGTGACGCCGGGGTAGTGCTCGGCGAGGTACATCTCCCTCGTGGTCTCGTGGAACCTCATGACGCCGAGGTCGCTGACCACGGCGATGGGTCCGCCACGGCGGTAGCCGGCGCGGTGCCGTGAGTCGCCGCCCGTCAGCCAGCCGGGCGTCGTCAGGTAGTCGAGCTTCTCGACGAACTTCTGCACGCCGTGCTGCATGAAGACGATGAAGCCGCTGGCCAGTGACCCGGCGTCGCAGGCGCCGCCGCTGCCGCTGAAGCGCACCCGGGGCCGGTGGTAGTCGCCGATCACGGTCGAGTTCATGTTGCCGTACCTGTCGATCTGCGCGGCACCGAGGAAAGCGATCGTGCGCAGACGCCGGTTGGCGACGTAGCTGAACGCTTCGACGAGGCCGGCGTTGAGGTCACTGAACGCCATCACGCGGGGGTCGGCCACCGCCATCGGCAGCTCGTCGAGCGGCGGCCCGATGCCGCCGGTCTCGAAGAAGATGTGCGCGTGCGGGGCGTGGATGCGCTTGGCCACCGCGGCGGCCAGCATGGCCACGCCGGTCCCGGCGAAGAGCACGTCGCCGTCCTTGATGAAACGCCCGGCGGCGATCGCCATCATCTCGCGCGCGGAGCAGGCGGGGCAGGAGGCGCCGGGCGTGGGGGTCGGGTCGGCCATCCTCGTCACCTCCGGTCCAGGCCCGGCGCGTAGCCGGCGACGGTGTTGGCGCGGATGCGCGCGAGCTGCGCGCCGCCGACCTTGTCGAGGTACGCGTCCCAGCTGTCGATGCCGTAGACCCACTCGTCGAGGTAGGCGGCCCACTGCCCGTCGTCCTTGGCGACCGCCTTGTAGTGGTTGAGGTGCCTCGGGTCGTAGTCGTAGAAGTAGCGGCACGCGGTCGGGTGGGCGCCGTACGGCACCGGCACGACGGCGTCGACCAGGAACGGGGGCAGCGCGTTCTGGTCGGGGTCGAGCCGCAGGTAGTCCTCGGGGACGATCTCCTCACAGGTGACGATCACGGCCGACGCCGCCTTGCACTGTTCCAGGTCGGCGAAGGTGAGGCCCTTGATGCGCACCGTGCCGTCGGTGCTCACCTGCTGGGCGTGGATCAGGGAGACGTCCGGCGTGAGGGCCGGCAGGAGGGCGACGTCGTCGTCCGGGTGGCCGAAGGGGTCGGCCATGACGTGGACCTTCTTCCTGGCCACCCGGTCGCCGTCGCGGATCCCGGGCGGGAAGCCCTCGAGCTCGAGGACGTCCGTCCCCAGTCCGGACTTGCTGGGGATGAACGGCGTGTTCAGCGCCCCGGCGAGGAAGCGCAGCGTCATCTGGTTGTTGGTGTAGTCCTCGACGAGGACCTCGCCCCGCTCGACCGCCTTGCGGAAGCGGATGCAGGTGGGGGCGAAGCGCCCGTTGCCACCGTAGGCGATCTCGATGCGGGAGACGCAGCCCGCGCCCACGAGCAGGTCGAGCGCCTGGCCGTTGGAGTGCGCCACGAGGTGCAGGTCGCGGACCCGGCGCCGCGCGATCTCGTAGACGAGCGCCATGGGGTTGCGGTTGATGGTGAACCCGCCCACGGCGATCTGCTGGCCGTCGTGGATGAAGCGTTCGGCGGCGTCGGCGACGGTCATCAGCTTGCCGTCGAGGCCGTTCGGCTCGCCCATGCGCTGCCTCCTCCTCGGTCTCGGGGGGCCAGAGACGCGAAGACCCCCAGGGCGGACGTGCTCGTCTCCGCTGGGGGGCATGGCCGGGACGGGCGGGGGGCGGCTCCGCGCCGAGACCATGCGGCAGCAGGGCCATGATACACGCCGCCCCTGCCCGTGCAAACGACGGACCGCTGATAGAATGAGATGGAGATGGCTACCGGAGAGGGCAAGACGGGCGAGGCGGAGGCGCAGGTCACGACCTTCCTGTTCTCCGGGTACGCCCGGCTGCCGCAGGACGTCTCGCACCAGGCGATCTACAAACGCGTCGGCATCGTGCTCGAGGTCGACGAGACCGGCGTGATCGTCGGCTGCACGTCCTCGCTGATCATGGACGTGGCGCGCGACTTCTTCGCCCGCCTCCTCCTCGGGCGCAACGTCCTCGGCGAACGCCGTGAGCTCGAGGCGCTGGTGCGCTACCGCTACCGCGGCCACTCGCAGGCCGCGCTCATCTCGGCCCTGCACAAGGTCTTCGAGGCCGTCGACCAGTCGCCCCTGGTGCTGGGGGACGCGGCCTACCCCCTGCCCAGCGCCAAGCACCCGGACGTCGGCACCGAGACGTACGGCTGAGGCGCGCGGCGGGCTCCGGCCGCCCGCGCGAGCCGCTCCGCGTCGTCCCGCNNCGTCCCGCGCGTCGCGTCGCCGGCCGTGCCTTGTTCCACAATGGCGAACCGGCGCCCGCTTGCGTCCCCGCCGCCCGCGTGTATGATGACGACGCTGCACACAGAGCCGCAGACGGGCGCCGTCTCCGCCCGCTGACCCAGGCACTGGACCCCCAGCGACCGCGTAGGCGTGCCCTGGGGGTTTCGTCGTTTCCGGGGACGAGTTCCAGAGGAGGAGCTGCATGGACTTCCGCTACACGACCGAGCAGGAGATGTACCGTCAGGCCATCCGCGAGTGGCTGACCAAGAACCTCGAGCCGCGCGCCCGCGCGATCGACGAGGCCGAGGCCGGCATCCCGACCGACCTCACCGAGGGCATGGCGGAGCTGGGCATGTTCGGCGTCACCATCCCCGAGGAGTACGGCGGCATGCCGCTGCCCGACGAGGAGCGCCTGATTTACGCCATGATCACCGTGCACGAGATCGCGCGCGCCGACCTCTCGATGAGCACGCCCGTCTACACGCTGCTCACCATCGGCTGGGCGTACATCGTCAACCGGTACGGCACCGAGGAGCTCAAGCAGGAACTGCTCCCCGCCGTGGCCGCCGGCAAGGCCTTCGCCGGCATCAACACGACCGAGCCCGGCGGCGGCTCCGACCTCGCCGCGATCACGACCATCGCGCCGTGGAGCGAGGAGAAGCAGGCCTACATCATGAACGGCGAGAAGGCCTACGTCTCCGGACCCAAGGAGTGCGAGAAGTGGGGTCCGCCGAGCGGGCACTGCACGCTGGTCAAGACGGACCCCGAGCAGAGCTACAAGGGTTTCACCTTCATCTGGGTCCCCGCCCACCTGCCCGGCATCAGCTACACGACCTACAAGGACATGGGTCGCATGGGCCTGAGCACCGGGGGCTGGATCTACAAGGACGTCGAGCTGCCCAAGAAGTACGTCCTCGGCGAGGAGGGCAAGGGCTTCTACGTCAACATGGACGGGTTCAACGCCGCCCGCGTCCTGGTCGCGGCGGCCTGCCTCGGCGGCGCCGAGAAGGGCCTCGAGATCAGCGCCGAGTACACCGCCCAGCGCAAGACCTTCGGCAAGCCGCTCGGCAAGTGGGAGGGCATCTCGTTCGAGATGGTCGACGACTGGATGCAGCTCGACATGCTCAAGCTGAACCTGCTGCGCGGCGCCTGGATGATCGGCCAGGAGCACACCAACCCGGGCCAGTTCGGCCGCAAGGAGATCAACAAGGTCATCTCGACCTGCAAGTGCCTGGCGCCCACGCTCTGCCACGACATCGCCCGCCACGGGATGATCTACCACGGCGCCTTCGGCTACACCAAGGACACTCCCCTCGAGATGCTGCTGCGCGGCGTGATGAGCTACGAGGTCGGCGCCGAGGGCGGCCTCATGATCATGCGCGGCATCATCGCCCGCGACGAGTGGGGCGAGACCCACAACCCGTTCAAGGACTGATCTCCGCAGGCGGATCGACGTCGGGTGCGGCGAAGCGGCGCCCGACACTGACGGACTGAAGCGGACGAAGGCCGGCAAGGAGGTCGCCACATGGAAAGAGTCGAGTGCATCGTCGTCGGCGGCGGCCTCGCCGGCCTCTCCGCGGCCTACGGCCTGGCCGAGGCCGGCGTGGAGGTCATGGTCCTCGAGCGCGGCGACTACAGCGGCGCCAAGAACGTCACCGGCGGGCGCCTCTACCTGAAGCCCATCCGCGACATCTACCCGGAGCTGTGGGACGAGGCGCCCTTCGAGCGGCCGGTGGCGCGCGAGCTGGTCACCATGATGGCGGAGGACGCCCACACCACCGTCGAGATCGCCTCCGACCGCTTCACCGCGGGCGCGCCGCAGAGCTACACCGTGCTGCGCGCCAAGCTCGACCAGTGGCTGGCGGAGAAGGTCATGGAGAAGGGCGCCATGGTGGTGCCCAACATGAAGGTCGACGAGCTGCTGCGCGAGGACGGGCGCGTGATCGGCATCCGCGCCGGCGAGGACGAGATCGGCGCCGACGTGGTCGTGGTGGCCGAGGGAGTGCTGCGTCTGCTCAGCAGCGCGGCCGGCCTCGCGACCCAGCCCAAAGCACGGCATCACGCCCTGGGCTACAAGGAGGTCATCGAGCTCCCGCCCGGAGTGATCGAGGACCGCTGGCATCTCAACCCGGGCGAGGGCGCGGCCCAGCTCTTCATGGGCGAGTGCACCAAGGGCATGATGGGCGGCGCCTTCCTCTACACCAACAGGGAGAGCATCTCGCTCGGCATCGTGGTCGGGATGGAGGACATGCGCCGCCGGCGCGACGGCACGGAGAGCTGGCAGCTCCTCGACGAGTTCAAGGAGCTGCCCCAGATCCGGCCGCTGGTCGCCGGCGGCACGGTGGCCGAGTACTCGGCGCACGCGATCCCCGAGGGCGGCATCAGCCAGGTGCCGCGCCTGGCCGGCGACGGTTATCTCGTCACCGGCGACGCCGCGGGGTTCTGCCTCAACGCGCTGGTCACCGTGCGCGGCATGGACTTCGCCGTCGCCGCCGGCCATCTGGCCGCCGAGGCGATCAAGCGCGCCAAGGCGACGGGCGACTTCTCCGCCGCCGGGCTCGCCTCCTACGAGGGGTCGCTGCGCTCGAGCTTCGTGCTCCGCGACCTCGAGACGGCGCGCACCATCCCGTCCTTCATGGAGAACCCGCGCCTCTTCACCCACTACCCGCGCGCGGTGGCGCGGCTCCTCGAGAGCGTCTACACCGTGGACGAGCGTCCGCAGGACGGCCTCGTCAAGAAGGCCTGGAAGAGCGTGCGGCGCGACTTCCTGAACGTGGCCACCGTCAAGGACGCCTGGTCGGCGCGCAGGATCTGAGGAGGGGGAGCGATGCCCATGAAGATCGACGCCAAGCTCGGCCTCGACGTCTTCAAGCTCGACAAGGAGCCGCACATCGTCATCGACACCGAGGTGTGCAACGCGGTCTGCACCGACGACGCCTGTCTGTACGTGTGCCCCGCCGACCTCTACGAGCGCGACGACCAGGGCCGCATGACCGTGAACTGGGAGGGCTGCCTGGAGTGCGGCACGTGCCTGATCTGCTGCGACCCGCGCGCCCTCTCCTGGAAGTATCCCGGAGGGCCTTACGGGGTCCAGTACCGGATGAGCTAGAGCGGGCCCCGGCCCGGAGAGGGCCGGAGGACCCGTGACGACCGACGACCCGCGACGAGAGAGGTGAGCCTGTGGACATCGTCGTCTGCGTGAAGACCAACCCGGACCTGGAGATGGTCCGCGTCAAGGACCGCGTGGCCCAGACCGAGGGCGTGCCGTACAAGATCGGCGACCTCGAGAAGAACGCGCTGGAGGCGGCGGTGGCGCTGCGCGAGGCCGGGGCGGCCGCCAAGGTCACCGCCCTGTGTCTGGCCGAGGGCAACCGCAAGGCGGCCGAGGACATCAAGACGGCCCTGGCGATGGGCGCCGACGAGGCCGTCGTGGTCGACGACCCGGCGCTGGCCGATCCGGACGAGGCGGCGGTGGCCGCGGCGCTCGCCGTCGCCGTGAAGAAGATCGGCGCCTGCGACCTGCTGCTGTTCGGCGAGGGCTCGAGCGACAACTACACCGGCCAGGTCGGCGCCCGCGTCGCCGAGCTGCTCGGCCTGCCGCAGATCGGCTACGCGCGCAAGGTCGAGGCGGCGGACGGCGCCGTGCGCTGCGAGCGCAGCATGGACGACATGATCGAGACGGTGGAGGCGCCGCTGCCGGCCGCCGTCACCGTGGTCAGCGAGATCAACGAGCCGCGCATCCCCGGCCTCATGCAGATCATGAAGGCCAAGAGCAAGCCGCTCCAGGTGTGGTCGCTGGCCGACCTGGGCCTGGAGGCCCCGGCGCCGGTGCGCGAGATCGTCAGCAACCTGGCGGAGGAGCAGGACCGCAAGCACATCGTGTTCGAGGGCACGGCGGCCGAGCAGGCGGACGCCTTCGTCGACGCCCTGACCCGCGAAGGCGTCCTGGGGAGGTAACGATGACCGAGCTGCTCGTCTACAGCGAGAGAGTCGACACCGCCCGGGAACTGCTCGCCGGCGGCAGGGAGCTCGCCGCGAAGCTCGGCCTCGGCGTGAGCGCCCTGGCCCTGGGGCCGGGCGCCGCGGCCGCGGCGGCGGATCTGGCCGCCGCCGGCGCCGACACCGTGTACGTGAGCGAGGAGGCCGTCTTCGACGGCTGGCCGGCCGACGCCGTCGCTGCCGGCCTGGCGCAGGTCGCCGGACAGGCCGGCGCGGGCGTCGTGCTCGTCGGCTCCACGCGGCGCGGCAAGGAGACGGCGCCGCGGCTGGCGCAGAAGCTCGGCGCCGGTTGCGTCACCGACGTCAGCAGCCTCGTCGTGGAGGACGGCGAGCTGGTCGCCGGGCGCTACGCCTTCGGCGGCGCCACCGTGGCGCGCGAGAAGCTCACCACGCCGGTCAAGGTGTTCGCCGTGATGCCCAAGACGTTCAGCACTGAGGGCGCGACGCCCGGGGCAGGGGCGGTGGTCACGCAAACCTTCACCGTCGAGTCGAAGGTGAAGGTTCTCGACCGGCGCGCCAAGGAGGGCGACGTGGTCAACCTCGACGCGGCGCCGGCGATCGTCTGCGCCGGACGCGGCTTCGGCGCGCGTGAGGACCTCGCCCTGGCCGACGATCTGGCCGCTGCCCTGGGCGCCGTGGTGGGCTGCACCAAGAGCCTGGCCGACTTCGAGTGGCTCGGCGAGGACCGGATCATCGGCCTCTCCGGCGCCAAGACGGCGCCCGACCTGTACGTCGGCGTCGGCATCTCCGGCCAGATCCAGCACACCGTCGGCATCACCGGCGCCAAGCTGATCGCCGCCGTGAACAAGGACAAGGAGGCGCCCATCTTCGCGATGGCCGACTACGGCCTGGTGGGCGACCTCTACGAGCTGGTGCCGGCGCTGGTCGAGCGGCTGAAGAACGCCTGACCGTCCGACGAGCGACCAGTCGTCCGGACGACGGCAGTGCGACGGCGGCGGACGCTCTCTGAGCGGCCGCCGTCCGCGTCGCGCGAGTCGCTCCCGGGGTGAGAGACGGCGCGCCGGGAGCGCGACGGGGCGGGGCCGCCGCGGCGGCCCCGCCCCGCTCATCCGCCCAGCCGCTCGAGGTGCGGGGCGAACGCGGTCGGCGGCTGCGGGTCGTCGCAGGGCACGCCGGTCAGCATGTCGCGGTCGCCGATCGCGTCGGCGACCTCGTCCGCGCCGGCGCCGTCGAGCAGTCCCTGCACGACCGCGAGGCAGCGTTCCGTCTCGGTGACGGCGAGCGCGAGGATCTCGTCGAACGTCTCGGTGCGCGGCTCGTCCGGCCGCGACGGACGGAACCAGCGGCGCCGCGTGGTCGCGAGGTCGACGACGAGCGCGAGCGGCTCGTCGGGGTAGACCTGCGTGCGGGTCATCACGCCGGCGCGGTCGAGCGCCGGCGCCAGCAGCGTCAGCAGCCTGGTCAGCGGCGCGCGCCGGTCCGACATGGCGGAGTAGATGAGCGCCATGTCGCGGAAGGACGCGCGCCCTGCGGCGGCCGGGAACGCGACGCCGTACACGTCGCCGAGCACGCGGGTGAGCATGCGCGCGACGACGGCGGTCTGCCGGCGCGACATGCGCAGCAGGCC
>MTKZ01017338.1_pt1 | contig 16126 bp, 14 predicted proteins | sample 1042781 | NCBI WGS metagenome assembly MTKZ01 (sample SAMN06212207, study PRJNA360539) | anaerobic digester metagenome | biome: Wastewater treatment plant; material: sludge; isolation source: anaerobic digester fed with sludge from wastewater treatment plant | place: Denmark: WWTP Viborg ...
GACGCCCTGTTTTCATTCGAACATTCCCCCGCCCGGGATATTTATGGCAATCTCTACGCAGCCTTGGAAACGGGCGGTGATATCACACCGGAAGCTGCCGCCGTGAAGAAACTTTGGGCGGGGTATGGCTTCCGGGAAAATGGACAAACCGAGTTTGCCTGCCGGGCTTTTAAAGAAGCGGTATCCTATGATGGCCGGTATGCCCTCGCCTGTTTTGAATTGGGAAATGCATACTATGCCTTACGCCGGTACCAGGAAGCCGCGGAAGCGTTTGCGTCGGCCGCGGCGGCGGACGGCCGGTATCATATGCTGGACAGTCTCGGGCGTGCCTTGCGCTCAGGGGGGCGCGTTGAAGATGCCTTTGAGGCGGTGCAGGCGTACCGCGAGGGTATCGGCGCGCAAAGCCGCGGCGAATATGAGGTCGCGTCCGTCTTGTTGCGACAGGCCGCCGCCGCCGACCCCCATCTCGATGATGCTTACACTTCGCTGGCCTTTGTCCTGATTGTCCAGAAGAAGATTGAAGAAGCGCAGGAGGTACTGAATGCCTATCTGGCGCTGGACGGTACGCCCGTTCCCGGTGCTTACGGCTTGCTGGCGGTCGTATCTATTGCTCGAAACGAACTGGATAAGGCCTTGGAATACGCGGAAAAGGCCTTCACCATGGATGAAGCCTACGCAAGGCAATTCAGTTCCTTCTTTTATGCCTTTCTTCGCGACGGAGATTATACTATGACAGTGGAGGCGATGGAGGCGCTGAAGGCGGAGGGAGTGGACCTGTATCCGCTGGTATATGAATATGTGGTCCATCTGCTACTCTGAAGCGTAGGCGCGTGAGCCGCTCTTGCTGAAAATTTATTATGGGTTCAGTTTCTTACCACAAGGAGCGTTATGTCCTGGTTGAGTTCAAGAATCCACAAACAACGCGTCATTCCGGTTTTTCGCGGTGGAAAAAGGACGCTTAGCGGCGCGGGTGCCAAACCGCGAAAAGACCGGAATCCAGTTCCTGAAGCCGTGGATGCGGGATTGGCCGCATTCGTTGTGTTTTTCGAGAAGGGAACTGGGTATTCATTGCAGCAGGCCCAATCTGGATTCCGGTATTTTTCGCGTTGTCCAATACCGTTCTTCGACCCGAGCCGGAGATCGCGAAAAAACCGGAATGACCATGTTTACGGCTGTTCATAAGGAAAGGTGAAATAGGTTGATACAGGCGTTTTTTACTCTCCCTTTATTTTTCTTTATCTATAGCAGTGCAACTTGTTGCGCCAAAGACACCACTTCTTCCGGGCGACGTCCCGAAAGAAGCGCAGTCCCTTATACTTTTGATATGTCTGCCGAATCGAGGAAAGGGTTTCCTATATGCCGCTGATAGAGGATGGACACCCGCAGGTCTATGCGCCCATGGTGTGGCGTTCATTCGCGAAGATCAATTTGTACCTGGATGTGTTACGAAAACGTCGCGACGGTTACCACAATATTGAAACGATATTTCAGACCGTAAGTCTTTACGATGAACTCACCTTTATTAACGACGACAGTCTTTCCTTGTCCTGCAACGGGCCGGGATTGGATATGGGACCCTCCAATCTTGTGTATCGCGCCGCGGCGTTGCTCCGGGAGGAAACCGGATGCCGAAAGGGAGTGCGCATACACTTGGACAAGCGCATTCCTATCGCGGCGGGATTGGCCGGCGGCAGCGGCAACGCGGCCGCCACCCTTGCCGCTTTGAACAATCTATGGAATTTGAGGCTTTCCTTCGGACATCTGGCGCGCCTGGCGCGCGGACTGGGGGCCGATGTCGCGTATTGCCTCTATGGCGGTACCATGGCGGGAACTCAGCGTGGGGAAGCGTTGGTTCCGTTGCCGCCGGTACACGAACCGTGGTTTATTCTCGTCCATCCTGCCGCCGCCATGAGCACGGCTTCCGCCTATAACCATGTTCTTCTTAAAATGAGCCCTGAATTTCCTTTCGCCGAAAGGACCCCTTCCTTCCGCAAAGCGATTATCGCCTTGGCGGAAGGGGATTTTCCCCGGGTGCTTTTCAATAGGATGGAAAAACCCGTCTTCTCAGAGCATCAGGCCCTCGGAGAACTGAAAGAACGTTTATACAAGGCCGGCTGTGGGGCCGTCGCCATGAGCGGCAGCGGTCCCACGCTGTTCGGAGTGTGCCGCTCCCGGCAGGAGGCACTCAGGATAGCGGAAGTGTTCCATGCCGAGAAACCGGAGTGTCCAACAAGTGTGGTGAATCCCTCGCCGAAGGGTATCGAGTGGGTGCGATAACAGACCTGGCGGTTCCCTCCCTCATCTTTACGGGCAACCTCCCTTTTTATAGGGCAATCCCATTGTGTATACTACTTAGACTGCGAATAGAAACACGGTAACTAATGACCAGGCAGTCATGTGGCGTGTAATTACGCTATGAGGCTAACCCAAACTCAGATTTCCTGAACCCGTTGGAAATGTGCATGCATTGGTAAACAAACGGAAAGACGGAGGAAAAAGGGACTGATGACGAAATAGCCATCAGTAACGAAGAATCCACGCCTTTCGCTGCAATTGGCTAGTTCGTTGTTTGCGGGTGGTGCGCCGTGGGATTCACCCGTAAACCGCCTTGTCGGTGCAAGGGTAATAAGGAAAAAAAATGTAGAAGCGGCATCTTGCCGCCTTGTATCAAGGAAAACATGCGGACCGCAATCACGATGGAAGCGGCAAGATGCCTCTTCTGCGATTGTCGTCATTCCTTATGTGCGGATTTAGGATGGAGTGTACGGATTGACAACAGAACTACAATTGGAAGTGGGCCGGGTACTCGCGGAACGGTACGAGATACGCCAGAAACTCGGACGGGGCGGCATGGGCTCCGTCTACCTGGTTTTTGACCAAAAAACAGGACGGGAAGTGGCGTTGAAAATGCTTCACGCGAAATACGCGGGCAGCAAATATGCCATTGCACGCTTCATCCGCGAAGTGACAACCGCGCGAAGCCTCAATCATCCGGGCATCGTGAAAATATTCGATGCCTGTAAATCCGACAATATCCTGTTCTATACCATGGAATATGTGGAAGGTAAAACCGTGCGTCAGTGGCTGCAGGAAAGGCATCGCCTGGAATTTAAATCCGTTGTCCGGGTATTGTGCCTGGTGGCGGACGCGTTGAGCCACGCCCATAAAATCACCATACACCGCGATCTTTCCCCTGAAAACATCATGGTCATGAGAAACGGGTCGATCCGTCTGTTGGATTTCGGCCTCGCGAAACTCGATGACCAGTTCAAAGGGCTGACCGTCGTAGGCACCAATCTCGGAAAATTCCGGTATACGGCGCCGGAACAACAGTTGGATCCGGCCAAAGTGGATTATCGGGCCGACCTGTTCTCACTCGGGGTGATGTTTTTTGAATTGCTTACCGGCAGAGCGCCCCATCCGGGACACAGACTCAGCCAGTTATGTCCCGGTTTGCCGTCGGGTGCGGACGCTTTCGCGGAAAAAGCAATGGCGCCGGATCCCGATAAACGGTTTCAAACCGCAGTCGAATTCCGCGATGCGCTGCTCGAACTCTATCGAAGTTCCAGAGGCGCATCAGAACAGGATACCGTCCTCCGGAAAAGTCCTAAACAAAAGTGGTATCAACGGATTTTCGCCTTCTTTTCAGTCCGTGCTCGTAGCGGACAGCGGAAAAACGGCGACAAAGCCAAGTAGGACCACGCATGTCTGTGAGACGAGGCTCGATGTGATAATCGCCTCGCCAACAGCGTTTCAATCCACGCGCTCCGCCGCGCGGGGCACAAACGAACATAGAGCGCATCGCCTGTGCCAACTTCCCTGTTTTGTCCGTTACATTATTCCATTTGGTAACGCAATTGGGTGCAAATTTTTACTTTGCAACTGTGGGGATTTATATAGCGGTCGTCGGGAGCTCGTTAGCAGCCCCGTATTTTAGTAGGCGTACCTTCCCAGGTGCGCTATAGGGGTAATCTCCATAACTTGTTACACTATGGCGCACCTTGGAAGGTATGCTCACTGGTCCCATGGAGTTATGGTGTATTTCGTGAAGTGTTTTTCGTCACGGGAATTCGAGGGAAAAGCGGCCGTCGGGAACTCGTTATCAGCCCCGTATTTTAGTAGGCGTACCTTCCCAGGTGCGCTATAGGGGGTAATCTCCAGCACTTGCTGCACTATGGCGCACCTCGGAAGGTATGCTCACTGGTCCCGTGGAGTTATGGTGTATGTCGTTGGTTGCCAAATTTTATGTGGCAACGAGCCAGGGTGCGCGGGTGTTGGTTCAATTTTAAAAAGGATATCGTGCCCAGACAGAGCAGTATTGCCGCGACCATGCCAGTCATGGGCCCCGGGGGGAGCTGGGTGAGTACCACAAGTTCAATGTGTTCGGAATCCACGGTGGAAAAATCGTCCATGGCGCGGCAGAAATAGTATCCCGCGTCCTCCGGGGCCAGTTCCGGGAAGAAGAGGCTGGCATCCAGTGCATCGGCGATGGGAGTANNCCTCCGTGGGTGGTTACCCTGAGCGTAAGGGGAAGACCGCTGTTTTTGTATTCAAGGGTACCGCAAAGCAACTGAATAGATAGTGGTTCCGACTCGCCTTCGGCTGCGGCTTCACCTTCGAGTGAGGGTTCACCTTCGGCTGGGGGTTCACCTTCCTCTGGTGATACCAGCGTTACGGTACCTGGAAGGTATAGGACATCTGAAATATCCTGGGCATCCGCCGTGCTGAACGAGCGGGGGATGGGAACATCGCCGAAGGAAACGAGTGTAGCTCCTGTAAGCATGTCAGAGGCGAGGAAGGTCAAACGCGCGATTTCATAGGGGCCTGGCGCGAAAGTTTCCATAAAATCAAGGCCTATGAGAATACCCAGTTTACCATTTGGTGTTTCGTTTTCATTTCGGACGAAGGTGGCGTTGGAAGGAAGACCGGAACCGCGCAGCGCGGACTGGTAGGTCAGGTAGGACAAATCAAAAGCAAAACTAAACCCTGCGGCATTTTCCATGCCCTGAGCTTCGAGGAGAACGGACAGGGTGACCACGTTCCCGGAGATTACCTCCATAGGGACGATTCGCACGACGGTCGTGTTTTTGGCGGCATTGCCGGACTCTTGCCGGAATTGTGTTGATTCGGCATGCACTGGAATGGTTGCCATACCCCAGAGACAGATTAGCAGGAATGCCGTCACAGGCAGGACGTGTAAAGGATTGCAGTCTGTTCTGCCGCATCTGCCGGTGGTGGGCGTTCGGAGGATTTGCATACGCATGCCTTTCTGCTTGATTCTGAAATGTCGTGGATAATAAAGGTATGGGCCATGGGATGGTGCGAATTCTATTTGGCGCCAGGAACACCGAATGGAATATACCTTATGTCACACCAAAATAATATCATCCGGCTTTGTGGCATTCAAGGTCGGGCAAGGAAAGCGGTTTATCAGATCTCCAATGCGGGTGCTGTTCTTTGGTTTGAGCGTGTGTACAGCCATCCAGAATCTGGTGTCCAAATTCCTATTTGGCCCTCACGAACATGGACTACAAGTAGCGAAAATATGTATTGAAATCACCACAGAGACGAGAAATAGAATTTCAAGAGGGGGTGGATTCCCAAATAGGAATTTCAGACTCCCTGTTCTCGTCGGGGTTATTCAATGATTACTCGGAATCCGGCTTGGCACTTTTTTGATGCCATGTTCGTATAGGACCGCAAGAAAGGGACAGACCGCGAAATAGCCAATAGCGAGCAGTAAAGGGCATCCATGCTTCGTTACTGACGGCTATTTCGCCGTCAGTCTCTTTTTGCTCCGTCTTTTTGTTCGTTTTCCAGTGCCATGGGCATTTCCGACGAGGTCAGTATGCCTGAATGTGGGTACCCGTTAAAAGCAAATTTTAACCCGTCATTGCGGGCAACCCCCCGTGATGCGTTGGTGTGGTTCGCTTTTAATAAAAGTCTGTGCTGCGCATAGCGCCGTTATCTTCGCACAAGAGGCCCTGGCGCTTCCGGCGATTTGACATTCAGAATACAATATCTTTAAAATGTACAGGCAATGGGGCGGCATAGCCAAGTGGTAAGGCAGAGGCCTGCAAAGCCTTTATACCACGGTTCGAATCCGTGTGCCGCCTCCATTTTTTTGTCCTGCCGAATTCCATAGGTGTATTAAGGAAGCTGCGGGCGTCTATGTTCGAGGGGAATATTGTGGAAGAGGGAATTCCTGCGAATGCCTGTGCCAGATTCAACTGCCGTGATTGAGACAGGTACAAGAAAACCCCCGCGCCGCCGGGCAGGAACGGGGGGGGGCAGGACGGCCTTAGTGGTGCGGGGAGTCAGGCTTGCCTTTTGCTTCCCGAATGCGAGCCTCAATACCGATTGCGGGATGGCAGCCTTTCCGGAATGGAGTTCGCCTGTGGGTCCGGTTGGTCAGATTCGGTCATGTGGGCTTTTTTAAAGGAGGGAGGTAATATCCGTCAATAAAGAGCCCGCATCGGTAGTATCCGTAGACCAATCGTAAGGGTCGCTGGCACTTTGTTCTTTGGATACGATCAAGGTGCCGATGACCTGCAGGATTTGACCGGCCACACTCATAATGTCTCCCAGGATAATTTGGGCGTGCGCAGGTTTCCCTGAGAGGTTTGAAATGTGTTTCATACTGAGAGCCTTTATTGTTATACATGGCTAAACACGTCTAAACTCACCCGTATTGTGCGTAGCAAAGCCAATCACAGGATGCATTATACGCGTACTTCGCGTGCCAGCGCAACAGAATCCACTTGGTTTTTGTGAACCGCACAGCGACTGCGCGTCCTGTGCCACCCTCGGGCGTCAAACTACTCTACCATTAACGACGCTCTCTGTCACACGATACCTATAACTCCGGAACGGTGCGCTGAGGGCCGGTCCATAACATTTCTGCCTACGGGCGCCTGTGGCGGAAGGATGAACAAAATTCTACGGCACGGGAAGAAACCGGTTCATGCCAGGCCTTCATCGGCTTGACCTGCGGCAGTTCATTCATGATTCCATGCCGCTACGATTTAATAACCGCCGCCGAGGGGATTTCCAGGATAGTCCCCGAAAAGCAGGGATTTGATAAAGAAAACAATGTACATCAGGTTCACGCCGATGAAGAATTCCCACATAACCGGTAGTCCTTATTGTTTGGTTTTTGAAACAAAGTACAGGGTGTACATAGCGTTTGTAACCAATCTGACAGGCGTTTGTTTGAGCGCCTGTTTACCAGCATGCAATCTCACGAAATTATACACGATCTGCGGCGAAAAAAGGATACTTGGGCATTTCGTGCATAGACCGTTTCACTTATGCCCGCCGGGAATATAAAGCCAGGATTTCCACCGTCAATATCAAGGGGTCAGCAACAGGTAATCGAGGCCAAACATATTTCCGGGACTGGCTTCAGCACGGCACCCTGCGGATTCCACCTGCAACAGGTTCTCCCCTTGTTTCAGGTGGCACCTGCCCAGACTGCGTTCTTTGGCGACAATGACTTTTTCGTGGTAGAAGTCGATTGGGCTGCCGACCTTCTCGCCATTGATGTAAAGTTGATGCATGCCATAGTCCGGCGCCATGGTGAAGGCCGCCCGCACTTCATAGTCGCCGGGTTCGTCCACAAGAAATGCAAGCACCAGTTTGTCGCCGGTGCCGCCATGCTTCCACCATAATTGAAAGGCCCGGCTCCAGGGCCAGGGTCCGCCCTGTACTTCCGCGGTGCCGTTGCTTACGGAAACGATCCGCATTTTTTCACCTTCCAGGGCGCCTTCCACGCCCGGGGGTTCGGGAATCTCCGGTATGACCAGCAGATTCGGGTCTATGGGCGCAAAGTTGTCCGTTGCGCCGGGCGCCCCGTACCAGTAGGCCATGATGGCCTGGGTGATTTTGGTGTCGGCCCAATGCCATACTTCCAGGTCAAATTTGAGAGAGGTATTGAAGGGAATGTCATCCATGATGTGAAACCGGCTCACGCAACTGTGCCCCATGTTGCCGGGGCCGTCACAGCGAACCTGGTTATGGTAGGCATGGGTAAAGAGCGCCGTATTACACCAGGCATATCCGAAATAATCTTCCGTGCCCGTGCCGAAGAAACCGGGAAATGCTTGCCCGTCCACGTAAATCTTCTCATCGCCTTCTCCCCACCAATCCTTGACAGGGTTCGCAATATGCAGCATGACCCCGCAGAAGCGTCCCCTGCCGTTTGCCGTGAGGTAATTCCAGTCCTGCATCGGCCGTGTCTGGATGTCCTTTTCAGAGCGCCACTTGGCATGGAAATAGAGGGAGTCCTCCGTCCAGGGCCGGTCTTTCACGGCGAGAATGCCTTGCAGTTGTACAGGGATGCCGGAGAGGTTGCGTATATGAGTGACGGCTTCCCGCTTGAAAGGCATGACCCAGGAACTGTACAGGGTCCCGTCTTCCAGAACGCCGCTTGGAAGGGATTTATAGGGATTGACACCGGGTGCCGTACCGAAAAAATCTCCCAGCGGCGCCAGTATCGCGGGGCTGTGGCCGTCGAAAGCGATGGAGACAACGCAACCTCGCAAGGCCGCCTCCATGTTTTCCGCCGAAACCTTACAGGTAATCCGGCATAGGGCCGCCGGGCCGGGCAGGGTTATGGACTCATCGGCGCCCGGGGCGAGGGTTACATCATAGGGCGTAAATGCCCCCTGTTGAGGGTTTATATTCTGGCCTGGGTCGGTCAGGACCGTTGAGACGGCCTGAATTTTTTCGAAAGAGGATTGGGCCTCCTCCGCCGTGTAGGTCCTGACCGGGGTGCCTTCCTTATAGGTCCTGTAGTCGATTATGTAATAGATGTTTCCCTCCGTGATGGTGACTTTACAGTGTTCAGCATAAAGGATGGGGAAATAACTGTTCCACCCCCGGCTGCGCTCGCCGCAGAGCGGGGCGATGAAGGGAGCCACCTTACCGCCCAGAAAGTCCTGAAGCGGCATTTCTATGGCTGGAGAGGCCTGCCGGTCAAGATAAAATTTGACGACACCGCCGTCGTTCGGATTGGCGGACCAGAACCGTACTATCGCGCCGGGGCCTTCCGCATCCATCAGCACATATTCCACTTTCCCATCGATTTGTTCTTCCCTGAGGTGTTTACCCCGGTCTCCATTGGCAAACCAGTTTTCCTCTGTGAGAACGCCTGGGTCTGTGGACCGCCTGTCATAACTTGAGAACTGGTGCGTTGTGTAGTTTTCCTCCGTTTTGGTCAGGCGTTCCAGGTCGGTCATTTCATCCAATAACCGGTTGAGGTCAATGGCGGATTCCCCATGGGCCGGCGCCATCGGGAATAACAGAATACCCGCCATAACCAGCAGGCTTACAAGAAAGATTTTGTTGTAAAGCATAGCCAACCCTTTCCTTCTGCGTTTTTTTCGATTATGCTAATGATGCGTCACTCGCAATCATACCGCGTACAGGGTGTGCGGGTTCATCCCGATGCCGTTCTATCCATAATATGAATGATATCATCGAGTTCACCGGCGTTGAGAAAACCAATGGTGAAGGCGTCAATACATTCCAGACTCATGGCGAATTTCAGGCAAGTTTCCCGTTCTGCAGCATGTTTTCCTTCCCCCAGGATCTTCATGCCGATAACACCCTTCCCGTTCGCCCGTGCTTCACCTAGCACGGACTTGATCTCTTCCTGCGTGCCGTCCATGTGCGTTCCATAAGGATTGATACGGCCCAGCAGGATGTCCACCCAGTCGTGCTTGGCCGCCGCCTGAAGTGCGTGGAGGTGATGGCAGGATACGCCCTTGGCTTTGATGATGCCCTTTTGTTGAGCCCCGCTGAGCGCGTCCATACATCCGGCCATCTGTTCCGGCCAATCGCCTGTGGTCAGGCAGTGCAACAAAACCACATCAAAGTAGTCGGTGTTGACCTCCTGACGCATGCGGTCCAGGTCGGCTTGTATCTCTGCTGCCGTCGTGGCGCGGCTTTTGGTCAGGATGAATAAATCTTCCCGTTTCATGCCGGCCTCCGCCATGGCATCGCGGAGGTATTCATGGGAACCGTAGGAATCCGACAAATCATAATACCGTATGCCCCGTTCATAGGCATGGGTTAGTGTTTTAAGAAAGGTTTCACGTCCCTGGCGAATTTGTTCGGAGTTTTTGTTCCAGGCGCGGGTGCCCGTTCCAACTCCCAGGCGGGTGCATGAAAGCCCGGACTTGCCCAAGGCGCACCGCACCGAGGCTGCAGGCAATGGCGCACCGCTAGTGTCGGCGACACCAAAGGGATGCCGCAACCCCACCGTGGCGGCAATCGTCCCCGCCGTTCTCGTTATAAACTCGCGGCGATTGATACGTCTCATTTTTCAGGAATCCTATCTGGCTGTTTTGGATAGTTGAGGTTGCGGGGCCCTTTTCTCCTGGTCCGGAACTGTAACAAGGTAAGGATTTGTTTTTTCTCTTTACGGATAGGCCTGCCGTAACCGGTGTTTTGAATCTTTTGGAGTGCGTAAGCCGTGTTTGCGCCGTTTCTTTCTTGCTGATTTGAAATAAAACGCGAGTTATTAATAGTAAATTCAAAGCCTAAGTGCGTGTACGGAAAGTCGAGATTGCTTCACTTTGTTCGCAATGACGGCTTTATGGATGCTATGTCATTGCGAGTGAAACGAAGCAATCGAAATAGGCTGTGATAATTGCATGGACCGTCAAAGGGACTTTCCGTATACCCTCTAAGTGAAAGCAAAAACAAAAGTGCAAGCATGGCCTACACATTCCATAATAACGTCTATGCTACGATTCAATTATTTTTATAACACTTACGAGCCGATGGTCTGCTAGAGGTCAAAAGCACGGGGACGACCCAAAATTTCATGCAATACAATCGCCTGGGCCAATCCGGACCGGGACCGCAAAAACGCGGGCGCTCCCTGTTTGGAGGCTGAGTGCCGTTTAAGAGTGACTGCTTCCTGCTGTGCATGTGCTCGAACTTTAGCCAGAGCCGTTGCAGGCGTCGTTGGCTGAGGCTGTTGCGTATGCGGTTGTTTTCTGACTTGTTGCGCCTGTCGCGGCCGTTGCTGGGAGGCCGGCCTCGCTTGCTGACGGGGACCGGGCCCGGGAGGGGCGCTTACGAATGTTTTCTGCGGATGGGCATGGGCAGGCTGGGCAACCATTGGAGGCCGTTCAAAGGTTACCTGCCGTGCCGGGACCGGAGAAGGAGCGGGAGGGACGCTCTCTTCAAATACCCGGCGCACCTGCGGCGGTTCTTTGGGCTTCGCCACGATTATTTCGCCTTCCGTGTCTCCGAACAGCATCCTGCGCAACGGTTCCGGCAGTTCTTCCACCGTGCCGGGTTTTCGGGGTTCGGTTTCTCGATCCTGGGCCGCTTTTCGATCAGCCTTCCTTTTGTTGAGGATGCTGAACCCCATGAGGGCGATAAAAAGCAAGAAGCCTATGAGCTCATCCATGGCAGAATCTCCGCTATAGCTGCTTACGAGAGTTGCTTCGGTTCGTTAGGTTCCGGTTCCATCTTGGAAATGGTTTCGCGCATGTTCGTGTCGGCGTTGATATTCTTCATCTTGTAATAATCCATGATGCCGAGATTCCCGTTACGGAACGCTTCCGCTATGGCGAGAGGTACTTCCGCCTCGGCTTTTACCACCTGGGCGCGCATTTCCTGCACCTGTGCGAGCATTTCCGCCTCACGGGCACGGGCCATGGCCCGGCGTTCCTCGGCGCGCGCCTGTGCAATCTGCTTGTCGGCTTCCGCCTGCTTGATTTGCAACTCCGCGCCGATATTTTCGCCCACATCCACGTCGGCAATGTCGATGGAAAGAATTTCAAAAGCGGTGCCTGCGTCCAGCCCGCGCTGCAACACGGTCTTGGAAATGGAATCGGGATTCTCAAGCACCTTCTTGTGCGACTGGGAAGAACCAATCGTAGTTACAATGCCTTCACCCACGCGGGCGACAATCGTTTCTTCCGTGGCACCGCCTACCAGACGCCGGATATTGGTGCGTACCGTAACGCGGGCTTTGGCTTTCAGTTGGATGCCATCCATGGCCACGGCGGCGACCGTGGAGGGGCCCTTGGTCGGATCCGGGCAGTCGATCACCTTGGGGCGCACCGAGGTTTGCACCGCGTCCAGCACGTCACGGCCAGCCAGGTCAATCGCGGTTGCCTGCTGAAAACTTAACTCGATATTCGCTTTGTTCGCCGCGATAAGCGCCTGCACGACCCGGACCACGTTACCTCCCGCCAGGTAATGCGTTTCCAGTTCGTTGGTGCTGACGTTCAATCCTGCCTTGACCGCCATGATGCGTGAATCCACGATGATGGCGGGATTCACTTTGCGCAGACTCATACCCACCAGCTGCAGCCAGCCAACGCTGGCCTGGGATAACCAGGCGCGCAGCCAGAGCCGGAAGTAGGAGATGATGACCACGCCGACAATCATGCCGAACACGACCAAGGCAAACAATACGCTGCCCATAATAACGTTACCCATAAAAAGATTCCTTTCTGGTTGTTTCGTGCTATACGGTTTCCACGGGTTCCACCACAACACGGCTTCCGTGCACTTCCACGATGCGGACCCGTGTGCCTTCTTCTATAAAAATGCCGTTGCTGACCGCGTCAATACGCTTATCTCCCGATTTAATGGTACCTGAAGGGCGTAATGCGGTCAAGACGACCGCTTCCTGATGCAGGAGGCCGAGGTCAGAGGCGGCGCTGACATAGCCTGATTCGGCAGTCTGGGCATGCCCGAGCCGAAGAAAACTTCCCGCCCGTGTGCGTGTGAGTAAAAGAAACCCCAGCAGCGCGCATATACAAACACCGACCAGTTCGCCTATGACAATAAAGACCCCGTATCCGGGATAACTGTACACGCCGAGTACCGTGCTGATAAGGACCAGCAGAACACCCAATCCGCCCAATATGGCGCCTGGAAGGAAAAATTCGCTGATAATCAGCGCCATGCCGGCCACGAGAAAAAGTAACATCCATCCGATCATATGGCCGCCTCCCCCTTAAAACATTCCAGGAATGTAATCAATTGGGATATTTCCACCCGGATTCCCAGTAATACCTTACTTTTGTCGCTTGGATCCTTTGGATCGTCCGCTTCGATGTTATCGAAGGTACCAAGAAGGCCTGTGTCCTCTGCACAAAAGCGCCGCGTTTGTGCCAGCAGCTTGTTATAGCGGCGGGCAAAGGGAACGCAGGTATAGTACCCTGAACCTTGGGATGAAACGATTTCCATTTCCCTCAACAATTGACGAAGCATCTGCACCAGTGTTTCGCGCGTATCCATTTGTTTTACACTTTCTCTTCGGTTTCCCGGACCACGTAGCGGTTGCCTTCCACTTCTATTATCTGGATTGGGCGGTCGGCGTCTATGAACTCGCCCCGGGTCACAACATCATAGGAGGTGGTTCCAAACCGGCCCCTTCCGGAGGGGCGCAGCATAGTGGAGGCCTTCCCTTGAAGGCCGAGGGCGGCGCGGTGGTCCGAATCGCTCTGCACGGTGTACCCGGCGGCTGCGGATTCTGTGTGCGCAAGGATTAAGCCCCTGGCCAGGCGGGTTTGCGGGAATACCTTCCACGTAACCATTATCAACAGGATAAAGAGCAGCGAAGCGAGCATCACCGTTATACCGGCGTCGCGAAGCCGCATAAAATCCCAGGTGTATTCCGGGATGGGAACCCGGGTCAGGGATAGATAAATACCCACGGCAAGGCATAGCATACCAGACACGCCGGCCACGCCGAACCCCGGAATAAGGAAGATTTCGGCCACCAATAAAAGCAGGCCCACAATCACCAGCAGCAGGTCCAGCCATTCCGCCAGGCCGATGACCAGCCGGGAGCCAAAGTAAATCGACAGGCATACGCCCCCCAGGATACCCGGCAGGCCGAATCCGGGCGTTTTAAACTCAATATAAACGCCGGCTATACCGCACAGCAGCAGGAGCCCGGAAATCATTGGGCTGGTCAAAAAAGCGAACAAGGCTTCTGACCAGGTCATTTGAATCCGGACCAGGGGCGCCTCGCCATATCCGAGTTTATCAAGCGCTTGCTCTGGTATTTCCGAGGAAAATTGTATCAACCCTATTTCCATCGCTTCGCGCGTGGTCAGGGTGAGCAGTTTCCCGGCGGGCGAAATAAGCAGGGCCGTGTCTGGAAGCCCTTCGATGCCCGATAGGCGTTCGGTGTCCTCCCGGGTCTCTTCTGTTGCCTCATTTTTATCCTGCGGCGGCGAGGATTCTGTCGGAGAGGAGCCGCCGGTCAGGCTGCGTACGGCTTCCTGGATGGTGCGCAAGGTTTCGGTCGTGTCGGGCTGGGCAAACTGAATTACCATGTTTCCGGGGAGTGAGTTCGTTTGTGGCGCGATTTTGGGGGCACAGGCGTGACTTTCCACTACCTTGCCCTTTTCCACCTTGTAAACGCGGTAAGTCCCGTCCGTTTCCTTGGAGCCATAGAGCTCAATGGACGCGTCCACCATTGCTTCGCCAATCAGCGGGTTGTGGCCTTGTTCTTCGCCGAGCGCGCGGTATTTCGCGCGAAGAAAGGACATGGATTTCTCATTCATTTCCTCGGTCATTTCCACGCCCGGGGAAATGGGCGTGGAAGCGCCGATATTGACACCGGGCGCCATGATTATATGGTCGCAGGAGTAGGCGATAAGCGCACCGGCGGATATGGCGCCGCGGCCGGTGATGAAGGCGATTGTCGGAACCGGCGCGCTCAGAATGGCATTAGCGATATCCATGGCGGAATCCACCCGTCCTCCATAGGTGTCGATGACAAACATGACCGCCTTGGCGCCTTCCGTCTCTTTATTTATGGTCCTTTCCACCAGCACGCTGATACCGTCGAGAATATCACCTTCAATGGGGCAGAGTGCGACAAAGCCGGTTTCCCCGGCGGCGACTTCCGGAAGAAAGTCAAGATTACACGAAAGAAATAGAAGAGACAGGAAAAGGAATCCCGCGATACTTCTTGCAGACATATACGTTTTCTCACGATTACGGCAGTATGTCTTCATACAAGACTCTTTCAGGAAAATACACAAGGTTAAAATCACTATAGTACAGATTATGTTCTCATTGTACTCATAAAACGTCCCTAAAAGGAAATGTGAAAGGAAAAGGAATCCGAGGAAAAAAAAACCGCCGCAAAAGCGGCGGAATTGTATTGTCGGCAAAAAAGGTTAACGTTTCGAAAACTGGAACCGTTTGCGCGCGCCGGGACGTCCGTATTTCTTGCGTTCCACTTCGCGGGCATCGCGAGTGAGCAACCCGGAAGAGCGGAGTGCCGTGCGCATGTTCTCGTCATTTTCAACGAGGGCGCGGGCAACACCCAGGCACAGGGCGCCTGCCTGACCGGCGAGTCCGCCGCCAGTGCAGATGGCCCGGACATCCATGCTCTGCTTTAACCCCACCGTTTCCAGAGGCTGCACCGCCATCTGAACCAGGGTATCCCGGGCAAGGTATTCGTCCACCGGACGGCCATTGACCGTAAAAAGACCGGAACCAGGTTTAATACGCACCCTGGCCGTAGCACGTTTACGACGGCCAAGAGCCACAATTTCGTTTGTTTTTGCGTCTATCACAGTATCTTTTCTCCAGTAGAAAGCCAATTATTCAACGATGAAGGGTACAGGGTTTTGGGCTTCGTGCGGATGGTCCGCAGTCGCATATATACGGAACTGGCGTGCCAGCTTGCGTCCAAGACTATTGCCGGGAAGCATGCCTTTAATGGCGATTTCCAGCGCACGCGTGGGATGCTTGCGCATCATGGCATTCAGGCGGATTTCCTTGAGCCCGCCGGGGTACCCCGAATGCCTGTAGTAGGTCTTCTTTTCCATCTTCGTGCCTGTGACACGAACCTTTGCTGCGTTCACAATAATGACGGGATCGCCGCAATCCAGAAAGGGCGTGTATTCGGGCTTATACTTGCCGCGCAGCAATTTGGCTGCCTCCGCGGCAACACGGCCAAGGGACTTGCCTTCAGCGTCGATGATGCGCCATTGCTTCTTGACAGCCCCTTCTGTGGGGACAAATGTTTTCACAACGTTATCCTCCCATGGGAAGTATGTATTCAGGACTAATTGGAAATACAAAGCAGATTACATGTAACGGGGTGTGTAATGATAACAAAAAAGGA
>MTKZ01023010.1_pt1 | contig 16077 bp, 8 predicted proteins | sample 1042781 | NCBI WGS metagenome assembly MTKZ01 (sample SAMN06212207, study PRJNA360539) | anaerobic digester metagenome | biome: Wastewater treatment plant; material: sludge; isolation source: anaerobic digester fed with sludge from wastewater treatment plant | place: Denmark: WWTP Viborg ...
CACTTCCACAAGGGCGGCCTTATTTTCCGGATATGCCATCGCTATCAGGCCGCCCGTGAGCGCAGCGCCGCCGCCGTTCCAGCAGCCGATGCCCGTGCTTGCCGGCACAAGCCGGTCAAACAGGTTGCGCTTCACAAAAAACGCCGTACGCACCGCGTTAAAAACATCGTACCATTCCAGCATATCCCGGTTATAAAACCACGTGCGCGCGACATGCGTGAAATCCATGCCCACTTCGCCCAGGGCGTGCTCCATGAGATGAAACACTTCCTGCGTCTGCTCTTTACGGGAGGCGGAACAATCTTGCGGCACGATGCCGCCCAGGCGGCAGTATTGAACGCCGTTCACGCGGTAGGACACGCCCGCCAATGTGCTGCCGAGGCGCAACGGAACGACTTCGGGCCCTGCGATAGCCCGCGCAAGAAGGCCATAGAAAGACGCGGCATGCGCCTTGCGGCCTTCCAGCCAGGTGACGGGACACGGTAATGCGCCGAAAGCCTCCTGCAATACGGGTAGGGCATCACCGGGAACACCGAACACATCCAGCGAAAGCGGAATCGCCCCTTTCTCTTGTATGACCCGCGCCAGGCGCTGACAGTCCGCCTGAAATGCGTCCGGAGCCTGGCCCTGCACGGCCAAATAATAGTGAACGCTTCCAGGGCGCTCCATGGAAACGACTTGCACATCAGCGTCCAGATTTTTTGTAAGCACATTCATCAGCAATACAATGTTCCTTAGCCCCCTGATTCTGTTGTTAAACACCGTCCCCGCAGGGAAGTTCCCCGGACACCATAATCTGCGCAGAAGAGGCAACCGGCCTTGAGACCAGGCTTAAGCGTTTTACTGTTAACACGGGATATCACCCGGATGCACACAAGGCGCAAGGGCCTCTGGCTTGGAGGTGATACCCCTGACCGGAACGATGTCAACACAAAGCACCTATGCCTTCTCCGGCCAAAGGCCGCCCTGTGGCTTCGCCGCAGCTTTTATAAAGAAAGCACGTAGGAGACCAGATCGTCCAATTGCTGCGCACTCAACTCGGAGGTCTTCCCGTGGCGATCTTCCGTGTTGCATGTAGTAAACAGGTCATGGAGGGTGGCGGCGCGGCCGTCATGGAGATAAGGCGCGGTACGCCATACCTCAACCAGCGTGGGGGTGTCCACCGGTTTACCTTCATCCAGGCCTTTCGTAAATCCCAAATTGTGCAGTTTCAGGTCGGTAAATAAGGGCTCGGGATGACACATGGCACATCCAGCCTGCGAAAAGACTTCTTTACCGCGTGTCGCGGCTTCGCTCAGCGATCCTCCTTCCAGTTGCGGGCTGGGCACCGGCTTCATAGATTTAAGATACATATCAATGGCAACAGCGTCTTCTTCGGGCCGCACGGCAAACTGAATAAATTTGATGCCTGCGCGAACGGCGGTTTCCGCTGTGTCGCGTATGCCAAGCCCCATAACAGGCGGCGTCTGGTGCGACAGCAACATGCTGCGGCTGTTTTTGGGATTGCCGATGCCGTCATTCATGAGATCCCAGTTCAGGCCGTCCATCCTTCCATCCGGATGGCAGCTGGCGCAGCTTTGCCAATGTTGAAAGCACAAGTCCGCATCGTTAAAGAAAATCTCGCCCCGGCGCTCCGCCGTAATTTCAACAGGCTCGCCCAAGGCAATTTGGGTAATTTCACGCCGGCCCGGAGATTCCAACTGGACCTCGGCAATACTGTCGGCAAAGTAAAGGGCCACATACGCCTTGGCATTATCCAGCCAGAGCCCGCGGGGGCCGTTACCGGGCAGTTTGACCCGGGTGCGCATGCCCACCAAAAATGCAAGGTTGTTCGGCACGGAGGCGGCGTCTTTTTCATTCAGTGAGGCCAGACGTTCATGCAATGCCGCCCGGTCTATGATACTGAGTTCGTGGGTGCCCGCATGGGTGACGCAGAGAAAACGCCCGTCCGGCGTGCAGGCCGGGGCATAGGGATTCGCCGCGCCCATATCCACATCATCGAGCAACACCGTATTGATTAAACGCTTTTCATTCGCATCGAGAATGCTCAGTGCGTTGGTGTTCATCCATCCTCGTTCCAACTGGGTGGTGGGTAGGTGATACCGCCCCAGGATATGGGCCACGTAAACATAGGCGCCGTCAGGCGAAGCGCAAATGCCGCGCAGGCCGGTGCTCCCGTTAGGCAGCAGTATCGGCGGCGCGGCTTCCAGCGTCACCGTATCAATTACGGTTACACCCGCCGAGGTATAGTCGCCGTCGGAGGCGCCCGCCGGCAAATGATTCGCCACGAAAAGCAGCGCACCGCCGGCGGCAAGCGTCATGGCTACCGGTTCCCGGGAAACGGGAATCTTCGAAAGAACATTATTCGTTGCAGGGTCCACTACCGCAACGGTATTATCGAAACGGTTCGCCACGAACACACGATCGCCTGCCGGGCTGACAACGACGGCCACCGGCGTATGACCGGTCGGCACCCGGGCAGTGACGGCACCCGTCGCCACGTCCGCCGCCAGTAGAGCGCCGTCGGACGATGCTCCGGCAATGTACAAGGTTTTCCCGTCCGGAGACAGGGCCAGCCCTTCAGGAGCGAGGGGCAATTCGATGCGGCGCGCCACCGTTTTCGAAGCGGCGTCGAAGACGGCCACCGTATTGGAACCGTATTCCGAAACATACAGGGTGGTTCCGGCGGTATCTCCCCCCACGGCGAGAGGAGACCGGTACTGTTGCGCGATTGCGGAACAAGAAAGAACCAGTAATAAGGCCGTAAGCAACAATCGTCCGCACAAGAATTGTCGCACCATGTTCTTTGGCATGAGTGTCCTGCTTTTCATCGTTACCCTTTCCAGGATTATGACTGATCCCAGCCTGATTATGTTTCACATCCCCGCATCTGCCGTCACAACGAGGGCAGATCGCGCCAAAACAGGATATCAGTATGCCATAAACAGAGCGCTCCATCAAAAAGTCTTTTCGGAGAACTCTTCCATAAAAAGGGGGCTTGTCGACAGGAAAAATCGCGGGCAAGAACCGCTTGTGTTACACTAGGCGAACAAATTGTTTTCGTAAATTTCATCCCGAAACTGTGAGGTCTATATAGCATGATGAAACTGATGAATAAAATCCCGTGCATTATCGTATGCGTGTGCGTCACCGCATCCATCGGCGCCTCGGGTGCGGACGTCCTGGACCGCCTGATGACCCTGGAAGGCTTTGCCCAGCCGGAATGCGTGGTTGTTGATCCGGAAAGCGGTTCCGCCTACGTCTCTAATATAAATTCCAGGGAAGAAACGTATTGGCAGGACACGGGAGCGGGCTTTCTGTCACGGTTGAAAGCCGACGGCTCCCTGGACACACTCAAATGGCAGGAAAGCACGGCGGAATTCCCCATCCATCAGCCCAAAGGCATGTGCATTTTAAACGGCACCCTGTATGTGGCCGACAATACGCGGGTTCTTTCCTTTTCCCTGCCCGATGGCAAGAACAAGGCCATATATCCCGTTCTCGATGCGCAACGGCTAAATGACATGGCGGCGGGCGAAGGCAAGGTTTACGTAACCGATGTCGCCTCCGGCAAAATAGTGCGTCTGGACACGAGCGGCCGCGGTAATCATGACGTTGTGGCTCGCATTGAGGGGGTAAACGGCATCACGCTTCGGGATGGCGTCATGTATGCCGTGTCGTGGACCCTGCATGAGGTATACGCCCCCCCCACGGACGGGTCGCTCCCCCCTGTGCCGTTCGGCCTGGCCGGGCATTTTACCAACCTGGACGGCATCGAAACCCTTCCGGACGGCCGTTTTATTGTCTCGGATTTTACGGGTAATAAAGTCGCAATTATTTCCGCGGACCGCCGCACCGTCAAAACGCTTTGCACCCTCCCCACACCAGCCGATATCGGCCTTGACCCGGACGGCAACCGCCTGTATATACCACAGATGAACAGCGGCACCGTGGTTCTCCTCGCCTTGCACCCGGAAGGTGAAGCAACGCCCCTTTCTTCCGCGAGGGACCTCGAATTTGAAGAACTTAAACGCCAGATCCAAGAACGTCCGAACTGGGATAACGCACGGCTTGCCCGGGAGGCCCACCGTCCCGAGGCACTGGTGCTGGAATCGGACCGGACACCGGTGGACATCGTCTGGCGCCGCACAAAAGCCCTGCTGGAACACCTGCGTTCCCTGGAAAACAGCCCCGATTTGACCATGGAGGCGGCGATATTGGACCGCCTCCGTTTGTCCGTGAACGAAACCCGGGATGAAGCCGCCCTGCACGTCCTGTTTCACCAGATTTGCGCCCTTCGACGCCAAATCGCCTTTTCAAATCCCCTGCTGGATTTTGACCGTATCCTGTTCCTGAAACGGCACAAATCCATTTTTGAGCATATGTGCGACCAGTATTATGGCATCACGGCGCGCCCCGGCGGCGGCGTGTATATTCTTGAAAACGCGTTCAGTGACGCGCCCCGGGCGCGGGACCTGCTTGCCGGGACCGTAGTGGAAACAGGACGCCTGCAGGGGCAGCACCTTCGGGGTGGCACGAGCCCGGCACAGCTCTCTTATGACGGCGAAGGCGTACTGACCGAATCGGGCGACCCGGGCGGCGGCGCGTTTCTTTCCCCGGACCTGTCCTATGATGGGAAACAAATCCTGTTTTGTTATGTGGAGTGCCGGGGCGACCCCCGCCACCAGTACCGCCGGGAGGAACAAGGCAACTACTGGAGTGAGCACTGGGACCCGGGCCGGGCCTACCATATCTTCAAGGTGAACGCGGACGGCACCGGCCTGACCCAGCTGACAGACGGCACGTGCAATGACATTCATCCCTGCTGGCTTCCCGACGGGCGCGTGGCGTTCGTATCGGAGCGGCGGGGCGGATTTCTGCGCTGCGGGCGGGTGTGTCCCACCTATACCCTATACCAGATGCGCGCCGACGGTTCCTTCATCCACCCGCTCAGTTACCATGAGACCCATGAATGGCTGCCCAGTGTGGACCGAAACGGCATGATCGTGTATACGCGCTGGGACTATGTGGACCGGGACAGCGACATCGCGCACCACTTGTGGCTGACCTATCCTGACGGGCGCGACCCGCGCGGCCCCCACGGCAATTATCCCAGCGTCCGAGAACTCCGGCCCTGGATGGAAATGTCCATCCGCGCCATTCCCGACTCTTCCAAGTACATCGCCACGGCGGCGACCCACCATGGTCAACATTTCGGCTCGCTGATTACGATCGACCTGCGCCAGGAAGACGACGCTTCCACGGGCCAGATCCGGCGCATCACGCCGGAAGCCATGTTCCCCGAGGCGGAATCGGCGCCGGGAGTACCCCATACCCCGCGCGGCAAAGGAAACAACGGCCAGGTCTACGGCACGCCCTGGCCGCTCAACGAGGATTTTTACCTGGCCGTGTACGATCCGGGGCAACAGCGCCATGACCTGTACCTCGTGGACGGTTTTGGCAATCGGGAACTCCTCTATCGCGACCCAGACATCGCGTGTTCCAACCCGATCCCCCTGAGGCCGCGCCCCGTGCCGCCAGTCATTCCGATGCAAACACGCTATGCCGAGCCGCCGGAGCAACAACCGGATACGGGCACGATTGCCGTCATGAACGTGTATGATTCGCTTCGTCCATTTCCGGAAGGTACCCGGCTCAAGGAACTGCGCCTGATACAATTGTTTGCTAAATCCACCCCCCATCCGGACGACCCCTGGATCGGCGCCGGCGACCAGTCCGTGGCCCGGGGCTCCTTGGGCACCGTCCCCATTGAAGAGGACGGCAGCGTGTATTTTGAAGCGCCCGCCGGCGTCAGTTTCTATTTTCAGGCACTGGATGATCAAGGCATTGCCGTGCAGACCATGCAGTCGGACACCTATCTCCATCCCGGCGAACACCTGTCCTGCACGGGCTGCCACGAACCCAAACAACAATCACCAGCGCTCCCGCCCCGGCCTCCGATGGCCCTGCGGAAACCGCCCGCCAGACTGACGCCCGAACCTGACGGGGCATACCCCTTACAGTTTGCCCGACTCGTGCAACCCGTGCTGGACGCACACTGCCTTTCCTGCCACGATACCGGCGGCGATGCGCCATGCCTTGCCGGGGACGTCTTTGTCGAAAACGGATGGTCGCAGGCCTTTAGCGGACTGAAACCTTTCGCCTGGGCGTTGCACGGCGGTAATTTTGTCGGGCTGCAGCGCAACAAGACCTCCTACAGCATTCCGGGCAAGGTGGGTGCGCGGGCCTCCAAACTGCTGGGCCTGCTGGAATCGGGACATCACGGTGTGGAACTCTCCCCGGAAGAATGGCGCAGGATTACCTTGTGGCTTGACGGCAACAGCACGTTTTACGGCGACTATCACGATACAGTCGCGCAGGCCAGGGGCGAACGGGCAACCCCCCGACTGGAGTGACTGTCTTTCAGAAATGGCGTTATATTTTCTGCGGGGCGATTTCGTGCAGGTCCCGTTCCGTTTGGATGTGGAACACATGGATGTCGTGGGAAGCCAGGAGGGCGGCGGCTTCCTCGTAACCCTTTCCCGCGTCAATCAAAAACACGGTGACCTTGAAACCGGACTGTTTCATCATGGCGAGGGTAAGGGCGAGGCGGTCGGTCACCTGTCCGGTCACGGGCAGCAGCGTGGCATCGCGCGGAAGCGTGATGAACTGGGTCATAATCAGCTGGCACAGGTCAAGCCCGTGCCCCGGCAACACGCGCGCCAGGTTTTCGATGACCTTCCGGCCTTGTTCAGTGGTCCGGCAGGTGCTCACGGTCAAGGGGCTGATACGGGTGGATTCCTCCTCGCCGCTCAACAGGTCATTCATCGCGAAGCGGTTGCCGGCCTGCACGCTGGCGGTTTCATACCGGGCAACTTCCGCGGCGTCGCGGGCATTGGTCAGCAAGCCCACCTGTTCCCCCGACATCTGGAGCAGGTAGGCAATGGACGCGGCCGTGGTTACGGCAAGCTCCATGCGGTATTCACGCTTTTCCATGACATAACTGTCTTCATGGAAGTCGAGGATAAGGGTCCCGCCGGTAATACTGGTGGGTTCGAAGGTTTTCACATGTAACTCGCCTGTGCGGGCGGTCGCCTTCCAATGTATGGTATTCAAGGGGTCGCCGGGCACGTATTCCCGGATGTTGTTGATGCGGGTGGGATCGGCATAGATGCGGTTGGTCAGGCGCACGGGGCCCTGGGGACGACGCGCCGCCACGGTGAAGGTTTCTATATAGGCAATTGTGGGCAGCACGGAAACATAGTCCCGCGCCTTGCCCGTCCGGAACCGCTTATGCAAGCCGAAGAAATCCCCCGATTCATACAGCACGGGACCTATACGGTGGTAGCCGCGCCGCGTACAGGCGACCCGGTATTCCAGCGTGATGGAGCGGCCGGGCATCAGTATGGCCAGGCGTTTGTTGGGCCCTTTTCGCGGGAAATCCGGAGGATGGCAGTCTTCTACGAAAATCCACGGTATGGGCCAGCCGCGCCGGTTGGTTACCCGAACGGTAACGCCGACTTCTTCCCCTTGCCACACCTGAATGCGGTCGGTCGTGCGCTCACAGTCCAACCCCGCGAGCCAGATGTAGGAGGTGCCATGAGCCGCCATCACAAGCAGCAAAAAGGCATAGACGGCAAACGCCATGTAGGGACTGTGAAGAAAGAAAGCGGCGCCCAAAGCTGCCATGCACACGAGTATCATGACCGTGCCGCGTTTCCAGGCGCGCTGTTCTTCCGGGGGACGACCGGCTTCCCATGACCCTTCAGGCTTCATGGCAATCCGTCTCGCACTGGAACACTTCACTGAAGGCCCGGATAAACCGCGCCTTTACTTCTTCCATGTCCACCGTCCGGCCCAGCAACTGCGCCAGGCTTGTCACGGGTTTGTCCTGGATGCCACACGGGATGATGGTCGCCCAGTACCTTTCATTTGGATCAACATTCAGGGCCAGGCCGTGCCAGGTAATCCAATGGCGCACGCCGATGCCGATGGCGGCCACCTTGGCCCCGTCTGCCCACACGCCCGTATACCCATCCACCCGCTTTCCGGACACGCCATATTCATGCAGCAGCTGTATCAGCGTCTCCTCCAAGGCGCGCAGGTACCCGTCCACGGAAGGGCTCCATTGATTCAAATCGAGCACGGGATAGGCCACCATCTGCCCTGGCCCATGGTAGGTGACGTCTCCGCCCCGGTCCGTCTCCACCACCCGTATGCCCATCCGTTCCAGGATTTCCGCATCGGCGAGAATATGCTCCGGCCGGGCGCGTCTGCCCAACGTAATGGTAGGCGTATGCTCCAGCAAAAAGACCGTATTCGGCGCGCCGCCCGCGGCCAGGGCATCGCGCGCCGCCTGCTGCCGTTGCAGCATCACCGTGTAGTCCACGAGGCTTCCATATTTGATAAAGCGTACCTGCCTGAACATAGTGGGGGATTTTCGTTGACCTTATTGACCGTGTTGACCGGATTACGAAAAAGCGGTGCTTTCCCATTGCCGCAACCCGAAGCGGGACAGGTAGATGGGCAGCACCTGGAAGTCCGGGTTCAGGGACGGCACCGCCTGGATGAAGGATCGCTTCTGTTCATTTTCGGGGCCGCACAATATGGTCACAGAGCCGCCTTCGCCGCCCGCGCCGTTCACTTTCCAACCGATGGCACCATATTCGCGGGCGAGGGCGAACACGGTCTCGGCGTCCGGGGAAACCAGCGCCGGATGCAACGCCCGCTGGCCGTCGGTGTTATCGATCATGGCCCTCCCGAACGTCTCGAAGTCACCCCGGTACAGGGCGTTCTTGGCGTTTTGCGCGGCCTGCCGTAACGGTTCCAGGGCGGACTTGTCGGCGTTTTGCTTTTCAAAGTTCGCGATAACGCGGCCATGCACTTCGCTGGACGAATGGGACCGGCCCAGGTAGACCAGCACCAGGCGCCGCTCCAGTTCCCACCAGACCCGGTTCGACAGCCAAATCTGTGAAACGGACGCGTGGGGATATTCGAACATGTCAATATAACAGATGCCGCCGTAGGCGGAGCAGAGCTGGTCCTGGATGCCGCATTGCAGCCCGAGTTTCTCGGTCTCGACGCGCTGCGCGAGCGCGGCAATTTCGTGGGGCGTCAGGCGTCCCGGCGTCAACAGGTCCAGCGCGCCCAGCAGCGCCACGCTGATGGCGGCCGACGTGCCCGTCGACCCGCCGGGCGGCGCGTGGGAATAGAGGTTCACCTCGAGGTCTACATCGTCCGGCACCTCCATGATATCGAGGCAGGCTTCGAGCAGCGGGTGCTTCTCGTATTCAATGGGCATCGGCACGGCATAGCGCTGCCCGAAGTTCTCCGCATTGATGATAATCTCGCGCGTCCTGCCCCGCGCGCTGCGGACAAAAATCTGGGTCTCCGCGTAAGGGTAGACGCCGATATTCAGCACCGTGCCGCGGCCCGCGAACCAGGTGTCGGTCCAACCGCCAAGGTCGCAGACCCGGATGGGCGCGGTGGCGTTGATGATCCGTTCAGGCGCATTTGTCATAGCCGGTCACTCCCGTTTTCTGGCCGCGCGTCTTCCGAAACGCCTCGGCCTCCGGGCAGCATGGCCCGGGCAACCGCCTTCATCTGCCCCGGCGTCACCACGCCGAAGGCAAGGCACAGCAAGGTGAACAGCGCGGGCGCCGCCAGGCGCCCTACAAGGCTGTCATTACCATAGTACAGCGGCAGGGCCGATAGCAAGAGCAGCGCGGCGGGCTTGAGACAGTTCCAGGCGCGCACCGGAATACCGGCACGGTGGGTACACAATGCCAGGAGCAGGTAGCCACCGCCCTGCGCGGCCACCGCCACCCAGGCCGCGCCCGCCATGCCGAACCGGGGAATCACCGCGATGTCGGCCAGCACCGTGGCCGCCATGGCCGCCATGTTCACGAGGGGCACCGCGGTATTGCGCCCGAGGGCAATGAGCATCTGCGCCATGAGCCCGGACTGCAGGGCGAGGCTCGCCGACACCAGCAGCAATCCCAGCACTTCCGTGCCGCTCAAATAGTCCCGATTGAACAAGAGCAGGATAATCGGCTTCTGCACCGCCGTCATGAACAGGGCCGCGCCGTATCCGACGAAGGCGGACAGGCCCACGGCATGATGCAGAACGCGCCCCGCCCCGGCCGCATCGCGGATGCTTATCAGGCGGGAGATGTGGGGCAGGTAGGGCACCAGCAGGGCGTTCATCACCCGGTTGACGATGACGGGAAGCCGCTTAATCATTTCATACACGGCGGCATGGGTCACCCCGGCGAAGGCGGAAACAAGCACCGTGTCAAAGCGCTGGTTGAAGAAGTTCATCACCTGGTTCAGATACAGGGGCGCACTGAACCGGACGCTCTTTTTATAGGCCGCCCAATCGGGCACGGGACGGCCCGCCTCCCCCAGTCCGAACCATAACAGGAGCAGGGCCACCCCATAGGAGACGGCCATGGCGAAGACCAGGACGTGCAGCCCCCCGCCCAGGCGCCAGACCGTCACGTATACCAGCGCCACCTGGGCGACGGACGCAAGGGCGATACCCCCGGCCCGCCAGGCGTAACGGTCCAGCCCGGCAAGCATGGCAAGAATGACATCGCGCAGGCCGCCGATAATGAACAGCAGCGGCAGCAAGTGCAGGCCGCCGTGCACGCCGAGCCAGGCGGGGTCCGACATGAAGTGTTCGGGATGCCGCACCGCCGCCTGGACAAGCACGGCGAGCGCTCCCAGAACAAGCAGCACCAGCGTTTGCCCCGCCAGCGCGCTGCCGATAATCCGCCTGCGCCCGGCGGAGTCCGCCTCGGCCACCAGCTTCGGCATGGACGCGGCAAGGCCCAGGCCGGACGCGTAAATGATGAAATCGGAAGCCACCAGCAGCAGGGAAAACACCCCGACCGTTTCCCGGTCCAGCGCGTTGGTGAACAGCTTGCTGGTGACCAGCAGGGCTGCCATGGAAATACATACGCTCAGCGCGGACAGGAACGCGCCCCTCACCAGGGTTCCCAACCCCGCCGGCCTGGTCGTATCCAGTAGTGGCCTGCCGCTATTCATGGCTCAGACTTTCATGCATCTTTACAATAAAGGCGCCGCTCCGCGCCTTCACCGTAGAACAAGATAACAAGGCATGTCCCTTTATTATTCTACCGTCCTGAAATCGATTTTGCCCAGGTCCACGGCATCCCCCCACACGCCGTCATCGGCGGTATAAAAGGCGAAACTCAGGTGATAGGGTATGGGCGGCACCTCCATGGGAAAACGCAACAGGACGAAATCCTCTTCCGGCCAGTGCGTCGGCGCCGGCGTGGGATCAAAATTCCAGCGAAAGAGGCCGCTCCGGTCTTGCTGTGCCTGGAAATGGGTTTCCATAAACTGGGGCTCAACAATGCCGCGGAACAGCATGCGGTAGTTTTTATCGGGCCTGTTGCGAACGTACAGAATGAACTGCAGCACATAGCCTCCGTGGGGATTTTTAAACACCGCAGCCCCCCGGAACTCCACGTCATCGTTTATTTTGACGGGATGGCCTATTTTGTCAAAGAGCGCCCGCATCCTCGCGGTGAGGGACTGGCGCAGGCCTTCTTCCATCCCTTGATATGCCGCCGAATAGCGGCATTGATAGAGCTGTTCCGGGCCCAGTTTCCAGATGTCCGCTTCCGTTTCCACGCGGGGCGGCGGGTTCTCCTCGTTGCGCGCCATCAACACATAGTCCATGGCAGGGACCATGCCGAAGCGTTTTTCATGAAACCGGTCTATGACCTCAAAACCCCTGCCGGCCAGGATGCGTTGCCATTCCCGGTCTTTCTCGGCGCTGATGCCTTCCGTGGTATAGGCCACGTAATCCACGAGGCTCAGGACGGGACGCACGCTTTCCATGTCCTTTCCCCAGCCGTAATGCCTGAAATTGCGGTAGGGCGCCAGTTCCGGGGGAATATCGTTCCTTCGGAAAGGGTTTCCGCCAGTGTCGTCCAGCCAGAAATGTTCCTCGTCCAGGATCATGCCGCGAATGTTCAGCCTCGCATAAGGGGCCTCGATGCCGGAGAAAGGGCGTTCCCGCTCGGCTTTGAGCATGGAGAAGAACAGACGGTCCTTGAAATTCTCCCGGGTCGGCGCTTTCATGCGGCCGTAGGCACTCGACGCATGCAGCACCGGCTTGTAGAAATACAAGCCCGGATCGTTATAGACCGCCTGATATTTCTTGTCAAGGATTACGGGGACTTTGGCCTCGGCAATCGTACCATAGGCATGGACGGTGAGATTGCCGTACTGGAACACAAGCAGGGCGGTGTACAAGATCAGGGCGGCCAGGCGCCCCTTGCCTTTCGGCAGGGCGAACACCGGCAGCGCGGAAAGCACCGCCAGCGCGGGCAATGCCTGCATGGCATACCGGGGCGTCCCGAAGTTAAGCACCAGCGTAAGCAGGACGTAAGAGCCCAGTAACCAGCTGAGCAGTACCCATGCGGTAAACCGCCGCCGGAAACGGGGCACCACCGGCACAAGAACCATACCCAGCAGGCACAGGAGGAACATGGGCAGAAACACGGCGTTGTTGATGACAAACACAGGGTAACGAATCCAGCCCACCTTCCTGTTCAAGAGTAGTCGCCAGCCCCCGCCCCCCTGTTCCTTCGGGGCTGCGGACGGTGTTTCGGCTTCTTCCGGCGACGGTTCCTCGGATTTTGGGCGCCCGGTGGCATCGGTCACGCCGCCGTCCTCTTTTTTTTCCCCGCCGTCCGCACCGATGCCCGATTCCTCCTCCTGCCCGGAAGCGGTATAGGCGAGTATGGCTAGCGGGGAGCCTGAACCGCCCTTGTGGGGTTTCATCCAGTGACGGTAAAACTGGCCGCCGTGGGCGATATACCAGGGGCTGCACACGGCAAAGGTGATGATCAGAATCAACAGCGTGTTGAGGGCAAGCTTTGCGAGTCCCAGTTGATTGAAACGCAGGGTGCCTTCGTTCCGTTCAACGAGGAACGCGACCGCCATAATGAAGACCACGAGGCTGGGAATGAAATAATACAGGACGACCGTGGTGCGCGTCATCAGCGCGAGCCCGTTCAACAGGCCGTAGACGGCCGACCAGCGCACACTGGAAAACCGGTCGGTTTTCAACAGGGCATACATGACCCAGACCACCAGCGCCATGGACAGGAAATCGGTCATGAAATACCGCGACGAGGCGTAAATCATGGGCGTCAGGCTGAACACCAGCGCGGCGAAAATCGCCTCCCGTTTTTCAAGAAAGCCGCAGGCAATCAAATAAACACCGCCGATGGCGGCCAGGAATGCCAGCGTGTTCACAAAAGCCAGGCGGTCGACGCCGTACCCGATGGCACGGGTCAGCACCGCGCCGGCGACATGCAGCAACGGCGGATGCACAGGGTTGCCCACATCCGCCTTGATGCGGGCGAGGGCCGACAGCCGCGCGCCCGGGCTGCGGTCGCCCGTGTGCGGAAACATGGCCTTGTAGTAGTCCCGCGCCATAATCATGTGCGTTTCTTCATCGGTGCTCACGGCATGGTTGTCCGCGGAGAGCCACCAGATATTGGCGCACAAATGGAAACACAACAGCAGGAGCAGCCAGCCCCGGGGTGCGGCAAAAAAAGAGCCCGCCCCGGCCGGCAATGTTTTGAAAAAATGCATAACTTCCACCACGAGCGCAAAAAAAGGGACAGACTACGAAATAGCCTATAGCGGCAAAAGACGTCCATGCTTCGTTACGGATGGCTATTTCGTCATCAGTCCCTTTTTGCTCCGTCTTTTTGTTTGTTTACCAGTGCCATGGGCCTTTTCGACGAGACCAGGGAGTCTGAACCTATTATACGCGCCGTTTTCAGGGGGTTCAACAGGCGGCGGAAAGAATCATTCCTTAGTCGGCGTCATGGCGCCGAAATCCACCAGGCCGAGATTGATGATATTGCCCGTGATTCCTTCGCCGGGCACATAGAGGGCAAACCGGACCTGGCACGGAATGGGAAACATGCCGCTGAAGAAAGGCACAATGACCACCTCATCCACGGGCCAGAGACAGGTCGGGACCGCCGGTTCCATTGTCATTTGGAATTCATGGGCCTGGCCGCTGTCATCGTTGAAGTGAAGCTTCATGTGTTCCGGCGATACGAGCCCCTGCACCAGAACACGGCAATTTTCCGTAATGGGCGCCCGGTTATACAGAAAGAGGGTATATTTATAAAAATCACCCTGCTGCCGTTCAATGCGGGCATGATAATAGTCCACCTGCTCTTTCAACGGCACGGGAGCGCCCCACGCGCCGACCAAGGCACGCATGCGCTCTGAAAGGGCGGCCTGCATGTCAGGGTCGAGACGGCGAAACGCCGCGGAATGGCGCAGTTGATACAGGCCTTCCAGATCCAGCGCCTCCATGTCCGCCACAGGGTGCGCCTCCGGCGGCGGTTCCACGGTTTTCCGCGCCATCAGGCCGAACCAGCGGGCGGGCGTCATGCCGAAACGCGCTTCATGGAAGCGTTCTACCAATTCAAAGCCATGGCTCTCCAGGGTTGCCTGCCATTCCCGCTCTTTTTCAAGGGAGATGCCTTCGGTGGTGTAGGCTACGTAGTCCACCATGCAGAGCGCAGGCAAAATGGCGTCCAGGTCCTCGCCCCAGCCGTAACTTTTCAAATTCCGGTACGGCGCCAGTTCCGGCGGGATATCCCGCCTGCGAAAGGGGTTCCGGACGGCGCCGTCCAGCCAGTAGTGCTCCTCATCCAATATCATGCCGCGAATATTCAGCCTCGCGTAGTTCGCCGTTATGCCGTGAAACGGCCGCTCCTGTTCCGCTTTCAGCATGGCCAGGAACAGGCGGTCCTTGAAACTGTCCCTCATGGGCGCCTGCATGCGGCCGTAAGAGAAGGAACCATGCAGGACCGGCTTGTACGCGTAGAGGCCGTGATCGTTATAGACCTTCTGGAATTTCCGGTCGGCATACACGGGAAGTTTAAACTCGGCTGCGGCGCCATACGCATGAAACGTCAGGTTGCCGTATTGAAACAACAGCACCGCCGCGTACAACAGTTGCGCGCCCGCCCGCAGGCCGCCTTTCGGCAGCGCCAGTAACGGTAACGTGGAAAGCAGCGCCAGCGCGGGCAGCAACTGCAGGGCGTACCGGGGCGTGGCGAAACTCAGCGCCAGCGTGAGCAGGACATACGACCCCAGCACCCAGGCCAGTAACAGCCACGGCAGCGCCCGCCTTCTGAAACAGCGGCAGAACACGCATGCGGCCGCACCCAGCACGAACATGCCGAACATGGGCAGAAACACGGCATTGTTGATGATCATCACCGGATAACGCACCCAGGGAACGCGGCGCTCCAGCAGGAGGCGCCACCGGCCTCCCGGAGCGGACACCGCCTCCGGCGGCGGCGTGGCTGTTGCCGGTTTCGCTTCCGGCACGGAGTCGGAAGCGCTTTCCGGCGGAGTCGCCGCCTCTGTTTCATCCGTTTCATACCGCACCATGGACAGGGGCGGCGCGGCACTGCCCGTGTTGGGCCGCATCCAGTACCCCACAAACTGCCGCCCGTTCATGACATACCACGGGGCGGCCACCGAAACGGCCACCAGGAGCACAAGCAGCGCATTGGCCAGAAGGCTGCCTGCCGCGTCCAGCCGCGAATCAGCGCTGTCTTTGGGTTTGAAAACGGAAATGAAGCCGGCGGTAAACACGATCGCGGCCGGAGTAAAGAGATAGAGCACCCCTGTCGTGCGCGCCAGCAGGGAAAGGCCGGTTAAAGCACCGAACACCACTGACCAACGCCAGTTGTGAAATCCGTCGCTGCGCGTCAGCGCATACACGGACCAAATCACCAGCATCATGGACAGGAAATCGGTCATAAAATAGCGCGACGAGGCATAGATCATGGGCGTCAGGCTGAACACCACCGCGGCAAAGAACGCTTCCCCTCCGTCGAGAAACCGCCGGGCCAGGAGGTAAACACCTGAAATCGCGGCCAGGAAGGCCAGCGTGTTGACAAAAGCCATGCAATCCACGCTGTACCCGAGAATGCGGGCCAGTACCGCGCCGGCAATATGGAGCAACGGCGGATGTACGGGATTGCCCACGTCCGT
>MTKZ01126575.1_pt1 | contig 16074 bp, 17 predicted proteins | sample 1042781 | NCBI WGS metagenome assembly MTKZ01 (sample SAMN06212207, study PRJNA360539) | anaerobic digester metagenome | biome: Wastewater treatment plant; material: sludge; isolation source: anaerobic digester fed with sludge from wastewater treatment plant | place: Denmark: WWTP Viborg ...
CTGGACGTCAACCTCAAAGGCACATTCCTTTTCACCAAGGCCTTCTCGCGCAGTTTCCTCAAGCAGCAATCAGGCCGGATCATCAACATTGCCTCGGTAATCGGTCTGATCGGCAATGCCGGACAATGCAATTATGGCGCGAGCAAGGCGGGGGTCATCGGCTTCACCAAGTCCGCCGCCCGGGAGCTGGCTTCCCGGGGCATCACGGTCAACGCTGTAGCCCCGGGGTTCATCGAGACTGCCATGACGGCCAGGATCAGCCCCGAAGCGCGCGCGGCGCTGTTGAAACAGATTCCGCTGGGCAACCTGGGCCAGCCTGAAGACGTGGCCGGGGCGGTCCTGTTCCTGGCCGGTCCGGCCGCTCGTTACATCACAGGCCAGGTTCTTTCTGTGGATGGCGGCATGGCCATGTAAATTATTTTCGATTCGGGCTTGACGCCTTACAAGCTGTAACATAGACACACTGCAAAACGAAGAACCGGAGCAAATCATGGCTGAGAAAACTATTGAACAAAGAGTCAAAGACATCATTGTCGAGCAATTGGGTGTGAATGCCGACCAAGTCACACCCGAAGCCAAGTTCATCGAGGACCTCGGAGCGGATTCACTCGACACCGTGGAATTGGTCATGGCGCTCGAGGAAGAATTTGGCAGCGAGATCCCTGACGAGCAGGCCGAGAAGCTTCAGAGCGTCGGCGATGTGATCAAGTACATCGAAGACCTGCAGCAAAAGTAACTGTGAATTGAACAACTCCGGGGCAGCTCGGACTGGCGTCAGCCAGGGCTGCCCCGCCTGATTTTATGGGTAGCAACTGGACGGAACGCCGCGTAGTCATTACGGGTCTGGGAGCGGTAACGCCACTGGGTCATCAGGTTGAGGCCTTTTGGCAGAACCTGCTGGCCGGCCAGTGCGGCATCGGCCGGATTACCCGGTTTGACGCCTCGAAATTCGACTCCCAAATTGCCGCGGAGGTGAAGGATTTCGATCCGGGCCCCGCCCTGCCTTCGCCCAAGGAAATCCGGCGGACAGATCGCTTCTCCCAATTTGGCTTGCATGCTGCCTGGCAGGCGCTGGGCGACTCGGGTCTGGATCTGGAGCGGGTCAAACGCGATGAGGTGGGCGTGTTCATCGGTTCCAGGATTGGCGGCCTGCAAACCGTGTCCGAGCAATGCCAGATCCTGCTTGAACGCGGCCCGGGCAGGCTCTCGGCATTCATGATTCCGATGCTCATCTCAAACATGGCCTCGGGCATCTTCTCGATGTACAACAAGCTCAGGGGGCCTAATTTCGCAACTTGCTCGGCCTGCGCCACTTCCAATCATGCCTTGGGCGAGGCTTGGCGAACTATCAAGATGGGTGACGCGCAGGTCATTTTCGCCGGCGGGGCCGAGGCCACTATTGTGCCTGTGGGCATCGGCGGCTTCTGTGCTATGAAAGCGCTCAGCACCCGCAACGACGATCCCGTCCATGCCTCGCGCCCGTTTGACAAGGAACGCGACGGTTTCATCATGGGCGAGGGCGCGGGGGTGCTGGTGCTCGAGGAATTAGAGCACGCAAAAAAGCGTGGCGCCCGCATCTATTGCGAGGTCGCCGGCTACGGCAACACGGCCGATGCCAACCACGTCACCGCGCCGTGCCCGGACGGGGAAGGCGCGGCCCGCTGCATGAAAACGGCACTGCGCCACGGCGGCCTCAGTCCCGAGGCTGTCTCCTACATCAACGCCCATGGGACCTCGACACCCCAGGGCGATATTGCCGAAACGCGGGCCATCAAGGCTCTCTTTGGCGAGCACGCGCGCAAGTTGGCAGTCAGTTCGACCAAAGGCGCCACGGGCCACATGTTGGGAGCAGCGGGCGCGGTCGAGATGGTCGCCTGTGCCAAAGCGATCCAGACCGGCATTGTTCCGCCCACGATCAATTACTCGGTGCCTGATCCGGAATGTGACCTGGATTATGTGCCTAACACTCCACGCCAAATGAAGGTCGAGGCGATTCTCAACAATTCTTTCGGCTTCGGTGGCCATAACGCGAGCATTTTGGCCAGGAAGTTTGCCGGTTAAGCGAAGCTGGACTAGTCATCGGCTGATCCACAGCCACTGAAGGTTGGTACCCCGGCTAGGACTTGAACCTAGAACCAATTGATTAAGAGTCAACTGCTCTACCAATTGAGCTACCGAGGCAACCATCGCTTGGGCGGTGGCATCTCCGCGTCAGCACGGGCTTGTATATCGCACGAACGGAGAGAAAGGGCAAGCCCTTTTGATGCAGAGGTCGAGTTCCTGACATCCTGACCCGTTGGAAACGCTGTAAGTCTGGTTCTTACCTCACCATACCTGCTCCTTGGGGGTCGTACCCCGCTGCCACCTCCGTCCTTCCTCCGTTGCTCCTCCGTCCCTCCTCCGTTCCACCTCCCACCGCCCGGTCAGAGGTGGAACGGAGGAGCAACGGTGTTACTACGGTGGTAGCAGCTTGCCACTCGGCAATAGGGGCTTTCTTGCAGAGCCAGGAACTCCTGGCACGGAGGAATTAGCGCGGGTTGTTCCTGCTGCCCCTCAAGGGCACTCTTACGACAGACAATGCGAGATTCCTGAAGAAAAGACCCCTGTGGTGGCATTAGGGAGGTTTCTTACAGTCTCAAGATCCGTTCGGCGGTGCAGGGGTTCCGAGCTTGGTGACTCGGCCGTTAGCGTGACACTCGCCCGCTCACTTACGCCGGCGGGCCTTTGCCTCGTAAACGCGGACGTAATCCACCTCAAAGTAATCCGGCAAGGCGGCCTTTTGGATCTCGCCGCCCCATTTGCCTATCTCCTCGGTGAGCTTGATGAACTCTGGCACGCGTGAAACGCCGCCCATAGCGGTGCGCCAGGTTTCCTGGCCGTCCACGTAAAACACATATTCGGCCGGCAGCCAGAGCAGGCCGAAAGTATGCCAGCCTTGGATTACCTCCGGGCGACAGAAGTTCGTTCCGGCTGATCGGTGGTCTTTGCCGTAGCCGTCCCAGTGCAGGTTGCTGGTCAACCGCCCATCGCGCCAGGGGACTTCAATAATGTCAATCTCGGTGCCATCCCGGCCCTCGTCGCCAATAGTGTTGACGCCTTGGGACATTAGCCAAAAGGCAGGCCAGTGGCCTGGCTGTTGGGGCAGCTTGCAGCGAGCCACGTAGTAGCCGAAGGCGTGCTCGAACTTGTCCCTGGTGTTGACGGCGCCACAGGTATAACGGTCGCCGTCCAGGCGCGTGCGCAGCAACAGCGTGCCCTTGCCGCTCAGATAAGCATCCTTCTTGACCCAGTAGCCGTCGCGACGCTTCCAGTCGCCCAGCCGGTTCCACTTGGTTTCGTCCAGCTCTGTGCCGCTGAATTCATCCTGCCAGGCCAGCTTCCATTGCGTGCCCGGGGGTGCCGGCGGCAGGAACTCCTTGCTGCTATTCCAGGGGGTGCTGGCGCAACCGCCCCCGATTAGCGCCACCAGCACGGCGAGAAGGAGCTTACCTGGCGGCATGGAGCGCATTCAGGGAGCGTTTGCAGATCTCCTCCGGCGAGCCTTCAGCGGAGATGGAGACCAGCAGGTTCTTGCGCCGGTAGAAGTCGGCCAGGGGCGAGGTGCTGCGCTCGTAGGCTTCCATGCGGACTCGGATGGACTCCGGGCGGTCGTCTTCGCGCTGATACAACTTGCCGCCGCAATGATCGCACACGTCTGCCACCTTTGGGGGGCGGCTTTCAACGTGAAACACCGCTTTGCAGTGCGCGCACGTTCGCCTGCCGCTCAGGCGCGCGACGACCTTCTCCAGCGGCAGGTCGTAGCTCAGGACAGCATCGAGCTTTATTTGTTCGCCGGCCAGAAGCTTGTCGAGAGCCTTGGCCTGGGCGACGGTGCGGGGGAAACCGTCGAGCAGGAATCCGCTCTCGCACCGCAGGCAGGCCACACGCTCCGCGACGAGCGCCAGCACCGTCTCGTCCGGCACCAGATCGCCCCGCCGCATGTAATCCAGGGCGGCGGTTAACGCCGGGCTCCGCTCGGCGGGATTCATCGCTTTGGCCGCGCGAAAGATGTCGCCGGTGGACAAGTGGCAGGTCCCGAGCCTGGCGCAGAGCAATTCTGCCTGTGTCCCCTTGCCAACGCCCGGCGCGCCCAGCAGCACCAAACGTCGCGGCGGGTGCTGCGCGACGGGGGGCGGTTCGCACTGGGCGGTTCCGGCTTTGAGCCAGGCTTTTCTATCTGGTTTGATTTGCATATTTGCGATTGAATTGTGACAGGTATAACAGGTTTCCCTGGGGCGGCCAGATTAAACCTGGGGGCCTCGCGGGCTGAACCGCGCCAGGAGCAGCACCGGATCAGGTGGCACGAAGGGATTCGGCGCAGGCTGAGGTGCGGACCTCAATCGAGGCGGGCCGGAGGGTCAGCGGTGCCGGTAAAATCCGTAATACCCACCGCCATAATAGCCGCGGCAGGGTGCGCCCCAATATCCACCGCCACAATACCCCAAACCCAATACGACCGATGGGCCACCATAACGGTGGTAAGAACCATAGTAATAGGGATTCCAGCCCGGGTAGCGGTAGCCCGAATACGGATATGGAATCACATGAAGGGTGGAAGCCGGGGCGGAAACGGGTTGAGGTTGGACGTACACCGGCGCCTGCTGAACATACGTCGGGGCATATTGCCGTGCAGGGGCGGCGCTGGCACCTGAACTCCCAGGCGCCGACGGGGCTGGGGCCGTGTTGGCTGGCGCGGCCTGGGTGGCCGCCTCGGCGGGCACGTTCTTGCGCTGGTCCAGCATGGTGTTGATCACACGGTCTGAAACTCCTTCGTTCCGGAGATACACGATGTCCTTGGGAGCCAGGTTATAGATCGTCCCCGAGTTCCGAATGAAGTTCAGTGTGACCTCTTCGCCAACGTGTGCTCGGCTGAGCTTGAGGACGTCCTCAGCGCCGTAAGGCAGCTTGACTGGTGTGGCGGCAGTGGCAGCCGGGGCTGGGGTGGCGGTCGGTGGGGGCGAGGTCTGCGCCGTTGCGCTCAGAAGCAGCAGGCAGCCTCCGCCGAGGCTTGCGAACAGGCCCGTCAGAAAAGTCCGCGTTTTCATAAACCGTCAGTCTATCAGTTCTTATTTAATCTCGCCCGGAAGGGCTGATCGGTCAAACCTCGAACCAGCGCTCCAGGCATGAAGTCCTGACTTCTACCTACTGACACCGCTACAGCTTTGACGCACCCGGCCCGGTTCCTATTCAAGGTTATCCCTGGGGCGTTCCGGCGAGACCTGCGCAAGGGCCAATGGCAGGAAAGTCCGTGCCGGGGCCTGGAACTGACACGAATCGCAAGGGCGAACCATCAGAAGAGCGGTTGAGCAGCGGCGGAGCTGAATTGACATCTCCCGACAGCAAAGGGAGAAGGGCCCACGGCCGCCCGGATTCCAGGCTTGCGGCTTCGCCGGGAACGTTCAGACTCGGCCAATGCGAATGAATACGAACACAGGCGGCATTCTTGTTTTTCTACTGGCGGCGCTTCCCCTATTTGCCCAGCCATCGGCAGATCAATACATGGGCGACTGGCAGGGCGAAGTCAGCGTGAATGATGAAACCAGAAGGGTGGGGGTCTATATGATCCCGTTGGGGGATGGGAAATACGAGGCGCGCCTTGTATCGGACTTCCTTCAACGCGGACCTTACCTTTACCGGTTGAAGGGCGAGATTCGCAATGGCCAGGTCAAACTCATGGATGATATCCCTTTCGATGTGACCCGGGTGTTTGGCACAACGCAAAACGGGGTGGTGCTGAATGCTGCTTTGTGGGCGGGAACCTTAGCGGACGGTGGGGCCAAGGGGACGATTGCCGGCCAAACGCACGGCACCTTTGAATGGAAGCAGACCCAGCGGATTTCGCCGGAGTTGGGCAAAGCCCCTCCGGCCGGAGCGATCGTGCTTTTTGACGGGAAGAACCTTGATCAGTGGCGGCATCGCGAGGACGGCAAGCCGGTCAAATGGAAAGTGCTGCCCGAGGGCGTGATGGAAGTGAGCGGCGGGGACATCATGTCCCGGGAGAAGTTTCTCGATCAGAGAGTCCATTTGGAGTTTCGGTTGCCTTACATGCCGGCCGCATTCGGCCAGGGCCGGGCCAACAGCGGGGTCTATTTGCAGGGGCGCTACGAAGTGCAGGTGCTGGACAGCTACGGGCTCGAGGGGCAGGACAATGAATGCGGGGGCATCTACACTGTAAGCCGGCCCAAGGTGAACATGTGCGCCCCGCCGCTGCAGTGGCAGTCGTATGACATCACGTTCACCGCCGCGAGGTTTGATGCCGTCGGCAAGAAGACCGCACGGGCGCGGATCACAGTGGTGCACAATGGCGTAGTCGTCCAGGACGATACCGAGCTGCCAGGTGTCACGGGTGGCGCCCTAAATGACCGGGAGAATGAGCCCGGTNNGCCCGGTGGCCTTCTTCTGCAGGACCACGGCAACCCTGTGCAGTGCCGTAATATCTGGGTGGAGAAGAGGTAGCCGGGTTGGGAAACAGTGCTGCCCTGATCCCGCGGGGCGGGGATCAGGCCATGCTCGCCCACCGCGGCAAGTGGCGGGCGACGCTGTTGCACGCGCATAGCACCACCCGGCAGCGCGCGCCCAGGCATGTTATTCGTTGCCCCAGTAAACCAGGCGTTGGCGTCGGCGTTCCCGCTCGGCTTTGCGCTGCTGCTGTGTTGCCCGGAAATAACGCCAGATTAGATATATGATCGCACCGATTGCGAGGCCGGGAATCCAGGTGGTAGGAATATCAGCAAACCAGACCTGACCGAAAGCTGTCATAATTACCAGCTTGCCGCCAGTGCGCGTTCAGTGCCACCGGGGGCCCCCCTGTTCTTCACCCCGGGTGAGGTCCTGATTTTGACCAGGGGTTTGCCGGGGCTCGGTCGTACGAGGTTGGCGAGGGGAGATGCCGCGCCAGCGAGGCGGTTCATGCTCAAGGGGCTTGGACCAGCACGCACAANNCCGGAGGGCGCTCCCCTGGCTGCTCAGCTTCCCCGGCGTAAGTGACCCAGAGGCGAAAGCCGTGGCTTAGTCCGTGACAGCGCCAGAGCTTCCGGCTAGGATCGGGCGTTCCATGCTTTGGGTGACGTTACGACAGTTAAAGTCCGGGAGTGCGGCGACGCGCAGGAGAGCAGCGCAGGAGCTTTCGCATGATCCCAACCGGCGCGCGTTGAACGCGTTGGCGGCAGCGACGTTGAACGACCCTGATGCGGAGGTGCGGCGGATTGCGGCCGCAGCGCTGGGGCGATCGGACCATCCAGCGCGTTATGAATCGCTCCTGAAGGCGCTGGGGGATAAAGACCCCGAGGTTATCCAGGCGGCGATGGTGGGATTGAAAAGGGTTGCCGACGAACGGGTGATTAACGCGCTGGTGCGCCTGCTTCGCCATCAGAACTTCAACGTGCGGGTCGGCGCGGCGCAAGCGATTGACACGGTCCGGTGGACGCCCAAAGACCGGGAGGAACGGATATGGTTCCAGGTTGCCAAAGGATGGTACCGGCGAGCGGCGACGGCTGGGGCGGATGCTATTCCCGCGCTGCAATTAACGATTCAGACTGGGCCCGTTCGGGCGGCGGCCGGGGCAGCGGAAGCCCTCGGCATGATCTGGGATCCGCGCATCGTTAAGTTGCTGCGCGTCACGCTGCAATCCGAGGAGCCGGCGGTGCGGGTTGCCGCGGCGGATGCGCTGGGAAAAGTCGGGGGTGGGGAGGCCGTGGACGCGCTGACCTCTTGCCTGCACAACAGCCATCTGCAGGTCCGTGTCACGGCAGCACAAGCGCTGGGCGTGCTGAGAGCCGTGGAGGTAATGGGGCCAATCTGCAAGCTGCTCCGCGACAAGGAATGGGAGGTTCGCCAGGAGGCAGCGGTCGCCCTTGGCCGGTTCAATAATCCTGCCGCGTGCGAGCCGCTTGCGGCGGCGCTCAATGATCCGGATGCGGATGTTCGCGAAGCCGCGGCGATGGCGTTGGGCCGGATCGGGGACCGCCGCGGCGTTGCTCCGCTGATTCTGGCGCTAAAAGATGAGGTCACCAGCGTGCGGCGCATTGCTGCGGCGGGCCTGACCCGCATTGACCCGGATTGGGCGTCACTGCCGGAAACCCGCGGCGCGGCCGAGCAACTGAAGCTGGCCATCCAGGACGCTGAGCCGGCGATCCGATTCTTCGTGGCCCAGTTGCTGGTGGATTTGGGGGAACTGGCGGCGGACACCGTGTTCGAGTTCGCACCCGAGGACCACCTTGGCTCGCCGGCCATAAAGCGCAAACGCATGGCGACCCGCCTGTTTATCGGGATGCTGGAGGATCCGGATCGGGATGTCCGCCAAGCCGCCGCCGAGGCGCTTGGGCGGCTGGGCGGGGACCGCGCCCGGCAGGCGCTTGCGCGCACTGCCGGCGACGTGGACGGTGATGTTGCCGCGGCGATACAAATGGCCCTGCAGGCGCTCGGGACCGAAAGCAGCAGCTAAGGCGATATGCAACAGGAAGATTCGCAACAAACCCAGCTCCTGGTCGTGGATGACGATCCGCAGTTCCTTGCCGCCGTTGCGTCATCATTCAAGGAACTGTCCGAAGGACGATGGGCGGTCCGCACGGCGACGAACCATTCGCAAGCCCTGGAGCACTTGAAGGCACAACCAATGAACCTGGTTGTGCTGGATGTCGAGATGCCGGTTATGGACGGGATCGAATTCCTGCGATTGCTGGGGCGCACCCATCCGGGCCAGCAGGTGGTCATGCTCTCGGAACGCATGGAGGAAGACGCGCGCAAGACTTGCCTGGAGCTGGGCGCGACCCTGTTCCTGGCCAAGCCGGTCTCGCCAGAAGACTTTCGGGGTCTGTTCACTGCGATGGACTCCCTGGCTGCGGCGGGACCCCAGTCTGGGTTCCGCGGGATCATGCAACGGGTCGGATTGGACGACGTGCTGCAAATGGAGTGCCTGGCCCGCAAGTCCTCCGTCCTGGTGGTCACCACCGGCAAGCGGCGCGGGGAAATCTACATCTGCGATGGGGAGATCATTCATGCGCAGGCCGGGCAACTGCAGGGTGAAATGGCGCTCTACGGCTTGCTGGCCTTGACGGGCGGAGAGTTTACGCTCCAGCCATTTGCCGAGCCGCCCCGCCGCACCATTTCGGGGCAATACCAGTTTCTGCTGATGGAAGCCGCGCGGTTGCGGGACGAGGCCGAGTCGCAGCCGGCCAGGGGACTCGACAGCCTGGGGCGCCCCGCGGACTTCGGCGCGACATTGTTCGACACCTCGACGCCCACAGAAGCCCGCGGGATTCGGATCGAGGAGGTGCTGCTCTGCTCCAGCGCGCGGGAAGTCCTCTACCAATCCCAGTGTGAATCAATCGAAAGGCGCATGGAGCTTTTTGCACGGATCGAGCAGAAGGCGGTGCAAGCTGCCAAAGGCACCCCCAGCGGCCGATTCCACCGGATGTGGATGGACACCGGCAACGGCCGCGTGCTTGTTCAAATCCAGCCCACCTTCAAGCTGCTGGTGCGCACCGTGTTGCCGGCACAGCCTCCCGCCCAATGAGAAACGCGTTGGAGACCTTCGTTTCGTCGCGCCTGCCGATCGCCGGCTTGGTCGCCTACAGCATCCATCTGCAGGATCGTGTGATCGAGGTTCAATGCCTGAGCAAGTCCTTCTATCCCTCGGCTGCGGAGGACATGCTGNNGAGGACATGCTGACGGGGCTGGTCCATGCCGGGCGAACTGTTCTGCCGGTTGGCCAACAGGCGGCTCGTTACTGCTGGATCTTTGACTGCATTCGGGTTTACGTCGCCGCCCGCGCGGATGGGTCCTGTCTCGCGCTGCTGGTCGAAAACAACCCCGGTGCGGAGATGAATCGAGTCAAGGAGACCTTGGAGGCATTTGTCAACCCGCCAGAGCCTGAAGCGTCACTCGACGGGCAGGCCCTCGAAGGGACGGGTGACGCCAAAGTCACGTAGGGAACGGATGGTTTTCTGAGTGCCGGCCGCCGCCGAGTCCGAGTTCGGAAAGCCCTCCCCGTCGCCGTAACTCATTTGTTGGTGAACTCGGTGGTGTCAAAATACACCCTGCGCGTCTGGCCATCGCCTGTGGCGATTTCATACACTGCGTATTGCCGGCTGGCCAGGGTCAGCGCCGATTCCTTTGCCTTTTGGTGCCCCGGGTAAACCTTGTTGAGCCACAACTGTTCTGCCAGGACGCCTGCTTCGCGACAGGGCGCTTCGCGGATGATGACTGCTTGCTCGCGCGAGGAACCGTCGCCTCCCAGGTAGACAATCGGGGTCACGGAGGTTCGAGAAGTCTGACAACCGATGGTCAGGAGTGCGAAGCATGCCATTATCAGCGTTTTCATAAGCGTCTCTGCATTCGTGCTTTTGAGAGGGGCATAACCCATGCCACGCCGTTTCAGACGCAAAACCGTCCAGCCCAGGTGCCGGACGCGCCGAAAAGGCCGCTACTGATGGAGCCTGACCTTCTGACCTCCGCATTTTCCCCCTCCCGGCCAGGCAATCTCGCAAAACTGATAATCCGAGAAGTGCAACCCATGGTCTTGGGATTGTGGTTCCTTTTCAGACTGTCCAATGCCACAGTTGTGTCCGCCACAGATGAAAACGAGACTAACATCCGCGAATATCTTCAAGCCGCGCCGCATGCCTCTGCTCATGGCTGCCCTGATCATCGTGCCCGTGGCGAGTGGCGTTGCGCCGACGCCCGAGGAAACCAATGTGGCCGACCAATGGGTTGCCGCTGGATTCAAGGCGCGGCCGGAGACNNACCGAGCGCACTTCCTCCTGGACCGACCCCAGGACCGGTTTGCAGGTCCGCTGTGTTGCCGTCCAGTATCACGATTTTCCAGTCGTCGAGTGGACGGTCTATTTCAAGAACACCGGCACTAATGATACGCCCATCCTGGCCGACATCCAAAGCCTGGACCTGCAAATCCAGCGTCGTTCGAACGCAGAATTCGTTCTGCACTACCACACCGGCGATAACTGCACGGCCGACAGCTACCAGCCCCACCAGATGCCCCTGGCCACTAATTCGACCCGGCGCTTCGTGCCGGCCGGCGGCCGTCCCACTACCGGCGCGTTTCCCTACTTCAACGTGGAACACGATGGGGGCGGACTCATCTGCGTGATCGGCTGGCCGGGGCAGTGGGCCGCACAATTCGTCCGGGATGGCGGGGCCTCGCTCAGAGTCATGGGCGGGCAGGAGTTGACCCGGTTCAAGCTTCTACCGGGCGAAGAAGTCCGGTCGCCGTTATCCGCGGTGCTCTTCTGGAAAGGAGACTGGATTCGGTCGCAGAACCTCTGGCGGCGATGGATGATCGCCCACAACTTGCCCCGCCCAAATGGCAAGGTGGTGCCGACCCATTACGCCGGCTGCAGCGGGAACCCGCAACCGCGTGCCGAAGAGGAGATCGGGCAGATTGATGGCTGGCTCAAGGAGGGGATCAAGCTTGACTATTGGTTCATTGATGCCGGCTGGTATCCCGGCCGTGGCGATTGGGTCAACGTAGGCACCTGGGAGGTGGATACGACTCGGTTCCCGCACGGGCTGCGCGAGGTGGCCGATCACTGTCACGCCCGGGGGATCAAGTTCATCGTCTGGTTTGAGCCGGAACGGGTCACGGGCGGGTCATGGCTCGCCGAGCAGCACCCCGAATGGGTTCTGGGCGGCAAGAACGGCGGGCTCTTGAACCTGGGAAATCGCGATGCATGGCAATGGGTGGTCGAGCGGGTTGACCGCCTGCTGACCAGCCAAGGCATTGATGTCTATCGCCAGGACTTCAATATGGATCCTCTGCCCCACTGGCGCGCCAACGACAGCCCTGACCGGCAAGGCATTACGGAGATCAAACACCTTACGGGCTACCTCGCATTCTGGGATGAACTGCTCCGCCGCCACCCCGCATTGTATATAGATACTTGTGCCAGCGGTGGGCGTCGCAATGATCTGGAGACGCTCCGTCGGGCCGTGCCCTTGTTGCGCAGCGACTACCCGATCACCGATTTCACAGCCGGTTGCGCCAACGGCCAGCAAGGCCACACCCACGGCATGTCCCAGTGGATTCCCTACCACGGCACCGGCGCGCCGCTTAGTGATGCCTATACCATGCGCAGTTGCTTTGCGCCCGCGTATCGCCTTGGCTGGGACCCCCGGAATCAGAACATCAACCACGCCCTGCTGCGGACAACCGTGGCCCAGTTTCGCCTGGTGGAGAAGTACTTACTGGGTGACTTCTACCCGCTAACTCCCTACAGCCTCGGGGAAGACACCTGGCTGGCCTGGCAGTTCGATCAGCCCGAGAGCGGCGAAGGGGTGGTGCAGGCGTTTCGCCGGCAGAAGAGCTTCTACGAGTCTGCCCGGCTTAAACTGCGGGGGCTCCAATCCAGCGCGCGATACGCCGTGGTCAACCTCGACCGGCCAGCCGACCGTCAGGAGTACGCAGGCAGCGAACTGATGGAGAAGGGCCTGCTGATTGAGCTTCCCACTCAACCTGGCTCCGCGGTTATCACCTACCGCAAGGCCGAATAGAGCCGAGTTCTGCCGACAGCCGCGGCGCAGAGCCCTTGCTTTGCGGGCGGTTGGAACTGGCAGCGCCTTTCCCCGCTCCGCGGTTCCGGGGTTGGCAGTTTCAAGGCCGCGTTGCTATGCGGGGGGAGGACAGCATGGAGGGGCCGGTTCGGCCTCGATGACCCGCTCGTCATTGGTGGCGATTACCCTTTGCCCTGCGGCTACGATCAGGAAATCTGATTCCGGCCATTCCCCGTCGAGCAGTCTGTGCAGCAAGCCGAGGTCGCCCGGGATCTCGTCGTATTGCCAGCCCCGCTCCGCACAAATTTGCCGCACCTGCTCGTTCAGCTTCAGGTGCTCCACGAAATCAAAGTTGATTAGAGTCCCGTGAGAGTAGGCATCGGTCCACCGGCTCATCTCCTCCATCAGGTACTTGGCTTGGTCCTCGCCGTACTTCTGCACCCACTGCTCGTAGGTCGCCTTGAGGCTGTTGTTTGCGCCCGCCGGCAATGACGCCCCACCCCAGATCGGCCCGGTCGAGCCGCGCCGCTGGGCGCACTCCAGCCAGCCCGAGGTGTAATAGTAGGTTCCCGGGTGGGCGTCAAAGCACTCGCGGTAGCGCTCCTTCGAGCCCAGGAAGAACGTGATGCAATCGTGCGCGCGGGGAATCACCAGCGGCGTGTGCGCCGTCGTCAGGCCGGTGAGGATGTTGCTGCACAGCCCGTAGCCGAGCACGATCGCCTCGTATCGGCCCGCGGGGACGGCGTCAATGCGCTTTTGGATCTCCACCCGCCCGGTGCCGGGGATGTCGTGATAGCCCTGAGTCAGGAACTCAAGGTCAACCAGGTTGCGCGAGGCAGCGGCTGCGTAACAGAGCTCGCGGAAGGCGATTTCGCAGGCGATGACCTTGAGTAACATGAACGAACTATCGGTGGGGGCATGGCGCGTAGTCCTCTGCGCGCCCTCGGTTCTCAGCGCTTCGCTGTCCAGCGAATGGCTTGCTTGAGGAGCCGCTGGAAACCGGGATTTTCGTAGGCCAGGTGGTCATGGCCGAGTTGGATATAAACGACCCGGGCGCGCTCGTAAGTCTTGGCCCAGCCGATGACATGGTTGCTCTCCGGTTCGTCTGTGGTTAGGAGCGGATGACAAGCCGGCGACACGTCGAACCATTTGTAAGTCTCATCGTGGATGGTAAAGTCCTTCACCCCGCGCGTTACCGGGTGACGCTGGTCCGCCACCTGGACCTTGAGGTCCACGTCATGCTTGAAAGCCGAGCGCGGCTTGGCCACGCCATTTAGATTCGTCGCTGCCAGGTAGTAGCGCGCCCCGATGATATTCCAGTATTCCGGCCAGGCCGGGTAAGTGGCAATGGCGTGGTGCAGGACCACCAGCCCCTTTCCCTCCTTGAGCCGCGCCACAAAATCCGCCTTCGCCTCCTCCGTGATGCTCTGATTGTAGTCGTAAGTCACGAGCACATCGTATTGCTTCGCCGCCTCGGCCGTCAGCCTCGCGTGCGCCTGGGGGTGCTCCACCGCCTGGTAAGTGATGTCCGGGTTATCCTTGAACAGCTTGAAGAACGGTTCCTTCTCGAAGCCGTGTCCGCCGGTTACCACCAGCACCCTTAGCTTCTCCGGCGACTTCTGCGCCGGGTTGGNNTCTCCGGCGACTTCTGCGCCGGGTCGGCCGCGACTCCCGCGGAGGCAACCAGCCAGCTCAACCCCAGGACCGCGGCAAATAACGCACGTATCATCTTCATGGCATGGCTTGTAGCACGAACGCCCGGCGGTTTCAAAAACATTCTGGTTCACCCTATAAACAGGCCACCCTTACCGGGCTGGGGGAGCAAGCCGACAGGAGTCAGCTATATTCCAGCAGGGAGAAGATGCGGGCAATGACGAGGCGTCCAACGGTCGCGCCCGCTTCTTCCGCATGGCCTGGTGGACCCCGCCGGGGATTCCGGCCAAGGTGCGGCGGATGAGTCCCAGCAGCGGGTCCTCCGGCGCATTCATCTTGCGCAGGCCAAGCCGGGTCGGAAGCCAGGCCAACTGGGGCGGAAAGATCCTTGAACCGCCCTTCGGTGGGGACTAATCTATAGTGTATGACCAGTGAATCCATAGTGAACGTGACCGAGGCGCAGGCCAAGCTCAACCAGCTTATCAGCCGGGACAGCTTTGCCATCAGCCGCCACGGAAAGATCGTCGGCATCTACTTGTCCCGCGACCGGATAGAAGCCCTGGTCGAGACGATGGAACTGCTGAGCAGCTCGAAGTTTGCCCGGGCACTGAAGGACTACGAGTCCGGGCGGACGAAGTTTCATGACGCGGCGGACTTGGACCAGGCCATGTCCGCATGAAGACCCGCGTCATCGTCGGCGAGCAGGTCAAAGACTTTCTGGAGTCGCTGGCGCCGGAACCCCGCCGCATACTCTGGCGTGGAATCAAGGGGCTTGCGCAAGGCAAGGGTGACCTAAGACAACTGGAGGGCCGACTGGCGCCTTACTGGCGCTTGCGCGTGGACCGGATGCGGGTCATCTATGATCAGCGGGCCATCAAAGGCGAACGTCGCTTGCTGTGCTTCTTCGCCGATTACCGGGCTAGCGTTTATGCCGTGCTGGAACAGTTGCTGGCCTCGGGCTTAATTGCCGAGTTGCGCGAGGCTCCCGGAGAGCGCCGCGCCGGGTAGGCACGTCCATTCTTTCCGCATGGCCTGGTGGACCTCGCCGGGGATTCCGGCCAAGGTGCGGCGGGTGAGTCCCAGCAGCGAGTACATTGGCTGAAGTGGAAGCTGTGGTGCGGCAGTTCTCGCCGGAGGATTTGGCCGAGTTCGAACGGTTCGTGCGCAGAGCGCGGTTGACAAAAGCCAAGAGTGACGGGAGGAGCGCGCTCGACCTGCCGCCGCCGGACTTGGGCCAGATGCTCAAACCGCCGGGTGCCCGCGGGGAATGGTACGATGAAATGCTGGAGGGCCGGGTGTGACGCACGGGCTCGACACGAGTTTCCTCGTAGCGCCAGAAGTGACCGGGCACCCGGATTACGCAGCAGCTTGGACGCTCGCCTCTTTCTTGTGGATTGTGGACACACGTTCCGAAATGCGGGCATCACCTCGCTGCTCACGCTGAACCCGACGCACTTCATAGTGTTTGGTGAGTTCACCTGCGTGCCGCTCGTCGCCCCAAACCGCGCAAAGGTAAAGCCCAGTCTCGGCGCCGCGCGATCGTCGTTGCACTCAACTCAACAGTGAGCCGCATGCTCGCGCACGCGGCTCACTTTGCTTTCCCCCTCGCCCTAACCATCTCCCCAACCAACTCCTCACCCGAATTCTGCCAAACTACGCCTGGCCGGTTAGGCCCGAACCGGACCATGACTAGCAGCCTGTTGAAATATCACATTATTTTGAATAGATACTTGACGATGCTGTCTGACAATCATGTTCGCCGCGAAGAAGAAGGCAGCGCAGTCCGAGTTCTGGATTGCCGCCGATCAAGTGGTCACGTCGGCCAAGAGTGGGTTCTACGCCAAGCTGGAGGAAACGTTGGAAAGCTTTGGATTT
>MTKZ01089349.1_pt1 | contig 16055 bp, 13 predicted proteins | sample 1042781 | NCBI WGS metagenome assembly MTKZ01 (sample SAMN06212207, study PRJNA360539) | anaerobic digester metagenome | biome: Wastewater treatment plant; material: sludge; isolation source: anaerobic digester fed with sludge from wastewater treatment plant | place: Denmark: WWTP Viborg ...
TGGAGAAACGGTCTATCTTCCAGGGGCACGCCGCAGGTTCTATAATAAAGCCAGGGTTGCAGGGTTGATGGTACGAGCAAACGTGAGGTTTCAGCAATCGTATCACGGGGTTGATACATGCGATCCGAGGAAATACTCCAACAGCTCAAGAAGCAGCCGTTTCTGCCTATCCGCCTCTGGTTCTCCGATGGTTCTCACGTAGACATTCGGCATCCCGAGATGGCCATCGTGACACGCACTGTGATTTCAGTGGCGATCTTCGACCCCCCGGATTCGAGCATGCCCGAGCGGGCCGTTCTGTGCGACCCGATCCACGTGACTCGCCTGGAGCCGATTCCCAACAAACAGGCAATCGCGTCATAGGCCCACCCGCAGGACAAGCGTCGCATCGCCTTGATTTGAGTAACTCATGGGCTCCGGCCGGCGCAAGAACGGAAAACAGCCGACTCGGAGACGGGGAGATGTGGCGCCTGGAAGACCGGCCGCGCCGATTGGCGAGGCCCTGTGTCGCCTTGCCAGGTAAGAGCTGTTGCAGTACCCTACCCCGCTCGCAGTGTGCTCGCCGGGCATTCGGCCCGGATCAATGGAATCAGACTGGATTCTGATCTGGAAAGGACCGCCAATGGCCAAGAAGCAGAAAAAAAGATACCGCTTCTCGTTCGGACCCTGGAACATCCATGAGGGCGCCGATCCGTTCGGACCCACCGTTCGTCAGCCGATCAGCTTCGCCAAGAAGCTCAAAGTCTATAAGGAGCTGGGCTTTGACGGGGTTCATTTCCACGACGACGACGCGGTGCCCGACCTGGACAGCCTGCCGGCATCGGCGGTGCTCAAGCGGGCCGCCCAGCTCGGCAAGGTGCTCAAGGACCACGGGCTGGTTCCCGAGTTCGTGGCCCCCCGGCTGTGGGAGAACCCGCTGACCATCGACGGCGGCTACACCTCCAACAGCGCCGCCTGCCGCAAGTACGCCATCGAGCGTTCGCTGCTGGCGGTTGACATCGCCTTTGAGCTGGGCACCAACCAGATCGTCCTCTGGTTGGCCCGCGAAGGGACCTACATCCGCGAATCAAAAAACGCCCGGATCGCCCACGAGTACCTCATGCAGGCAATCAACAAGATGCTCAACCACAACAAGGAAGTGCGCATCCTGATCGAGCCGAAGCCCAACGAGCCGATGGACCACGCCTACGTGCCGACGATCGGGCACGCTATTTCGCTGGCTTACCTGTCCGATGATCCGTCGCGGGTGGGCGGGCTGATCGAGACGGCCCACGCCCTGCTGGCCGGGCTGGATCCGTCGGATGAGATGGCCTTTGCCCTGTACCACAAGAAGCTCTGGAGCGTGCATCTGAACGACCAAAACGGGCTGAAATTCGACGAGGACAAGAGCTTCGCCGCCGACAACCTGCGACGAGCGTTCAACCAGGTTCGGGTACTCGAGGAAGGCGGCTTCGGCCTCAACGGCGAGATGGTCGGTCTGGACGTCAAGGTCATGCGGACGCAGAAGCAGTCCAACAACACCGCGCACCTGTCGAACAGCAAGCGATTCTTCGAACTGCTGCTGGCCAAGGTGAGGTCCTTCAACCGCAAGAAAGAGGCGGAGTTCATCCGCAACCGCGACTACGAGGGGCTGGAGCGGATGGTCATCGAGCACCTGCTCGGCAAATAGGACGCGGCGGGCTTATGCCTGTGCAGCGGACGAGCGATCAGCGATCGGCGGCCGTTGAACAAGGAATCAGGGAATAGGCGGCGGTTTGAAATCGTGCGGCTGCGACGGGGACAACTCGGTGTCTCCCGCGGCTTGGCCCACCAGGGTCTTGGCGGACCGTCGGAAGCCGGCAGCAGCACGGTCTGACAGAGGCTTGAGATGCCTAAGCCAGTCCTTCTTGTNNCCTTCTTGTGGCGGCTGTACATGTCGAAGATGCCGGGCTCGTGACAGGGAAGGAGGATCGCTCCGGCCTCGGCCATCGCGACCAGCCGTTCGGTGGCCGCGAGCAGCCTGGCGTGAGTCACCCGCAGTCGGGCCAGGATCGCCTGCTCCAGCAGGTCGTAGCGATAGACGTCATCGCTGCAGACCACGGCCACACCTGATGTCGTCTCGACCCGGACGGCCAGGCTGCACACCGAGTGGCCCCCAAGATAGCTCACGGTGATGCCCGGCATGACCTCGCCCTCATCAAGAAGCACCAGCCGGCCGGCCTTGTCGGCGTTAAGCAGAAAGTCGGAGAACGCGTAATCGACGTAGCTGTTCCAGCCTCCTTTAACCCGTTTCTTGAGGTTCTCCTGCCAGCCCGTCTTGGAGGCGTAGATCCGGGCGTTGGGGAATCGCAGGATCGCCCCACCGTCCTTGCCGTCGGTCAGACCATGGTGATCGGCGTGCAAGTGTGTAAAGACGATGCGGTCGATACTTTCGGGAGCGATGTCCAGCCGGCTCAACCAATCGAAGATGTTACCGTGCGGTTGACGCACGTCGTCGGGAGCACCCGGCAAGTCCCGGAAGAAATCGTAACGTCTGAACATCCAGTTGATATAGGGCAGCCCGACGGGCCCCAGATCGATCAGGGCGCGACGGCCGGGTCCACCATCGACGAGAAAGGCGTAAAGCGTAAAGGCAACCCTCTCGTCATCGCTATACGGGTCTCCCAGGACGTGATTCTTGCCGAGCGTGCATTGCCCGACATGCATCGGCACGAGCTGCAGGTCAGTGTTCGACATGACGCACCCTTGCCCATCTTGAGGTCGACGTTTCTCCTGGCAGCCTCCCCGCGACTCCGAACCAGACGTCACTATACGGCCAGGCCGCGTATGACTCAAAGGGACGGCAGGGTATCCTGTCCATGCCTTGCCCCCCCGATGCCGGGACCCTATCATCTTCGTGAAGTCAGGCACGAAGGGTGCTGTACTCCGCTCCAAACGGGCTGGACCTGACGAATGCCCGAACACCGACGCGGCATCGTGACGACAGGGGCGTGTTGAGTGTCTGCAAGTTCGCCACAGCCAACAACTTTCGTGCGACGGGGGCTGATTGAAGGCCCTGGTCCTCGGGAGCTGTGGTGCCTGGACTTCGGCCCGCAGCACCCGGCCACGCACACGACGCTTCGGCTGGTCCTGGAACTGGACGGTGAGACGGTCGTAGCCTGCACCCCGCACATCGGCTATCTCCATAGCGGGTTCGAGAAGCTCGGGGAACATCTCGATTACAACCAGTACGTGACGATCACGGACCGGATGAACTACGTCAGTCCGATGGCCAACAACATCGCATGGCACCACACCTGCGAGAAGCTGTTCGGCATCGAAATCACACCCCGCTGCAAGGCCATTCGCACGATCATCGCCGAGTTGGCGCGCATCCAGGACCACCTGCTCTGCGTGGGAGCGGCCGCGTTGGATCTTGGCGCGTTCACCGCCTTTTTGTACGGCTTCAATGAGCGGGAATGGATCAACGATCTCTTCGAGGAGGTCTGCGGCGCGCGCTTTACGACCAGCTACACGCGCGTCGGCGGTCTGATGTACGACATTCCCCCGGAATGGCCCGNNGCCCGGGCACGTGAAGGACTTCCTCGATCGCATCCCGCGAGCCATCGGCGACCTCGAAAGCCTTCTGAACCGCAACCGGCTGTTTATCGAGCGAACCAAGGGCATCGGCTACATGAGCCGAGAGGACGCGATCGCCTGGGGCTGGACCGGCCCGCTGGCCCGAGCGTCCGGCGTGCGTCGCGATCTCCGCAAGGATGAGCCGTACCTTTGCTACGCGGACAATTGGGACGGCAAAGGCTCCTCGGCGGTGTCGTTTCAGGTGCCGGTCGCAACGGGCGGCGATGCCCTGGCTCGCTACCTGGTACGGCTCGAGGAGATCAAACAGGCCGTAAGTATCATCCGCCAGTTGATCGACAACATCCCGCCCGGGCCGGTGAATGTGCTTCCGAACGACAAGGCGACGTTGCCTGACAAACGAGAGGTTTACTTCAGCATCGAGGGGCTGATTCACCACTTCGAGCTGATCATGACCAATCGAGGCTTCACGCCCCCGGTGGGCGAGGTATACGGGGCCAATGAGACGGCCAACGGCGAGCTCGGCTTCTACATCGTCAGCGACGGCGGGCGCTGCGCGTATCGCGCACGCTGCCGGCCGCCGAGCCNNCCGCCGAGCCTGGTTCATTTTCAGGCGTTCGAGCATTTGATCGTCGGGCATCAGATCAGCGATGTGGTCGCGGTGATGGGGAGCCTGAACATCATCGCCGCGGAATTGGACAGGTAACGGGTGAGGAACAGAAACGGAACCCCGGGCGCAATCGCGGGGCCGTGTGGCGAACTGCGACGAATACCGTGAGTCAGAAAGGGCCGACGGGGGCGTCGGCCCCACGATCGGAGTCGAAAGGGCCGACGAGGGCGTCGGCCCTGCCGAGTCGGGCCTGGCCGACAACGATAGAGGAAACGATGGCGTGGCGAACGATTGACAGGAATGAACCGGCGGCGGATGACGGCGACTCTCCGCAGATGAGCGAAGCGGTAAAAGCGAAAATCCGCGGATTCTTCGCCCGTTATCCGAGCAAGCGGGCCGCCCTGCTGCCGGCCCTGCACATTGTGCAGGAAACCTGCGGCTGCATCACCCACCGGGCGATGCGCGATGTGGCCGAACTGCTGGAGCTTGCCCCGTCGGAGGTCATGGCCACGGCGTCTTTCTACACGCACTACTGGACCAAGCCCAGGGGACGCAAGGTGATCGTGGCCTGCCGGGGGCTCTCGTGCGACCTCATGGGCGTGCAGGAAGTCAATCGGACGGTCTGCCAGCACCTGGGCATCGGCGAGCATGAGACAACCGCGGACGGTGAATACAGCTTCGTGACAGAGGAATGCCTCGGGACGTGCGAATACGCCCCGTGCCTGCTGATCAACGAGCGGTTGCACAAGAACGTGCGCCCGGAGGATGTTCCCCGGATTCTGGCGGACCCGGACAATGACAGGATCGAGGTGGAGCGGAGTGATTTGTATGACGGGATGAAGGCGTGAGAGACCAGGGTTCAGGGTTCAGGGTTCAGTAACAGAGGACAGTACACGCTAAGGGGCGGCGCGGTCTGAGAATGGCTCGTTTTGAACCGGTATTGTTGAGGAACGTCGGTGTCGCGGGGGTGCGGCGGCTGGAGACGTACCGCGCGCGGGGTGGATATGCCGCTGCGGCCAAGGCCCTGCGCCGCATGACTCCCGAGCAGGTTGTCGAGGAGGTCAAACGGTCGAATGTTCGCGGTCGAGGCGGTGCGGGCTTTCCAGCCGGCGTGAAGTGGTCGTTCCTTCCGGCCGACAGGAAGATCACCTACCTCTGCGTCAACTTCGATGAATCGGAACCGGGCACGTTCAACAATCGGTACATCGTTGATCACGATCCGCACCAGTTGCTTGAAGGAATCCTGATCGCAGGATATGCCACACGGGCGACGGTGGCGTACATCTATATCCGCGTCGAGTTCCACGAGACCTTTCACATTCTCCAGAAGGCCCTCGATGAGGCATACGCGGCGGGCCTGTTCGGCAAGCGCGCTTTCGAGAGCAGCTACGCGCTGGATTGCCACATTCATCGCGGCGCAGGGGCGTATGTCTGCGGTGAAGAGACAGGGCTGATCGAATCGCTTGAGGGCAAGCGCGGCTGGCCGCGAATCAAGCCGCCCTTTCCGGCCATCAAGGGTCTTTTCGGGCAGCCCACGGTGGTCAACAACGTTGAGACCTTATGCTGCCTGCCGCACATCATCGATCGCGGCGAGGCCTGGTTCCGATCGATGGGTACACCCGGCAGCACCGGTCCGAAGCTGTACACGATTTCCGGACCGGTCAACCGCCCGGGCTGTTTCGAAGCGCCGCTGGGGCTGACGGTGCGAGAGCTGATCTACGGCGACGATTTCGGCCGTGGCATGATCGACGACAAGAAGGTCAAGGGCGTGATCCCCGGCGGGCTGTCGGTCGGGATCCTGACCGGCGACGAATTGGACTGCAAGCTGGACTTCGACGACCCGGCAGAATACGGGCTACTCGGCCTGGGCACGGCCGGGGTCATCGTCATCAACGAAGACACCGATATCCGCAAGGTGCTGCTCAACGTGACCAGGTTCTACGCGCACGAATCCTGCGGCCAGTGTACGCAGTGCCGCGAGGGCACCGCCTGGATGTACAAGATCGCCAAGCGCATCGCCGCCGGGGCCGCGCGCAACGAGGATCTCGATATCCTGATCGAGAACTCGCACAACATGGGCATGATGCCAGGCATGAGCATCTGCGGTCTGCCCGACGGGGCGGTGTACCCGATCAGAACGATCGTCGAGAAGTTTCGAAGTGAATTCGAGGAGCACATTCGCCGCCAGGTACCGGCGGCGGTGGAGCGGACGTTGCGAAGGATCAATCCCGCGGTATACGAGATGCCGATCGCGGGGAGAAAAGGATAAGGAGGCTACTAGGCTGCTAGACCTCTCGACTATGAGGAAGTGAGCATGTCCGATCTGCCGGGGCAGCAACCCGGCCACGTTCTGTTTGCTTCCTAATAGTCCAGCAGACTAACAGACTAATAGACTAGTCCGTGCCCAGAATCATCATCGATGGCCGAACGATTGAATGCCGCGACGGCATTACCGTGCTCCAGGCGGCCCTGGACGCCGGCATCGATGTGCCCCACTACTGCTATCATCCGGGCCTGTCCATCGTCGCCTCATGCCGGCTGTGCCTGATGGAAATGAAGATGCCGGGGCCCAAGACCAAGGAACTCGAATGGTCGCCGAGACTGATCCCCAGTTGCCAGACGCCGGTCCGCGACGGGCTGGAGGTCCGCTTCGAGACGGAGAAGATCCACGAGCACCGCAAGCGGGTCATGGAGTACTACCTGCTGAATCACCCGCTGGACTGCCCGGTGTGCGATCAGGCGGGCGAGTGCTACCTGCAGGACTACAGCCTCAAATTCGGCGAGGCCATTTCGAGAATGGTTGATCCCAAGACCGTCAACCCCAAGAAGGACGTGGGGCCGCGGACCCTGCTCTACCAGGACCGTTGCGTCCTCTGCTCTCGCTGTGTGCGATTCACACGCGAGGTCTCAGGCACGAGCGAGTTGTGCGTCGTCAACCGAGGTCATGTCGCCGAGATCGACGCCTTCCCCGGCCAGCCGCTGGCGAACAAGCTGCAGGGCAACGTCGTGGACATCTGTCCGGTCGGGGCCCTATTGGACAAGGATTTCCTGTTTGCCCAGCGGGTATGGTTCCTGACCACCGCCAACTCGGTCTGTCGGGCGTGCAGTGCGGGCTGTGCTATCCGCATCGACCAGAACCGTTACCGCGTTTACCGGCTCAGACCCCGATGTAACCCGGGCGTCAACGACTGGTGGATCTGCGACGACGGGCGGTTCGGCTGGAAGTTTGTTCTCGATGAGAAACGGCTGTCGACTCCGACCATTCGCCGAGGAAGTGATCGCAAGCCGCTGCTCTGGGAATCGGTTCCAGGCGTCATCCGCCAGCGATTGAGCCAGACGGTCGACCAGCACGGTCCCGCGTCGGTCGCCGTTCAGTTGTCGCCGGAAATGTGCTGTGAAGAAGCCTGGCTGCTGGCCGACCGGGTCCGGCGGATCGCTCCGCAGGCCACGCTATCGCTGGGCGACGTTCACACAATCGGCGAGTCGGAGGTGCTTCCCGTCGGGGCGGCCGAGGAGTCTGCCAGGTTTGTCATCCGGCCCGAGAAGCACCCCAATCGCCGCGGTATTGAGACGATTCTGACGGCGATGGCCGGGCCGGTGCTGCCACGTGAGGAGCTGTGGAAACAGGCTGCCGCCGGGCGTTTCCAGGCCCTGTGGATCGTCGGCGGTTACCCCAACAGCAACTGGCCGACACAAACGTTGCTGGACGCGGCCGCAAAACCCGAGTTGCTCATCGTTCAGGACATGTTCCCGAACAAGCTGACCGCACAGGCCGACGTTGTGCTGCCCTTCTGTGCTTGGACGGAGCGCGAAGGCACGTTCATGAACCACGCCGGACTGGTGCAGCCGTTTGAACGAGCGGTCGACCCGCCCGGGGCATCGATGACCGACGAGCAGTATTTGTATGCGATTGCCGGCCACACGGGCTTGTACGCGGGTGAGAAGGTGCGGAAGATGATGTCCTCAGCCGTGCCGGCCATGGCGGATGTGCATGTGCCGGAACCGGAGCCGAAGTATCAACACTGAGTTGAGAATTGAGAATGAGGAGTTGAGAATTGACCTGATTGCGTCGAGCTGATTCGCCTTTCGCAACTCTCAATTCTCCATTCTCAATTCGTCCGAGGAATTCGCCCTGGATAGGTGAGAAAGCATGGAGTTTCTTAAGACTCAACTCGGCTTCAGCGTGGCACTGATGGTGGTGCTGATCGGCATCATCATGGGTTGTGTCGCGTACGCCATCCTGCTGGAGCGCAAGGTCTGCGCCTGGCTTCAGGACCGGGTCGGGCCGAACCGGGCCGGACCGCTGGGCCTGCTTCAACCGATGGCCGACGGGGTGAAGTTTCTGCTCAAGGAGGACTTCACACCGGGCACCGTGGATCGGCCGTTGTTCTTCCTTGCGCCATGCATCGCCTTCACCGTGGCCATGATCGGCTTCGCGGTGATTCCCTGGGGCGGACTTGTCGACCTGGGCGGGCCCGAACCGGTGCGCGTACAGGTGGCGAGCGTGGACATCGGGCTGTTGTACATTCTGGCGGTCGGGGCCATGGGGGTGTACGGGCTGGTACTGGCCGGGTGGTCGAGCAACAACAAATTCTCCTTCTACGGCGGGATGCGGGCCGCCGCCCAGATGCTCAGCTACGAGATCCCGATGGGGCTGGCCATCCTCGTCGTGGTGCTGACCACCGGACAGGTTCGGCTGGAGAGCATCGTCGAGTACCAGATGCAGTCGACGTGGAACGTGCTGCTGCACCCGCTGGCCTTTCTCATCCTGCTGGTCACGGCCTTCGCCGAGACAAACCGCCTGCCCTTTGACCTGGCCGAGTCGGAGCAAGAGCTGATCGGCGGCTATCACACCGAATACAGTTCGATGAAGATGGCCTTGTTCTTTCTCGGCGAATACGCCCACCTGATCACGGTGAGCGCGTTCATGGCCACCCTGTTCTTCGGAGGATGGGAGCTCTTTCCGTTCAGCACGCGGCTCGGATGGGACTGGCTCGACTGGATCTACAAGTCACAGACCTTCCCCGCTGCCCTGTGCCAGTTCGCCATCGTGTTCGGTAAGGTTGTCGTCTTCATCCTCTTCTTCATGTGGGTTCGCTGGACGAAGGTCCGGCCGCGATTTGACCAGCTCATGCGGTTTGCCTGGAACGGCCTGGTACCGGCGGGCATCGCGCTGGTCATCCTGACATCGTTGCTGCTCTACAAGAACGCCGCCGAGTCGATCTGGTCACCGCTGTGCAATGCCGCGGTATTCGCGGCAGCGGTGTTGAGGTTCTATGTGTCGTCGCCGGTCATCACCGGCCGTCAGGCAAATATGCCGCCCATCAACGGTTCGCCGACAAGGAGGTTCGAATGAGTGTTCTGACACTGATCTTTGCTGCCGCCGCCCTGGCCGCCCCGCTTCCGGAGGCCGACATCCTCGGCCAGGCGGACGCACGGATTGAGAAGCATCGCAAGGGCGATATCGTGCTCCGACTTGCCAACAATGGCAGACTGCCTCCTCCCGGGCTTCACGTGCGGATCAGACAGACGCGTCATGCGTTTCTCTTCGGCTGCAACATTTTCAAGCTCGGCACGTGCGGTAGTCCTGAGGCCAACGCCGCCTACGAAAAGCATTACGCCGCCCTGCTCAACTACGCGACGCTGCCCTTTTACTGGTGGGGCTACGAGAAGGAGCGAGGAAAGCCCGATTACGACAAGACCAAGGTGATGACCGACTGGTGCGCAGCCCACAACGTGATGACGAAGGGACATCCGCTGGCCTGGAACTACTTCGACCCGAAGTGGCTTCCGGGCGATCAGCAGGAGGTGTTGCGTCTGCAGCTCGAGCGGATCGAGGAGTGCAGCCGCCGCTTCGCCGGGCAGATCGACATCTGGGACGTGGTCAACGAGGCGACGCACTACGATCGCGGAGAGTGCAAGAAGAACTCACCCAAGCTCAGCAAGGTCATTCGCAACATGGGCGTGGGACCGTTTGTCCGAGCGGCCTTTGAGGCCGCACGCAAGGGCAACCCGAAAGCCACGCTGGTCATCAACGACTATGCCGTCGGCAACGAATACGCCGCGAAGGTGATCGACGAACTGGTGGACGACGAGGGCAAGCCTATGTACGACATCATCGGCATTCAGTCGCATCAACACGGTGGGCCCTGGCCGACAACCAAGATCTGGGAGGTGTGTGAACGATTCGCCCGGTACGGCAAGCCGCTGCACTTCACCGAGACGACGTTTTTGTCCGGCGAATTGGGCTGGGACCTGGCCAAGCAGAGACAGAAAGCCGACCCGAAGTTCAAGTGGGCCAGCACGCCTGAGGGCGAGAAACGCCAAGCCGAGGAGGTCATGCGGTTCTACACTGTTTTGTTCAGTCACCCGGCCGTCGAGGCGATTACCTGGTGGGACTTCACCGACTACCATTCGTGGCAAGGGGCACCGGCCGGGCTGATACGCGAGGACATGACCCCCAAACCGGCGTATGAGGAGCTGATGAAGCGGATCAAGGGTACGTGGTGGACCACCGAGACCGTGGCGACCGTGGAAGGGAACGGCGAGGTCCGCTTCCGCGGATTCCTCGGAGATTACACGGTGACAACAGCCGATCTCGGCGGTTTCTCGGATCGGCCGCTGAGCGGAGACTTCTCTATCGGCAAGACGAACCAGGGGCCGATCGAGGTGGACCTGGCATTCATCCCATAACGGCGGGATCGCGCATGATCAAGGATGAGGACATCATCAAGATCACTGAGCCGAAGCTGACGGCCGCGGACAAGCTCTACCTGCCGCAGATCATCAACGGCCTCAAGACCACGGTCCGCCATCTGTTCGCCAAGCGGTTGACGGTTCAGTATCCCGAGCAGCGGGTGAAAGTCCGCAAGGAGATCTATCGCGGCGTTCACCGGCTCAACCGCGACGAGCAGGGCCGCGTGGCCTGTGTGGCCTGCTTCATGTGCGAGACGGCCTGCCCGGCTCACTGCATTCATATCGTCGGGGCGGAGGCACCGTGGCCCGATCGCGAGAAGTACCCCATACGCTTTGACATTGACGAGCTGGTGTGCATCTACTGCGGGATGTGCGAAGAGGCCTGCCCGGTGGACGCGATCGAGCTGACACCGGAGTACTCGATTGTAGGGCACTCGCGGCAGGAGATGATCTTCGATATCAACAAGCTGCTCGAAGTGTTCGACCAGACGCGGGACGAGAAGCCGCGAAAGAACCCGCCGATTACCGGCTATGGCAGCATCGGCGGCGAGGTTCCGCCCTCACCCTCACCTGATCGGACCGAAACGGAGCCCAAAGACTTGTGACCACGGCCGGCATGTACATTCTGTATGCGTTTCTGGCCCTCGGGGCGGCGGCGCTGTATCTGTCGATGCCTGCCGGTCGCTCGACGGGGCGACCGCTACGATGGGCCGTGCGGACTCTCGGGGCCGCATCGATGGCGGCGATCGCCACGTACTTTGTTCGCTGGATCGGTGAGGCGTTCGACGGGCGGGCGTTCTTTGTGCTCTTCTCCCTGGTGGCGATTGTGGCCGCGGTTCGGGTGGTAACGCATCCGAAACCGATCTACTGCGCGCTGTACTTCGTGCTGGTGGTTCTGGCGGTGGCCGCACTGTGTCTGTTGGCCCTGGCCGAGTTCCTCGGCGCAGCCCTGGTCATCGTGTACGCCGGGGCGATCCTGGTGACCTACGTCTTTGTGATCATGCTGACGCAGCAGCAGGATACCGATCCTGCGAACCTGACGGGGCGGGAACCGCTGGCGGCGGTCACGCTGGGCTTTCTGTTGTCCGCAGCCGTCGTCCAGGCGATGGCTTCGGCTGATTTCGTCTCGAAAACAGCAGCGACTGGCGTTCTTGCCGGCGCCACCGAGAGCCGAGAGCCGTTGATTGCGGCGTCTACACGGCCGGAGCAGTCTCCTCCGGCCGGTGATGAGGCACCGGGCAACGTCCGACTGATCGGCGAGACGATGATGACGACATACGTCCTGGCGGTTGAAACCGCGGGTGTGCTGCTGTTGGTTGCCCTGGTCGGGGCCGTGGGCCTTGCTCGCAAGCGGATTGAACCTGAGGCTTTGACACCGGCGGAATGGGCGGCGCAGGCGGGAGAGACGGACATCAAGCGGCGAGGCCGTGAGGCTCCGCCATTTTGAAATAGGAAGGGCCGACGGGGGCGTCGGCCCTACAGCGCTCGGAGAAGCGATGGACCTGACGAACGCTTACATTCTGGTCGGCGCGATGCTGTTCGCAATCGGCGTCGTCGGCTTTCTCGCCCGGCGGAACCTGATCCTCATGTTCCTGTCCACGGAGATCATGTTCCAGGGAGTGATTCTTAACCTCATGGGCTTCGGCCTCAAGCATGGCCAGTTGACCGGACAGGTGTTTGCGTTGTTCCTGGTGGTGATCGCGGCGGTGGAGGCCGGATTGGCACTCGGTTTGGTTGTCCTGCTGTTCCGCCGAAAGGCAACCTTGGACAACCAGGCATGGGAGGAGATGCAGGGATAGGTTTGCGACGGCCGCTTTTGAAAGCGAATCGCCACTTCACAAAGCGGTGCCGGCCGGAACGGAACGGATGATGATGCTGGGCGCAGTCGACACTGACATTCTGAGGCTTGCCCCACTGATCCCCTTGCTGCCCTTGCTCGGAGCAGTCATCGTGGGGGCAGCCGGGTCGCGCGCGCTCAAGGGCACCAGCCACTGGCCAATCATTATCGGAGTCGGCGGGGCCCTGGTGTTCAGCGTTCTTCTTCTCGTGAAGGTGGCCTCGCAACAGCTTCATGCCTACACCGATACGTACCCTTACTATTCGTGGTTTGTTCCGATGGCCGGCGTCTCGTTCAACATCAGCTTTCGTGTCGATCCCCTGACGGCGGTCATGCTGACCACCGTCTGCGGTGTTGCCCTGCTGGTGGTGATCTACTCACGCGACTACATGCGACATCACGGGCGCCCCGAGCACGGTTACGAACGGTTCTTCGCCTTCATGGGCCTGTTCGTCTTCAGCATGTGCGCGCTGGTGCTGGCGGGAAACTTCCTGCTGCTCTATCTCGGCTGGGAGGCGGTCGGCCTGTGCAGCTACCTGCTCATCGGCTTCTACTATCAGCGACCGGCCGCGGCAAAGGCGGCGACAAAGGCCTTCCTGGTCAACCGCATCGGCGACTTCGGCTTCGGTCTGGCCATTCTGCTGCTCTACCGATGGCTGGCTCCACACGTGCCGCCGGGCGACAGTCCGCTCGATTACACGGTGGTCTTCAGCCACCTGGGACATCTGACCACCGGTCAGACCACGACGATCGCCCTGCTTCTGTTCTGCGGGGCGGTCGGCAAGAGCGCCCAGTTGCCGTTGTACGTGTGGCTGCCGGACGCGATGGAAGGCCCTAGTCCGGTCTCCGCATTAATTCACGCCGCCACCATGGTCACGGCCGGCGTGTACATGGTCGTGCGCTGCGGCCCGATCTGGGCGGCTTCACCGGTCGCATTGAACACCGTCGCCATGGTCGGGGCGGCCACCGCCCTGTTTGCCGCGACCATTGCCATCGCCCAGTACGACATGAAGCGGATCCTGGCCTACTCAACCATCAGCCAGTTGGGATACATGTTCCTTGGGGTCGGCGTTTTCGCGGCCGACTCGGCCATCTTCCACCTCTTCACTCACGCGTTTTTCAAGGCCCTGCTGTTCCTCGGGGCCGGCAGCGTCATGCACGCCATGGGTGGCATCATCGACATGCGTGAGTTCCGCGGGCTGCGGCGTATCCTGCCGGTCACGTTCCTGACCTTCTTGATCGGTTCGCTGGCCCTGGCGGGCTTCCCCTTGTGGTCCGGTTTCTTCAGCAAAGACGAGATCATCCACGCCGCCTTCGCGTTTCATCCGGCGCTCGGCATTGTCGGCCTGGCGACGGCCGTACTGACGGCGCTGTACACCTTCCGCATGGTGNNGATGCTGATACCGCTTGTGCTGCTGGCCGTCGGGGCGGTCACCGCCGGTTACGTGGGCGTGGCCATTGAGCCGGGGGGCTTCGCGGGCCTGTTCGAGCCGACGGGCGTGTTCCACAGATTTCTCTCGCCGGTTGTCGCGCCGTTCACGGAGGCGTCGATCAGCCGGCTGGGACATCAGGCTCACAGCGGCGGCCACGCGCTGATGTATGCTTCGGCCGGGCTGGCGGTCCTGGGCATCGCGGCCGCATACGTGCTCTACGTCTGGCGTCCAACGTGGGCCCGGGCGATCCGTCAGGCGTTCCCTGAGATCCACGAACTCCTGGTTAACAAGTACTATGTCGACGAGGCGTACGCTGCCATCATCGTCCGGCCGTTGTGGCAGTTGGGAGGCTGGCTGCACGCCCTTGACCAGTTCGTCATCGACGGCTCACTGCGGTTCATCGTGGCCGTTCCGCAGGCCCTCGGAGCGGCGCTTCGCACACTGCAGAGCGGGGCAACGCAAGGTTACGGCGTGGTGATGACCGGCGGAGTCGACCTGATTGCATTCATCGTGTGGCTGACGAAATAGAGGCCTTATGGCTGAGTTGGCTGAAACCTGGATTCTGACATTGCTGATCGCCCTGCCGCTGCTGGGAGCGGTCGCCGTCGGCCTCACCGAGGTTCGCCGGGAAGATGAGGCCGCTGCCCGCCGAATCCGCCGCACAGCGATGGGTTTCTCGGCGGCCACCGCCGCATTGAGCGTTCTGGCCATTCTGCTCTTCTTCCGGGCGGTCGACCGGAACGGTCAGTCTCTTGCCGAACAGGGGCGCTACGCGCTCTGCCTCGACCGGTCTTGGGTCAGCGACGAGGAAACCCCACCATCGGCGACGCGGGGGGCCGGCTACGTCGATTTCCGCTATCACGTCGGCGTTGACGGGATCAGCCTGTGGCTCGTTGCGCTGACGGCGGGTATCACGCCCTTGGCGCTGTGGTCGGGCTTCGCGTCGATCCGCCGGCGAGTCAAGGAATACCACGCCCTGATGCTGCTTCTCGAGGCGGGCATGATCGGCGTATTCTGTGCCCGAGACCTGCTTCTGTTCTACATCTTTTTCGAGTTCACGCTGATCCCCCTGTACTTCATCATCGGCATCTGGGGCGGGCCGAGGCGGCGGCAGGCGGCAAACAAGTTCTTCATCTATACCTTTGCGGGCAGCGCGCTCACGTTCGCGGGCGTCCTGTTCCTGGCCTACCAGGCGTACTCGCTGCCGGCTTCATCCAACGGCGTCGGCGTGTTCACCTTCGACCTCGAAACGCTCTACGCATTGCAGCTGCCGCCGGAAACGCAATGGTGGCTCTTCATTGCCTTTGCGGCCGGGTTCGCCGTCAAGGTGCCGCTATTCCCGTTTCACACCTGGTTGCCGTTGGCCCACACCGAGGCACCCACCGCGGGCAGCGTCCTCCTGGCCGGCATCCTCCTCAAGCTGGGCACCTACGGTTTCCTGCGGTTCAGTCTGCCAATACTGCCCGAGGCAACGGTGGTTTTCGCGCCGCTCATGGCCATCCTGGCCATCGGGGGAATCATCTGGGGCGCCCTGGCGGCGTGGGCGCAGCAGGACATCAAGAAGCTGATCGCGTACTCCTCCGTTTCGCACCTCGGCTTCTGCATGCTGGGCATGTTCAGCCTGAAATCCGCGGGGCTGGTTGGCTCGGTGATGTACATGGTGAACCACGGCCTCTCCACGGGGGCCCTGTTTCTCGTCGTCGGCATGATCTACGAACGGTACCACACACGCCGATTCGACCAGCTTGGCGGGCTGGCTCGACCGATGCCAAGGATGGCGTTCTTCCTTGTCTTCTTCACGCTCAGCAGCATCGGCCTGCCGGGGCTTAACGGCTTTGTGGCTGAGTTCCTGGTCTTGCTGGGCGCGCTGACGTCGAATGCCGATGGTGCCGGCCCGCTGGGTATCGTGCACGCCGTTTTCGCC
>MTKZ01008670.1_pt2 | contig 16044 bp, 13 predicted proteins | sample 1042781 | NCBI WGS metagenome assembly MTKZ01 (sample SAMN06212207, study PRJNA360539) | anaerobic digester metagenome | biome: Wastewater treatment plant; material: sludge; isolation source: anaerobic digester fed with sludge from wastewater treatment plant | place: Denmark: WWTP Viborg ...
AAACATCGCGATAAGTTTGAGTAACGCCAGCCGACATGGAGGAAGAGACCTTTCAAGCAGGTCTGAATAGTTCTGTTGTCCGGTGATCTTCCCATTGTGACCTGGTAAGGTTTTTAAGAGATCTGTTCTAGTAACAATGCCAATGATCTTCCCGCTATCGGGTTCCAATACAGGAACCTGCCCCCAACCGGTGGCTGCCATTAATTGCTGCAATTGATCGATGGTATCAGTGCTTTTCAGGCTGTAATCACCGGCCTCCATTAGGCTGCCAGCGTTCAGGTTCAACTTGTGATGAATCGCGCGGTCAACCGCACGGCGGGTCAACAGACCGACGACTTTCCCGTTTTCGACCACAGGGTAACCTTCGTACCCATAACGCTGCATCAGGCGGTTGGCTTCCGCAAGGGTTGTATTGGGAGTAATAAGGTGTGGTCTGCGCGACATGATCTTGTTAATGGTCAGGGCTGGTTTGATGGTCTTGCGTAACTCCACCAGGATTTCGTTGCTGATTTTTTCAAAGGCGATTGTCACATCAGCCTCAGACTTAAGCTGGATCAAAGCTGCCGCGGCTCGATTATGACCCCCGCCTCCATATATCCGCGCTATGTTCGATACATCCACCTGGTCAGAAGTGGAACGGGCAACCAGGCGTATCCCTTCCATAGTATGGACAAGCAGGAATAGAGCGTCCGGGTCCAGCAAGTCGCGTAATTTGTGTGCGATACTGGAAACTTCTTCCTGCATAGTGCGGGCATCTGCGCTGGCGATGATGATGTTTTTTCCGTGTATCGTGTAGGTCTTTGCTTGGTCCAATAGCTGATCCGCGAGTTTTCTCTGGTTTTCTGAGAGCGAGGGATTGAGGTAATCAACAGCAATTCGCAGACTAGCTCCTCTTTCCAGCAGATAAGCAGCAGCTTTTACATCTCTGACTGTGGTTGAAGCGTAGGTCAATGAACCGGTATCTTCATAGATTCCTAATAAAAGCAATGTGGCTTCCATGGTGGTAAGCGGATAGCTGGTTTCACGCAATAAGTCGACCAGGATGGTGGTTGTGGCACCAACCTGCTCCAGACGCACCTGCCAATCCTGCGGCAGGTCAGCGCGCTTTTCGTGATGATCGATCACTGAAACTCGGGTTTTTGCGTTGATCCCTTTGAGTGTGACCAGCGATTGTGTATCAACCAGTGTAATATGAAGTATGGAGGCACCGTTCAGGTCGCGGGCTTCTGAAAATAAAAGATCTGCACCATACAGGTTGAGAAAGTTACGAACATTGCGGTTTACACGATTTGGAAGCACTGGAATCGCATTCTCATTTAATAGATGTGCGCAAAACAGCGAGGCCAGCGCATCAAAATCCGCTTGTTCGTGAGTGAGGATGACTTGCATGTTTTTATTGTACATCAAGAAAAAAACCAATAGTCGATCAGAAAGGTAAAATTATTGGAAAGGATTTACAATAAACCCTATGACCTTAACTGAAAATGAATTATTGCGCTACAAGAAACATCTACAACTTCAGCAGGTGGGTAGGCAAGGACAGCAAAAATTGAAAGAGGCCTCCATCCTGGTTGTCGGAGCAGGCGGTTTAGGCTCGCCAGTACTGATGTACCTGGCCGGGGCAGGTGTTGGTCACATTACCATCATTGATGATGACCGGGTTTCATTATCCAACCTGTCACGGCAGATCATCCATACGACCAACAACCTGGAGGTTCTGAAAGTAGAATCTGCCAGGATGAGATTGCAGGAACTCAACCCCGAGATCCAGGTGGATGTTCAATCGGTAAAACTGGACAGCCAAAATGCTGAAAAGTTCATCTCAGGTAACTGGCCGGTGGTGGATTGCACTGATAACATTGATACCCGTTTCTTACTCAACGAGACTTGCGCTCGCCTGTCGATCCCTCTGGTTTATGGCGCCGTGTTTGAATTTGAAGGACAGATTTCTGTTTTCGATGCCAGGCGTGGACCGTGCCTGCGTTGCATGATTCCGGAGATGCCGCCTGATGGTGCCCTGGCCGACCCGCAATTGCACGGGTTGCTCAACACAGTTCCCGGGGTTATCGGTCTCTTGCAGGCTACGGAAGTGCTCAAGCTGATCCTGGGCATTGGCCAGCCACTGATCGGCAAGTTGTTGCTTTTTGACAGCCTTACCGCGACCCTTCAGACGATCCGGCTTAATAAGCGTCCGGATTGCCTGGTTTGCGGTCGATACGAATCTCACGCAAAGGATTATTAATTTCTAACATATGAAAAAAAAGGTTCTCCTGGCTGTACTGGCTCATCCGGATGATGAAACTTTTGGGACCGGTGGGACCCTAGCTTATTACGCGAGCTGTGGTGTTGAGGTGCACCTGATTTGTGCCACCCGCGGAGAGGTGGGCGAAGTGGCTCCGGAGTTATTGGAGGGATATGCTTCCATCGGTGAATTACGCGAGCACGAATTACGTTGTGCTGCGCAGCATCTTGGGCTTACTGCCGTGCATTTCCTTGATTATCGGGATTCCGGTATGGAGGGATCACCTGATAACCACCATCCACAGGCGCTTGCAGCCGCAGATATTTCAGAGGTTGCTGAGAAGGTTGTCCAGTTTATCCGATTGCTACGCCCACAGGTGGTCATCACCTTTGATCCGGTCGGCGGTTATATGCACCCTGACCATATCGCTATCCATAAAGCGACTGTACAAGCGTTTTACGCTGCCGGAGACCCCGCGCAGTTCACAGGCATCCTGCCAGCCTGGCAACCTGACAGGTTGTATTATCATACTTTCCCGCGCGGATTTCTGCGAACTACAGTCTGGCTTATGAAATTGACTGGCAAAGACCCCCGCCGGTTTGGTAAGAACGGCGATATTGACCTGGTAAGGGTTTCTGAAGCGCGCTTTCCGATCAATGCCAAGGTGGATTATCGGTCAGTGATCGACAAGAAGAACCAGGCTGTTGCCTGTCACATCAGTCAGGGTGGTATGCGCATCACCGTTGGTTTTCTGGATTTTTTTCGCAAGTTATTCGGGATCAGCGATCAATATATGCGCGCTTACCCGCCTGCAACCCGGCGCAGGGAGCGCGACCTTTTTGAGGGATTGGATTAAAAAAATGACAGGGAGAGAAATCTCCCTGTCATTTTAAAGAATCAGTTGGTTTTGGTCTTTAGTAACGCGTAAAGTGGGCAGAATCCGACAATACCGGTGATCAATGGGATGAACCCGACGATCTTGAAGATCAAACCAAGTGTTCCACCGACGATCCCTGCCCAGCCAAGAACAAGCAAAACTACACCAAGGATTACACGGATAACGCGGTCAGTTTTTGATTCATTTGTTTTCATTTATCAGGCCTCTTTTGTATGGATTAGATTACACATACTTAGATGCCAATGATACTGATAAGTGACAACAGAAAACATGGATCATAGTTTTATCACGCGACCGCAAAAGTCACAGGTGATGGTTTCCATTCCGCGAAGCACAGGCCTGGAAAGGGTACCGCCGCAAGATGGACAGATCACCGGCGCGGATTTTACTTTTTCTACAGCGGCTTCATCCACCGCGAAGGCGCGATCTGCATCCATTTCACGTGACTTCACCTGGTTGATCAATGCCTGCCATTCGTTACAATCCTGTCCGTCGAGGTGGATTTTTGCACTACGGGCGAATGCTCCTGGTTCAAATTCGAGTTCCAGCCAATCTTCATTTTTGAACACACCCTGTTTGGTAGCTTTTGCGTTTGAGATGGAAAAAACGGGTACCTCGAATTGTAATTGTTGAACCTTTTTCCGTTCAGTGGTAAAAAAGAGAACCTTTTTCGTGGCGACCTCATCGCGTAATTCAAAGATCAATCTCTGATCGGTTAAGAACAGATATCCCTCAGGATCCTCTTTATCTTCTTTTTCATCACGTGTCCAGGTGGCTTTTACTGCCCGCACAACGCTTTCTGTTGGAAGAAAACCGAAGCTGGCTGATTCGCTCAACTCAAGAGTCTTTTCTATTTGTGTAAGCTGGCTTTTTACCTTGTTGACCTCACTGCTGAGGTCATCGAACATTTCGGTGACAGATCGCTCAGCTGCGGTCACTTTTTGATCAAATGAGGTCAATTCGTTCTTGATCAAAGAAACAACTGCTGCAGGAGATGAGCCAAGGCTCAAAGCATTTACCCGGTTTTCCAGCGGACGCAATTGATTTTGCAATGCGTTGGATTCAAGCGTGATCTGATTCTGGATCGCCCCCCGTTTATTCAGCCATTGTTGCTGGAAACTCCTGGCCTCGCTTTCAAGAATGCGTTTGAATGCATATTTCCGGTCACGAACCTTTTGAATTCGCATCGGCATGTTGTTGATTTCATTGTCCAGTGTGGAGTATCTATCGCGAACCGAGGCTAGTTTTACTTTTTCAACCAGGCTCCTCAGTTGGCTTTGCGCGCTGGCGATATCACGTTTGATCTGTTCCTGGGGAGATATTTGTGGTTGGCTCATTGCTTCACTCCTTTATCGTGGCAGTTCCTGGTCTCTTCTAACGCTGTTTCTACAATTATACAAATACTCTGCACAATATCATGCTTAGCAGTTACCCCCTGATTTGTAACGATTCCAGTTAATCAGGGTTTTGTGGCATCAATCAGGATCTTTTCCATGGAAGCTGCGATGGTCAGGCGATTAAAATGTTCAACAACGTAATCGTACCCATTTTTACCCATCATCCTTGCAGAAGGTCTGTCGTTAAATAATGTCAACACAGACTCTGCCAGGGCGGCCGGGTCACCGGGTGGTACGAACAGACCGGCATGAGCGGTTTCGATCACATCGCGGATCACGCCGTCAATGGCGCACAAAACCGGTCGGGCTGCGGCCATGTAATCAAAGACTTTATTCGGGTAGGTGGTCTTGTAGAGTTCCACGGGTTTCAGTATGGCGATACAGGCATCAGCTGCGGCAAGCACCAGTTTCATTTCTTCTTTTGCAACTGATGGAAGGAATCGCACGTTTTTCAGTCCCCATTGGTCAGCCACGCGCATCAGGTTTTGTTTCTCCTTGCCATCCCCCACCATGGTGTAAATGATCTCGGGTTGAGAGATTGTCAGCCTGGCGGCGGATAATACCACCTCAAGATCGTTCGATACTCCGTGCGCGCCAGCGTAAAGCACCACGAATTTTCCAGATAGATCGTGTTCTTGTCTGTAAGCTGATCCATCACCAGCCGGATCGAACATAGAGGGATCCACGCCATTTGGGACGAGCAGTACATTACGGCCACCCCTCGCTGTAACATGGGCAATGAATCCGGGTGAGTTCACTACCAGTTGATCGGTGTGTTTGTAGAGGAAGCGTTCCAGCCAGTTTGACGCGCTGATGATGACGGGATTGCGGAGCACCTGCATGGCAATCGCGAATGCCGGCCACAGGTCGCGCACCTCAAACACAAACCTCACCCGTTTCAGGCGTGCGAGAAGCCATGCTGTCCATCCCTGGAAGATGGGCGGAGAGGTTCCCCAGACTACGTCCACGTTTTTAATACCCAACCCTACAATAAAAGAGGAGAACATAAAACTGAAAAAACCGAGCAGACGGTGAAAAAAACTGCGGTGGAGGGCAGCATAGGTATACACCCGCACGATCTCGAGACCGGGAAGAGGGGTTTCCAGGGTTTTCCATTTCATTTTTCCACCAGCTGACTTACCGGTTAGATAGCTCACCGGGCTGGTGATAATCGTTACGCGATGTCCGTTTTGAACAAAAGCGCGCGCCATTTCGTAATGACGCGTGCCGCCTGGTTCATCCAATGCCGCAAAAGCCTGGTGGACCAGCAGAATGTGAATTTTATTTTTTCCTGATGACTTAGATTCCTTCATCGTTGAGGTTCCATTCGGTTGTGATCTTAATTGGTCCCGCGCACATGTAGGTGACCGAGAAGGATAAGACCGGATGTTTTTCTCCGTACGTATCTGATTCCCATCCCAGCAATTCATCCTGGCGCTGACCGGCGAGTGTCTGCCCTGCCCGGATTATCGAAAAATCCTGACTGCTCATGCGATCACCGGATCGTGTGCTGCGGGCTTCAACGAAGAGTTCCACCTGATCATGATCATGTTGAAGAGTTAATATACTATCTTCAACCTGCCATCGCCAATCCGGCAGTAGCCAGTGCAGGCAGAATTCGTGAATTGTAGAATCATCGGTTTTTGGTATTAGTTCATCCAGTATGGAAAAACCATTTCTGGTTCGGGTAAGTGTCCTTTGGTGACTAATGCCGGAACGGTTGTAATTATGAAGGACAGCAGAAATCGCTTCTGGTGTGTCTGTTTTGAGCCATGTTGCATATGCTCTATCCAGCCAAAGGAAGCGACTGACGCGTTGCATTTGGTCGCGCGAATCGATCGTGACCGTATTGTGTACGCGCGTGCTGTCCAGTCCATTTTGCCAGGGTGGAGGGGCGTTGTAGGAGTAGGTTCCAGCATCGCGCGCTAAGTTATTGCCCTTCCACCAGAGCTCCACGTGAAGCTGATCCGCGTGCGCCGGTCGATTTTTGAATTTTACACACCGCAATGCGGCATGGCATAGCGAAGTTCCAACCTCATGTATTGCTGTTGAATTGATCGAATCCAGGTCAATCACATTCTGCGGATCGTAACCCAAATCAAGCCATTCGGTCAGTTCATCCCAGTTTCCGGGAGGCAGGCAGGGTTTACCAAGAAATGCGATGGCGGCAGCCTGCGCGACCGGCCTGTAATCACGGTATTCAGTACAGCCGAAGGGCAGCAGTAGGGTGCCATCGTTGTGACCGAGGTTGGGCAAATGCCCATTGGTAGGCTCAAGCTGACTGATTAGCCAGCGCGTGGCGAGAGCAAGTTTTTCCTTAACCGGTTGAGGAATCGTCCTGGCGGCTTTTCGTAAGCAGGCTTTATACAACAATGCCAGGTGGAGCATCATGCGGTGGTAATTGGCACTATGCTGTGAATAGCTACCTGTATCGTCAATCTGGTCTAAGATCGCTTTTTCGAATTCACGCGTCCCGCGCTCGATCCAGCCGGCAGCACGGGAATCGGAATTGCCCAAAAAGCTCCCGCCGATGAGCAAACCAAGAGCTTCGCTTAACAGGTGGTTGTTGTGTTGCGCACGCGCGTAGTTCAGGGTAGGCAGCAGCCTTTCAAGGTGCTGCAAAATGGAACGTGATAGATATTCCCGCCGTTCAGGTGTTGTGGCTGGAGCACCGGAGAAGGCTGAGCTGGCGATGATCCAATTAATCATCCTAATCGCAACCTCCTGGGCTGAAGACCAGTTGGGTCCAACATTTACGGGGTTGCCGGTGGTAAACTCCTCTACTTTTTTCCAAAAGATCTCAGGATATGAATCATCTTTCGTCGCCGCGTAAGCTCTGGCCAGTGCAAGGCTCCAGGCAAAGCGCGCCGGTTCCCAGGTGAGTTTGATGTCCTGCTCGTTGAATTCGTTAGCATACGCGGTCCAGTGCTGCAGGTAAGTGTGGGGTAGGGTCAGCTCCAGCGGTTGTTCAAGACCATAAAATGGCTGGTATTTCCCTATAAGCAGAAGTTCAGACTCTTTAACAAGCAATCCCCCCTTTGAACAGGACTCGATATTGCGCCAGTTTTGCTGCCAGGTAATCCCCGTCGCCCCGGCTTCTAATAAAATCTCGCGTTTCGGTGATTTTCCGCCCGCAGGGGTACGTAATTTAATCCACCCGCTGTGGAGTTCGAACTGGTAGCGCGAATAATTGACCAGATCGGATACACCGATCTCTTTGGTCAAAAGGAAAATCTTGCGAATGAGGTTCAACTCACCTTCTGAAGGTCAAAGAATTACAGATCGACCTGGTTCCCGCTCCGTAGCGATTCTACTGCGGCAAAACTGGCTCTGGATGTGCTGAGCAATTGGTCATAAGGGATAGGGGGAGGTCCGCCGGCTTTCACTGCTGCCAGGAAAGATTTCCAGGCAGCGGCATGGCCTTTGTCCTGGCGCAAGCGTGAACGTAAGGTTCTTTTTTGTGTTTCTGTAATTAGATCGAGGGAACGGAAATCGTTCAGAATTGCGATCCTGCCACTGGAAAATACCTCAAGTTTTTCTTTGGGGTAATTCTTGTTCCCGTTGGCCAGGTACGTGATGGTTCCCAGCGATCCATCTGGGTAGCGCAAGGTTACCTGAACGTTATCACCGCGGTATTTGTTCTGATCTGGCAACCCTGTTGATTGAATGGAAACTGGCAGTTCACCGGTGAGGAAGGTCAGTAGATCAATGAAATGGCAGCCCTCTCCAATGACGCGCCCTCCGCCCTGTTCGATGTCGTGCAGCCAGTGAGTGAGGGGGAGATATCCCGCGTTGACCCGGTAATGCATAAATAGAGCTTCACTGCGGTTGGAGAAAAAATCAGCCAGCTGTGTGACCATTGGCGCAAAGCGGCGATTGTACCCCACGGTTAACAGGGGAGTGTTTTCCTGTTTCAGCATTTCAGCGATCTCATCTAGCTCGTCTTTGGTCAATGCCAGTGGTTTTTCACAATAGACTGACTGATGGTTGTTTAATGCAGCGAGCACCTGTCGGGCGTGGTGTTGATGCCGGGTAAGGATCACCACGGTATTGATGGCAGGATCAGATAATACTTCCTGCTCGGCCGTGGCAGCGTAGCTAAATCCAAACTTTCTAGCAGCCTGTTGAGCGCTTAATCCGGAGGCTGTAACGATACCGGATAATTCTACGCCACCTGTCTTTTTGATTATCGGCAGGAAAACCGCCTGTGCGTAATTGCCGGCTCCCAGTACTCCCACTCTGATCTCGGATGTCGCTTCTGCAGCTGCAGAAGGGATTGCAACTTTATGCTCAACCGGCTCAATTTCCGGTGTGTGCGGGTAGGTCAGTAATACCCCCAGAAAAGCCTCTTTGCTTTGACCGGTGATCAAATCGTAGGCTTTCGGGGCTTCATCGATCGAAAATCTGTGACTGATCAAGGGTTTAACATCCACTTTTCCACTCGCTAGCAGGTCAACGAAGGATTGTAAATTGCGTCCTTCCGTCCAACGAACATAACCGGGGGGATAATCCAGACCGTTTTCCTCATACATGGGGTCGTAACGCCCCGGACCATATGAACGGGATACTATGAGATTGAGTTCCTTCTCATAGTAGATTTTGCGTGGAACATCCAAACCTACAGCTCCGACAGCAACCACATTTGCTCGATCCCGCGCAACCTGACCGGCTAATTGAACCGTTTCATCTGAGGAGGTATCAGCACAAATCAGAACATGATCGAATCCGCGACCTTCGGTCATACCCGCTACTAGATCAAGGCAGTCATCATTCAACGCAGCTGAAAATCCCAGTCCACGCGCCAGTTGTACCCGGTTAGAGGACAGGTCCACCCCGAACACAGGGCAGCCGGCTGCCCGGGCGATCTGGGCTGCCAGTAATCCGAGCAGGCCGAGACCGATGATACATACGGTCTCTCCAATCTGTGGACGTGAAAGACGGAATCCGTGCAAAGCGATGGCTCCGAGTGTTGTAAATGCTGCCGATTCAAAATCAACTGAATCAGGCAATTTTGCTAAAAGGTTACGTGGGACAAGGTCGTACTCCGCATGTACCGCGTAACCACCCCCGGCGCACGCCACCCGGTCACCGGGTTTGAATTCACCCATCCCAGCTCCAACCTCCACGATGGTTCCGGCGGATGAATAACCGAGGGGCATGGGTTGGTCAAGCTTATTGAATGCGGCTTCCAATGTCGGCAGCAAACCCTCCCGTTCGGCTTTTAAGATTACCTGGCGCACAAGGTCAGGACGGGCAGCAGCTTTTCCGATGAGGTTTTTTTCAGCAAAATCTACCAACATCCGTTCAGTACCAGCGGAGACCAATGAAGCGGATGTACGAACTAAGGCGGTTCCTCTCCTGCTTACCGGTACCGGTACTTCTTCTACAACAGTTTTTCCATCATTCATATGCTGGAGTATTTGCTTCATGTGTTCACCTCTACCAGATTATATTCTATTAATCCACCGAGAATACACTTACGCAATATGTCAAATTCAACTGTAACTGGCACGGAACATGCATCGATTTGGTTAGAATCCAAGACTCTATCGGAGGTTGCTATGTTTAAAAAATTTATTTGGATCTTTGTCCTGTTGATCATGACCGCTTGTACGATCGTGTTCAGTGAGCAGGCTGACCTGGGAAATACCGCTGCTACTCCAGAAGCGAATGGAAACTTCTTTCAGTCCATTGGTGATCTGTTTCAAAAACGGGATGCTGTAAAAGCTGATGAACCGGCTNNATTGTGCAGGAAGGCAACCCGGCGTATCTTGCCAATTTTAATGATCTCGACAAAGGGTGTGCGTGGCAAGGTGTGGCTGGGCAGGTCTTTGGTTCAGATAGCGCGCCTGTAAGATTCCTGATTGTCAAAGTATTCGGTACCTGGAATGGACAGGAAATTGAGAAGTATGCTGTGACTGGTATGTTCCCAGCGAGGGATTATGGCAAGGGAGGATACGAAATTGTTCTCGGAGATGTGGCGGTTGATTCCACTACGCCGTTATTCGTTCAGGTCTTCGATTCTGATATGACCCCCCTGAGTGAACCTTTCGAATTCATCACCAAGGCTAAGTGCAATCGCAATCTGGTGCTGATCAATTTTGTTCACAAGTAATATATTCAGTGGCCGTGCCCCGGAGCGTGTATGCGCACCGGGGCATTTTAATGCAGGGTATAATTCAGACAATGGCAGCCCAGGATGACGCAAGAATCGATGATTTTAATCTGTCTGGAGCAGTAAACAGGGCAGTTAAATATTGGTGGGCTGTAGCGCTGCTCATGGTTGTTGGGGGAATTACAGGCCTGCTTGTTTCCGTGATAGCAAAGCCTGTCTACGAATCAAATTCGGTCATTTCCACTGTGATCGACTTCGCATATTCCGGGCGGATGACAGATTATGAAGAGGATTATCTGCTGACCGCGATTGGAGACATCATTGTGTCTGATGCAGTGATGACTCAGGTCGTTGATGCGGCCTCTAATGACATTCCGGAGATTGATGAGAACATTCTGCTGGCGGGTTTAACAGCATCCAGGCAAGGTTACCGCTGGGGGCTGAGTTCCAGGTATTATGATGCGCAAGTTGCGCAGGAAGTAAACCGGTTGTGGTTGAATGCCGCGATGAATGAACTGCAGGCGTTCCGATCAGATTCCCTTACTGCATTGGCTGAGTTCCATGCCCAGGTGGGGATCGAGAATTGCTTTTCACAGGCGGTGGTCCTGGATCCGGCCGCGCCTTTTTGTAGCGTGCAGGACATGGACCTGCTGCAGAGGCAGCTGGAAAACCTCGCGGATGGCTCTCTGAAGGCAGACCTGTTAACCAGGCTGCTTGCTTCGCGAGTCAGTTTTGAAGTTACCATTGAACCGGACCTGCCTTCCCGACCTGTTCATTTGGGCAGGAACATATCTACCCTGGCAGGTGCAATGGTGGGTTTGTTGTTGGCATTGATCGTTCTAATTACCGGCTATCCGTTTTTAAAAGCTCCAGGAACCAAGCAGTGAATTTAAAAACCTGGTCGCGTATCACCTGGATACTCTGGTTGCTCCTAATCGTCGCCTTGCCGGTCACCACTTTTCCGGTGGTGATGAAATTGACGAAGTCCAGTTCGGTCGCACCCGCCTCTCTTCTAATGCTTGTTCCGCTCGTCATCTTGGTAGTGCCGGGTATTTTTCTCAAAAGATCACCTCTTCCAATTCACGTTAAACCTGTTCTTTTATTTTTCTTGTACGCTTTAATAACGATTCTCCTTGCTTATTTACGTTCGATTCCTGATTTTAAAGATCAGACGCTGACAGGTGCTGCGGTGGAGGGGGCGGCGACTCTAGTATTGGGTCTATTGTTTTATATTGTGTCGGTGAGTGTGCCCGATACACCGGGTAAGATCGACTCGACCCTACGATGGATCAATTGGACAGGTCTAGTCCTGGTAGCCTGGTCGATCTTACAAATGGCAGTGCAGTCATTATTACCCTCATTATTCCCTTCCTTTGAACTGATCCAGTCTTTTTTCTCTCCAAATCGCATATTACAAGACCGTATGCTGGGTTTTGCCGCTGAACCTTCCTGGTTGGCACACATGCTTAACCTGGTTTTTCTGGCTTACTGGCTGGCTGCTTCTTTCAACGGTTCGAGTGTTCACAAATGGCGGTTGGGAAAAGTAACCTTTGAGAATATCCTGCTGGTTCTGGGTGTGATCGTGGTTGTCGGCTCACTCTCACGCGGCGGTCTGCTGGCTTTTATGCTGGTCGTATTTCTGATCTTCATCCTGCTTAATATCAGATTGATCAGATGGCTCGTGAACAGGTTTCCCGGCCGAAAAAGAGTGCTTTTGACCATGAGTGTCAGCGTCGGACTGATATTCGCTTACCTGGGTTTGTTGTTGGCAGGTTTGTGGGGTTTGAGCAAAGTTGATCCACGCATGAAAACCGTTTTCGAATTCTCTACCGGTCAACCGAACGCGCTGTTGGAATATGCGGAAGACCTGCAATTTGGTGAGCGGGTAGTTTACTGGCAGACCGGCTGGAATATCTTTAACGATCATCCGTTGATCGGGGTGGGAGTGGGTGTTTCAGGTTTTTATTTTCCTCAATACCTGCCTGATGCAGGGTGGGGATTAACGGAAGCGCGCAAGTTGTTATATCGCAATTCAGGTTTACTAAATATCAAGAATCTGTGGTCACGCCTGCTGGCCGAAACAGGGATTATCGGATTTTCCCTATTCATTTCCTTTCTGGTGCTTTTTGGTGTCACATCGGTGGAAATGATCAGGAAGGGAATTGGTATGCGCAAGACCCTGGGTTATATGGGGGTTTTCTTCCTGGTGGCATTGATCGCTGAGGAGCTCAGTGTGGATAGCTTTGCGCTCCCTTACATGTGGTTCTCAATGGGCTTGGTCACATCAGCTTGGCGCTGGTATACTCCTTTTGAAGGATAATTGAATGGATAAATCGGAAAAAACCATTGTTCTGGTATTGGTCTTATTATTATTGGGCGCCTGCTGCCTGCTTGTTCTTTGCGGAGGTGTTTTCTATTTGGTAACTGGTGCATCTGGTTTATTTTCCACCAGCGTGACTACCTCAGAACCGGTTGTGATTCCAACCCAGACCGTTATGCCAGAAATTTTCGAATTACCCACTCCAAATGTAGCCCAACCTGGTGAGGGATCCCAGGCTGGTGTAAAAGTTGATGAAACCCTGGCGATCTTGCAGAACGCCGTGATCCCCAGCGCGGACCTGATCTACCTGGCTGAACGATATGAAGGGAAAACCGGTATCCCTCTGCAGTCCACCATTGCTCCTGTGGCGTACAGTATTGGTGATACACTGGATTTTTACAAACTCAATGTGGATACGAACAACACAAGTCGTATAACGGCAGTGTTAAGGTACGCTTCTGAACACGTATACTTCTGGGTGGAGCAAGGGGTAGACCTGGATGCGGGGGAGTTGAACACCGTGATGCGCACGTTTGAGGATCAGATCTATCCAACCAACCAGGAATTCTTTGGTAAAGAATGGATCCCGGGGGTGGATAACGACCCGCATTTATACCTTCTTTATGCCAGCGGATTGGGCAGTAACCTGGCAGGATATACGGCTTCTTCTGATGGCGTGGTGAAGCAGGCTCATGAGTACTCAAACGTCCACGAAATGTTTTATATTAATTCAGATGTCCAAACATTATCCGATCCATACACGTTGAGTGTGATGGCGCACGAATTTCAACACTTGATCCACGGCTACCACGATCCCAATGAGGAATTGTGGATGAACGAAGGTTTTTCTGAATTGGCAACATTGTTGAATGGTTACGATGCAGGCGGGTTTGACTACCTGTTCGCATTCAATACCGACGTGCAACTGAATGATTGGTCGATCGATGCGAATGAAAACGATGTCCATTACGGAGCGAGTTTCCTGTTTGTGACCTATCTGCTTGAACGTTTTGGAGAAGATTTTACTAAGGCGCTTGTAGCAGATCAGATGGCTGGTTTTTCAAGTATTGATAACGTTTTATCTGCCTACAGCCATGTTGATCCAGAAACTGGCCGGCAGATCACAGCCAACGACCTTTTTACTGATTGGTCGATCACGAATTATATAAACGATCCGGGATTTGCTGATGGCAGGTACGCATATAAGATCTACGATTCAGCCCCGACCGCCAGTTCTACAGAAACGATCACAGATTGTGATAACGTTCAACTCGACCGAAGCGTACATCAATATGGCACTGACTACATCAGACTGACCTGCACGCGTGAAGACTTCCAGCTTCGCTTCACGGGTTCGCCAACGGTAAAAGTCTTACCGGTCAGTTCGAACGGGGATTACTTCATGTGGTCCAACCGGGCTGATGCTTCTGCTACAAAATTAACAAGAGAGTTTGATTTTACCAACGTAGCGGGACCGATCTCGTTCACTTATTCAACATGGTATGAAATTGAAGAGGATTACGACTTCCTTTACCTTCTGGCTTCTACAGATGATGGCCATGGTCGGATCATTAATACACCCTCGTGCTCATTTTCTGATATTACCGGTAACAGCTATGGTTGTGGTTACAACGGAGTATCAAATGGTTGGATAACTGAGACAGTTGACCTGTCTCAGTATGCGGGGAAGGTTGTAACCCTGAGTTTCGAGTACATCACAGATGAAGCTGTGACCGGTGAAGGTTTTATTCTGGATGATATACGTATCCCGGAGATCGATTACCTGGCTGATTTCGAAAAGGATGATGGTGGATGGACGACAGAAGGTTTTGTGCGGATCGATAATATTCTCCCTCAAACCTTCCTGGTCTCTGTTATCGATACGTATAGTGAGACACCCATTCAGAAATTTACCGTTTCCAGTGGAGAGGACTTGAATATCTCACTAAATGCCCTGCCTGATGGATACGATTACGTGCTCGTTGTCAGCGGAACCAGCCGCTTTACCCGACAAAAGGCTGATTATCAGATCAGCTTAAGAAAATAACAAAAACCGGCCGTACGGCCGGCTTTTGTTCATATATGGTGTATCAAGCTTTATTCTGTAAGGCAGCCAGTTCTTTTTTTAGTTCATCACTGCGTTCTGCCGCAGCTTTTTTTACTTCGTCCCTGACGTAGTATACTTTTTCCTTCAGGCATTTTCTGGTTTCCTCACCAGCGGATGGGGCCAGTAATAGTCCGATGAATCCGCCTACAATGCCACCGATCATCAAACCGGCAAAAAATTTTCCCATTTTTTCCATATTTCCTCCTCGTGCTCATTAACTTTCACCAATTATATATTATCTACCTATTCTGTGCTTAGCGATCTAGCTTTAATTGCTTAAAAACCAAGGGTGCTAAAAATGTGACCCACATTCCGATTAGTGCGTAGCGAATGTAGCGCAAAATCATGCCCAAAAAAAGCGGTTCCTCAGGGAAGACCATCTTCAAGCCAAAATAAAGGATGAAAATACCCACGAGTCCGACAATATACCGTAACAACCTTCTGCCTTGAGAGCAGTTGATGGTGTAAACGCCAAATTTCGCCCGCCACACGGCAAAACCCGCCAGAAAACCGAAAGCCACACCAGCTATGGTAATCATCCCTTCCAGGTTAAGAGGATCGGGTTCATCTGCACCGGCGGCAAGGGCGTTAGTGATCCAATCTCCAGGTATGGTCCAGTCCCCGGTTGAGCTTTGGGCAAGCCACCCTAAAACAATGAAGAACACAGAAAACAGAAATGCCATCAGGAGTTGTAAGGGAAGTCTCCTGTTGCTGAGCCATTGGGCAATGGGCTTTTCAAGCTTCACATAGATTAGGATGATCAGTATGCCTATCAGCCATCCGGTGAGGACATCATGCAGGAAATGTACACCAAGATGAAGTCGGGACAAACCGATCAGGAAGATAACGATTGCAGCGAGGATGTAAGCTGATTTTTTGTGAACACTCGCCGCAACCATTCCCCAGATCGATGCGGAGTTTTGTGAGTGACCGGAGGGCAGACCGAATGAGCTCTCTGAACTGAA
>MTKZ01127351.1_pt1 | contig 16032 bp, 9 predicted proteins | sample 1042781 | NCBI WGS metagenome assembly MTKZ01 (sample SAMN06212207, study PRJNA360539) | anaerobic digester metagenome | biome: Wastewater treatment plant; material: sludge; isolation source: anaerobic digester fed with sludge from wastewater treatment plant | place: Denmark: WWTP Viborg ...
GGGTCTTGTCCACCACAGACTGCCGCAACTCACTTCGTTCAAGCCCGGCGGAAGACCGTTCCTGCCGCTTGTGGAGGGCGGGAACGGTACACAAAGCCGGCCAGGACGAGAATGGTCACCACGTATGGCAGGACCTGGATGAATTGGACCGGGATGGGATTGCCATCTTCCAGGCTTACGCCCTGGAGCCGGAATTGCAGCGCCTCGGCAAAACCGAACATCAGACACGCGATGGCTGTCGGCACAGGCTTCCATCTCCCGAAGATCAGGGCCGCCAGCGCAATAAAGCCGCGCCCGGCGGTCATGTTTCGCGAGAAGGACGAAGACAGGAACACCGAAAGAGTTGCGCCTCCCATGCCAGCCAGCGCGCCGCTGACCAACACCGCCGCCCATCGGACGCGATTGACCCGGATGCCTGCCGCATCCAGCGCCTCGGGGTGTTCGCCCGCAAGACTGACCCATAAACCGCTGCGCGTGTATCTCACCCAGAACCAGCACGCGGCGACGAGAATCCAGCTCATGTAGAGTGGAGCCGATTGAAACCTCTCGGCCAATGGGATGGCCGGGGTTTGGCCGGTCACGTCATAGAGGATCTTAGAGACGAAAGGGGTCATGCCCAAAGCCAGCATGTTAATCGCCGTGCCGGCGACGATCTGGTTGGCGCGCAGCCAAATTGCGAACAGCGCATAGAAAGCAGCCAGAAGGGCGCCCGCCGCCATCCCGCCAAGCGAACCCAGCCAGGGTGAATGGGTGACATAAGTAACGACTGCCGCTCCGAAAGCACCAATGAGCATCATGCCTTCGAGAGCGATGTTGATAACGCCCGAGCGCTCGCTGAACATGCCGCCCAATGCCGCGAATATCAGCGGCGTTGAAACGCGCAGCGTGGATTCAAGGAGTTGGCGAATCATTTGCCGTTGGCTCCAGGACTGGTGCGGGGCTTCATGTGCAACCTGTTAGCCTGGCACCTCTTGAATTCTCAGCTCCCCGTCCCTTCATAAGACTCCAGAGTCCCTCCGCCGACGCCGACAAAATGATCAACGCCTGGAATACCAGAGACAGTTCCTGCGTCACCCGATCGGTTTCCATGTCCAGCGCCGTCGCACCCTTGTGCAGCGCGCCGAAGAGCAGCGCCGCCGCGATGACCCCGGCTGGATGATTCCGGCCCAGCAGGGCCACGGCAATGCCAATGAAGCCATACTCCGGCGAGAACCCGACCCGGAATTTGCCGGCATTCCCCAGCACCTCCCCGACGCCCACCAACCCGGCCAACGCCCCCGCCAGCGACAAGGCAATGATCCGGATCCGGCCTGCGTCAATGCCTGCCGCGCGAGCGGCGGCTTCGCTCTGCCCTACAGCGCGCAGATCAAACCCCAGCACCGANNGCCACAGCAGCACCCACACGAGGACGGCAACCACCAGCGCCAGCGGCAGCGCTACGCTGACGGGCGCACCAGCAAAAACGCCGAACTGATGAACCAGGAAGCCATCACCGACAGGCCGCGTTTCCGGGTTCTGCGACTCCGGATTCTTCAGCACGTAGAGGGCTACGTAGCTGGCAAGTCCGGCTGCGACGAAGTTAAGCATGATGGTGTTGATAACCTCATGGCTGCCGCGCCGTGCACGAAGCCAGCCGGGGATCGCCCCCCAGAGCGCTCCCGCGAGAATTGCAGCCAGCGCCGCGAGCACTGGCGCCAGTGGCGACCACAGGTTAGGCCAGATCGCGCCCGCCGCTGCTGTTGCCAGTGCTCCCAGCGTGAGTTGTCCTTCCGCGCCAATGTTAAACAGGCCCGCGTGAAAAGCCACGGCGACGGAAAGCCCTGTGAAGATGAGCGGGGTCGCGTAGAACAGCGTCATGCCCAAATCGTAACCCGAGCCGAATGCCCCCTTCGTGAGAACTTTGCAGACGTGCCAGGGATTCTCACCCGCCCCCCAGGTCACCACCAGTCCCAGGGCAAGCCCCAGCCCGACGGAGAGGATGGCTTGGACGGCCTTGCGCATGTCAGGGCCAGGTTGCAGCTGCGAAGCCCCGCCGACGGAAAAAGAAGGCACCGCAGGCCATCACCGCTGGGTTGAGCGTCGCCTGCCCCGGTGCTCCCCATGTCGCCTGGCACGGCGGTGAACCGCCTTCTTCAGTTCACCCTGAAAAGCACGCATGCGACTGAAAGCTTCGCCCAATTGCGCCCGGAGTCCTTTGGCGCCAGCCTGATGACGCCGTTTACGCCGGCGACGCTTGGCCAGATCGAGAACCAGCAGGCCAAGAAAGCCGATCGCAAGCAGCACTGCCACCGCCAGCAGCAGCAACTCGCCGCTGAAGGGTGTCAGGCGCACTAAGATTCCGTCTTCTTGCATAGGTCCGCGCCGAGTTGTGTAACCGGGTACAAGTTTCTTTTCAAGACTGCAGGCACCGAGGGTGGAATCGCAGGTTGCGATTCTCCCGGCGGAGTGCTATTTATAAAGCCAGCAGCTATCCAATCACTATTAGCATGGATTGTATGGACTCTTGTGGCGCAAAGGGAGGCTGGGAGGCGCGTTCAGGGTTTACCTTGATCGAGCTGCTGGTCGTCATTGCTATCATAGCCATTCTGGCCGCGCTGCTGCTGCCTGCGCTGGCCCGCGCCCAGGATCGCGCCAGACGCACCGCCTGCCTGAACAACGGCAAACAAATGGGCCTTGGCAGCCAGATGTACGCCGATGAAGACAACAAACGCGCGCTGAGCGGCACGGCCAACTGGACAGATGACGACCTGAACTGGCTGTTTCCCCAACACCTTGCCACCGTCAAATCGTTTATTTGTCCGACGACGAAGAACGGTATTCGCTTCACCAACGCGCGTGAGGTGACGCCGGCTACGGCCGATCCCTACACACCCAATGATACCGGGGTAGCGCCCTACCAGGAGCGTCTGCACGGGGCCACCCGATACCTGCCCGACCTGGTCAACAACGCCGCTGGCAAAGCAGGCACCGTCGGGCACAGTTACGAAGTCGCCGGCTGGATCAACGCGCGACAAGCGTATGGTGCCGGCGGAGCCATGATCCGCAAGACGCAATCCTCGGTAACGAGCTACACCTACCGTCTCAACAACACCGCAGGCGGACACCCGCAGTACAACTTCCACGGCCAGGGCGGCGGCCCTTCGGACCTTTGGATTATCTACGACGCCGACGACAAGCTGAGCACAGACCCTTCACGCAAGAATGAGGATTACCCGGACGCCGGGGATAATCACGGCACCGCCGGCGGCAATGTGGTCTTCTGCGACGGCCACGCGGAGTGGGTGCCCAGGAGGCTGTATCTCTGGAAGTGGTTCCGCGGCACCGACGAGTGGCACGATCAAGTCGTGCCTTGAGCGACGGGGCGCCGAGCTCCATTCGAGCAGGCGGCAACCTGCGAGTCCCAAAACAAGGCGAGCACCTCCTTGCTTGACATCGCAGCGTGTCAACACCTACCCTCCCGTCCATGTTACGCAATCTGACTCTTGCTACGATTGTTGTTATGACCATAACCGGATATGTTCCCCGCCATGCTGACGCCGCCAGTTTTGGCGACGACGCGGCGTTTCTGAAGCGCCACACGGATCTAATCGTATTGAGCGACGAGAAAGGCCTCGCCAAAATCGCCGTGGTGCCTGCCTGGCAGGGGCGCGTGATGACGAGCACCGCCGGCGCCGATGCCGGCCTGAGCTTCGGCTGGATCAACCGCGAGCTGATTGCCTCGGGCAAGATCCTTCCCCACATGAATGCTTTCGGAGGCGAGGACCGCTTCTGGATGGGGCCCGAGGGTGGGCAGTTCTCGATCTTCTTCGCCAAAGGGGCGAAGTTCGAGTATGATGACTGGTTCACCCCGGCTGTCTTTGACACGCTGCCCTTCAATGTTGACGCGCGCTCGCGCGACAAGGCCGCCTTCTCCTCGAAGTTCAGCCTGACGAACTACTCCGGCACCCGGTTCGAGGTGGCGGTAAAACGCGAGGTCCGACTGCTGCCTGGGAAGGCGGCTTGGCGCAAGCTGGGCGTGAAAGCCGCGCCAGGGGTCAACCTTGTGGCCTTCGAGTCTGAGAACAGGATCACCAACGCCGGCAAACAGGCCTGGCGGCAGGATACGGGGCTGCTCTCGATCTGGATTCTCTGCATGTTCACCCCGTCGCCCTCCACCACCATCGTGGTGCCCATCAAGGGTGGCCCCGAGTCCGAGCTCGGCGTGCAGGTGACTTCCGATTACTTCGGGCAGGTGCCGCCGGACCGGCTGGTGGTCAGGAATGACGTGATCTACTTCTCGGCGGATGGCAAGTATCGGAGCAAGATAGGGATCAATCCGAGGCGCAGCAAAGGCGTTTCGGGCAGCTACGACGCCGATAACAAGGTCCTGACCATAGCCCAGTATGACGTTCCGGCGGGCGTTACCGACTACGTTAACTCGCTCTGGAAGCTGCAGGACAATCCCTACGGCGGCGACGCGGCCAACTGCTACAACGACGGCCCGCCCGCGCCGGGCGTCAAGCCCATGGGCCCCTTCTACGAGTTGGAGTCCTCCTCCCCGGCGGCGGCTCTCGCACCGGGCAAGAGTCTTTCGCACACCCATCGCACGATCCACATCAGCGGACCCGAGTCCGCGCTCGATCCGATCGCCCGCACCGCGCTGGGTGTTTCGATAGCCGACATTAAGAACGCGCTGCAGAGCAAGTAATCGGCAAGCGGGCGGGCGTCTCCGCGAGCCCAATCTCTGCGAATGCCATTGGCCAGGCCCACGACCCTAATGAAAACCAACAAGCAAGGCATGTTTGTCCTGCCCGACGGCAGGAACGTTTTGCTCACCTTCACCCTCGTCAGCTCGCTGTTCCTGCTTTGGGGCTTTTGCAACGGCATGATTGACGTGATGGACAAGCACTTTCAGGAGGAGCTGCACTTGAGCCTGTCCCAGTCGGCTTGGGTGCAGTTTGCGCACTGGATGGGCTACTTCCTCATGTCCCTGCCGGCGGGTTGGCTGGCAACGCGGCTGGGCTACAAGGGCGGCATCATCGCCGGGCTGCTGCTGGTAGCGGTGGGCGGCTTCTGGTTCATCCCGGCGACGAAGATCGCGGCGTTCTGGGCATTCCTGCTCGGGGTGTGCGTGGTGGCCTCCGGCCTGACGTTCCTCGAGACCGTGGCCAATCCCTATACCACCGTGCTCGGGCCGCCCCGCTACGCCGCCACGCGCATCAACCTTGCCCAATCCTGCAACGGGGTGGGCTGGATTCTCGGCCCGATCGCCGGCGGCCTGTTCTTCTATGCCAAGGACGCCTCTGGACGGAGCACGGGGGCCGAGACGCTTTGGATCCCCTACGCGGGCGTGGCGGTGGCGGTCCTGATCCTCGCCGTCATCTTCTTCTTCGCGCCCGTGCCCGACATCAAGGCGGAGGATAATTACAATATCGAGGGCAAGAACGGCAAGAACGTGGAAACTGCGGCGCCGGCGATCCGGAAAGTGAACCGGGGGCTGAGTTACTGCCTGCTGATGGGGAATATCGCCGCACTGTTCGGCGTGTTTGGGATGATCGCCTGGCTGGCGCTCGGCTCGCTCGGCCTGGGCCCGCACCTCGTCGGCTTCGCCTCGGCGCTGCCGCACCCCGCGAGGATGGCCATCACAGCCGAGACTGCGCTGTTCATGACGCTGGTCGTGGCAGGATGCGTGGCGTTTGTGGTGGTGGGCATATGGCTCTTTGGCGCGACGAAGCGCCTTTCCCACCATAGCATCTGGGCACACGAACATTTCTCGGGCGCCACCCTGGCCCAGTTTCTCTACGTCGCCGCCCAGGCCGGCATTTTTAGCTTTCTGATCAACTACCTCACCTCCGAACCGCCCTCCCTGTACTCTTCATGGCTGACGGGGAGGACCGGGAAATGGGTGGAGGTGAGAACGGCCTTTGCCGGCTCAGACTTCCAGGACGTCCCCGCCCTGGCGGCCAAACTCCATGACCAGGCAGAACCTGTCTCCGCCTTCCTCGCCTCCAGGCTCTCCCCGAAGACGGTGGAAGTTCTGGCCCACCACAAGCAAGGTCTCTCGAGCGACACCGCGGCCCGGGTCGCGCTGATGCAAGACCTGAACAGCCTTATCCTGAAGGAGAGCATCTACAGCCCCGAGCGGTTCGGGGGCGTTGCCTTGCAGGACGCCACCAGGCAACTGCTGGCCCAGGACCCCAGCAACCGCAACGAGGCGCGGCTCAACCGGCTGTTGCTCGCCGACGCGTATCCCGGACAACTGCGCTTTCGCGACGGCGTCATCGGCGTGACGAACCAGTTTGCCGTCACTTTGGCCTCCGTGGGTTTCGTGTGCTTCCTGCTGGGCCGCGTCAGCGGCGCGGCGCTGCTGCGGCGGGNNTAAACGTGATCATGTGCCTGCTCATTTTCCTGAAGCTGGGCTGGCTCTCAGTGCTTTGCGTGTTCCTGAGCTACTTCTTCATGTCCATCATGTTCCCCACCATCTTTGCCCTCGGCATCTTCGGCCTGGGCGCCCGGGCCAAGGGGGCCGCCGCCTATATTGTGATGGGCATTGTTGGCGGCGCCTTGCTGCCGAAGGTCATGGGCTCTGTTGCCGACCACTACGACATGTCGCGCGGGTTCATCGTGCCGCTGATTTGCTTCGCCTTCATTGCCCTCTACGGCTATTGCTGGCCCAGGCTCAGCCGGGCCGAGTCGTTGCACGGCGTCGGCGGTGCCGGCGACCACTGAGTCAGCCAGCCAACCAGAACCTTTACTTAAGCCATGAAGAAACCACTTGCCTGCGTGTTAGCCATAGCCGTCTGCCTGCCGCTTTTCGCGGCAGAGCAGGAGTTGACGTATGTTGACCTGGTCAAACGCCTGACCGACCTGGAACGCCTGGCCACCGTGCCGGCGCCGGGCGAACAGTGCGTTCAGTGGTCCAGCTATGACCGCGCCAGCCGCTACGACGCGGCGACGGGCAAGTACGTGGGCTGGGACGCCAACGGGGACAATGATGGCATCATCCGGAAGGAGGACGGCAAACTCGTCTTCGCCGAGATGGAAGGGCCGGGCTGCATCTGGCGCATTTGGTCGGCAGCACCCAAAGAGGGGCACGTGCGCATCTACCTGGATGGCGCGAGCGAACCCGCGGTGGATTTGCCGTTCATCGGCTACTTCGACCGCAAGCACGCGCCGTTCACACGGCCGGCGCTGGTGCACACCGTGGGTTTGGGTTGGAACAATTACACGCCCATCCCATTCCAGAGGTCATGCAAGATCGTTGCCGACCCCGGATGGGGGGCCTACTACCATTTCACCTACAGCACCTTCCCCAAGGGGACGAAGGTGCCGACCTTCGAGCGGAATTTGGGGGCGGCCAGCCTGGCGGCGCTGGACCGGGCGAATGTGGTCCTTTCTGAGTGCAGCTTCGGCGCCGGTCAGCAGCACGCGGATCAGAAGCTCCGGCACAAGGCGGTGAACGTCCCAGCCGGCAAGACCACCGCCGTAACGAGGCTAAAAGGCCCGCAGGCTATCACCGGCATCCGCGTGAAGCTCGACCTGCCGCCGTCGCCGGGCGACCAGGATGTACTGCGCGAGCTGGCCCTGCAAATCAAGTGGGATGGCGAGGCAACGCCGAGCGTGTGGACGCCCCTGGGCGACTTCTTCGGCACCGCCCCCGGAGTTAACCACTACCGCTCCCTCCCACTAGGCGTGGGCGAGGATGGCTGGTGGTACTGCAACTGGTATATGCCGTTCGAGAAGGATGCGCGGGTCGAATTGGTCAACGACGGCAAGGCGGCACGGAGGGTGACCTTCGAGGTGGCCCACGCGCCGCTGTCGCTTCCGATTGCGCAACTGGGGCGCTTTCACGCCAAATGGCATCGGGACGCCTTGCTGCCGCGAGAAGCCGAGCGGGCGATTGACTGGCCGTTCCTGAAGGCCGAAGGCGCGGGCCGCTACGTCGGCGTGATGCTGCATATCTGGAATCCGCGCGGCGGCTGGTGGGGCGAGGGTGACGAGAAGTTTTTCCTGGATGGGGAGAAGTTCCCTTCCACCATCGGCACGGGGTCGGAGGATTACTTCGGCTACGCCTGGTGCTGCCCGCAGTTGTTCCAGAACGCGTATCACAACCAGACCCACAACGGCGGGAATAACCGGGGCCATGTATCCGTAAACCGTTGGCACATCAGCGACGAGGTGTCGTTCCAGAGGTCGTTCGAAGGGTGCATCGAGAAGTACTACCCGAACCGGCGCCCGACACTATATGCGGGGGTGGCCTACTGGTATATGGCACCTGGCGGTAACGACCCTTACCGCCCCGCGCCATTAAGCGAGCGCGTCGGCTACTGGACGGAGGGNNTACTGGACGGAGGTTCAGACCTTCAAAATCAAGGGCGCACTCGAGGGCGAGAAGCTGAAGATTCTTGGCAAAACCGGCGGCAACCCGCAGGAGCAGGATTTGACCGCCTTCGGCGACCAATGGAGCAACGACGGCCATCTGTGGTGGATTGAGGCCAAGCCGGGCAACAAGCTGGACCTGGCTTTGCCGGTGAAGCAGGCGGGCAGATACCGCTTGGGCATGCAACTGACCAAAGCGCCGGACTACGGCATCGTACAGCTCTATCTAGACGGACAGAAGCTCGGCAGCCCTATTGACCTATACCACCCGTCGGTGATCCCCACCGGGCTGGTGGCCATGGGTGAGCAGCATTTGACCGCCGGCGATCACAAGCTGACGATCGAAATCGTGGGAGCGAACGACGAGGCCATCAAGTCCTACATGTTCGGCCTGGACTACGTGAAACTGGACCCGCTGTAACGAGAGGTTGACACTGATAAGAACCTGCTTCTTGAGCGCCCGCAGGTAATCAACGCTGCGCGGGTGGCCACTGACCGGGGGGAGACCGGCGTGGGAGCAGACCCGGAGCGGCCGCTAGACGGCCACGTGGCGGCCGGTCCCCGGAAGGAGGAGCGGACAGGCGCGGCTGCGGGACGGGCTGTCCGGCTAGCTTCTGATACCACTTCCAGCTTGGAACTGCATGATTCTATGACTGAGCAGTCCCCTCCCCTTGAACCTCCCCCAGGTTGCACGTCGCAACCCATTTTACCATCCAACCTGGGGCGGGCGATTGTGAAGGTACCTTCCGGGGCTACCTCTTGGGGCTATTATTTTTCTTCCAGCTCCGCGTTCGTCTCATATCTGAGGTTATACGGGAACGGGCGAGTTCGCGGCGCCGGGGATGAGCCGTCCGCGGATTTCGCTGCGGCGCCCGCAGGAATCTCGCGCGAGACGGCGTAGTGGTAGAAGTAGAGCTCCACGTCATCCAGCTCCTCAATCTTCATGACCGGCACCCCCAGATCCCAGGTTGGGATACTTAACACCCAGCCGGTCGTGGCGACGCTGCGTTCCTTGAAGATGTTGATCTCGCCCACACTCGGCGGCATGCGGGAGTCGTTGGTGAGGGTCATGGTCACCGGCGACTTAAGAGCTTCGCTAAATCGCCAGGCGGCGCTGGGCGGATGGAAGAACCAGTAGCGCGTGCTGTAGGCCGTGAGTTCATCGGCCAGGCGGTCCGGGCGTTCGGGGACGAAATGGCCGACATCGAAGTTGCGAATGAAGCCGCTGCCGCCGTAGGTCATTTCGCCGGCCAGGTGCGCGCGCCCCAGGCTGTGGCTGCCCGGCAGGCTGATCTTGATCCACTTGATCTTGTCCAGGAACAGCCCCGCGCTGAGCACCCTCTGGTTGGTGTCAAAGNNTCCGCCCGGAATTTCCCGCACGGTGCTGAAGTCCAGCCGGATTGTCCCCAGGGAATTGGTCAGGCTCTTGAGCTTCTGCCGGAAGGCCTGCACGGCGGTGAGGCTGGCCGGGCCGCCCGGATTCGCCGGGTCCGGGTAGTGCATCAGGTTCGTGCCCGTGGCGTCATACTTCTTGTAGTCGAAGAAATCCTCCCGCACCGAGAACCAGTCCCAGTAATCGTCGCTGGGCAACTGGACGAGGCTGTTGAAACTAACCATGGCATGGTAGAACTGCTCCAGCTCCTCGGCATTGCGCAGCTTGTAGAGCGTGCCGGTAGACCAGCGCCGGCCCAGGTAGAAATAGTTCATGAAAGGCGTGTTCCACTTGTATTCGAGCGCGCGGACCATGAAGTAGAGCCATTTCTGCGCCTCGTCGAACGAGAGGTTGGCCAGCATGGTCTGGTGCAGGTAACGAAGGTGATGGACCGGGTCGGCGAAGTAGCGCCCGGCCAGGTCCCGCTGGCTCTCAGCCACGCTGTTCTCCAGGTCGGCCTTCTCGCGCAACAGGGCAGTTAGCCGACCCACTTCCTGGTTGGCCAGCAACGCGGCTTCTTTGGAGTCAATCGCCAGCGTGCTGAACTGCAACATCAGAGTCTTGACTTGTGCCTCGCTTTCTATGCCTTCAACTTCGGCCTGCTCCATTCCAGACTGCCGTTCCAGGTCCGCCTCCTTGTCCGCAACCGTGAAGCCGACGGCGGCTTGCGCGGCGCCGGCGATCGCGCCGGAAACCAGTGTGCCCAGGAATTCGCCTGAATTGGAAAAACGCAGGTTGCCGAAGAAGCTGTTTGCGGTTTCTTGCGCTGCTTTGAGTTGATTAATCTCCTGGACCAATTCCGCTCGTTTGTCCGCATACCTGATATGGGCATCGGAAACAGCGCCCCCTCGCCAGATTTCGATATTGATCTGTTCGGTCAGGTTGTTGATCTCAGCTCCGTTCTTCTCGACCCGCAGTTTCGCCGCCTGGATACTCTGCAACTGCTGCCAGATTTCGCTCCCGGCATTGTTCTCGGGATGGTCGTATTCCGGCGTGCCGGGGTGGGCACCCACAATCTGGAATAGGCGATCTTCGGCCGAGCCGCCCACATTGGCTAGCTGAATCTCCAGTTGCTCCTGGAAGCCCTGGTAGTCGTCATAGGAATCCCGCGCCTCCGTCTGTAGATCTTTGGCGTAGCGCAAGGGACTGGACAGATCCGTCGGGTTCAGCCGCAACTGCAAGGCATCAAACGAGTCGAAGATGTCGCCCGATTGCCCGGCGTACTTCTGCGCCAGCATCAGGAAATCGCTTTCGAATCCCAGCACGTTGCCCTGGCCCTGAAGGGTCTGTCCCAAGGCCTCCAGCTCCGAGAGGCTTTGGCTCACCCCGGCGGTGGCTTCGGCCATGCCGGAGGCTACGTCCGCCGGCGAGCTGCCCTGGTCCAGGCCCGGGAAGACACCTCGGAGTGTGCTGGTTCGTAAAAAGAGAAATCGCTCGCCTTCGGTGATCAGGTTCCTGGCCTGGTCAACGTCGCCCGCATTGTTCCGCGTGGTCAGCAGCCGGGCCAGAGGGACGATGGCGCGGCCGTAATCGCGCAGGCCGTTGAGCAATAGGACCAAGTCCCTGTAGCCGTCAAACAGGGCGTCAGCCGAACCGCTGACCGAGACGGGCACCCCGTTGCTGAGCCAGGTGGCGGGAGCCAGGCCACGGGCAGGCACGAGCTGTCGGAACCACTGGTATCCTGCGGGCGGCACTTGAGTCGTGCCCAGGTTGTCGCTGAGCAGGGAGAAGTGTGCCATCAGTGCGGAACGATAGGCCTCCAGCGCTTGCCGGTACAGACCGATCTCATCATCAATGACCAGGCCGGTGGGGACCGAGGGCGGCCCCATGCGAATCTTGTCCGCCGCAGTCATCGAGTTGCCCGCCAGCACGAATTCCGCTGCCGTCCGGTCGTAATAAATGTCCAGCAGCAGANNCAGCAATGCGCTGGCGGAATTGCTGGCCAGTCCGAGCCGCAGTTCCGTCTCGGCGGTTTGCGCCCGGTCGCGCTCAGCGGTGCGGTAATAGGAGTTCATGCGAGACCGGTCCGGTCGAATGCCCGTGGTCTCGTTGGTGTAGAGCTTGTCCTTGTAACGGAAAGCAGCGATGTCCCTGGTTGCCGGATCCGCGTCTGTCCAATAGAGCAGGCCCTTAACGTAGGCCGCCACGACCGTCTCGTTGGTGTAGTTGGCGGGCTGGGCCAAGGCCGTGGTGGGCAACGCGAGGCACGCGAGCCACCCCAAGAGTAGCAGGGAGAGCAAGGCAAGGCGCTGAGGCCAGCGCGACAGCGTCTTGGAGTGCGGCAGTCCTCTGCCGCTTTCGGTTGACGCCGGCCCATTCCAAAGCGGCAGAGGACTGCCGCACTCCAAAACCTCGCGGATCGTCGGAGTTGTCAGCGGGAATGTGCCCGTGCCGAACTGAGCTTGTCCGTTCATATTGGCTTCGATGTTGAAGGTTTGCATAGTCATGTTCCTTTCTCCATTACGGGGCAGCCGGGTAAAGCGGCACTTCGTTCGTCGCAGGCGACGTTGGTGGTCTCAACAATTCGAACGTGCCGTAAACCGCGGCGTCAAGGTAGGCGCGGTTCGGCGCCTTGCTCACCAGCGTGGCCACGCCTTGCATTCGCGTCGGGCTGACGTTCGTTTGGTTTGGGCTGTTGGCCGCGTCCAGCCTCAAGTCCAGGTAATTCGTAAACCTCAGAGCCGGGCTCTCCGTCAGCACCGGCAGCGCGACATCGGTCGCCACCAGCGTGAACGCATCCGCCGTAAGGTTCAGTTGCGCCAGGGCATTGGTCGGGAAGAAGCCCGGGTTGGCGCTCCGCATCAGTCCCTGGAGTTGGTCGTTGGTCTGCACGAGGCTGAGGCTGAATCCCAGGATCCCGTTCTCCGTGTGCAAGACGCCCTGCCAATCCGCGTCGTTTTCCTCGATGGTGACCGTGCTTTGGGTGGCTGCTCCCAGGGCAAGGCCTGTCCCCCCCTGCAATTGCAGGGTCAAGTAACTCAACTGGCCGAGCGTGGCATTGTCGGCCAAATACGCCGCCGGGACCGGGATGACCGCCGTCGTGCCATTGACTTGCATCTGGTTGGTCCAGCTTGTGCCCTGCTGGTCGGTCCAGACGCAGGTCACCGTCCCGTTGTAAATGCCGTTGAACACGAGGACGGCACCAGCCGGCCCCGCGCCTTCCTCCGCTGTGACTCCTGCGGAATCAAAGCCGACCGTTATCAGCCGGAAGCCCGTGCCCTTGGCCCGGTAGAAGCCAAGGCTCGACTGCGGCGGGCCGTTAGTGACCTCGAAGACGCCGCCAGCCAAGCGGGCGACGTTTGTCGCCGGTAGCCAGGCATTAGTCGGAGCCAGGCTCGAGCGGTATTCGACCGCGTAATTGGTGTAGCCGGTCCCCGCATCGGCCACGCGGAACCGCCAGGTGTGCGTGGACGCCACCTGCGCATTGGTCAGACTGAGCAAGGGACTGCGGTACTCTGCCGATGGGGTAACCGTCACGTTGAACGTTTGGCTGGCGGAGCGGCTGCCGTCAGTGGCCGTCACGGCCACCTGGGCGGAGCCGGAATGGCTAGGGGCCGGCACGATCGCGAGGTGGCGGATGCTGCCCGAACCGCCTGGAATGAGCCCGACAGCCGGCAGCAGGAGAGGGTTGCTGCACCGGACCCGGACGTCCACACCGGGCGGCGACACATAAAACTCGCTGGAGGTGCTGCCGCCCTGCTCGAGTATCACATCTATCAGACCCCACAGGACTGGCTCGCCCACATACGGCGGCGCCGGGAGCGTCACGGTGGCGTCAAGGCCCACTGCGACCCCCACGCAATTGGAGGCCACAATGCGGTAATGATACGTCAACCACGGCAGCAGACCCGTGGCGGTGAGGGTGCAGGCCAGCGCGTTTGTGCCGCTGCCGAGATTGGCGACAACGGTCGCGCTGCCGTATCGAGCATCCAGGCCGTATTCAAACCACGCCGTGGTTTCATGTTCCATTGGGTTGACCGTGCCCCGGAGCGTCGCTGCAGTGCAGGTGACGTTCGTGACGCCGACCATCTCGACTGCGGGCGGGTATACGAAGAAGTGAGCCTCCGCGGCAAAGGCAGAGCCAGCGAAGACCATGTCAACCGCCTGCACGCTCCAGTAATAAATTCCGTACAAGAGCTCCTTTTGGGTGAGAATCCCTGGGCGTACGCTTCCGGCCACCGGCAGGCGGCGGAAGCCATCACTAACCGAGGCTTGCGGTGAGACAATATCGCCAGCGCCAGGGGTCGTGCCTATGCGCAAATTGTAGGTTAATTGGCCTGCCGGGGTCTGCGCGTCACTCGCTGCGTCCCAATTTAAGGTCACCTTACGTCCGGTCAATCTGGCAGTGAGATTCGTAGGGACGGTCGGCGCCGTGTTGGTTAGGGGCCCGAGGTTTCGCCACAACTGGGCAACGCTCCCTGAAGCTGTGTCGCCTGTCAGCAGCAGGTCTAGTCGCCCATCATTGTCATAATCGCCCCAAGTCACAGCGCCATACCAAAACCCCGCCAACCCGGGCATGGCTGCGGCGGTCACATCAGTGAAGCCATTGCCCGTGTTCCGCCATAGTTGGGCAATTCTGTTATTAGCACTGTCTGGCTTGCCCGTCAGCAGGATCTCCAACCGCCCGTCGTTGTCATAATCGACCCAAGTGGCGGAATTGTAGACAACTCCCGGCAGGCCGGCGTTGATGCTGCTGAAGGTTCCGTTTCCATTGTTCCGCCACACTTGGGTAATGAAGTCGCGGCCCGTGGTACCCGTCAGGAGGATATCCAACCGTCCGTCGTTGTCGTAATCGCCCCAGGCGACGGAACTGTAGTAAATGCTCGGCAGTCCAGCGTTGATATTACTAAAGGTTCCATCTCCGTTGTTATGCCAGACTTGAGTGCCACTAAACCCCGCCACCAGGATATCCAGCCGCCCGTCATTGTCATAATCGCCCCAGGCAGCCGAACCAATGGAAAGCCCCGGCAGCCCGACATTGATGTTGCTGAAGGTTCCGTCTCCGTTGTTCCGCCACACCTGGGCAATACCAGCACCTGAGCCTGTCGTGCCCGTCAGCAGGATGTCCAGCCGCCCGTCATTGTCATAATCGCCCCACGTCGAGGAACTTTGGGTAACCCCTGGCAGGCCCGCGTTGATGTTGGTGAAGCCACTCTCCGTGTTGCGCCACACCTGGGCGAGAACGCCCGAGGCTCCGGAACCGGTCAGCAGAATGTCCAACCGCCCGTCGTTGTCATAATCGCCCCAGGCAGACGAACCGAAGTAAGCCCCAGGCAGCCCGGCGTTAATGTTGGTGAAGCCACTGCCCGTGTTTCGCCATACCTGGGCCAGGGAACTTGAACCTGTGGAGCCGGTAAGCAGAATATCAAAGAGTCCGTCATTGTTATAATCGCCCCAGGCGACGGAGCCGGCTGAAACCGGCGGCAGCCCGGGGTTGAGGTTGATGAAGGGCATCGTGGAGTTGGTCCAAGCGGGGCCGTTGACGAGCGTGCCGTTCCGGTGGTTGGGCGTCGCGTCAAGGGCGACGGTGCCTGATCCATCATTAAAACGATAATAGGCCACCAGGTTGGCTTCCGTGCCAGTTAGCGGACGGCCCACGCTGGCCTGTATCTCCGCCTGGCTGCGCGCTCTGCTCCAGAGGCGGACCTCATCTGTGACCCCCTTGAAGAAGCCAGTATTCACCTGCCCGATATGCCGAACGGGGGTGCTGGACGGGACGGCGGTGGTGCTCGTGGAAAAGACCGCCTGGCCGTTCACATACACACGGTAGTCGTTCCCGTCATAGGTGGCGGCCACGTGGTTCCACGCATTCAGTTGCAGGACATTCGTTGTCTCATAAGCCACCCATGCCGAACCGCTGCCGTATCCCACTTGCAGCTTCGTCTTTTGATACACATACATGCAGGGCGACCGATAATAGATTCCCGTGGGAGGTTGGTAGCCGAGAATGCCGTGATAGTAGTTATCAGTGACCTGCGGCTTAATCCACGCTTCCTGGGTGAAATTCGTGCCCAGGACCGGCCCGCCAGTACCCAGATCTACAAAGTCATCCGCCCCGTCGAACGACAGGGCGTTGCCCCAGCTCGTTTGTGCCGGTGCGCGGGGTGGGACGGTGCACAGGGTGATGACTGCCAGGAGGGTGAATGCGGCATGACGAATGCTGAATGTTGAATGCAGTTCACAGGCATCCCATAGAGGTGTGAGAAAAGCGTTGGCACCGGCTTGATTCTCCGCCACAAGGC
>MTKZ01005866.1_pt1 | contig 16031 bp, 9 predicted proteins | sample 1042781 | NCBI WGS metagenome assembly MTKZ01 (sample SAMN06212207, study PRJNA360539) | anaerobic digester metagenome | biome: Wastewater treatment plant; material: sludge; isolation source: anaerobic digester fed with sludge from wastewater treatment plant | place: Denmark: WWTP Viborg ...
ACCTCTTTTATAGGAGGTGCCGTTTTTAGTTCCTGAGGCGAAATATGAGTTAAATGCTCAATAAATTTGGGCACTTTCCCTTTGGGCTTAACCAAACTGACAAACTGATTAACAACTTCTTCACCCTTAAAGCGTATACCAGCTATCTGAATAATTTCATCCCATTCCGAATTTAAGCCGGTGGTTTCAATATCTATAGCTACAAATTCCAATTGCTCCAAAGGCAGGTTGTTAAAATTCTCTGTGTTTTTTACTTCGTTGTCTATACTTTCCACATTTTATCCTATTCGTTAATCTTCTTCGCGGTAAAGATTATAACGCTGCATCTTTTTAATTAAGCCCTGACGCGAAAGCCCCAATTCTTTAGCTGCTTGGGTTTGATTCCACTGAAATTTTTCCAGGGATTGAGAAATTAATTTGCGTTCCAGTTCTTCAATGGCATCCTTTAAGTTTTTCTTTCCCGAAAGCATAGCGATTGTTTTGCTGTATTCAATATGACGGTAAACTTCTTCACTAAAATCACTGGGTTTAATGAAAGTATTGGGTTCAGCCAAAGTTACTGCTCTTTCAATTTCATTTTCCAGCTGACGGACATTTCCAGGCCAGTCATATTGTTCCAAAACCTTCATTGCTTCAGCTGTAAATCCCATAACATTTTTATTCATTCGTTTATTGTATTTATCCAGAAAGTGTATTGCCAAAAGAGGAATATCACCCGTTCTGTTTTTCAGCGGCGGAACATCAATTCTGATAACATTTAAACGGTAATAGAGGTCTAAACGGAATTCTCCGCTTTTAACTCTTTCCATTAAAGGCGTATTAGTAGCGCAAACAACTCGCACATCAACCTTTTCCGTTTTTGTAGCTCCAACTCTTTTAATTTCTCCTTCCTGCAAAAAACGCAGCAGTTTGGACTGTGTGGACTGGCTGATATCGGAAATTTCATCCAGAAAGAAAGTTCCACCATCAGCTATTTCAAATAAACCCTTTTTATCATAAGCAGCACCTGTAAAAGAACCCTTTACATGACCAAAAAGTTCGCTTTCCAGTAAGGTCTCGGGCAAGGCACCGCAATATTGAGCTACAAATGCCTTATTTCTTCTGTTACTGCTATAGTGTAATGCTCTGGCTATCAATTCTTTACCTGTTCCGCTGGGACCCTCTAAAAGCACTGTAGTAGGCGTATCTTTCACCTTTTCAATAATCTCAAAAATCTTCATCATCTCAGGGCTTTTACCTATTATATTGGAATAGATATTATTGGAGCTAAGCTGTTCGCGGATAACATTATGGCTTTTTTCCAGATTGGCACTGAGGATGTTTTCTATAATTACGATAATTTGATTGGAAAGAGCGGAAAGCAAATTGATAATCCTTTCGGAAAAATATTTGGAACCGCTTTTACAAAAGAGCAAAACCACTCCCATAGTATTTTTACGGATGGAAAGAGGTAGAGCTAAAATATTATTATAACTGGGAGCAAAATGCGGCTGTTTGATGTTTTCCAGCTTATTATTCTGATACACTTCATAACAAATATTCTGAAATTGGTCGTGATACTTATCTTCAGGAGAAAAATTATGATAAATTCTATATTCCCAGGAATCCGGCAAACTCGGATTGGGATGCAGTAAAAGCATTCCGCCATCGGCATTGGCAATTTCCACCAAACTGGAAAGAGATTGTTCAATCAGCACATCCAAATCGGTTATCGTATTAAGGTTTTGGGTAATTTCATAGAACTGATTCAGCAAGTTTTCTTCAAATTTTACTTCTTCCATTTGCGAAGAATATTCACGGGATATTTTTTGCATCAGGATGTCATTTTGTTCCAGTAATTTAATAGAGCCGTATCTTTCAATTATTTTGCGGTTATTTTTCAAAATTTCCATTGCCTGTTCCCATTCTTCCATATCCAAAAGCACACCGGCAAGTTCATAATTGGCTAAAGAAAGTTCATAGTTACTACCTGCTTCTACAAAATGTTTAATTGCCTCATTCAGATAATTCTTTGCGGATTCCAAATTTTTCCTTTCCAGCAAAGCACGCAGGTATAAAGAACGCCCTATTTCAAAAGGCAGATTTTGTTCAATAGCCAGTTTTTGAGCTTCCGCTAGATAATAATCGGCACTTTCAATATTGCGGGTTAGGATAAAGTAATATGCCTGTTTCAGATAACCCTCAATAATTTTATCCCGGGCAGCAATGTTTTTAAAGAAATCCAAGCTTTCAACCAGATAACGATAAGCATCCTTAAATTTATGCAGCTTAGTAAAAACACTTCCCAGATTGCCATACAATTCTGCCTTAATATAATCATCCGAAACGGCAGGAAGCAATTCCAGACCTTTAATATAAAGATCATAAGCCAGGTTCAGTTCATCCTGTTTTTCATAAACCTCGCCCAAGTTATTAAAACTGCGCAATAGACCTTCGTTAAAACCGCTTTCCTGAGAGAGTTTAATGGCTTTTTCATAGTAAGAAATGGATTCTGCCCAGTCACCTTTCTTGAAATATAAACCGCCCAAATTATTTAAAGTGGCAATCGTATTACGCTGAAAACCAAATTCATTAGCCATATCCAGCGACTTTTTTAAGGCATCTTCAGCCCTGTCATAGTCACCGTGGTCCATTAGCGTAACACCTATGTTATTATAGATATTAGTAATATTATAGGGTTCAGCCANNTCGCTCTTTTCCCAAAAACCCTGACACATATACAAAACACCCAAATTGTTATAGATAGCAGCTAAACCGCTGTGATCTTTGGCAAGAGAATAAAGCGTTTCTGCTTCGTTGAAAACCTCTTCCGCCTGTTCCCATTCATTTATGTAATAGTGTATTTTCCCGCGTATTTTTTTGGCTTCGGCTTGAACGCTGTGTCGTTGTTGCTGATTAGTTATGCTGTTTGAAGAATGGCTGGCAATATCCAATGTGTTGAATGCTTCATTAAATGCTTCACTTTCCGTTTGAATATCAGCTTTTAACAGGAGAATTTTTACTTTCCAATAGGGGTCTATCGTAGCCGGAGAATACTGTTTGATAATTTCCAAAGCAAAAGCGGAAGAATTTACGGCATAGAGATCACTGGCAAGTTTATAAACGATTTGCTCTGCAGGAATATTGTTTTCCGTAGAAATATGCAATGCCTGACGAAAATGATCTATCGCTTTGTCTTTCTGATTTAGCACTGAATATGCTTCAGCAATTCTTTGCGTGCTGGCTAATTTGTCCGCGGGACTTTTAGTATGCGCCAAAACATATTCTTCTAACCTTAACACACTTGCGGAATCGTTGATCTGAGATAGCTCGGAAATTACTTTACCAAAGAGAGCGGAATTGTATTTTTTATTTAACATCTGCAGAGAAACCAAAATCTGGGGATGCTTTTTCTCCTTTTGCAGATATTCCATCAGCTGATTCAATAAAGTGCCTTTGAACTCCTTCAAATTGTTATTCAGCCATTCCGAAAATGCCTTCTTCTTCTGAATGGACAATCCCTTTTCCGGTTTGGAAATCAAATTCAAATTATATAAAGTAACCAAATCCGTCTTTATATTTTTGGGATTGCCCAACGCTTTAGCTAAGGCACTGGCATCAAATCCATCCAATACATACATCGCAGTTAGAATTTCTTTCTGTGAGGAACTAAGGGTTTCCAGCGTTTCATAATAAATCTGTTCAGCATCAAAGGTCTTTTCCAGATAAGGTCCCAAATTAAACTTCCCCTTTGGCTTTTGGCTCTTCATCTCCTTCAAGACCTTTTCTATGATCATCAGGTTGCCGGAAGTTATTTTCTGAAATATTTCGCTTTCACTGCTACCTGTAAAATCCGTCTCTGGAAAGGTTAATTGTAAAAGCCGCTGACATTCCTCCACTCCTAATGTGGGTATGTTGTCCAATTCCGCAAAAGGAAATAAACGCGTTTGCGTAAAAACTACTATCTGAATTCCCGTATCTGGTAAATATTGAACCAGATATTGTAAATAATCACGGGTATAATTATCTAAAATATCACAATCATCAATCACCAGCAGAAATGGCTGAAACAGTTCCATCGCGTTTAAACGCTCCGTAATATAAAAGAAAAAATCGTATTTATTTACGGAACCTATATTTTCACGAAATTCCCGATAATAACCATACAGGTCTTCTTCCGTTACCTCTGTAATCACCTGCATAAGCTCTGAAAAATGATTTAACATAAGGGGATGAGGGGAAAAATATATCCGCTTCGCATATATATCTTCCACACTTTCCATTAAGGGCTGAACAAAATGACTTTTACCAGAACCCGATTTGCCTACTATTTCAATTAGATGACTCTTTGCACTGTCACTTAAGTAACCCATTGCCTTGGAAAGCGCTATCTTGTTTGTTATATATGCATCCAGCTGTTGGGTTATGTTCTCTGCCATTTTTTTTCACCCCTCTTGGAATTTTGTTTACAGTGCACCTGTAAATAGTGTTTACAACCTGTCAAGTAAAAAAATAGGAGATTCTTCAGATTAATCTGTTTATCGGATTTCTCTGATATTATTGAAGTTATAAATTATGGTGCTTTCATATTGTGAATGCAGCTATTTTATCCGAAGTTGCCTATATTCCTGCCTTCATAAGTTGAGTCCCAAATGTTGGTGTAAATTACAACTCGTTGTTTCCCAGGTTATTTGAGGGCATCTCTTATCCCTCGTTACTCACAATCTATGTATTGCCAAGCGATCAATTGCATTCTTTTCATCTTATAAATCCAAGTTAAGTTCTTTTTCAAAACAAGCTACCTTGCTGAGATGGGCTCCAGCCCGTCGCGAGTTGCCTCAAATGATATAGCCCTTTTCTGGATTTCTCTGATTCTTCCCATTGGCTATTAAAGAAAGATAAAGTTTCACGCTTATCCAGTCCTCTGGAAAGCTATGCAGGATTGCAAAAAACAGTTGCAGGCAACTCTTTTCATCCGGGAAGATCCTGATACATTTCTCTCTGAGCTTGAGCTCTTCATTTAGGCACTACAGTGAGTTGGTGCATTTGATTCTACTCCAATGTGCTACAGGGAAATCAAGATAGACAGATATATCATTGTAAGTACTATCAAGCAAATCCAATGGATTGACTACTACAACCAAAGAAAGCCCGGATTTCAATCCAGGTTTTTCGTAATATATGCGTGTTTTCTATTTTGTGCTTCTTATCATTCCTACATGGGCTATCACTTTAAAAAACAAGCGGTCTGCATAGTCAACAATTTCGGCAAGCTCCAAATAGGATTCATTTACCGTGCAAATCAAAGTATCAAAATTACAGATAAAATCAGGATAATCACCAACAAATACCTCATAATAACTTGGTACGATCGGATTACCCAGAACATCCTGAGTTACATCATCCCAATTCAAAATTACCAGTCCATTTTCTATTGAGATACTGAGATTTGCAGGAGCCATGGGTTTGGCTGAAGAGGTGGTCATCGCTGTAATAGCCTGGGGGAATTGGGTAACCCAGCCCACCTCATCAGTTGCTATAAGTATGAAATAGTAGCGAGTGGTAGGATTTAACCCAGATACTACTGTAGAAACCAATCCAGAACCAGCTATCTCCAGATTTGGATCATTATTCCAATCCCAACAGGGATCAGCGATACTGACCTCCGGAGAAGTGGAATAGTGGATACGATAACCAAGGAAGTTTAAATCTGCAGATGCTGTCCAGGTAAGCTGTACGCTTGTATCTGTGATCTCCTGGGCAAAGAAGTTTGCTATTTCGGCAGGAGCTACAGTGTCAATTCTGAAAATCCAGTCATCATCAATCCCCTGTAATTGCGAGATTCCACTATATCCTGTCACGCCATTGGGATCAGATGCCCTGAATTCAAATTTATAAATTCCATCAGAGCTCAGCAGCAGGTCGACCTCAATTGGGACTAATACACTGCGAGACATTCTGCCTGGTTGCAGAGGGATGTTTTGCCAATTCTCTTCAGGATCGTAAACACCATTCTGATTCTGATCGTAGCGATACTGGACACTGCTCATGTCCAATGCTAGGGAATCAAGTATAGTAGCTCCTATAGTAACAGCATAGTTATTTGACCAAAGTGGTAAAGGCTGGTTACCTGGAATAGGTAAGCTGAAGAAAGGCGGATTAGTATCTATCATCACAAACCAATCATCTTCAATGCCATTGGTTGCATTCAATCCACTATAGCCAAGGTTTCCAAGCGAATCTTCTGCCTTGAATTCAAAGGCATATACACCATCTTCGGGAAAAACAATCATTGCGTTGATTGGCAAGCTATTCCTACCTGCACCTGATCTCAGGTTCAGAGGAGTCCATTCTTCTTCCGGGTCATAACTACCATTACGATTCAGATCGATTCTATACATTACAGAGCTTGGATCTATATCGTTATGATCATATATTGTAGCGCCAATTTGCACGTTCAACAGGGTCGCCCAAACCGGATTGGGTTGGTTAGCCGGAATAGGATCAATGAAGATTGGGGCAGTGGTATCCATGCGTACCACCCAGTCATCCTGTATACCTTCCTGGCTATTTAAACCACTATAGGAAACATTGCCCAATATATCGGTTGCTTTGAATTCAAAGGAGCACACCCCATCAACTGCAAATTCCACCTGAACTTCCACCATTAGGAGGTTACGATTCATGTTTCTGGATGGAGTTAAGCTTTGCCAGGCTTCCTCAGGATCATAACTGCCGTTGCCGTTGCTGTCAAAGCGGTATTCTATGCTCTGGATCAGGTTCATGTCTTCAATTGTGCAGCCAATCTGCACTGACTGGGTTTGTAGCCAATCCGGTTCTGGCTGATTGATGGGAAGAGACGAACTAAAAACCGGAGCCAGGGTGTCTATTCTCAGTACCCAGTCATCGGAAATGCCTTCCTGCAAGCTTTGCCCGCTATAAGCCGTATTACCATATTGATCAATGGCTTTGAACTCAAAAGCTAATATGCCATCCGCATCATAAACCACTTCCAGGAGAATATTAAGTGCATCTCCGCCATTGCTTATGGCAGATAGGGGAACCGCTATCCAGGGCTCAGATGAGTCGTATAAGCCATTGCCATTGGCATCAATACGATAAAATAGGTTATCAGGATTTATCGTGCTGTAATCGCTAACGCTACACCCGATATTAACGCTGCGGGTGTTTAGCCAAAGTGGTTCCGGCTGCAAATCAGGAATGGGGTTACTGAATACAGGAGCAGCCCCATCGATATGCACAAACACAGGTTCAGACAGCGCCGAGGCGTTGTTGCTCTGATCAACTGCCCGGATGGCAATCCAGAAATCCCCAGTAGCCAAGCCAGTGATTGTGGTTGTAGTATTTCCAACATTATAAAGAGCTGGGTCTTGCCCAACTGACCAAAGCTGATCTGTAGTGCTGACTTGATCGTCAGTCGAGATATAAAGCTCATATTTACCGAAATATAGATCATAGCTGGCTTGCCATGATAGGCTGGCGGAATTAGATGTCTGGGAAGTTAACGCCAGTCCATTGACGGCTGACGGAGCCTGCGTATCCCGCACGATGCCAAAGATACTAAAGTCGTCCACTATCCAGTAGTTATCCTGCCCCGTATTGGCACTGCTATTGGCATATAACCAGCGGAATTTTACTGATGGTTTGGCATCCAGATTGGGGATGTTGTAGGTCTTTACTCCGCTTGTGGCGGCATTGAAAGTTTCAACAACGGTGTAGGTTACATTGTTCAGAGTATAGGCAAAGGTGCCACTGCCAGTCCCATAGGGCAAAAAACCGGTATCAAAGGATACCACGATATCTTTGTAGTTACTTAGATTGTAAGTTGGCGAGAACAAGCGTTCATTGGCTGTTCTGCCCGTATTGGCCATTGTCTTCATGGCATAATCTTCAGATTCTATCAGCACTGGCTGCCAAGGAAAATCCGTTGTTCCGCTATGCTGAGTAGTCCAATTGGCTGGTAGGGCACCTGCTTGATTGAAATCCTCTGTCAGCCCCCAAGTCTCATACACAGTAACTTTTAGAGTTTGTTCAGCATATCCATGAGAGTTTGTTGCTCTAATAGTAATATACTCTGTTCCGAACCAGTCAGCAGTTGGCTGAACTCGCAACAAAGAAGATGATAACCACTCTAATTCTATATGCTGGTTGTTGAAGTAAGTGAAGACTGTGCTTCCGGGAGAAGAGAAATAATCAGCTAGTTCAATATCCTGAGCGAGTCCATTCATGTTGAAGTTCATTGGATTAATTGTCTGGGTTACGGATGGCGCTGCAATTACAGTAGTATTGAATAGTATCTTTGGAGGATGTATAATCTGATTCTTAAAATAACCGCTTGTATAAATATCTGTCAAGCCGTCGTTATTGAAATCACCTACTTCTAATTTTTGTTTACATCCAATTCCTCCCGTTGTTTGGAGTATTTGTGTAAATGAACCCCCGCTGTTCTCGTAGACTACTAAGATATATGATATTCCGTCTCCACCGCTATATGCTAGATCTAAGTCTCCATCTTGATCAAAATCACACCATTCTGCTGAAGCACTCCATAATAAAAGAAGATTTATCCCTGAATCCACAAAAACATTGTTATCGTTCCTATAAATTTTTGTATAGCGTGGTGGCTGACCGTCTAAACTAGATCCGGATATGAATAGATCGAGATCATTATCATTATCATAATCCCCCCATTTAACGCATGCTCCTTCTACATTAACAATAGATGCTCCGATGTTTACAAATGACCCATTGTCGTTTCTGTAGATAGCAGATGTGGGCCCATAACCAGCTTTTACTAGGTCTAAATCTCCATCATTATCAAAATCGCCCCAGTCACTGGTTCCATGCCATCCATCGAATAGACTGCCAATATTCGTGAAGCTGCCTCCATCGTTACGATAGATAGCAGAAGAAAAAGCTCCAAAGACAATAATATCCAGATCACCGTCGTTATCATAATCTGCCCAGTCGCTGAAATTATGAAAGGGTTGTATAAATGAATGAGTCGTGGGCACAAAACTCCCGTTGTTGTTAATATAAATCTTAACAAATCCATTTCCATATGTGGATTGGGTGGTGCCGTAATTGCCTGATAATAACAAATCCAAATCCCCATCATTATCAAAATCGCCCCAATGACAAGCGCCATCAACTAATGGTTCAAGATTCGCCTGGATGTCTGTGAACACTCCATTATCATTCCTATACACCCTCGTTTCTCTTTGTAGTGTTGAGCTTAACAATTGACCAATCACTACAAAATCATCATCTCCATCATTATCGTAATCACCTACATCCATTTGAGCATCCATGTCCATGAAAGTCATTTCAGTCTCTGCGAATGTTATATGTGAGAAGAGATTGCTGCTCAAAGTCAATAACGCTAAAAATAGTAAAGACATCAGGGTCACTCTACAGCTAAGCTTTGTCTTCATTTATATCCTCCTTTTCTTTGTTTGGGTTGCTGTTGCCTTATTATTTCCAGAATATCACATCCCCGCGTATGGATGTTATTCATCCTAGGACCGGGCCTGATATTCTTGGAGTATATTAGCTCTTGTAGTTCACCTATTTTGTAATAGAAAATGTGTATGCTTTCGTACAAAGGTTCATGCTTTAGATTGGTTTTCTTTTTTCCGAAAGCCTTTTTTAAATCAACGTAATCATTAATCAACTTATTGTAGCTCTCTGTCTTGAGTTTCAGAGAAACTCGCCTTATATCTTCCCTTGTTTTCTTCTTGGGCTTGGATTTGAAGAAATCTTTCAATATAGCTACATTGCGCCTAATCTGGTTTGTCAGAGGAAGCTTAAAGTCCTTTGGTGGTGTGGATTTTGCCTTTAGGTCAAATACGGTTTTAGAGCTCGTAAAAACCAGTCCAATTAACTGAATAATAGTGGTAGTATCCATCATAGCTTCCCTCCTTTTTTCTTAAGGTTAGTAAAAGTTCCATCCCCGTTGTTTCCGAACACTCCTGGGGAGACCCATTTATCAAGATATCATGAAAACCCTCATTATTGTAATCACCAAAGTCAACCGCAGAACCATTAGGCGGGCTAATGGGCGTTTTGGTTAACAGATCATTACCATCATTTCTGGATAGATAGGTCAATCTCATCAAATCCAAGTTACCATCGTTGTCAAAATCGCCCCAAGCTACAGGACCACTACCCTGTATGTTTGCATTAATATTTACATAAGTTACTGAGTAGAGAATGTCTATAAGTAACAGAAATAGCAGGCCAATACCTACGGTTAGCCATAGCTGACTTTTCATCTTACACTCCTTATTGCTATCATCAATTTCTCCCCTTTATTGAATATTTTACCGGGCCTCATTTTAGCAATTCAATCTTTAGACAAAACCATTATGCGGAAAGGAGAAAAACCTGTCAATTCATTTTATCAATATAGATCAATCCAATCTTTAAACTTGTTATACTATCTTGGTTTCCTAACCACTTTTACCTTTGTGAATACATCATATCCGTTAGCTTGTGAAAAATTGTAGATATTATCTGTTGCCTTAAGTATTGAATCAAGCGCCTTACAGCCCTCGTCAAAATTCAAATTGGCTTTGAAACCGTGAACAATTCCGTGTCTGTACTTATACATTTGCTTGAACGAGTTCCAATCTTTGATAACACTTTGCAATTCAAGGTCAGTTGGGTTATCAGGGTTTACCAATTTAGGATTCTTGGCAATTAGCAGATTCCATACACTTTTGTAATCACCGAGACCAGAGCAACATCTCAGATATCTCTTGTCCTTCCTAACGACCGTATTGGGTTCCTGACTTAGCGAAAGAATAATCCGTCTTATAGTCCATTCGAAATCTGCTGCAGCCAAAATGATGGCTATACAGATATCTTGTTCATTTTTAAACTTCAGAATCATAGATCTTCTATCCTGATAATTGTCTCGAACGTAGAACATAATAATCTCCTTTATTTCTCTTATTTATGTTACTTATGTCTATAAATATGTGTTGAGTCCCAAATGTTGGTGTAAATTCCAACTCGTTGTTTATCAGGTTCTTTGAGGGCATCTGTAATCCCTCGTTATTCACAATCTATGTATGGCCAAGCGACCATTTGCATTCTTTTCATCTTCTTAATTCCAGTCAAGTTCTTTTTCAAAACAAGCTACCTTGCTGCGTTGCCTCAAATGGGATCGGCTTTTTTAGGTTTTCTCTGATTCTTTCTATTGGCTCCGAAAGATAAAGTTTCCCGCTTATCCAATTCTCTGAATAGCCTTGCAGGATCGCACCAAACAAAAGCAGGCAACTCTTTTCATCCGGGAATATCCTGATACATTTCTCTCTGTGTCTAAGCTTCTCATTCAAGTGTTCCAGTGAGTTGGTGCATTTGATTCTACTTCAATGTGCTACTTCCGCTCTTTCATCTTTCTTTCTCTTCGGTTGAGCTATGATCTTCTCCTTGTCCTTTAGTTTTGTTAAAATCATCAAAACAAAGTGTGGGATTTGGCTCAACATTTTCTTCATCAAGCGTTACCTTATTTACACCAACCTTTGAGACACTACCTGTATAATTCTTTGTAATATTGCCTTATTCATTGGTAATAAAATAATTAGCCATATTTTCTGTCGTTATTGGGTTAGAATGCATAATTGCTTGTTACATAGACGATTAAGTAACGACTCCGTAACACTTCCGTAACACTTCCCTTGTCTCGTTAGGGAATCGTTACTTGGTTGTTACTTTGTTGTAAGAAGTAGCACAAAGATAAAAACAAGCCAAAGTAAGGCAGGAGTTATCTACAGCTTAATATCTTTCTCTGGAGCAGTAAATTCTATAGTGTTTACACCATATTATGCAGTTGAGGAAAAAAGGGTGGACAATTTCCGATTTGCCAAAGAAAATATAGAATTCTTTGTAGTCGTTATGAGCCCTCATCCCTAAATTAATTTGTGACAATGTGCAAACTTATACAAGCGATGACGACTCCTGAATTAATTCATTTTTTATTTTTCATTCTCTATTCAAACGAGGGGCTTACGCCACCATCGCGATTATTGTGTCGCCCTGACGGGCTTTTGGAAAATAGGAAAATGAAAAGAAAAAAGAAGTCGGCGCTTACATTTAACGAGGGGCTAACGCACCCATCGCTATATTTGTGTCGCCCTGACGGGCTTTTGGCAGAGGGCTAAGAGCGAAGAGCAGAGGGATTTTTCCTTATTTTTAACGAGGGGCTTACGCCACCATCGCTATTATTATTTCGCCCTCCGGGCTTTGATGAAATCTCAACCTTCTAAACCTTCTCAACCTTCTCAACCTTTTTTTACGAGGGGCTAACGCCACCATCGCTATCATTGTATCGCCCTCCGGGCTTTTTTGCAGATATTGTTTTTTAAAATCCCATAAATCTTTTTTATCCTGTTCATCACAGACCTATTATTAGTTCAAAGTACAAAGTTCAAAGTGCTGGAGTTAGAAGTTTTTTTGGTGTCTTCGGTGATCTCGGTGTTCTCTGTGTTTTCAGTGTTTTCGGTGTAAAAAAAATGCGGAGGAACAGCGTCCTCCGGCTACAGATTTAATGCAAATTGAGGAGAAATTGGTTAAATTCCCTGCGGAATTTATTTTCTATATTTTGGGCAAGAACTCTAATTCCTCTGGAGGTTGCTTCCTCAATAGTAGAACCGCCTTGTTCCGTTTTATCTACGAAGGAAAAGAGGTTTTTTTCACCGTAATTGAAAGAAATATTCAGACGCAGAGGTTGAAAAAATTGTTGTCCCAGGGATTTATGCGGCTCGGGATTCATTGTAGCGACAATTTGATATTCAGGGTTATCGTTTTCCAACAAGCCAATTTGATTAATTACATTTTTAAGCGAGGCATCTAAAAGGCCTGAAGAATCGCCAAAAACTCTGATTTGCAGGGGAATTTCCCGAGCCGCATAATTCCTGAGTTCCAAAAGTTCCTGTAAGCTGTGAAAAGGTTTTAACAAAATGCCTGAATCACTTGCCAGAGCGTTATAATAAGTATAAGCATTTTGTGTTTGTTGCAATTTATCAATAGCGCTTAAAATTTTAGCAAAGCGGATAAGGGGATCATCAGTGGGAGCAAGGCAATTTTCAATAAACTCCTCACAGTCGTCAATTTCATTGCGATAAATGGTCTGCACGGCAATTTTATCCATTACCGCTAAGGCATAGAAAGTTTTGGTTTTAGGGTCTTGCCAGGTTTCTTTTATCTGAGTATATTTCAAAGTTCCTTCTGCGATTGCTTTTACGGAAGAAGAGGTCTCGCTGCTTGTTTGATAATTGGAAGAAGAGCTTTTTTCGCTTTCCATACTTTTCGTAACTGCAATAACGCGTGTTTCAAAAAAGCCGGCAATATTTTTCAATGCCTCGTTTTGTGCAATATTCAGTTCTTTTGCTATTCCCACGCCACAAAGATATTGCTTGGAAGGATATTGGGAATAAGGATTAGAAATCCATTCCGGTTTTTTCTTTCCGGCATAGAGGCAGGAACCGATAAGCAAGAATAAAAGGACGGTATAAATAATTTTTTTNNAGACAATTCACTGAAACAGGGAATCGGTAACATCTTTCGGAATTTCAATATTTTGGGTTTTGGCAATGGTAATAAACTCACTAATAGTCCTCATCTGATTTGAAAGCAAAACAGGAAGACCAATTACTACATTCGTAGCATAAGGAATATCTTTAACATACATAACTGCGTCTATTCCTTTAGCATTTTTGGCTTCATTTACGAACTTTTTGGAACTTTCCAGAATGGTTTTTTCCCGCACAATAGAGCTGGCAAGATAAATAAAGCCACTTAAAAAATAGACCTTTTGTGATTCGCTCAATTGGGCTTTATCCGTTTTCAGGTCTTCCAGTTTGGCTTTCAAGGTTTCAGATATTTCGGCATCACTGCCTTCCAGGTTTGCGGACATCAGAGATTTTCCTTCCGCTTCTATTTTTACATATTCCTGACGCATCCCCAAAGAAACAGCTACCATTTCTTCCGCTATTTTGGATTCCGCCTTAGCCAGTTTATAGTTATAATTAATTACTTTAAAGTTTGATGTTTTGGGCATCAAAAGAGCGCTGGCAAATGCTTCCAGTGAAAGCAAAGGCAGTTTGTTATAATATTCCGGATTATCCAATTGAGAATCATCCAAAAACAATTTTACTTCCGGATCCGCTTTTTTCTTTTTCGCTTCCAGTCCTACACAGCTTACCAGAAGCAAAAAAATACAGATNNGTTGCCGCTTCAATTAAAGCATTCGTTTTAGCTACGGTAGGATTTGAGCCCAAACCGCTGAATTGATAAGGTCCTGCACTGCAAATTTTAACAGCGAATTTTTTTCGTAGGTCTAAAATATAGCCGTTTACTTTCACATAGACCTTACTGCCTCCTGTTACCGGATCAATTTCTTCCCGTCCAACATCCAACATAGCAACAGCCAAAAAATCCAAACCGGCTTCGCGAGCAATATCTGTAGCTTCTTTTTGGGTGGAAGAGGAAATTTCGTTTAGAGCAGCAAAATCGTAGGCAAATTTTTCCGGCAAAATACCCACTTCGTATGTAGGAACAACTTCAAAATTGGCTTTATTAAAGACCTCCGTTACCTTGGTATCAATTTCCCCGGGGTTATAAATGCGGTAGGTAATCCCTTCGCTTTTATTGGTAACGGATTCGGAATACATTATGGATTTATTGGCGGAGCCCTTTTTACTTAAGCTTATATCCGCTTGACTGCTTGTGCTTATTTTATCGCTATCATAAATATCGGAGGAGGTTTCTCCGCTGGTTGCAACAGAACTGGAAGCAGCAACATCGGATTTGGCAGAAAGGTCTTTTTTAACAGTTTTCCCTTCACTTTCCACTGCAGCAACTTCTCTGGCTACATACACAAAGCTTAAATAAGTAGGTTTGGTCATTTCCATAATGCCTTTCATCCGTTCATTGATTAAAAGGTCTAATTGAACATCGTCAATAGTAATCTCCATCAATTGTTCCCAGATGCCATTTTTGTATTCACCATCGTTCAGATAATTAACTTCCAGAATATAGTTATCTATGTTTTTTTCAATTTCCGGCAACAATTCATTGATGAGTTCTCTTCTACGACTGTCCTTTTCGGAAGCGTATTTCTTAATAGCCAGAATTTTAGCATTATAAGTAGCGGTTTTAATTTCTTCCGGTTTCGGCTTTTTCCTTTTGGTTTCAACCGTGCCTTTCACCTTAACTTTAACTGCCGCATCCAGATAAGCAAAGGAAAAGAGCAAAGTAATGCCGAGTAAAATGATAGTTAGTAGTTTGCGCATTTTTTTAATATCCCCTTCATTAGTTTTTTATCTTCTTTCAGCGTAGCGGGTATTTTATCCGATAGCGTTAAAAGAAGAATTTCGTTGTAGTTATAAAACTCGTTGCCGATTTTTTGACCGACAACGGTTTGTTTTGGAGCTCCGTTTTGAATAATTTGTTTCCAGTATTCAGTATTAAATTCTGCATCGTAAATACGCATTTCCAGTTCTACACCATAAAGATCAACCCTTTCCACCGCTGTCTCTTTATATAACTTTTTCACAAAGCGCAAGACATTTACATCTATATCATAACTGGAAGGCGGAATAGTAAAATTCTGAATACTGGCATCGGAAAAGGAAAGTGACATTTTGTAGGATAAATTACTGTGAGAATAAGGCAGGACAGTTAAATTCATTTTGAAAGCCAATGCTTCAGTTAAATGCTGAGCTACAATACTGGAGTATGTTTCCAGGTTTTGTTCCGTTCCATAAGAGCCCAGATAAGGCAATGCTTCTTCCTGGAAATTGACATTGGCAACTTTAATAGTTAACGAACCGGAGGAACGAATATAAATGTTTTTCCGGTTGCTTTCCAGTTTTTTCAGGATAAATTCGGAATAGAGCTTCTTCAGGGTTTGAACTATGGTTTGCTGGTCCGGTTCTCCATTGTAAAGGTCTATGTAAGTGACATTTATAGGATAGGACTGCAAAACGGTCAGATCTGCAAAATCCATAATGAAAACAGTGCAG
>MTKZ01007331.1_pt1 | contig 16031 bp, 17 predicted proteins | sample 1042781 | NCBI WGS metagenome assembly MTKZ01 (sample SAMN06212207, study PRJNA360539) | anaerobic digester metagenome | biome: Wastewater treatment plant; material: sludge; isolation source: anaerobic digester fed with sludge from wastewater treatment plant | place: Denmark: WWTP Viborg ...
AGGTCACCGTTCACATCAAGGAGTGACTGGTCAAACTTACCCTCTTTTTCAAAGATACGAAGGTTTATGATCTTATCGATCATCCAGTCAATGTCGTTTTCACCATCATTCTTGCCAATGCCAACAAAAACAAGAAGGCCATGGCTGATCTCACCGGTCACATGGCCTTCTACTTCAACAGATGATTTTCGGACCCGTTGTATTACTGCTCTCAACTACTTTTCTGCCTCTTTCTCCCGTTTCGCTGCTTCGATTATCTTCTCAGCAATCTGGCCGGGCACTTCTTCGTAATGGGAAAACTCCATAGTAAAGGTGCCTCGGCCGCCGGTCATGGACCGCAAATCAGGGGCATATTTCAGTATTTCTGCCATAGGCACTGAAGCCTTTACAACCTGGTTGCGTCCTTTTGTCTCGACACCTATGATCTTTCCCCTTCTCGAATTGAGATCCCCCATAATATCTCCCATATTTTCATCGGGCACAATAACCTCCATCTTCATGATAGGTTCGAGGAGTGTTGGCTTACATTGTTCCATACCTTTCTTAAATCCCATTGATGCAGCAATCTTAAATGCCATTTCTGACGAGTCGACGTCATGATAGGAACCGTCATACAGGGTTGCCCTGAAGTCTATTACTGGGTATCCGGCCAGGATCCCCTGAACCATTGCCTCCACGATTCCCTTCTCAACTGCCGGTATATACTGCCTCGGGATAGCGCCGCCAACAACCTTGTCCACAAACTCAAACCCGGCGCCTCTCGGAAGGGGACTGAGTTCAAGCCATGTGTCGCCATACTGTCCTTTTCCGCCTGACTGCTTCTTGTATTTTCCCTGGACCTTGGTTGTCCCCTTGATTGTCTCCTTATAGGGAACTTTCGGCTCTTTCAGCTCAACTTCCACATTAAACTTCCTTTTCATCTTTTCTACGATAACTTCAATATGAACCTGCCCCATGCCAGACAAAATGAACTCCCTTGTTTGCTCATCCCGGGAATACCTGATTGTCTTATCCTCTTCTATCAGCCTTGCCAGAGACATGTTGAGCTTGTCTTCATCTCCTTTCGCCTTTGGGTGTAATGAGAATGAAATCAACGGTGGAGCAAGCTTCACTTCTTCATATTTTATCGGATTCTTTTCATCACACAGGGTACCTCCAGTGCCTGCCGCTTTAAGCTTTGCTACAACGGCAATATCTCCTGCTGACGCAAACCCGGCTGATTTCTGTTTTTTACCCACCAGCCAAAAAATCTGCCCTATCCTTTCCTTCTCATCGTTTGCTGTGTTCAATACAGTCATGTCAGGATGGATTTCACCAGAGTACACTTTAAAAAGGGTAAGCTTGCCTGCAAAAGGATCGGTTATGGTCTTGAAAATATATGCACTGAAGGGTTCACTTGCAGAAATCTTTCTCATAATCTTGTTTCCATTCCTCGGGTCTATACCTTCAACTTCAGCTTTATATGTTGGCGGAGGCATGTATTTCACAACGCTATCAAGAAGGGGCTGGATACCGACATTCCAGGTTGCAGCGCCACAAAGCACAGGCGTTATCTTCCTCGCCCACACGCCTTCCTTCAGGCACTTCTCTACCTCTTCTTCTGTTATCTCCTGTCCATCCAGATAACGCTCCATGACTTCATCATTCATCTCTACCGCAGTCTCAACAAGCTTTTCCCTGTAAGCACTTGCAGTGGCAGCGAATTCCTGCGGAATATCAATGGTTTCAAAACTGCCTGATCCATCGTTTTTAAATACATATGCCTTCATGGCAAGAAGGTCGATAACACCCTTGAAATTCTCCTCTTTCCCCATAGGTAGTTGAACTACCAATATTGACTTGTCTGGAAAGCTTTTTTTGACGTCATCGACTGCCCGCTCAAAATCAGCCCTTTCCCTGTCCATCTTATTCACGAAGATTGCTGAGGGGATACCAAACTCGTTAGTATACTCCCATACCTTTTCCGTCCCCACCTTTACACCATCAACGGCGCTCACTACGATTATGGCCCCTTCCAATACTTTCATGCAGAGTTTTGCATCGGCAATAAAATTGTCATCCCCGGGAGTGTCAAGCAGGTTAATCTTGTTTTTTGCCCACTCAAAACAGGCGAATGAAGCAGAGATTGTTGTCTTTCTCTCTATTTCTTCAGGCTCATAATCCATTAATGATGACCCGTCATCAACACGGCCGAGACGATTGTTTTCTCCAGCAAGAAAAAGCATGGCCTCAACAATTGAAGTCTTGCCATCACCTCCGTGAGAGAATAGACCAATATTTCTGATGACATCAGGCTCATACTTTTTCATGTGAACTCCTTTCGAGATAACTCGGATATTGAAATAAATGTTGTGAATTTTACCTGTCTTGTGTCAAAAAATCAAGACATTATAAGAAATGACAACATACCTCTACTTATCGCCTTTCTGTATATCACAAAACTGAGATTCCAGAACAGTTCAGATATTTGATTTTTTAAAAAAATTTCACTGCGAGTGTATCCATGCAAGAGCCTTATGCTATAATTGTATGTACAACGAGGTATTGTGTAATAAACAAGTATTTCCAGAAAATAGCTTCTTCCGAAGCTTGATCTTTGATGAATGGGGGGCCCAACTATGAGACTGTTTTCAAGATTGTTTTATGGTTTTACCTTTTTTATTTTTTTTCTCTGTATACCCACATCACCTGTCCAGGGCCAATGGATCTATACATACGGTACAAATACCGGTGAGTCGGTTGCTTCCCTTAAACAGACTGCAGACGGCGGCTACATCCTTGCTGGGTCAAAGGCATCCGGTCTCGACATGGATTCGCACTCCGATGCCTGGCTTCTAAAACTCGATCAGAACGGGTCCATAGTATGGCAAAAATCCTATGGAGGTACGGGAAATTACAGTGCTGCATTCGCTGAACAAACGGAAGATGGTAGCTATGTTGTAGTTGGCTCCTATAATGCAGGACACGACTATGACATATGGTTTCTAAAACTTGATGCACACGGTAATGTGTTGTTGCAGAAGACCTATGGTGGCCTCTCAGATGATTATGCAGTCTCCGCGAAATCAACCCTTGACGGAGGGTTCCTCATCGCTGGAAACACTTATTCGTTTGGGGCTGGTAATCGTGATGTTTGGATTCTCAAAGTAGACGCAGGTGGTAACGTGGAATGGGAAAAGACTTATGGCGGCAGCGGATTTGATTCCATTAATGCCTTTGAGAAAATTTCAGGCGGTGGATATATTGCCGCAGGAGGTACATACTCCTTTGGAACGGTAAACCAGGATGTTTGGATTTTAAAATTGAACGGAAATGGTGAAGTAACCTGGTCGAGAACAATCGGAGATGTGAGTTACGATTATGCAAACTCTGTGCAGCAGACCATTGATGGTGGTTTTATTGTGGCTGGATTCACCGGCACTAATAGCTCGGCCTGGATCATCAAGTTAGATGCAAACGGGACTGTGGAGTGGCAAAAAAGGTACAGCGAAGATGGCCGATATTATGCGGCGTCCATCCGACAAACTCAGGATCGTGGCTACATCGTGTCCGGAACGTTTGATCCGTGGTATGGTGGTCTCTCATCACCATGGATACTCAAACTTGACGAGCTTGGAAACATTGAGTGGATGAAAAAATACGGCGGCAAGTCTCGCGATGATCTCCTTTCAATCCTGCAGGAGCAGGACGGCAGATACGTAGCGGCCGGCACAGCTCTGTCATTCGGCGCAGGCAGTCAAGATGCCCTGGTGCTCAAGCTGAATGAAAACGGTTCCGTAACTCCTTGTCCTTTTGGAGATGCATTCAATACAACCGCTGTTGTTACAGCAGTTGAAATCAAAAATGCACCTGTAGATCCTGGTACGTCGTCTGCAACAACTCAAAACACAACAGCCCTGGCTTCACTAACAAATGCCAAACAAGGTAAAGTTTGTCCTTTTACTGACGACATTCTTCTCAAGGTTAAACCGACCAACAAGCGTGGGGGTGAAGGAACAATTGAGAGTTGGGAAGGTTTTCTTTCCTGCCCTGATACGTGTCAGGCATGGTATGTTCAGGATTTCCCGGTCACTCTCAATGCAATCCCGGGAGGAGCATCAACATTTCTTGGGTGGAAACCAAAATCTTTAAATTGCCCTGGTACCTATCCTTGCAGCGTGACCATGGATAAAAGGAAATCGGTAAAAGCCATCTTCGATGGGCCCCGAAGGCTCAAGATTGTGATCTCATGCAAGAATAAGGGGCAGGGAAACGTCATGGTGCTTCCAGCTATGGACACTTGCCCTGACAGTTGTGAGCATGAGTTTCGCATCGGTTCTGAAGTATCGCTTACCGCAAACCCAAAAACTGACTCTGTCTTCCTCGGGTGGAAGGGAAGAGATTGCAAGAATGAGCCGACCAACAGATGCACCTTCATAATGGAGAAAAACGTAAAAGTAAAAGCCATCTTCGAAGGTGCTTCACAATAACATGAAATAAGGGTAAATATCTCTTTTCTATCGCCTATGACCCGTGTCCATTGGCCATCTCTACTATTATTGACTTTCCCTTTCTTTTTATGTTTAAGTAATAACTTAAACTTGATTGGGGTGACCGAGAATGAAGAGAACATTTCAGCCGCACAATAAGAGTAGAAAAAGAACCCACGGCTTTCTCGTAAGGATGAGGACTGCATCAGGAAGAAATATTATCAGACGAAGACGTGCGAAGGGAAGAAAACAGCTCACCGTGTGAAAGCGGCAAAACCAGTAGATATCAACTATAACACTGATTTTAATCCCATGGCAAACACATTTTTTAAAGATGAGAGGTTAGCTAAGGGTGATTTTCGAGGCATTAAGTGGAAAAAATTTGCTGAAACACCCCACTTTTTACTACTGGTTTACGGAAATGATAAAGGTCAAAAAAAATTTGGAGTTACGATACGAAAAAAAACTGGGGGGGCAGTAGTCAGGAACCGTATGAGAAGACTGGTGAAAGAATTTTACAGGCTCAACAAAGACCTGTTCCCGGATCGGCATAATAATCTTCTGAAAATCAAGCGGGTTCCTGAAAGACTAACATGGACGGAGACAGACAAAGAACTGCACGCGTTATTGCAGGTACATACCCTTTAAAAAAAATAGCAATCTGCCTGCTGGATATATACAAAACTTGTATATCTCCCTTTATACCCACCCAATGCAGGTTTTATCCCACCTGTTCCAGCTATATGCAAGAAGCAATTGAGAAAAAAGGGATTTTCAGGGGTCTGGCGTGTGGCATCATGCGAATTCTCCGATGTCACCCCTTCAGTCGTGGCGGTTACGATCCGGTCAAATAGCGGAGGAATGTAATGGAAAAACGAACCATGATAGCGCTTCTATTAACCATTGTCCTGCTTTTTTTCTTCCAGATGTATTTTGCACCCAGGCAACCTGTGCAAGAAGCGCCTCAGGCCAAACCTGAAGAGAAGGCACAAACAAAAACCGATGCACCTTCACAACCTAAAGTCACTGGCAGCGTACCCCTGACCAAAACTGAAGCACCAAAACCTGAAGAAACCAAGGCAACCCAACGGTTTCTCGTGGAAACTCCGTTGTTTAAAGTCACTTTCACCGATCTTGGCGGTGGTATTGAAAGTGTTAAGCTAAATCAATACAAAGAAGCGGTCAAAGGAGTTGGAGGCAAAGAACTCGTTCAAGACATCAAACCGTACAGCTATACCCCGAAAGTCTCTAAAACCACAAACGGTTCAACAGTAAACGACCGCACTATTTTTAAACCAGACAAAAAAAGGATGAGTATACAGGATAAACCAGAAACCATCATTTTTTCGGGAACCTTGACTGATGGGAAAAGGATACGAAAGATTTATACGTTCTATCCGGATAAATACACTATAGACATGAAGATTGAGGTAGAGGCAACAGATGCTGACAAGGCGATGGTGGATTTCACTGTTATATCGGGCACAAATCCAAATTCATACGTTTTTAAAGGTCCTTTCATATATAACGGGAAAAAATTCGAGCAAATCGACAAGATTGATAAGGATATCGCAGTCGACAAGACATACACGTACGCAGGACTTGATGAAGGATTTTTCGCTTTTATCTGGTTACCCTCCGAAGATTCACATTTTCCTCTTACTATTCATAAGGCAGAAAACAACGTTCCTGTCCTTCGGATGTCCATGGACAAGGGCATGGCAACAGGGAGGCTCTTTTTTGGGCCAAAGCAGACCGATGTTCTAAAGTCATTGGATGTACAGGCGCAGAAAATCATCGATTTTGGGTGGTTCGACGTTATTGCCAAACCTCTGATCTGGGCCTTGAACATGATGAACAGGGTCACCCGTAACTATGGAATAAATATTATTATACTCACTATTTTTATAAAAATAATCTTCTATCCTCTCACGGTAAAAAGCTCCACCTCCATGAAAAAAATGCAGAAGCTTCAGCCGATGATTGTGAAATTGAAAGAAAAATATAAAGATGACAAGACAAAGCTAAACCAGGAAATGATGGCAATTTATAAACGTGAAGGGGTTAACCCCATGGGCGGTTGTCTACCCATGATCATCCAGATACCCGTGTTTTTTGCGCTCTACAAAGCCCTTTCCGGGGCCATCGAACTCCGTCATGCCCATTTTTTATGGTGGATGAACGATCTTTCAGCACCAGAAGACCTGTTTACACTTAGTGTTGCCGGATACGCCCTGCCCATAAGAATCCTTCCCCTGATCATGGGAATTACCCAGGTGCTTCAGCAAAAGATGACGCCTACCACAGCAGATCCAATGCAGGAAAAGATTATGCTTCTCATGCCCATTGTGTTTACGTTTTTATTCTGGGGTTTTCCATCAGGCCTTGTATTGTACTGGCTCGTTAACAATGTAATATCCATAGCCCAGCAATACTATATTAACAAGAAAGCAACCTGAGGAGGTAACATAGATGAATTCTATAGAAATTGAAGGAAAAACATATGAAGAAGCAATCAAAAAAGCTTCAGAAGCTTTGAATGTTGAAGAAAAGGACCTCGATGTCGATGTTAAGGAAGTTGATACAAAAGGCATACTTGGCCTTCTTGGAAGTAAAAAGATAAGAATAACAGCGAGGATCAAAGGCACAGCCTCCCCTGTTGCAGAGGATAAACCAGTTTCAGAGAATACAATAGTTCCAGAGGATGCACCAGTTTCAGAGGATACACCTGAACAGTATGGAACAAAATTCCTCACAGATGTGGCAACAATTACAGGATTACATTTTAACATCAAGGTTAGCAAAATCAGCGAAAAGCTCGACCGGCTTCTTTTCATGATACAATGTGACAACGGGGATGTTTTTGTCGGCAAAGATGGTGAGATCCTCGAAGCGCTTCAATACCTTTTGAGACTTGCAATTGCAAAACATTACAAACAATCTGCAAAAATACTCGTTGACATAAACGGTTTCAGAGAAAAGAGGAAAAAGGCACTCACTATCATGGCAAAGAGACTTGCAGACCGCGTGCGGAGGACCGGAAGGCGCCAGACAACAGATCCATTGAACCCATATGAGAGGAGAATTATCCATACACTCTTCAAACACAATAAGAATATCGCGACAAAGAGCGAGGGAGATGGCCACATAAAGAAGGTTATCATCTCTGCCTCAAGCAACAGACCTGCCCGTGCCGGCTACAGGCATGGAAACCGTTGACACTATTTGCGCCATTTCGACCCCGCCTGGTGAGGGCGGAATCGGCATCATCAGGATAAGCGGCCCAAAAGCACACGAACTGTTGTTCAAGATATTTCGTCCTGCTAAAACAAAAGAAAACTATTTGCCTCGTACCCTCTATCTTGGTAAGATCACGAACAGTGATAGCAATGAGAAGATTGATGAGGTTTATGGCGTCCTTCTGAAAGCACCAAAAACCTATACACGGGAAGACATGGCAGAAATTCACTCTCACGGAGGATTTGCATCCCAACAGGCCATACTCTCTCTCCTAATCCGGTGTGGTGCGCGTCTTGCGGAACCAGGCGAGTTTACAAAACGGGCATTTCTCAATGGTAGGATTGACCTCCTCCAGGCAGAAGCCGTGCTCGATATCATTCAGAGCGAAACGAATGAAGAGTTGCGATGTGCTGTGGAACATCTTGAAGGCAAGCTTTCTTCCAAGATAAATACAATTAAGAACAATGTCAAAGGAGTGCTTGTGGAAATAGAGGCTCTTATTGACTTTCCTGATGAAGAGATCGATGTTGATATGGAACAATGCCTGACTATTCTCCGCAGAACCCATAAAAACGTAGAAAAACTCATCAAATCCTATTATGAAGGAAGAGCGATCCAGCATGGCCTGGAAGCCCTTATTATCGGAAAAGCAAATGTAGGAAAATCCAGTCTATTAAACGCCTTGCTGCTTAAAGAAAAGGCAATAGTCACTCCTCTGCCGGGCACCACCCGCGACCTTATCGAAGACATACTCCATATAAAAGGAATCAAGGTAAGAATTGTAGACACTGCCGGCCTCCGAAAACCAAAAGATATTGTTGAACAGGAGGGGATTGATCGAGTAAAAAATAAGGTTCCTATGACAGATCTAATAATCTGGGTTCTCGATGGCTCTGACGCTTACACATCAGAAGACGATGACATCTATACAGCTATAGCCGGAACAAACATACTGGTCGCGATTAATAAGATTGATCTTCCCCAAAAACTCGATAATACAAAAATATTGTCGCGGGGTCTGGAGTTTTATAACATATCTGCCCTCCGTGGTTCTGGTCTTGAAGAACTGAAAAACGGCATTTACAGAAAACTGATGGGTAAGAAGGGTAAACGGGCTAGCTTACTGATCACAAATGTCCGCCACCGAGAAGTACTTCAGAAGGTTTATGAGGCAATTGGAAGGGCCATAAATTGTCAGGAGAACCAGGAGCCTGTAGAGTTTGCAGCCTTTGAACTCAGGGAGGCTCTCTTTAATCTTGGAGAAATCACCGGAGAAACCTGCCCCGAAGATATTCTTCATGATATCTTCTCCCGATTCTGTATAGGTAAATAATAGCTGGAAAAAAATAAAATGCTGCTGATAGCCAATCTTGACTTTAATGGATACCTGTAGCCTCTTCAACGCACAGAGCCTCTCTACCAGAAGTTTGCATCATTTGTGAAAAGATTTTTCTTTATTATCCTTGACAAGAATTTGAATCAATGCTAATTAAATCGATAAATGGTTAGAAATTCGTTTTAAAATATTCTGTGAGTTTTCAGTTAGGACGTTGGAATGTGACCAGTTGGTAGTTCACTTCATGCGCACTTTCTTGTAGGAGCTTGAGGAGGCCCGTACATGAACGAACATGAAAGAACCATTAAATCTGGCATTAACGATCCGCAAGTAGGAACTGTGACATCTGTTCGGGGAAGTGTTGTAGACGCATCCTTTCCGGGCAAACTTCCACCCCTCCATAATCTGCTCCGCACCGGCGATGACGGTCGAATTGTCATTGAGGTCATCACCCACCTCAATTCAGAAATGGTACGTGGCATTGCACTGGTACCCACACAGGGCCTCGCTTACGGTTCATCAATCATCGATACTGGCAATGCATTGAGGGTACCTGTTGGTAAACGGCTTCTGGGCAGAGTCTTCAATGTTTTTGGCGAAACCATTGACAAAATGGACCCTGTTTCAGGCGGTGAGTGGCGGTCGATNNCTCGCCCCTCTCGAACGGGGCGGTAAAGCCGGCCTATTCGGTGGTGCAGGCGTGGGCAAAACTGTGCTCATCACAGAAATGATCCATAACATGTTTGGCCGCCATGAAGGGGTAAGCCTCTTTTGCGGAATTGGCGAACGTTGTCGAGAAGGCGAAGAGTTATACCGTGAATTGCGTGACGCAGGTGTTCTGGACCATACCGTCATGGTATTCGGTCAGATGAATGAGCCTCCCGGGGCCAGATTCCGCGTTGGTCATGCAGCCATGACAATGGCAGAGTATTTCCGGGATGATATGCAGCAGGACGTTCTTCTGCTCATTGACAATATATTTCGTTTTATCCAGGCCGGAATGGAGGTATCGGGGCTTATGGGGTATTTGCCCTCACGTTTGGGCTATCAGCCCACCCTAGGGACGGAGATTGCAAAACTCGAGGAAAGGATTTGCAATACTGCCACCGGAGCTATAACATCGGTGCAGGCCGTTTACGTCCCTGCTGATGATTTCACCGATCCATCAGCAGTTCATACGTTTTCNNATGCTCGTACCCCATCTTGTAGGAAAAAAACATTATCATGTTGCCCAGGAAATACGGAAAACTCTTGCTACTTATGAAGACCTCAAGGATATAATCGCCATGCTCGGTATTGAGGAGCTTTCAAAAGAAGACCGCAAGACTGTCTATCGTGCACGGCGCCTTGAGCGCTTTCTCACTCAACCATTTTTTGTGACAGAACAGTTTACCGGATTAAAAGGAAAGACGGTCAGCCGTGAAGATGCCATAGAGGGCTGTGAGCGAATACTCAACGATGAGTTTTCGGAGTATCCCGAACGTGCTGTTTATATGATCGGGACTATACATGAGGCCAAAATTCATGAATCTTAAAATCCTTCTGCCGGCTGGAATTTTACTAAATGAGCAGGTAAACAAGGTTATTGCCGAGGCAGTGAATGGTTCATTTTGCCTTCTCCCGCGCCACATTGATTTCCTCGCAGCCCTTGCTCCTGGTATCCTGTCCTTTGTCTCTGCCGAAGGCAAAGAGGAATTCCTGGCTGTGGATGAAGGCGTGCTTGTCAAGGCAGGACCGGAAGTGCTCGTTTCTTCAACACGGGCCGTACGAGGGGGAGAGTTGGGCCAACTCAAAGATACAGTCGAAAGGGTGTTTCGACACATTGATGATCAGGAAAAATCAGCCCGTTCAACCATGGCAAAGCTGGAGGCTGATTTGGTGCGGGGATTCATGGAACTGGGAGAGCGTGGCTACAAGTAGCATACTGAGAGATGCAGAACGGATGAGCGAAGATTATCTTTCCAAAAAAATAGGAAAAAAAGAAGCCCGCAAGCTGAAAGCGAGGAGCGAGCGGCGTTACAGCGCTCTTGTGAAGGGCCTTCGCATGACAGGTCTTGTGGGATGGACAGTGGCCACACCAACCCTTATTGGGGTGGCCATAGGTAAATGGCTTGACAGGGCATGGCCGGCTAATTTCTCCTGGACCCTCACCCTTCTCATGGCCGGTCTTATCCTTGGCTGTTTTCATGCGTGGTACTGGCTCAAACGGGAGAGCAAGAATGACTGAATCGATCGCTTTTAATGTCTCAATTGCATTTGCAGCAGGTCTTTTGCTGGGTCTGTTTTACTTTGGTTCCCTCTGGATGACCGTGCAGGGCCTCGTCAAGGTAAAGAAACCGGCTCTGCTCTCTTTTGTAAGCTTTTTTGTCAGAACAGGGTTAACACTCACCGGATTTTTCTTCGTTATGTCCGGACACTGGGAACGAGCACTGGCCTGCATGTTTGGTTTTCTCGTAATGCGGAAGATACTGACACACCGTTACGGGTTGGACCATCAAACCCTCCAGAGGAGGAAGGGATAGCTTAAGGTATGGAGATACTACACCTCGACCAGATCAGTCCTGATGCAGTTGTCCTTTGGAAGTGGAAATTCTTTACCCTTAACGCAACAATACTGTACACCTGGATAATCATGGCAATTTTAACGGTCGGGTCATGGCTTGCCACCCGTAATCTCTCCACAGAACCTGAAACATCGCGCTGGCAGAGCCTTCTTGAAGTTGTTGTGGTTGGGATGCGCAATCAGATTGGAGAAATCTGTCAGCAGGACGCTGGTCGCTATCTGCCGTTTATTGGNNCATTTTGCAGAGCCCTCCCTATTCATCATGCCTTTTCATATATTAGGCGAAGTTTCCCGTACCGTTGCCCTCGCCGTCCGTCTTTTCGGCAACATCATGAGCGGCAGCAAGGTTGTAGGAATACTCCTTGCAATTACACCACTGCTTTTCCCTATTGTAATGCAGGTGCTCGAATTGTTGATAGGTCTTATCCAGGCATACATTTTCGCCATTCTTTCCACAGTGTATATTGCATCAGCCCTTAAAGCCCATGAGGAGAAAGAAAGCTTTGCACACAGTTCCGGTAGTTTGAGCGGTTCAACCACTGTAAGCGGATGAACGAACAAAAATATAGGAGACGGTTTAACCAAATTATAATAAGGAGGAGATGATATGGATGTTAAGACCCTGGTAGGGATGATCTCGATAATTATTGCTGGAATGACGATGTTTGTGGGTTCCATAAGTCCTGCCCTGGGCATGGCCCGTGCAGTGGCACAGGCGTTGAGCTCCATAGCCCAGCAGCCGGACGAGGCGAACACTATTACTAGAACCCTCTTCATAGGTCTGGCAATGATCGAGTCCTTGGCTATTTACTGTTTTGTCATTTCCATGATTCTGATTTTTGCCAATCCGTTCTGGCGTTATGTGACATCTCAATAAGGAACTCGCCATGCTGATTGACTGGTTTACAGTCGTTGCTCAAATTATCAATTTCCTTATTCTCGTATTCCTCCTAAAGCATTTTCTCTATGGCAGGATCATCAACGCTATGGACCAGAGGGAGGCTCGTATAACATCCCGTCTTGAAGAGGCGGAAACTCAGAGAAAAGAAGCCGAGAATGAGGCAGCGATGTTCAAACTCAAGAACCAGTACATCGAGTCTCAACGGGAAGAGATGATCTCGAGTGCAAAGGAAGAATCTGAGTCCTTTAAAAAAGACCTTATGCAAAAAGCACGGGAAGAGATTGACAGTATCCAGGCACGGTGGCATGAGACTGTAGAAAAACAAAAAATTGCTTTCCTCAAGGATCTTGGGCAACGAGCAACAAAAGAGGTCTTTGCCGTAACCCGTCAAGTGCTTAAAGACCTTGCAGATAAGGACCTCGAACAGCAGATCGTTGATGTCTTCATACGGCGCGTTGAAAAACTCAGCCAGGAGGAACGGCGTCTCATTTCAGAATCAGTTAATGGTTCGGGAATAATTCTTATTACCAGTGCCTTTCAAATACCTGATGAGGGGCAGGTAAAAATTCTCAATACAATCAAAGAATATATTAATAATGAATGTCAGATAGACTATCAGATTGCATCTGATGTCATTTCCGGCATCGAACTCCGTACCGTGGGTCATAAGATCGCCTGGAGTTTTGATAATTATCTGGCGTCTTTAGAAACGAATGTTTTAGAAGCCATGGAATTGGGGTCGAGAAGTGAGGGGGCAGAATGAGCGCTGATGAATTACATACAGTTCTTGATAGCACGTTTAGTTATATCGAACATGAGTTGGAGAGCTTCAAACCTGATGTTAAGGCTGACGAGGTTGGTACAGTTAAATCCGTAGGCCAGGGTGTGGCACAGGTTGAAGGTCTCCCCCGTGCAAAATCAGAGGAACTTCTCCGTTTTACAGGAAATCTTCTGGGCACCGTCTTTAACGTTGACCCTTCAGGTATGGGCGTGGTCCTCCTCGATCAGAGCGCAGACCTGAAAGCAGGATCTGAGGTATATCCCACAGGAAGGGTGCTCGATGTTCCGGTTACTGAAGCACTCCTGGGCAGGGTAATAGATGCAATGGGGCGCCCCCTGGACAATCAAGGCCCAATTCAGAGCACTGAACGCCTTCCCATTGAGCGGGAAGCACCGGCAATAATGGACCGGGCCCCTGTGGTTGTGCCTCTTCAGACAGGACTGAAGGTTGTTGATGCTCTCATCCCTATAGGCCGTGGCCAGCGAGAACTGATTCTTGGAGATCGCCAGACAGGAAAAACAGCGATCGTGGTCGACACCATTATTAATCAGAAGAATGAAGACGTCATCTGCATTTACTGTGCTATCGGAAAACAGAGTGCTGCTGTGGCGCGGTTCATAGCTGATCTAAAGAAGTACGGGGCCATGGAATATTCCATGGTTGTGCTTGCCACAGGGGAAGATACGCCAGGTCTGCAATTTGTTGCTCCCTATGCGGCAACTACCATGGGTGAGTATTTTATGAGAAAGGGTCATGATGTTCTGGTCATATACGATGATCTTACAGCCCATGCACGAGCTTACCGCGAGTTATCGCTTCTTCTACGTCGTCCCCCTGGCAGAGAAGCCTTCCCTGGAGACATATTCTACATCCATTCCCGGTTACTCGAGCGATCGACACACCTCAAGGAAGAGCTTGGAGGCGGTTCCCTCACTGCCTTGCCTATTGTTGAAACAGAGGCGCAGAACATGTCAGCATATATACCCACGAACCTTATCTCAATAACAGACGGGCAGATCTATCTCTCACCAGACCTGTTCCAGAAGGGAATCCTTCCTGCAGTTGATGTTGGAAAATCCGTGTCAAGGGTCGGCGGCAAAACTCAGCTGGCAGCTTACCGGGCAGTGGCAGGAGATCTTCGCCTCTCTTACTCTCAGTTTGAAGAGCTCGAAGCTTTCGCACGGTTCGGGACACGCCTTGACGAAGCAACGCTCAAAACCCTGGAAAGAGGCCATCGTGTGCGTGAAGTTCTCAAGCAGTCACAATACGAGCCCCTCTCCGTCGCTGAACAGATCGCCTGTTTCCTGGCAGTGACGAACGGCGTTTTCGATAATATTGAGATTGACGCGGTAGATGAGGCGCAGACCACAATCCGTAAGAACCTCGTTCAGCAGTTACCTGATGTTTGTCACCGCATAGAGAAGGGTGAGGAGTTGACCGCTGAAGACAAAGAATCTATTCTGAAGATGGCAAAAGACACCGTAACCTTCCATTACGGTATCGTTTAGTATGCCTTCTATTGAAACACTCAAACGGAGAATTCGCACTGCCGGAGATTTACGGTCTCTTGTAAGAACTATGAAAGCCCTCGCTGCTGTTAGCATTCGTCAGTACGAAAGGGCTGTCGAATCACTTGCCGACTATAACAGGACTGTTGAAATGGGTTTTCAGATACTCATGAGGGAAAAGGAGACTTCCCTTCTTAAGGAGCGGGGGACTAAAAAATGTCTCGGAGCAGTTGTTTTTGGATCTGACCTTGGGATGTGTGGCCAGTTCAATGAACAGATTGCCGCCTATGCCCTCGAAGAAATGAAAAAACTCGGGTGTGAACCTTCAGACAGATCATGCGTCGTGGTGGGTGCGCGAGTAACAGGCTACCTTGAAGATGGTAATCAAAAAGTAGATAAAGAGCTCTCGGTGCCTGGTTCCATGTCCGGTATTACACTGACCGTTCAGGAAATCAACGAAATCCTGTCGGACTGGTGGATGAGCAAAAAAATCAATCAGCTCTATCTTTTCTATAACAACCATATATCAGGGTCACAGTATCGTCCTCACAGTGTCAGACTCTTACCCCTTGATCTTGAATGGCTTCAGGATATAAAGATGCGAAAGTGGCCAACAAAAGTCCTGCCCATGTACACATTGGAATGGCAAAAACTTTTTCCTCTTATCGTACGTCAATATGTTTTTGTCTCTTTATTTCAGGCAACTGCAGAATCACTCGCGAGCGAGAATGCAAGTCGTCTTGCTGCCATGCAAGGAGCCGAGAAGAACATTGATGACGTTCTTTCAGGGCTTAAACTTCAGTTCCACCAGGAACGACAGATGGCTATAACCGATGAACTTCTTGACATTGTGGCCGGCTTCGAAGCATTAGCAGAGCCAGAATAGTACGAAAAGCAGCTTATAGCAATCATAGTTGATGCTTCCTCAGCAGCACACTATTTTTCTTGCAAAACATCAAAGATTGAAGGACAATGTTTGATGCTGAACTAAATGAAACTTCATGAAAAAGACCACCAAAGATAACAATCAAATTCAGGCAAAAAACTCTGAACATATTCAGGAAATCCTATCACAGAACCTCAACATATATCGTCTCATTGCAGAGAACATGTATGATGCCATTTACACACTGGATACCAATGGTAATTTCACCTTCGTCAATGATGTTGCCCTGAAGAGATCTGGTTATACAAGGAAATGGTTCATCGGGAGAAGCTTCCTTAATTTTGTCA
>MTKZ01126672.1_pt1 | contig 16026 bp, 13 predicted proteins | sample 1042781 | NCBI WGS metagenome assembly MTKZ01 (sample SAMN06212207, study PRJNA360539) | anaerobic digester metagenome | biome: Wastewater treatment plant; material: sludge; isolation source: anaerobic digester fed with sludge from wastewater treatment plant | place: Denmark: WWTP Viborg ...
TGTCGGGCAGCCATTCATCGTCTGAATCCTGGAAGGCGATCCAATCTCCGACGGCCGCCTTGATCCCGGCATTTCGCGCCGCCTGGGCCCCCGAGTTTCGCGGCATGCGCACGATGCGCACCAAGGGGCTGGCCACTTTTTCCGCCGCCTTGACAGTCCCATCCGTCGAGCAATCGTCCACGACGAGAATCTCATGCGGCGGCAGGGTCTGGTTGATGACCGACCGCAAGCAGCGCTCAATCGTTTCTGCCCGGTTATAGGCCGGAATGACGACTGATACTCGGGCAGAACGCCGCCCTCCTTGGGCGTCGCAGGGGCTGCCGACTAACACAGTGCGCGAATTCATCTTCCCGTTCAAGCTCGGCTATGGAATCGTTCTCGCTTCGCGGAGAAAAGGCAACGCGATACTGAGGAGTGCACTCTGGAACTTATTGATTCCGAAGGAATTGGCGTGGTTGGCGTCTGCAAATTCTTCGTCTTCAAGAAGACCTGACCAGTCGAGACAACCTACCCTTCTTTGTTGGCAAGCCGCGGCAATCGCATTGGTGTAGGCCCCTTGGTAAGGGAGGTTCGATTCCCAGCTTCCTCGTGGCATGAGGATAACCAGAACGTGNNAGGAGGTAGTCCAGCACTATGCCGAACTGTTCCGTTTGTTCACGCAGTTTCACTTGCCAATTGAGCCCCATGCCTTCGCGCCGCATCCGGCAGTATTCAGACGGATTGTGAATCCTCGGCGCCTCTGAAGGCGGAGGTTCAACGTACCCATAGAGCAGACGCTCGAACGGACGCACAACACGCTTGCGGATGGCGGCAAGGAAAGCCCCTATCCGCAGCCGTTCGACATAACAGAAGCATACCGCTGAGTTTCGCACACGACGAATTCCGCACTCTGGACTAGCTTGATAGAGCCCATGCCGGGACCACAGGCTGTAGAAGAAGGAATTGGTCCTCATATCATGAGCGATGCTTAGATAGCTCACTCCCAGAATCACACAGGTCTTGGCACCCCCCGCCCTCAAAAGGCCCTCCTCCTCCACGAGGTAGCGCAGAACCTGCCATTGGGCCGTGTGTGTAGTGGCGCCAATGGCGTAGTTATGAATGAACCGCCGCTGGCTTGGGGGAAGTTCCCACAGCGCCGTGGCCCATTTGACATCCGATGAGCCAATGAGATAAACCCCGCCTCGTCGGTAATCGGCGCGCCTCAATTCCTCCAGGACCAACTGGTCCTCAAAATCGAGGAAGTAGCCATGGTTCTGGAAAATCGTCTTTCGTTTGAAACTCAGCGTTTTGTTTTTCGCCAGACCCGTCAGCCGCCCGGTCAGCTTCTCGTTGCGCGCGAGCAGATCGAGCGAGGCCACAACGCTCACAATTAGGAATATCGGGACCAAGACCTGCGCGGGCATGGGAATGCGAAAAGGCGAATGCAAATGACTCCCTAAAAGCCTTTGTAGAGAATGGCGGGAACATCCACCTTGCCGATCAGCGCCGCCGCTGCAAGCAAGGCCGCCACAAATGTTGCCAAGGCAAGCAGCACCCCGCGCCAGAAATCGCGCCGGCCCCGCTGCGGACTTTCATCACGCTGCCAGGCCATCAGAACATCAACGCCCCCACATGCTTCAATATACCCCAGGTCCGCTCAAGGTCGGCAGGGAAGAAGGCGATGGTCAAACAGACGAAATGAAAGTTCGCCACGATGGCCAGTGCCCGGATCGCGGGCGATTGCATGTACTTCTTGAACCCTTGCCGGCCAATAGCCGTGGTTAGAATGATCTCCCAGCACTTGGCTGCCGCTACGCCGAGGCCGTTCAGCAAGCCAAATACGACGAAGTTCCAGGTGGAGCCATGCCAGAGGCCGGTGAGAAATAGGGCGATGAAGTAGCAGATCAAGGCGAGCCAGAGAGCCCGCCCCGGCCACCGCTCCACCATTGCTTTGTAAAGCGGATTGAAAACATAGTCCCGGATCCAGAATCCAAGGGTGCGGTGCCACCGGGTCCAGTAGTCGATCATATTGCGCGCGAGGAATGGCAAATTGAAGTTCTCAGGCATCTTCAGGCCCACGAGACTGGCTCCGGCAATAACCATGTCGCAATAGCCGGAAAAATTGAAGTAGATGTAAGCCGGGTACAGGTAGAGCAACAAGGCGAACTTGGCGATCGCTTTCCAGGGGGTTTCAAGATCAAGAAAGGTGCGTGCGAAGGCCTCGTAAACCTCCAGGCAAGGGGGCGCTAATATCATGATTTTGATGACGCCGATAAACACACGCAAGTAGGCTTTCGTAACGGATTGAAAGTCGCACCGAAGGGGCTGCAAGCGATCCCAGCCGAGGGAGAAGTCCTGGTAGCGCTGGATAGGCCCTGCCGTCAGTCCAAACAGATTGAGCTGGTAATTCAAATAGCGCCACAGCGGCAGGCTCTTGATTTGTCCCTGGAAAGCGTCCACGGCGAGGTGGATCTGCCGAAATAGCATATAGCTCAAACCCACCACCACTACTACCTGAGACACGATCGCCGCCGGGAGCATCGGTTTAAGGAACGCATATTGCTTGATGACGATGAAGCCCAGGACTAAGGCGCAGAGGTAGGTAACCAGGAGGATCCGCCGAGGAAACTCCTGAAGAAGTCTCGTCGCCAGGTATCCACTTGCGAGAAACACGATGAGCGCCACCCAAGCCGCCGTGCCTGAAACCATGGAGGCGAGAAACCCAAAGTTGCAGAGCGCGAGCAAGGTCTGCCTCAGGAGGAGGCTCGGGATGAGAATAATGACCGCTGATCCAAGCATCAGCAACAATATCCACTGAACACTGCAGATGTTCATGAAGCACCGGCGGCCATCACGCCCGCTTCTTCTGCTCCACCAGATCCAGCAGGCTACCGACGGTTTGGCCGTCCTCCTTGAGGCGAGAGATCTCCGCAGTGGCGAACCTGACTCCGAGGCGTTTCTCGAGGGCAATAATCAGGTTGATGTGGGCCAGCGAGTCCCACCCGTCCACGTCGGCAGCCGTCATGCTTTCTTGAAGAACAAGTTCCTGGTCGCCAAACACATTGCGAAAAACCTCTTCTATCTCCCGGCGGATTGTGTCACGCATTTGTTTCCTCTCTGATGTAGGTTGTTGTCTGCAGCGAATCGTCTGCAACTGTCAGGTCCCACAGAGTTCTCTCTCCTTGGGCGCCCGCCACAGGTGCGAATCCGAGATTTGCGTAGTGGTCGCGGACCAGTTTGTTCTTTGCGGTCGGAATAAACTCACCCCGTATGCGCTTGAGGCCACGCTGCCGCGCCAGACCATAAAGGTGATTTAGGACAAACTGCTCTACCGTCCGCTTGAGCACGCGGCAACTCATCACCCAGGTGTCAATCTCCAGCGCGTCTTCGCGCGCCCTGGCCAAGATGACGCTAATTATGCCATTATCGCCGAAGCGGTCGCTCAGGGACACGGTTCGAGTGATCCAGGACTCATCCTCCAGAAAAGCCAGCAATTCGGCGGCTGTGCGGCGGCGAGTGGTGAGATTGAACTGGTTGGACCGCTGAATCAACTGAACACTTCGATTGAGGGTATCCGGCATGATCGGACCTATCTGCGCAACCATGTTCAACGATGCCAGGAAGCCCTCAATGTCGCTGGCCGAGGTTTGGGCATCGCGCCGGCTAACCTCTGCCCGATAGTACTCCGTTCTTCGCAAGTCTTCCGTCTCGACGGACAGGGTCTGGAAATACCGGTGGCGATCAAGGGCCTGAATGTAGTCGGCGACATCGGTTGGCAATTCAGGCACGGCAACTTCGGGCAGGAGTTTGCGGACGAGGGCCCGCTCAGCGGGGCTATCGTCAACGAAAACAAGGGAATTGGTGCCGATGTTCAGTTCCTGCGCAATGCGACACAGGTTTGTGGCTTTATCCTCCCAATTGGCTTTGAAGCAGGCAATATCCTCGAGCCGGAGGACCATCTCAGAATGCTTCTCAAAGACTTCGCGGGCGGTCTCCTCGTTGTTCTTGGAGCATACCGCAAGAAGGACACCCCGATGGCGGAGGCTCTTCGCATAATGCTGGAAGGCCCTGTAGGCCTCGCCTTCAGGATCAGTCTGGCCCAAACGAATGCCCCCCAATCCGTCGTCGCCCACCACGCCGCCCCACAGGGTGTTATCCAGGTCCAGCACGAGGCACTTTTTGGCCAGGCCCAACTGGGCTGCGACAATCGAGGCGACACTGTGCGCATAATCAGGCAGGCACTCCGGGGCGCACGGCAGTTTTGCCTGGTGGACAAAGCGCGGGTCATCCCACTTCCACCGCCCCCAACAGGTGGCAAGGTGCTCGACGTCGTGGATAGTGACAAATGGGGGTACTGCCTGAGCCAGGGATTCGTTTATCGAGCTGATGTAGCTCGACAAGCTTCCGGCTTGCCGGCGCTCGTGATTAGCTAGCGCGCGACAGGCCGGCAACACAAAGTTGTTCTGGATGATCTGACAACCTGATCGCTCACGCGCCACCTGCCAGAGGCTGGACCAGTCGGCCTGCTCTGCTGTGATCAGCCGGACGATGTCCAAGCGAGCATCCGCAAGCGCCGGACGGTTTGCCAAGTCACGCCAGCCTGTAGCAAGGAATATCACCTTTGGAGCAAATTGGTAAAGCTCGGAAGCCGGATCAAGGATTTCTTGCCGGAAAAGCCCGTAACCACCCTCGTAGAAGTCGGCATCCACGCCGGCGGCAAACAGGAAAAAGTCAATCAGCGGTACCAGTTGCGTGGTCGTAGAACTCCCTATCACCGCAAGCCTAGCAGTCTGGGGCGATGCGGGAATCTTGCTTCTGAGTCTACTTCGAACACGCGAAAGGGCCTGTGCGCTGGTGTAATCCAGCGTCGGCAAAGCAATGCGTCGCAGAAAGAAAGCTGTGTCAGCGTAACAGCCGGCCGACATCGTCGCTTGAAATCCTTTCATCAGCGCCGCAAACACCTGCGGGCTCTGCGCATGCCCGACGGAGAGGAATCGCTCAGTCAAGTCGGCAAGATCCTTAGTGGGGCTCATGGAGTTTTAATTGATTCTTGCTGCCGCCAGATGCGCGCCGAAAAACACCCGCTTCGTCAAGCGCTGGGGGGAAGAATCGGCTACGGAGATAAGCCATGCCTGTGCCCGTTGCAGCGGAAAGGATGACACTAATCGCGAGGCAGGTTGGTCTGATGCGAGTAGACTTATGATCTTCAACTGCGGTCGCCGCAAGAAGCATATTGCTGAAAGATCTTGGCAAGGATGGCAATAAGAACTCATGCGCGCATACTTCATACTGCGGGGCGGCAAGCCGGCTCAACCTGGTTAAAGAGGTTTTCGTACATACATAGCAGGCGATCCGGGGCAAGTAGTTCCAGCATATTCGAGGTCCCCGCTCTGGCCATCTCCGCACGCTGCCCGGGATTCTGTAACAACTCAAAGGCACGCGCGACCAGGGCGTCAACATCCAGGTAGGGCACAATCCAGCCGCTCTCCCCGTGGCTGATGATCTCCCGATTCCCGCCCGTGTCAAACGCGACGACCGGCACTCCCAGGGCCAGGGCTTCAATGATGGCCATGCTGAAATTCTCGATCAGGGTCGGCGAAACCCCGACGTCGCACGCTTTGACGCACCCCAGAATCTCGGTCCAGGCGACATGCCCCGGCACATGCACCTTGTCCAACAGTCCCGCCGTTCGCAGCTCCAGTTGCAGATCCTCGGGCAGGTGGCCGGAAAGCAGGAATCGGACGCTGCCATTCCGCAGCCGGGAGAGGCGGCGGATGATTTCAAACACATACCGCTTGCCCTTGAATTCCGATCCCCCCGACGGGATATAGACCACCGGCAAATCCGGCCCCCACCCCTTTTCGGCCCGGAATGTGGCGGGCGNNCGGACTCAACATCAAACCAGTTGGGTATCTTGAAGAGCGGGAGGCCGCTGGGGTAGGCGCGTTTGAACTCGCGCGCCATGTAGTCGCACGGGCAGATCGCTGCCTGAGCCTTGCGCAACGCCCGGCGCTCCATGCTGCGGGCAATGTCCGTATCCGCCCAATCAGACGCTCCCAGCAGGGGATTGCCTCTAAACCGGAGGTAGTTGTGGTTCGAGAACCAAATCGTCTTGCACCCCCCGGGGGGGCGCAGCCAGTAGAGCGGAACGTAATGGTCGGGAACAATGAGCACGTCGGGCCGGAACTGCCGCAGCGGGCGGTTGAGCCGCCACGCGCCGCACGAGGCCCGCAGAATGCGGGGAACGGCAACGGGAATTCCTTGGCGGTTGTAGCGCCGGACATAGCGGCGCCCCAGCCAGTACAAGATGGGCCCGAGCCAGGGCAGGGTATTCCGCCGCTCGATATGGCCCTCGTGCTGCTGATCCGAATCGGCATACGCGAAGACCCGCACCTCCCACCTCCGGGCCAGCAATTTGGCCAACTGGCAATGCGCGGCAGCGATGCCCCCGCCCTTGGGCGGGCAGGTGCTGCTGACCACCGCGATGCGGAGATGGCCGTTTGTGTTCACGCGATGCCTCCGTCCGCGGCCGCTGCTTCTCCGCGGTAGATGGCGTCCAGCTTGGGCGCGATGACGCGCCAGTCGTACTCGGCCAGCACCCGTTCCCGGGCGCGCTGCCCGCGCTGCCGGTCGGCCAGGGCCGCCAGGGTTTTCTCGACCAAATCATCCAGGTCATCATGCCGGTAGATGAAACCATGGCGCTCATCGCCCACGGCCTCGGCGCAGCCGTGCACGTACGGAACTACGACCGGCCTGCGGAGGGCCATTCCTTCCAGCACGAGGGTCGGCATCCCTTCCGTTTTGCTGGTGACCACCAGGACGGAACAGGCGGCCACGGCATCCAGCACCCTGGCATGGACGCCCTGGCCGTCAACGCGGAGGTTTTCCGGGAGCTTATCTACCCCAAACTCCCGCAACTTGTCGGGTGTCAATCCGCCCCCAAGCATCACAAAGGTCTCGCCGGGCAGCCTTTGCGCAAGCCGCACAAAATCGCCCGGATTCTTCACCGAACTGCCCCCGTGAACGTACAGGATAAACCGTGCCAGGCCCGTCTCCTGACTAAAGCGTTCCGGAACTGCCTGATCACATGCCGCCACATCCACGCCGTTGGGGACATAAACGGTGGAGATTCCGTGCCTCTGCGCGAGATGGGCTTGCAGCCATTTCGCAACGGCAAGGCGAACAGGCGCTTCCCTGGCTTCCTCAACCAGCGCCTGATTGATCTCGATCTGCCAGGGGGCGAGGCCGTCTTTGTACAGTTCTGGAAAGTAGAGGGTATGGTAGGTATGCACCCAGCGGACCCCTTCGCGGCGCAGCCCCCGACACAGCCGGATGAACCACGGATCCACCATGGAATGCGCAACGCGCAAGCCTCGATAACGGGTTGCCGCAAACCAAGCCTTGAACTCCGCGATCGCTTCCGGGCTCTTGAGCAAGGCGAGCACGGTGTCACCAGGGAGCATGGCCACCCTTTGCGCGGAGAACTTCTGGATGGCCGCCAGGTGATTCCGAATGCCGCCCTGCCGGCTCCAGTTCGGGCCGACCAGGACGTGGACCCCGGCCCGGCGCAGCCCGGCCAGCCAGCCGCGATAGGCGACCCGGCGGCGAAGGCGGCGCCCGTGGTTGGACACGGCCCGGCGCCAGGCCGCCGGCCGGGGTAATCGCCGGCGCAGCCCCCGCACGACTCGTGAGCCGGCCGCCGCTGCATTCGCCGCGATCATACCCAGTGCGTTAATTGCGTCCGCATCGCAATCGTTCAATCAGGAACCGCCGCCTGCGTGGGGATCCCGCCGCGAATCAACCGCTGCAAGAGGCCCCCCGCGAAAGCCGCGCTCAAGAAGAACAGGACAACCGAGAGTGGAGCAGCGCAGCCCATGAATCGCTCCGGCTCCTGGATGAGATTGACATCCACCAGCGCATAAAACGTGGCCCGTCCCAGCAGCCACCCGAGAACAAGCACAAAGCAGCCGAAAACCGCCTTCAACCGGGGCTTCTCCAGGGTTTGGCCGAACACGCAGAGGCCCATCGTGCAAAGGAGTGCAATCCATAGAGTTCCGGAGTATTTCGCCGAAATTCGCTCCTGCCAGCGATCGAATCGCGCCACTTGCGGGCTTTTGACCTGATATACTCTGCACGTGCATTCGATGGCATTGCGCTCCTCACCACTGGGTACAATTCTGAAAGACTCTCTGTTCGTCGTCCACCAGTTTAGCCCGTGAGCGTTTTCAGAGTAGGCCAGTCTTCCTTCCCGAAAAAAGGCAAGACCATAAGCCCCCCTGCCGTTCAGGTCTTTGGCTTGAATGTCAAATACACCAGGGAAGTGCAGCGAGTTCGTTGCGACAAGGGCTGCGCCCAGAAGACTGCCCCGATCATCCATTAGCGCCACACTGTCACACGTCGCGAGGGGGCCAAGCAGCACGCCCTCTGCTCTAAGAATTCGCGGGTTGGCGCTGATAGTACGGCGGCTCGCGGCGGCGTCGAACGTGCAGCTCGGCTGAGGATAGCCGTAGTAATCCCTTCCGGACTTCATGGACATCGCGATGGCCAGGTGTTTCAGGAAGGAAGCGGGCAGTTCCGGAACCCATTGCTTCCAGAGCGGATCCAGCGGATAATGCGCGCGGCGCCCAGGCAGGCGGCCGTCGCGCAGCGCCGCCGCGATTTCGGAGGCCGACTGGCGCATCACTTTTTCCCGGTCCGCGCCGAGCCGGGCCCAGATGGTATCATACAGGTGCAGAATCAGTTGAGCACCCCATTCCTTTGGCGCCTCCGTTCCATTCGCGCCAGCCTGAGCCGTCAACGAACCGGTCTGGAGGAGCCGGGTGCGGTAGCGCGCCAGCGTCGGGCTGACCTCCATAGCCGCTTCCAGCGACTGCCGCGTCACGGGAGCAAACCGCACTTCCTTGTCTGGCTTGATGCGCGCCAAGGTCTCCATCAACGCGCAGAGACCAGGTGCTGTTCTCGCCGACTTGGTAAACACCCCATAGTGCGCGTAGTTGACAACTTTCACGCCGATGCCGCCCGCGAGAACTACCAGCAAGGGCAACGCCAGGACAGCCGTTTGCCTCCAGGGGCCGCCTCTCAGGTCCCGGCGGGCGAGGGCCAGAACGACTGCTGCAAACAAGCCATAAGTTGCATACACCAACAAGGTCTCGCTCCGACACCATTCCCAGAGAAACAGAACACACCCAATTGCCAGAAACCGTCGCCAGTGCCACAAGCTGCTTCGTTCCTGGAGAACCCACATCATGGCGCCAGCCAGAGCGATGCTGCACAGCAAAACGACAGGCTCGCTTAGAAAGTAGTTGAATTGCAGGAATGTCCAGGGGTGCCAGGCCAGGGCCAGGAACAACGCCAATGCCGCCAGGCGCGATCGCAGCAGGGAGGCCGTGGCTCCGGCCATGCCCGCGCAGGCGAGGAGATAGAGCAGCTCGAGGGCGAGCCGCCAAGGCACACCCCACTGCTTGACCAGGGCCGTGAGAAAGCTGAAACCCAGCGGCTGGAACGGCATAGGACGATTCCCCCACACCCCGTCCACGACTGTCTGTGCATACCCGTAGGCGTCGGGGGCGAAAGCCAGCACTTCAGCCCCGGCAACCACCCAAAGCTTCAGTATCCCACCGCCCAGCAGTGCGTAACGCCAGCGCCTGCCAGACAGCAGACCCTCGAGATGGGCCACTGCCGCAACCATACCCCCAACCCAGGACTTGGATAAATCTGCCCCAAAGAAGAAAAGCAACAGGCTGCCCAGCGCCAGCAGAGCGCCCACGCTCAGGCTGGCGAAAGTCGGGGGCAGTAGCGGCACCGTCACCCTGTACCGCCGCCCGTTTAGGGCTGGATTCGACCCATCCGAGGCTCGGAACCGGACGATGCCGATAGCGCCGGCCGAGGCGCAAAAGCTGCCTTTCGCGCCGTCAGACTGCGCCCCCCAATCGCTGGTGCGCTTCAGCAAGTTGCTGTTTTCATACAAACGACAATACTGCGCCATGCCGTCGTTTCTCACCCAACGGGGCAGCCGGTAGCGGAATTCAGAGCCCGATTCGTGAATCAAGGCTCCGGGCGCCATGTTTATATGCCCGATAATCCTGGCGGGCGGCCACAACTGGGAGAACAGGAGCGCCGCACAAAACGCCAGCACGACCGCCAGATAGCGAATAAGCGTGGCCCGTCTTTGCCCTGGGTAGAGAATGCCTTGAACAGTGGTGGTCCAGAAACTCTTCGGCAGCGCCGCCAGCCCCATCAAAACGGCCGCTGCCAGGGCCGCCGCCGCCAGCAGGGCCAGCCGGTAAACCGGACGCTGCGTCTCCAACTCGTACTTCCTGCCGTTGGTGGCTGGCCTGGTGTTATCACTGGCGGAAAGGGAAACATACTCCCTCTGTTCAACGCCCACCGAGAAGGGGGCCACGCCAAACCGTCCCATGCCCTCCGTCTCCACTGACTGGCGATTCTCAACCCGGAACGGCAAAGGCTTGCCATCTTCCCAGATCCGGACGCTGGCGCGATACCAGGGCGCGGCACGCAAACCGGGCGGCACGTGCCAGGTGTGGCGAAAACCGGCCGCGGGCTGGATTTCCGCCGCCGGTATCGAGACCCGCGCTGATACAGAGCCCTGGGAAAAGAACTTCCCCAGCAGCACGATGGCCAGCACCAGGGCGACCAATGATCCCAGCAGGCCGGCAAGGCGGTATCTTTGGCTCATAAAGAAGAGGTTTAGCGCGGACTTGGGCGAAACGCCGGTGGCTTTTCAACCATCAGCCTTCGGCGGTTTGGCTCCGGGAGGACCACGGATTGCGCGGGAAACGCGGATACTTGTCCATGAAATCCGGGTTATCCGTGACTGGCAGCTCTGTTGAAGTGACGATTACTACCGCTTGCGCCCGCGAATCCATCGGGCGGGGCGGCAGTTGTAAAACCAGTAACGGTGCCAGCGTTGCAGGGCGGCGCCGGTCTTGGTTATGGCCCGGGCCAGCCCGCAGCACTGCGAATCCAGAAACGCCTTCCACATTGAACGCAGCACCCCTCGGTAATGCCAATACCTTCGCACGTATTGGAACACCAACTGACGGTGCTCAGGTGCCCAGTGCTGAAACACGTCCACCAGCACCTTGCCGGCGTAAATGGAGCCCCATGCCTGAGCCGGTCGCAGTTTTTCGCGGGGCCAGCCCAGCCGCTGGTAACGCCGCAGCAGGTCAGGACAGCCGCGCAGCCACAACTTTGAGCGAGAACCCAGAGCCGACCATGTCTGGGCGCCCATGAAGGTGGTAATGACAGGCTCTCCAATGTAGTAGCTTGGTTTCCCGAATATGCTCTCCGCCACGGTGCAGGTGTGGGGGTACGTGGTCAGGGCGTCGGAGAAATCCGGGCCGGCGGTTCGCCCGTCCCAGTACTTCTGCCAAACCGTTCGCCTGACGATGTGGACCTGGGATTGCGTGCACAACGCCGACGCCGGGCTCAGCAACTCTTCCCAGCGCTGGACCGGGCGATTTCGCAGATCGGCATTGGCATCGCAAGTGTACGGGCCCGCATAGCCGCCAACCGCCGCCTGCGGCCAGTCCTCGGGGTAGCGGGCGCAGCGGAAATTGGCATACAGGGCCTCCAGGTGGCGCTGCTGCTTGACCACCGCCAATACCCGCGCCAGGGCCCCCGGGTGGAGCAGGCAATGCTGGTTCCAGACCCAAACGAACTCGCCCCGGACATGCCGGAGGACGCCATAGACCTCGTTCTTGACGATCCCGAGGTTGGTTTCGTTCCGAAGGTAGCGGAGCGGGCCGTGCCGCTGCGCGTCGTGGGCGACGGCCGGCGTGTCGTCCGGCGAGACATCGTCCAGCACCACCACCTCGACGCTGTGGCCCAATTGCGCCGCTTGCGGCAACACCGCCTCCAGCGTCACCTTCAGGTAATGCGCGCCCTTGTAGGTGGGGATGCAGATGGAGAGGAGCGGAGTTGTGCCGTCTTCGGGCATCAGGCTGTTCTTACCTCCGCGCCAGCGCCCTGGCCGAGCGCCACAGCTTGCGGCGCTCGGCGCCAGCCCAGATCCTGGCGCGATAGTACTTCTTCTTCACGGGCTCGAACGCCTTCTTCACGGCGGCGCAGGCATGGCGGCGCTCGCGCGCCAGGACCCGGCGGGCCGGCTGCAGGCCCTTTGTAATGGCAACTCCATTGAGTTTGAGCGCCTTCCCGTAGGGGAAACGCTTGTGCAGTTCGGCCCACAGGTCGGGCGGGTCGTGGGCCGCCAGCAGGCGGTTATCTTCGGTCTGGCCAAACTTGGCCTCGGGAATGGGGCCCGGCGAGTGCTTGCAGGCGTCGAGTTGCGCGTACACGTTCTGCAAAATGGCCGGCCATTGCTGGTCGAGGGCTTGCAGTTGCCCTTGCAGTCTAGCCGCCAGCGCGCGGGATTCCGACAACCGCGCGACCCGCGCGGCCACGGTTTGGACATAGTGCGCCTCATCCATCGGGCGCGGGCTAACCTCGCACAGGGGCGGCGAGTCCAGCCGGAAAATGTTCTCATGCGGCCCATAGATCGGGATGGGAAAGGCGCCGCCGTAGGCCGCAGCCTCGACAAATCCACCCAGCGACGACCGGGGAAAGGATTCGAGGCAGAAGTCGGCCGCTTGATAATACGGAACCGGGTCAGGCACGACTCCCGCCAGGTGGACGCGGGGGTCGGCGGTCAACTCCGGCGGGATGAAAGCCGTATTCCGGCTGGGGCCGACGGCCAGCACCTGAATGTTACCGCAGGCCTCCAGGATCTTCTGGAGAGTGCGGAAAAAGTCATAACCCAACGCCGGGCGGTAGTAGTAATCCCAGCCGGACGTTACCAGGACGGCCAGCTTGGGATCCAGCCCGAGGGCGTGCTTGGCCTGCTCTTTTTGGAAGGAGGCAAAACACCGATTGCAGCCAATGCCTGGCAAGAGAGCGGTCGCCTTCGGGAAGCGGAACCGCTCCGTGAGAGCCTGGAAATAGGGATACGTGTTGATGGTGAGATCCGCCACCGTGGGCCCCAGGTTGAACCAAAAATGCGCATGGTTGAAATAGGCTACCGGGCTGCGCAGCGGGGCGGCCAGCGCCAGCACCACGACGGTGTCCCCACAATGGTGATGGAGCACTACCCGATCCACCTCGCCCGCCAGCGCGCGCAGCGCTCGGGCCCGGCTCATTTGCGAAAATTCCCGCGGCAGGTTGAAGATCTGTCCTCCTTGCTTGGAGCAGGCGGCAAGCAGGATTTCAGGCACGGGAACTGGTTGCTCGGTGAGCGCAACCAGGTGGTGCGAGGCGTGGTCCTTTTCGATCCACTTGGCCAGCATGCGGGTGTGACCGCCGGCCTGGAATACTTGACTCGCCACGTGCAGCACGCGCGGGCGGCCTGGCTGCCCGGGGAGGACACTGTCGAGCGGTATCCGTTCAGCGCGGTCCACCGCATCGGCCAGCGCCAGCAGACGGTTTTCGACCCGGCCATCGGCAAAACACCCGGGATGACGGCCGGCGGCAAAATTCGCCAACTGCGCGACGCCTGAGGCGACCTTCTCCGGATCATCCAGCCGCTGATATTCGAATTGGTCACAAAGCGCCTCGTAGAGAAAGCAATTGGAGGCTAGGGCTGTGTTCCATTCAGCGGGGGCGGCTCTGGAATCAAACGGCGTCATCCACTTAGCTGTCGCAATTCTGAAGGCTCACAGAAGCAAACGAAGGTCACGAAGATGAAACGAGGAGAGAAGCGCGGTCCGCCGCATAAGAGGCAAGGGACCGTCATGCTTCGGGCCGAGGACCACGATTTGGACACACCTTTGGCGCGGTTAAGGTTAGCGCATTCGAGCTTGCCGACTCCCGGCTGGGGGCGTCGTTTTCGTAAACGGCTTCGATGACATAAGGGTCGCGGTTCCGGACCTGTGACAGCGTGCGCCATACGTATTCGCCCAGCATACCGAGCATGAGCATATTCGTGCCGCCCAGCAGAAGGATTAGGATGACGATCGGAGTCCAGCCTTTCACCGGGTGCCCATGCACCAGAAACAAGAAGAACACCAGGCCGGCATAAGCGAAGCCCAAGGCGGCAGTGGCAACACCGGCCAAAGACATGAACCGGATGGGGACGTAAGAGAAGCTCATGACCCCGTCAATCAGGTAAGTGACTTTCCTGCCGAAGGTCCACCGCGACCTTCCGACGGTTCTCCGCTGGCGGGCATATTCCTGAAACTTGGTCTTGAAACCTGTCCATAAGACCTGGCCCTGCAGGAAGAGGTTTGCGTCCCGGTTGCGCAGAAAAACTTCAAGCGCTCGCCTTCCCATGAGGATAAGGTCAAACCCCCCCGGTGGCATCTGTGGAAACGACAGCTTGCGTATCAAGCCATAGAACAGGGCCGAGGTGGCTCGGCGGTAAAACGATTCGTCGCGGTCCGAACGGGCGAATACTACCACTTCGTACCCCTCGTCAAAATGCCCTGCGAGCATCTGGTTAATCAGACGGGGCGGATCCTGTCCGTCCGCCGAGATCGCAACCACGCAGCGCCCCCTGGCGGCGGAGTAGCTAGCCAGCAGGGCGTTGACCTGGCCAAAGTTGCGCGTGAGTTTGATGATGCGCACCAACGATCGGTGTGCCGCCTGGAGCCGTTGGAGTTCGGCGAAGGAGCCGTCGCCGGAGCCGTCGTCCACGAAGATGACTTCGGCCCTCAGTCCCGGGTTGAGGCGAATGACATCAGTTCGGATCGATTCCAGCACGCCTTCCAGCGATCCCTCGTTGTAGTAAACCGGGATGACGATTGAATAGTCAACCGCGCCGGCGGTAGCTGCTTGGCTTATCATGTTAGGTTTCCAGCTTCCAGCGGCACTCGCGGTGCGCACAAGTCAGGAGCGTGCCGCGTCGCAGTTGGCGCGCCTGGTGAAGGGGCATTTGAGGAAAAGCTGAAATCACTGCGGGCATAGGTCCTGGACTTGCTGAATGAGCCGGGCCTGGCTGAGGCAGGCCTCCCAGTGAGGCTCGAAATTGGCGCGGGTGATGGACTGCGCGAACTCGCTGAGGATCTTGCGGAAATGGTCGTCGGCCGGCAGTGTGAATTCCTCGCGTTTCCCCTGCCGCTCGAGGATGACCTGTGGGGCAAAGCCGGGCGGGGCTGTAAAGGCCCGCGGCACGATGATCCGGCCGACGCTGCCCCAAAGCTCGTAATTGCATTGGTAGAAATGGTCGAACCCGAAGGCGACCTGCGCGGTCACGCCGGCCGAGTCCCGCAGCAGCGCCGCGCCGCCCAGGTCAATGCCCCGCGCGGCGTCCATTTTCAGATGCGCGCCCAGCACCCGGATTTCAGAGCCCAGAAACAACTGGGCGGTCTTTAAGGTGTAGCTGCCCGCGTCCAGCAGCGCGCCGCCGCCGAGGGCCGCCACGTAGCGGATGTTGTCCGGCGCCAGCGGCGGGAATCCGAACGAGCTGCGCACCACTCGCAGTTCGCCCGCCTGCCCGTCGGCCAGCAGCTTGCGCACGAACTCATGCTGCGAATGGTGGCAGAACATGAACTCCTCCATCAGCAGGCGATTCCGCTGCCGGGCCTTTGCCACCATCCTTTCTGCCGAGGCCGAATTGCTCGCGAGCGATTTCTCCGCCAGCACGTGCCGGCCCGAATCCAGGGCCCGCAACACCCATTCCTCGTGCAGCCCGGTCGGCAGGGGAATATAGACGGCGTCCAGGTCGCTGCGCTCCAATAGCCTTCCATACCCGGCCACCGGTTCGCAGCCTGCCTGGGCAGCAAACGCGCGCGCTTTTTCCGCGCTGCGGCTGGCTGCCGCTACGAGCTCGAATTGGTCCGGCAACCCCTTCATGGCCGGCNNAGTGTTCATCCGGGCACAGCTTCATCTGTGGTTCGCTGCGTTTAAACCCCCGGCTCGGTCTGGCGGGCGGGCGGGGGAAGGAAGCTCAGCGTCGAGAGGAGGCTGCGCGCCTCGACGTTGACGTAATTGTTGAAGCGAATAAACGTGTTCAACTGATACAGGGTCATCCAGATGTAATTGTCTGGTACTTCAAGCGGCAGCTCTTCCCCCGCTTCCACGATCATATTGCGGTTC
>MTKZ01016658.1_pt1 | contig 16024 bp, 12 predicted proteins | sample 1042781 | NCBI WGS metagenome assembly MTKZ01 (sample SAMN06212207, study PRJNA360539) | anaerobic digester metagenome | biome: Wastewater treatment plant; material: sludge; isolation source: anaerobic digester fed with sludge from wastewater treatment plant | place: Denmark: WWTP Viborg ...
AGGCTCGCCAGCAGGAACATACCGGCCAGGACGTGTGCTGTTGGCCCGATGATCGGAAGCACCTGATAGTGAAACGGCGCGGTGAGAAACAGGACCATGGGTACGAGCGCCCAATAGCCTGTCCCAAGTCGCCGGAGGAGCAGGTAGATCAGCCAGCCAGATACGGCGTGAGCGATGAGCGGAATCAGATGCAGTGTTGTGTGGTCGAAGTGACCCTGCACTCCGCGCAGCAACTTCCAGATGACGAACGGAATTGGTCGATAGTACTGATAACCTTCGGACGATGACAACAACGCCCAGTAGCTCCGACTCTCGGCGCGTGTCAGATCGATTGGGTCATCAAAGAAGAAGGCCAGGGGGATAACACGACTGTAGATCGCCAGGACAGCGGCGATTGCAATGCTGAGTGGCAGCAGGTATACGCGAACAATCGAACNNGGCAATGTATGTGGCAGAACGAACGGGCCCGGTGATGTGTGCGTGAACTGCCAGAAAGGATGACACCTGCGCGGGCGGAGGGCAAGTGCCGGTGCACTTCCCACATCAGTCTGTCGTGTCTTCGACGCGTGCTACCCGACGTTCGGATCGCCTTTGCTCATCGTTTCCATGAGGCCGACCATCGGGTTCCCGAGGTGCCCGGGGACGAACTCAGTGAACCACGGGCCGATCTGCCTAGTCTTGACGTCGGGATGCGTCTGCCCGGGCGGGTAGTCCACGTCAGCACTCACCCGATGCCCCGGGAATCGTCGTCCCACAAAGGTCGCGCTTACCAGAATGTCCGAATTTGGGGCGTTTGTGCGTCTACATAGTGGGAGGAAATTCAGGCTCGAACACTTGCAATGGTTACTGGTCGCAGCAGCCGCAAACTGGTTCATGTTGGATTCCTGGACCAACGTGGAACCCAACACTGTGTAGCAGTGTCATCTACGGGCCGAAGCTTTGGCAGTACCGAATCGGCTGCCCGCCCTACGACTACAACATGTCAACGCCAGCCAACGGCGACGATGAGACCTACTACATGCTCTACATCTACTAGCTGTCCGCGACATCAGTGCACTGGGCCTGCGGAGTTCCACGAGAGGTTGCTGGTGATGGATCGATCCCCTGTTAATTTGGACGCAGTGTCCCGGCTGGTCATGGCGCTGCTGCTCGCGCTCCTGGTTGGCGTATTCCCCGATGCTCCTGTGCGCGCGGAGCAGGGTATAGCGCCGCAGGGGATCTTAACGATCTCGCCTTCGCATGGTGGGTGCGGACTTCCAGTCGATCTTGAAGGAAGCGGGTTTTTCCCTGACAGCACAGTGGTGCTGCGTCCACTTTCGCCCGCGACTGGGCGACCTATTGCTGATGCAGTCGTATACGAGACTGTTGCGAACACCGATGGCTATTTCAACGCGCAGGTAAATCCGTGCCCGCCGAGCGTCACCGAACCTGGTGCCACGATCTTTTGGTCCGCCGAGCCGCCGGGGCGTCCGTATTTCGAAGATGGGGCTTTCGCCATCGCTGCCTACACGATCTTCGATATCAATTCGTCTCAATACTTCCCGGAGACCGGGCACACGGTGGCTGGAGAATTTCTCTTTACCTGGCAGCAGTCAGGCGGCTTGCCGGTTTTCGGATACCCGCTGACCGACGCGACGATTGAGACGAACCCTGACACCGGCGAGGACGTGCTCGTCCAGTACTTCGAGCGTCAGCGCTTTGAGCTACACCCGGAATACGCAGGCACGCCCTATATCGTGCTGCTCGGTCGTCTCGGTGACGAGCTGTTACAGACCCAGGGATGCGACTGGCAATCGGAGCCGACTGTGGATCCAACTGATCCACACTACTTCCCTGAGACCGGGCACGCTATCGCGCCGGAATTCTGGCAGTACTGGTCGGGATACGGGCTGGACTTCGGCGACCAACCTGCCTATTCGATTTACAGCTTCCGCGAATCACTGGCGCTCTTCGGCTATCCGCTGACCGAGCCAGCAGTTGAGACGAACGCCGACGGGGATACTGTCCTGACCCAGTATTTCGAACGTGCCGTGTTTGAGTTCTATCCAGAGAATCCACAGCGATGGCAGGTGTTGCTGCGCCGCACAGGGGCCGAGATGATTGCTTTGGAATAGGGAACTTCGTGATCCTCGTGATGGCGCGCTCGAGTTTGCCTTGCTTCGTGAAGACGAAGTAGATCGGTTCTGGAGAGGTCTCAGCATCGAGATGGCGGCAATAGGTTCGATGCGACGGTGCTTGGTGACTGCTTCACGCACAAATGGACTGCCCATGTAAAGAACATCTTTGCGGCGATGGCATCAAACATGCTGTTCTGTTATCACAATTGGCATCGAGCAAGTCGGGAGTAGTGTCACGGTCGAAATCTCGCCAATACAAAGGTTGCAGTTTGCGCGATGTGTCGATGCCATGAGAAGGGTGGTGAAGTCGTCGAAAGAAAGCTTCTGAGGAAAGGCCCGTGGCGGCTTTTGGATGCGAACAGAAGGATGGAACTGTCATGTTGCACTCGAGGCTCCGAGTTCATGTGGGTACCTCTATTCGGTGTATCTCCCTCACGATTGCGCTCTTGGTCCTTCTGCTACCAGCGTCGTCGGTAAGCGCTGACGACTCAGAAAGCGAGGTTATCGTCGTTCAGGACGTAACAGTACAGTCAGGCTGCGTCACGACTTGGGAAGTCTATGATAACGAGGATCGAAGAAACCTAATCCGGAAGGACACTGAGCCCTGCCAACTTGGCGCTGTACTGCACAGCACGCGTATGGCGGAAGCAACCGCTCGAGCGTTAGGTTTGGGTTACGTCGTTGTGACCGGAGACACTGTTCGTGACGAACGGGCATTGAGCCAACTCAAGGCTGAGTACCGCGTGGCGCAGAACCAGATGATTGACACAAGCAGCAATCCTAAGGCGTTGTCAAGCTGTGGGATTGCATATCAATACACCCGATACATGAGCTACAGTGCCGAAGGTGGAATTGTGCGGACTGGCGTCCAGTATAAGGACGACCCAAACTGGACGTACGGCTGCAATACGATTGCCATCACTCATGCGTTCGCATACCTCACCGATCCGCTTGATCCCGGAAACGACCTTTACTGGGATCAGGGTTGGTACGCGAGTGGTATTAGTGCTGGTGGGTGGGATATGGGCTGCCAGCAGTTTCAAAACAACGGCACAGTGAATAACACGTACATGAGTACGTGGATCGCGTACGGCGGCGACTGGTATGTTGACGAATCGATCAACGACACGTCGCTAGGCTGCGATTGGTGGGGCGAGGAGTACACAGGATCAGCACTTCTCAGCACCTACTAGAGCGCCTGAGGCGTGGTTGCGAAGGAACCCATGCTGGCTTTCGTCCGCTAGCTAGCATGGGTACCGATCATGTTGATCTGCGCGGGCGGGCCTTGGCTATCCCTGCCGCAACCTCTGTGAATAACGCTCTAGAGTGAAAGGAGCTGCCAACTCTAGAACCACTCGTTCCTGCTTATTGCATCAGCCGAAATCAAACAAGTGGTTCAGGGGAGCCTCATTGAGGACAATGCGATTTTGTCCGAATCTACATACGAGCGCTCGGAGAAAACAAGAGTTTAGAGACGGAATGGAATCAAACGAAGGAGAAACTTGTGCAGGCTAGAGGTATCGTGGCCGTTGTCGTTTTCACCGCCTTTGGGGCTGCCCTACTCCTAGCGCTAGTGCCACTAGTTGCGTCGCCTTCCGGATCGTCGCGGGGTGTGCGGATCGTATTGGTGCTGATGCTTGGAGTGATTCTCATCAGCTCTGTTCTATTGTTATTCCGATCAATGAGAAAACGCCACTGAGATGGGTGGGCAAGGATTCCGCTCGTCCATGTAGTCAGAACGGATTCCTCAGAAGTATTGATTCACGATACCAGTGATACTTACGTATTTTTCCCTATCACAGAACCGCCGATACATGTATCTTCTGCTAGCGATATAGTGGTCGATTCATGATGTTTGATGCCCAAATTGCGGTAGGTATGACCTGAATAGAGGTGATGTGTACCAGACGGCTGCGTTCAAGTACAAATAGACCTGATGGTTTCGTGCGGAATTTCATCTACGCCTCCCCCTCGTCAAAGAACAGCGCGTCGACGAAGGCTTCGTGGTTGAACTCGGCGAAGTCGGTGACTTTTTCGCCGGTGCCGACGTAGGAGATGGGCGTGCCCAGCTCGCGCGCGATGGCGAAGGCGATGCCGCCGCGGGCGGTGCCGTCGAGCTTGGCGATGGCGATGTCGGATACGTCGGTTGCCTCGGTGAACTTTTGCGCCTGGATGAGGCCGTTCTGGCCGGTCGTCGCGTCGATGACCAGTAGCACCTCCTGCGGGGCGTTCGGCACGTAGCGCTGCATGATCTTGCGGATCTTCGACAGCTCGGCCATCAGGTCGTGCTTGGTGTGCAGCCGGCCGGCCGTGTCGACGATCAGGATGTCGACATTGCGGTTGTGGGCCGCCTGCATGCCGTCGAACACCACCGCTCCGGGGTCGGCCCCCGGTCCGTGGGCGATCACCGGAACGTTGACGCGCTCGCCCCAGACCTTGAGCTGGTCGATGGCGGCGGCGCGGAAGGTGTCGCCGGCCACCAGCATGACGTTACGGCCGCGCGACTTGTGGAAGTTGGCCAGCTTGGCGATCGTCGTCGTCTTGCCGGTGCCGTTGACGCCGACGACGAGGATGACAAACGGCACGCCGCGCTGGAAGATCTTGACCTTGCGGTTCTTCGTCGCGTTCTCCAGCAGCTTCACCATCTCGTCGCGCAGATATGTGCGGGCGATGGCCGGGTCGGTGATGCGCTCGCGGCGGATGTCCTCGCGTAGCGCCTCGACGACATCCATCGTCGTGTCGACGCCGAGGTCGGCCTGAATCAGCAGCGCTTCGAGGTCTTCGAACAGCTCCTCGTCGATGTCGGAGCGGTCGAAGAGCGCGGTGATGTCGGCGAAGATGCCGCGCCGCGTTTTTTTGAGACCCTCCTCCAGCTCCGGCTGGGCCTCGGTCCGTCGTTGGAAGATGCGCCTGAGAATCACGGGAGCTCCTTGGTGTGTCTGGGAATGGCGTTGCCGCAACTATCGAAACGCCGCGCCAGTGGGGCGCGGCGTGTGCATCAGTATACCGTGCTATTCCCGCACGCCCGGGGTGATCAGGCACGCGTCGCTGGCTCGGCAACCTGCGACCTGGCCGGCGCCGGGAGTTCCGAATACACCCCACGATCGCGCGGCGGCACGAGGTTCGCGATTGCGCGCATGACGGCGTCGGACGCCTCCGCGTCGCAGAGTCCGACGAGCGAGCCGGCCGGCAGCGGTGCGCCGAATCGCACGACAAGGCGGCCGAGGTCCTCGTACACTCCGGTTGGGATGCAGGTGAGATGGCGCGAGTCGAGCATCGACAACAGATGCCCCATGCCGTGGGGAGGCCGGATCAACGTCTCGAACCCGCCACCTTCCGGGTGGAATGCGATGACAGGGCCGGCCGGGTCGCCCAACGCGCGAACGAGCTCGCGGAGGGCAGTCGCGCGCTGGGGGACGTCGCTCACATCTTCGGGCATGATGATGATCCCGTAGAGATGAGAGAACCGTCTGAGCACCCATTCCAGATAGGCGGGAGGGAAACGCCATGGTCCGAGGTAGCAATCCTGCCAGGTGTTTGTCATCACCCAATGAATCGTGCCGCCGCGGCTCCGTCGCCTTGCGATGGCTGCGGAGATGGCGATCGCGCCCCACCCGACCCAGATCGCATCCTTCCGCTCGTAGTGATTCGGCAGCACGACACACACCCCGATCGTTGGCACATTCTCGATGCCGAGGATCAATGGTTGGGGTCGCATGGAATCCGAGAGATGAATCACGTCGTGCCAGACATCGCGCCGCTGGTGGCGCAGGGCCGATCCGACACATCGCGCCATCATGACCGGTGGCAGGTGGTATACCGGTGGTCGCGGACGCGCCGGAACGATCGACCGACCGAGCCGGACAACCCAGGACGGATGCGGGCGATACATGCGGCGCTCCTGCACAACGATCGATCGACGCGTGAATGCGACACGATGGCTCCTGACCCACCCTGCTCGATGATAAAGCCGCGATTACGGATTGCGCAATCCCGCTCGCTCGGGCTGTCCCTGGGCGGCAGCCGAAAGGCCGGCGGGCGGTCGTTGACCTGTTTCGCCCGGCGCCTTGCGACACGACGCTGACGATGGCGATCGGAGTGCTCGTGATGATCGCCGCAACCGTCGCCTACAACGGCTCGACGGTGCTGCTCGCGATCGGCTCGAGACGAGCGCCCGAGCCTGCCGGAGCCCGGCTGTTCGCGGGTGTCTTTCGCCGCGCCCAGGGGCTCGCTGGGATCGGGCTGACGGTCGTCGGCTGGACGCTCGAGGTGTTGGCTCTGACTCGTATACCGTTGACTGTGTCGCGAGGGATCTACGCCGGCAGCCTGGGTCTGCTGCTCGTCCTCGCGCGCCGGGCGCTGCATGAGCAGGTTACGCGACGCGACATCTTCGGCGCAGTTGCAGTCGCGGTGGGCATGGTCCTCGTCGCGTTGTCTCCGCCCGCCCGGGCGACCGCTGCGCCGAATCCGGGAGTCTGGGTGCTGCTCGCCCTGCTACTCTTCCCCGTCGCGTTTGCGCCGTTCGCGCTGCGGCTGATTCATCATCGGGGCGGGCCGCGGATCAGCGCCGTCGCGTCCGGCGCCGGCTTCGCTGGCAATGGGATGTTCAACCTCGGGATTGCGCTCTATCTCTCGCCATCACTGCACACAGGACCATTGGCGCTGATTCTGGTCGGCGTGGTCAGCTTCGGCCTCCTTGGCTTCAGTAACGAGCTGGACGCATTGAAGTATGGCCGGGCCGGCAATGTCGTCCCGATTATCCTCGGGCTGCAATCGATGCTGCCGGTGATCGCTGCACCGTTCATGTTCGGGGAGCACTGGCCGACTGCCGATCTTCATCGGATCGCGCTCGCTTTCGGGCTTGGTCGTGGCGGTGTCCGGTATCGTGGTGCTCAGTCGTGGTTCGGCGAGCCTGCTCTCCTGACGGGCGAACACGCTGATCCGGTGGGCTATCATCGGGCCGACGATGGAGGAGCGACGATGATCTGGCCGTTCGGGCGGCGACAACGCAAGATTCGCGACGCGCGACGTGAGTACCGTGCGGCCGGCCAGCAGTTACGCGCGTCGTCGCAGCGATGGAACCTGTTCGGCCGTCGCAACCGGGCCATCCGCCGCGCGAGCCGGCGCTATGAAGATGCGCAGGTGCGGCTTCGTAGTCTTGGCGTGATCGAGGAGGCAGGAGTTTACCCGCGCAACTGGGCATCGCTGCGCCGGAGTGTCTACGCGCGGGATCGCCATCGCTGCACACGCTGCGGCCGCAAGGGTGGCCGGCGGCTGGCTCTCCATGCCCACCACGTCAAGCCGCTCTCTCGCGGCGGCGCTAACACGCTCGATAACCTGACGACGCTCTGCAGCGCGTGTCATCGCCAGGTGCACGCGCGCCGTTAGCTTGTCTGGATCATTTCGGTGGGATCGCTCCGCTGGCGACGGGCTAGCGCGACCCACTCGGAGTCGCCATCGCCAACGCGCGTGAACCATCGGGCTGCGGCGCGCTGGTCGCCCGCGCGTCGGTAGAGCTCGCCGATGAGGTACGTATACATCTCGCGGTCGTCATCAGCGATATCGGCCGCGGATAGCATTCGCTCGAACCGGGCAGCGGCATAGCGCCGATACTGGCGCTCACGGTCCGCGAGATCGCCCACCGCCAACGGCTGCGCTTCATTCATCGCGTCGTCTTCCATCGGCGGTTGGGTGTCGGCGACGGTGTCGTGAGACGGGCGCGGCAGGCCGCCGACCCGCGCGGCCTCATCCATTGCGCGCATGTCCTGACAACACCAGGCGGCGTTGAGGTAGTGCCAGGCGATGTCCTCGTCGGGCGCGCCGCTCCACTCTGTCACCCAGGCCGCCAGCTCCCACCGCCGCGCCGCGTCGATCTTTCCGCGCTGGACGAGCGGGGTGATCGAGGAGCGGATTCGAGCGGTCAACTCCGCGTCGATCCTGACGCTGGGCACGACATGCCCCACCGACAGGAACTGGTCGCTCTCTCCGCTGTATCCGCAGGTTGGGCAGGTGTGGACGATGAACTCCTGGGGCTGGAACCCCGCGGCCAGCGTCCTCAGATCGGTCGTCCGCATCCCCAGTGTATTAGTGCTCGTGAGCACTTGTGCAGCGAATGTCGTTGCGCAGACGGGGCAGTTCAGCTCGCGTGGCTCGATAGTGGTCATCATTCCAGTCCTCTTCGAGTGCGCAGACGCTCGGGCTGGTGCATGGCGGGATTGATTGCGGCGGTCTGCATCGACGGCATCAAGTGTACTGTCAGGCGGCACTTCCCGCACTCCGTTCGACGTGAAACAATGTCCGTTATACTGCGCTCATCTTCTGCGGGTGAACGAGAGGTGTGGGCGGGATGACGGAAGTTCCTGCGCGCGCATGGCTGGCGATGAAGGAGCTTCCCGAAGAGGAGCGCCCGCGTGAGAAGTTGCGCTTGCGTGGCCCTGGCGCGCTCTCGAACGCCGAGCTGGTGGCGATTCTGCTGAACACAGGCACGAAGGGCGAGCCGGTGACGACCCTGGCCCAACGAATCATCGCCGAGAGTGGCAGCCTGCGCGGGTTGATGAGGCGCGACCTGGACTCGCTGCTGCAGGTGAGGGGACTGGGGCCGGCCAAGGCGATCAAGCTGCTGGCAACGATCGAGCTCGGCAAACGCATCGCACAGATCACGCCCGAGGAGCGCGCGCAGGTTCGCGGCCCCGAGGATCTCGCGATTCTGTTCCAGCCCGCGATGACGGCGTTGGAGCACGAGGAGCTTCGGGTCGCCGTCCTCGATACGAAACACCGTGTCGAACGCATTACGACCGTCTATCAGGGAAGCGTCAACAGCGCCCAGGTCCGGGTCGCCGAGGTGTTTCGGGAGGCTATCCGAGCGAACTGCCCAGCCATCGCGATCGCTCACAACCACCCCAGTGGCGACCCGACTCCGTCTGCGGCGGATATCAGCCTGACCGCCGAGCTGGCTCGCGCCGCGTCCCTCCTCGATATCGACCTCATCGACCACCTGATCGTCGGGGACGGCCGATGGGTCTCATTGCGGCGTCTCGGGCTGGGGTTTCCGACCGGTGGCTGAGCCAGGAGTCGCCGGCCTCGTGGTGTGATCCTCCTCCGCAGGACATGATGGACGGAGGATTGCGAGGAACAGTAACGGTCGATTCAGGGTTATCACCTGGAGAGGTAGATAGTGATGAGTGATTCCAGTCAGATGTGGGTGCTCGCAATTCTGGTCGTGTTCATGGTCGGAGGGCTGCTCTGGTTGCTCCTGGCGCGTATGCGCCAGATTGCGCCGAAGACCACTGCGTCGATGTGGCCAATGCCAGCGATGGACGAAGCTGGCATGGTGCGTCTGGCCGGCCGCGCTCCAGTGCTCTCGGCAGTGGATGTGACGCTGTCGCGTGGGCCCTACGGGCTGGTGCCGCTGGACGGTGATGTGGCGGCCTCCACGCGCGCGGGGATCGATGCGGCGTTGGCCGCTGGTGGGTCGTCGCTCGACGGACTCGTCGACGACGCAGGATCGGCGACGGTTGGTTCCGAGCTGTCTGACACTACCTGGACAACCAGGCCGGCATGAGGTCTCCGTGAGTCAATATTTCCGCCGCGGCTCTGGTAAGGGGCGTTATAGTGGATACGAGATGATCGCGCGGCGATGATGACGCGGGATAGACCCTGAAGGGAGACGCCGATGGACTTCCGGCTCACCGACGAGCAGCAGGCCGCGCGTGATCTGGCGCGCGAGTTCGCGGAACGTGAGATCGTGCCGGTCGCTGCCGAGTACGACCTGCAACACAAGTTCCCCCGCGACATCATCGACAAGGCCCAGCAGGCGGGGTTGACCTCGCTCACCGTGCCGGAGGAATACGGCGGCGCGGGCGCGACGCTCTCCACGCTGGCTATCGCATCCGAGCAATTCGGCTGGGGCTGCGCCGGGATCGCGACATCGCTCGGCATCAACACCCTGACATCAGATCCGATTCTGATTGCGGGGAGTCACGAGCAGAAGCGCGAGTATCTCGGGCGAATGGCGAGCGGGACGCTTGGAGCGTATGCGCTGACCGAGCCGGCCGCCGGCTCGGACGTTGCATCGCTGGCAACTCGCGCGCGCCGGGTCGGCGATGACTATGTCCTGAACGGCAGCAAGATCTGGATCTCTAACGCGCCGCATGCCGAGTTCTTCGTCGTCTTCGCCAAGACCGATCCGGATGCCGGCCGCAACGGGATCAGCGCATTCATCGTCGAGCGTGACACGCCCGGGGTCGATGTCGGCAACCCGTTGCCGAAGCTCGGCCAGCGAGCGTCGCATGCTTCAGAGATCTTCTTCAACGATGTCGCGGTGCCAGCCGCGAATCGGCTCGGTAACGAGGGCGACGGCTTTCTGATCGCGATGGGCGTCTTCGATCGTTCCCGACCGATGATCTCGGCCATCGCCGTCGGCGTGATTCAGCGCTGCCTCGATGAGTCACTGACCTGGGCGATGGAGCGGGTGACGATGGGTCAGCCGATCATCAGGCACCAACTGGTTGCTGCCAAAATTGCAGAGATGGGAATGCGGGCCGAAGCGGCGCGTCTGCTGACCTACCAGGCATCGTCGCTCTACGACGCCGGCGAGCGAAATACCCTCGCCGCCTCGTATGCCAAGGCGTTCTCGGCTGATGGCGCGATGTGGGCCGCCACCGAAGCGATCCAGATCTTTGGCGGCAGTGGATATTCCGAGGAGTTCCCAGTCGCCAAGCTGTTCCGCGACGCGAAGCTGCTGCAAATCTACGAGGGCACCAGCGAGATCCAGCGAGTGATCATGGCGCGCGAGCTCGTGCGCGAACGCGGCCGAAGCGCCCCGGCGCGCCGTTAACCGGGGCGCGTATCTCGACTTCCCGGCGTGGCGCGTGCCGTATCGTGCGGGCATCCATCAACGCAACCGGTCGTCGGTGAGAGCAGGTCGAAGCAAGGCAGACACCTACCTGACCCCACCGAACAGTCCAAGATAATCCGGCGTCAGGTCGCGCGTTGGCGCGAGTGGAGAGGAGTCTGGCAATGCGGATCAGGTCCATCGGCGTCGTCGGAGCGGGCACGATGGGCAGCGGGATCGCCGCGCTGGCAGCGTCGGCCGGCATCCCTGTCGTCCTCCTTGATATACCCGGCGAGCGGGATCGCAACGAGCCGGCCAAACGTGGGCTCCAGCGCGCGCTCAAGGCGCGGCCACCCGCGTTCATGGATCCGAAACGCGCTGGGCTGATTGCGGTCGGCAACTTCGAAGATGATCTGGATCTGCTTGCGCGCTGCGACTGGGTGATCGAGGCCGTCATTGAGGAGCTCGGCCCCAAACGCGCGCTGTTCGATCGGCTGACGCCAATCCTCGCGCCGGGCACGATCGTCTCGTCGAATACCTCCGGCATACCGATGCGTCTGCTCGTTGAGGGCCGTGACGAGGCGTTCCGGCGGCGCTTCCTGGGCGCGCACTTCTTCAACCCGCCGCGCTACCTGCATCTACTGGAAGTCATCCCCACCCCGGAGACCGATCCTGACGTCGTCGAGACGATCGAACAGTTCGCTACCCTCGTCCTCGGCAAGGGCGTTGTCCGGGCGAAGGATGTGCCGGGGTTCATCGGTAACCGGCTGGGCATCTACGGGATGATCCAGGCGATCAGATTGATGGAGCGTTTCGGCCTCACCATCGACGAGGTAGACGCGCTGACCGGAGAGCTGATCGGCAGACCGCGTTCGGCCACCTTCCGCACGGCCGATCTCTCGGGTCTGGATATTCTCAAGCACGTCGCGGACGGCCTCTCTGAGGCAACCGGGAACGACTACCGCCTCCCCGTCTGGGTCGAGGATCTGGTCGCGCGGGGCAGCCTCGGCGAGAAGACCGGCGTCGGCTTCTACCGGCGCGAAGGCCGGGACATTCTGACGCTCGATCCGGCCACGATGGAGTATCACCCCCGGGCCGAGACCCGCTCGCCCGAGCTCGGCGCGCTTTCCCGCCGGCCACTCCAGGAACGCCTCCGTCAGTCGCTGGATCTACCTGGGCCGCACGGCGAGTTTCTGCGGACTCTGTTCCTGACGACCGCTCACGAGACACTGACCCTGGCGCCCGATCTGGCGTGGGACATCCCGTCGATAGACCGTGCGCTGGAGTGGGGCTTTGGCTGGGAACTGGGACCGTTTCGGCAGATGGATGCCGTCGGTCTGGCGGTAGTCCGCGCTGGCCTCGGAGATGCTGGATTGGACGAGCCAGACTTGCTGCGCTCGGCGGGAGATGGCTTCTACGCCAGTGAGGGCGGCCGGGAGACCTGCCGCGGCTTCGATGGCGCGCCGGCCCCGTTGCCGGAGCGCCCGGGCGTCGTCAGCCTGACACGCCTGAAGGGGGCGGGCGCGGTGTTGCGCGACGGAGACGACGCGTCGCTTGTCGACCTCGGTGACGGCGTCTTGATGCTGGAGCTGCACTCGAAGCTGAACACGCTCGGCGAGGGGACGTTTGCCGTTCTCCGCGACGGGCTCGACCTGATCGAACGCCAGGGCTACGCTGGCCTGGTGATTGGCAGTGATGATGCGCGCGCCTTTTCGGCTGGCGCCAACCTCGTGCCAGTCGCGCATCTGGCCCAACAGGGGGATTGGGCAGCGCTGGAGAATCTCGTTGCCGGGTTCCAGCAGGCGACGATGAGCCTGCGGCGCGCACCGTTCCCGGTCGTCTCGGCGGCATTCGGGCTGACGCTCGGTGGCGGCGCGGAGATCGCAATGCATAGCGACCGTGTGCAGGCTGCCGGAGAGCTGGCGATGGGCCTGGTCGAGTTCGGTGTTGGCCTGATCCCGGCCGGCGGCGGGACCAAGGAATTGCTGGCTCGCTTCACTGAAGATCTGTCCCCGTATCTCGAAGCTGATCCATTCGAGGCCGCCCGCCGAGCGTTCACGTTGATCACGCTGGCGCAGACGAGTTCCAGCGCGCTGGAGGCTCGTTCGATGGGCTTCTTGCGGCCGCAGGACGGGATCACGATGAACAGGGACCGACTGATCGGCGACGCGAAGGCAGTCGTGCTGGCGCTTGCGCCCGGCTACGTCGCTCCGGTCGATCGGCGCTTCCAGGCGCTTGGGCGCGACGCGCTTGGCAACCTGCGGTATGCCATCTACGCCTTTCGCGAGGCGGGGCAGGCGAGCGCGCACGACGCGGTTATCGGCGAGAAGCTGGCCTGGGTGCTATCGGCCGGCGACGGACCCCCGCGCGAGGTCGGTGAGCAGGACATTCTCGACTTCGAGCGCGAGGCGTTCCTGAGCTTGCTTGGGACCGAGAAGACGCAACAACGAATAGCCCACACACTGCAGACAGGGAAGCCGCTGCGGAACTGAGCCCGCAGCTCGCACAGCAGGGAGAGGCAGATGCGCGAGGCAGTCATCGTCAGCGCGATGCGCAGTCCGACCGGCAGAGGAAGGGCGGATGGAGCGCTTGCCAGCGTCCACCCCATCGACCTTGCCGCGACGGTGATGCGCGCAGCGGTTGATCGGGCCGGGATCGAGCCGGAAGCGATCGAGGATGTTCTCTGGGGATGCGCGTTTCCGGAGGCCGGCCAAGGGCTGAACATCGCCCGGCTTGCGCTTCTGCGGGCCGGCATGCCGGTCGAGACGACCGGCGCGACCATCAATCGGTTCTGCTCCTCGGGCCTGCAGACGATCGCGATGGGCGCGCAGTCGATCATGACCGGCATGGCCGATGTCGTGCTGGCCGGCGGGGTCGAGATGATGAGCCAGGTGCCGATGTCTGGCTACCATGCCCGGCTCAACCCCGAGATCACCAAGGACTATATCGGGATGGGCTTCACTGCGGAGCGAGTTGCCGAGCGCTGGGGCATCACGCGGAATCAGCAGGACGAGTATGCCTACCACAGCCAGCGCAAGGCCGCCGAGGCGTGGCAGCGCGATGCCTTCGCCGATGAGCTCGTGACCATTCCGGCGCCACGCTACATCTGGCATGGCGTCGAGCGAGAGATCGAGGATGTGCCGGTGCGCCGCGACGAAACGATGCGGCCGGATACGACACTGGAGGGGTTGGCGAAGCTGCGCCCGGCATTCAAGGCCACCGGCGCGGTGACCGCCGGGAACGCCAGCCCGTTTAGCGACGGCTCAGCAGCGGTCGTGCTGATGAGCCGCGAGGACGCCGAAGCGCGTGGATTGGAGGTGCTGGCGCGGTTCGTCGGTTTCGCCACCGCGGGTGTCGATCCGGACATCATGGGTATCGGGCCATCCAAGGCGGTGCCGAAGCTGCTCGGCCGCCTCGGCATGACGCTCGATGATATCGACCTGATCGAGTTCAACGAGGCGTTTGCCGCCCAGGTACTGGCGGTGACCCATGATCTGGAGCTTCAGCCGGAAAAGATCAACGTCAACGGCGGCGCAATCGCGCTCGGTCACCCGCTGGGCGCGACGGGCGCGAAGCTGACCACCAGCCTGATCCATGAGCTGCGTCGTCGGGGTGGTGGCACTGGCCTGGTCACGATGTGTGTCGGTGGTGGCATGGGCGCGGCTGCCATCCTGGAGGTCTACGGCGCGGGCGCGTAGCATGGCCGGCCAGTCGGAGAGTCATCGGCACTCGCAGTCTCGAGGAGGGTCTCTATGCAGGGTCTCATGATGGACTATCAGCTGACTCTCGATGCGGTGTTACGTCGCGCCGAGACGTTCTTCGGCAGCAAGGAGATCGTAACCCGCCTGCCGGACCGCTCGATCCACCGCTACACCTACACCGACATGGTGCGTCGCACTCGCCAGCTCGCCCTGGCGCTCGCCGATCTCGGAGTCCAGCCGGGTGACCGGGTTGCAACGTTGGCCTGGAACCACCATCAGCATCTGGAAGCCTATTTCGGCATCCCGATCATGGGCGCGGTTCTGCACACGCTCAACCTGCGACTTCCGGCCGAGGACCTGGTCTATATCGTGAATCACGCCAACGACCGCGTGCTGCTGGTGGATCAGGTCCTGCTCCCGCTGGTCGAGCGCATTCGCAGCAACAGCCACATCGAGCACGTTATCGTCATCGGGGCGGACGGCGCTGCGCCCGAGGGGATGCTGAGCTACGAGCAATTCATCGAAGGCTTTGATGCCGACACGTTCGTGCAGCCCGCGCTCGACGAGGAGCAGGCAGCAGCGATGTGCTACAGCTCTGGCACGACCGGCCGGCCCAAGGGCGCGGTCTACTCGCACCGCGCGCTGGTCCTGCACTCGTTCGCGTCGGCGATGGCGGACACGCTGGGTGTCCGAGAGCGCGATACGGTCCTGCCGGTCGTGCCGATGTTCCACGTCAACGCCTGGGGCCTGCCGTTTACTTCGACGATGGTCGGCGCGAAGCAGGTGATGCCCGGTCCGTTCCTCGATCCGGCCAGCCTGCTTGAGCTCTACCAACAGGAGCGAGTGACCATCACCGCCGGGGTGCCGACGATCTGGCTCGGCCTGCTGCAGATGCTGGACAAGGATCCCACCGCCTGGGATCTCTCCAGCCTGCGAGTGCTGCTGGTGGGCGGACAGGCCGCGCCGAAGAGCATGATCCAGGGGTTCCGCGACCGGCACGGGCTGGAGGTCGTCCATGCCTGGGGCATGACCGAGACGTCGCCGCTCGGCTCCGTCGCCGTGCTGTCGTCCGAGATGGACAACCTCTCGGTTGCCGAGCAGGATGTCTACCGGGCGACTCAGGGTCGGCCGGCGGCATTTGTCGAGATTCGCGCCCGGGGCGAGGAGGGACTCCTCCCGTGGGATGGCGCGTCGATGGGCGAGCTGGAGGTGCGCGGGCCGTGGGTCGCCGCGCATTACTACAATAATCCCGATGCCGAGGAGTCGTTCACCGAGGATGGCTGGTTCCGCACCGGCGATATCGTGACGATCAATTCGGCCGGCTACATCCAGATCCAGGACCGCGCGAAGGACGTGGTGAAGTCCGGTGGCGA